>JAABUX010002448.1_pt1 | contig 26331 bp, 21 predicted proteins | sample 5561851 | NCBI WGS metagenome assembly JAABUX01 (sample SAMN10711883, study PRJNA513361) | rock metagenome | isolation source: Antarctica rocks | place: Antarctica: Victoria Land, Richard Nunatak red sandstone | collected 2016-01-03 | reverse complement strand
TTTCTCTTCTTTGAGAAGTTCCTGCACGACTTTGGCCTTGAAAGCTGCTGTATACTGTTTCCTCATCATGCTTTGAGTATATCTTCGTTCAGCCCTCTTTTGTGTTCAGATTTCTAGGGCCATTATACCTTGTTGAAGAACAAGCAACTTTTATCGTTCTTCAACAGAATTTGTTCAGTTAAAACTGCATGTTACCAACTATGACGGATTGCTTAGTTTTTCGTTATCAGGGTTTTTGTACACACATTCACCTTGTCGAACATAACGTAACGGAATTTTGGGATTATTGCGAGCCTCGCCCTTATGTTCATCGAGCCACTTTTCCCAGCTTGCAAATACATCTTCAAGCTTGGAGGGATGAACTTTCCAAATTTCTACTAATTCGATACCTTCATAAATACCAACGTACCATGTCACTTTTCGATATTTATTAATAATGTCTTTGGTCATATGATGGTGCGTAGTAATGCCAGCATTTCGATTTAGAGAACGGTTTATTGTCTTTAGTTCATATTCATTCCCTTCCTCATCAACTGCATCATTTCCTGCGCGTCCCTTTGACTGCTTTAAGCCCAGCAAAATCAGTAATTGTAAAACTTTTCCACCATTGTCTTGAAAAATATCTGTGATGTCATATTCGTTTGCTAGTTGCTGCAATAGTCTAACGTTCTCTAAACCTTGCTGCAAGCGTTCAAGATCAGTTTTTCGTTGTTCCTCAGATTTTACGGGTCTTCAATTGTATGAGGCAATTTATCAATAGGAATGGGAGACGGTACTATAATTTCGCTTTCTTGCTCATATGCTTCAATATTTGTCAAATAAGATAAAGAGACATTAAGCGCATTAGCTATGTCTACTAATACCTCAAAAGAAGGGGAACGTTCACCTCTTTCAATAAAGCTTACGTGTTCAGTAGTTTTATCAATAAGTTCAGCCAAACGCTCCTGCTTTATGTTTTTCATCTTACGGATGTTACGTATCCTATCGCCTAAAAGCTGTCGAGCTGAAAGATAATCCATAGTTCCCCATGTAACATAGTTTTTTCATTGAAATACTACCTAATCATATGAGTGGAACAATTTTATGTACACGAACTGTGTGTACGTTTTTTTGATAGCATGACTATGAAAAGCCAATTTTATGTTTGTACCTCCCCTTGATAAACGCTTCGCTCACATGGTACAGTACAGAGACATTACTGTTTTCTCTCCCGCTTGTATGCTATCTGTATACAGACGACCCATGTGGAGTTGTTACAAAGAGTGGTTGTCCAACGTTGGACAATCTCGGCAGGAGGCAAGCCTTCTATGATCGAAGAGCGACGCATGACAGATCAAGACCTGCATCTTCTCTATGATCTGGCTATTTACAATTGTTCCCGCTTTGGCCCTTTTCTCCAGTTCCTCTATGAAGACCAGCAAGTTGTACGCGAGTACACCAACATCGAGATTGCACGTGAGGCAACACAGCTTGCAGGCGGTTTACGCGCCCTCGGTATCGAACAAGGGGATCGCGTGTTGATGATGATGCCCAACCGTCCCGAAGTTGTGATGGGTTATCAAGCCATCGCGCGTGTGGGTGCCGTTATCATTCCGGTCTTACCCTTGCTGAAAGGGCCAGAGGTGCATTTTATCGCTGAAAATTCAGGGGCAAAGGCTATTTTCACTAGCGCACTACTGCTCCCGTTATTGCAAAGTGTACTTGCCGATCTACCGACGATGCGTTACATCATTAGCACCGATGTCACGACCTCCGAAGCAACACCATCGGCAGGAACACCACAAGTGCTGGCATATACGGATGTTGTGGCAAAGGGTGCTGACAAGGCCGAGCAGTATATGACGCACCTTGATGGCATCGCACTGGATGAAAATGATACCGCAGTAATCCTCTATACATCCGGCACAACGGGACGCCCTAAAGGTGTTATGCTCTCGCACCGCAACCTCGTATCCAATGCAATAAGCGGACGTGGTACCGAGACCGAGTATGAGCAGCGTAGCGAGGAGACGCAGCTTGCCATTCTGCCGCTTGCACACGCCTTTGGCATTGTCGCGCTGAATGTAATGTATCTCACTGGTTCCAAAGTGGTTATGCATCCCCGTTTCGATACGCACACGGTTCTCTCCGCCATCGAGCGTCACCGTATCAGTGCGTTCGCTGGCGTGCCTGCGATGTTCGTGGCACTACTCTACACGCCCAATGCCGAAAGATACGATACCAGTAGTCTGCAATATTGCGTCAGCGGTTCGGCTCCTCTACCAGTCAACATACTTGAAGGTTTCGAGCAAAAGTTTGGCTGCACGATACGTGAGGGCTATGGACTCTCGGAGGGTAGCGCAGCTCTAACCGGGCATAGGTTGGATATGGTTCGTAAAGCTGGCTCAGTTGGTACGCCATCGGCAAATATTGAGATACAGGTTGTTGATGAGCATGACAATCCACTGCCGCAGGGCGAAATAGGCGAGGTGGTTGCACGTGGCCCTAATGTGATGAAGGGTTATTATAATATGCCGGAAGAGACGAAAGAGGCTCTGCGTAATGGCTGGCTACATACGGGCGATATGGGACGTTTCGATGAGGATGGTTATCTCTACATCGTCGAGCGCAAGAAAGACTTGATTATTCGTGGAGGCTTTAACATTTACCCCCGCGACATTGAAGAGGTCCTTACCTCGCATCCCTCGGTGATCGAGGCGGCGGTGATTGGTGTACCTTCTGAACGCATGGGCGAAGAGGTCAAAGCCTTTGTCGTCGTGCGTACCCCTATTACTGCCGAGGCTCTCATGGCCTATTGCCGTGAAAAACTCGCGAACTACAAGACTCCCAGTGAGATTGAGTTTGTGAATGCACTCCCCCGTAACGCTATCGGCAAGATTGACAAGAAAGAGTTGAGGAAACATCATGTCCGTTGAAATACCTATCGAAACCGCATCACTCATACAGCTACAACAGACCCCTATTGATAATGTGATGAACATTATCGACGAGGGACTGGTACACTTGCCCACGTACCGCGAACTGTATTATCGCTGGGAGCGGCAGCAATGGCGTTCACAGGATATCGACTTCGCCGCTGACCGCGCTCAATGGCAAAAAATGCCACAGGAAGAGCAACGCATGCGTATCTTAGGGTTGTCGGCGTTTTTCAAAGGTGAGGAATGCGTCACCAACACGCTCGCACCCTTCATCACGGCAATGCCCGACGATGAGACGCGCGTGTTCCTGACTACGCAACTTGCGGATGAAGCACGCCACACCGTCTTCTTCGCACGATTCTTTGGTGAGGCACTTGGCGTAGACTACGGAAATTTAGAAGAGACGTTAGCGGTTGTGAGCCAGAACATGAATGACAAACTGCGCTACATCCTGGTCGATGCGCTCAACGAGGTATCAGATCGTATTCGTCGCGAGCCAACACAGATGTCACATCTGCTTGAAGGCATCACGCTCTACCATATCGTCATCGAGGGCACACTGGCACTGGCTGGACAGCGCAGCATCCTGGATGTATATCGTCAAGACAACCTCTTTCCCGCGTTCAGGGGTGGCTTCACGGCTGTCGCACGTGACGAATCGCGTCACGTTGTCTTCGGCGTCAAGTTTTTACGTGACATGATTCAGCGAGACGCAAACAACGCTAAAACGGTACATGATACCATAGCGCGGCTCGCACCTCTCGCCCTCGAAGCACTCTCACCTGATCCAGCGCAGGTACCACAAATTCTCGCGGCTGGTGGTGATCCGTGGCTCACACCACGCTACGCCCAGGAATCGCTCAAAAAGAAACTTAAAGTAATCGGCCTGAGCATGAATGTACCTGCCGTGCCAGGGATGCCGTAGGGACCAATGATGCTGTTTAAGAAAATATTGTGGTAGCAGAAACCAATGGGCGACCACAAGGGTCGCACCCTACTATACGACGCGTTGTATAGTAGGGTGCGACCCTTGTGGTCGCCCGTTCCCAGAGTAAAAATTTAAATCACATTATCACATTCCTACATTTTCTTCGCGCTCCACACTGTCCATCTATCTTGTTCCACAATCGCCCCTTGGTGGTATTTTAGTCTTTCACGCATAGCATCAACGAGCCTTTGTAATTTCTCATCGCTCAACTCATGTAGGATTGAGCGACCTGTACGCGCCTGTATATCCTGCGTTAGCTCATCGACATCCTGATATATCTGGCGCGTCTCCCATAATTTCTGCTCTTCGACGTGGGCAAAGCCTGCCTGCTGTAGTGCTTCAATCACCATCGCACTCGTATGACGGCGTGCAACGTCCTTTTCCAGCAGTTCGGGATACTGAGTAACAATATAGTAGCGAATATGTGTCTCACTCCCTGGTAGCATACAATCTTCCGGCGTGCGGTTTTGCACTATGAGCGTTCCTCCTGGTTTGAGTATGCGGGATGCCTCTATGAAGCACCGTGGAAGGTCTTCGTGTGTGAGGTGATGAATCAGCGCACGCTCCAACACAATGTCATACTGTCCACTTGCTAAACCCGTATGAAAAGCACCGCCAACGGTAAACGTAATGTTTGGCATCTCGTGATGCTTCTCCTGAGCGGCCTGAATCTCCTCTTGCGAAAAATCCACGCCTGTTACGTGTGCCGCACCCATTTCTGCAAGAGCAAGCGTATAGATACCTCCACCACAGCCTATATCGGCAATGGTTTTGCCTCGCACATCTATAACGTTCTGCTGTATATTCTCACGCCATGTCAGGTCGGCCTCTCTCATAGCGTATGAAAAACGATTCTGTTGTGCATGAAAGTCGATGGGCATAAGACACAAACCTTCCTTTTGTTTTATAATGTTACTAATGATTACATTTTATCATTGTTTCTCTTTCAGTGCTGATTTCCGTACTCTTTACAAGGAAGTATTTCGCGTTCAGTTATAACAAAACAGTATCAACAAATATGGAGGATAATAAGCATGTTCAACATGTATGGACGCTGACACGTTTCTCATCATGAACACATCCTATTTGTCCTCGTCTGTTTTCTAACATATGAGTTGCTATCTCGCCGCATTACAAAGCTACATAAATTTGTCATTCCCTATCCTCTTGTGCGTGCGCCACCACGTTGTCTTCTTCCACGAAATTTGATGACAATAACATCTTTATATACAAGAGGAGATTTTTCATGATTATCATTCCAGAGAACTTTGCGCGTTTCATGCTAGAGTTGCACGAAGAGAAGGGGCGCGAATGGCTTGCCCGTTTACCTGAAATACTTGCGAATTGTGAGCGGTGTTGGCATCTCACATTAGAGCAGCCATTCTCGAACATCTCATTTCATTTCGTCGTTCCCGCAATGCGTGAGGATGGCACAGCGGTTGTGCTAAAGGTACATTCGCCAACGGGCGAGTTTCCAGAAGAGACCGAGGCACTGCGTCTCTTTGATGGGCACGGCATGGTACGATTGTTGGCATATGATACGCAGGACGAGGTGATGCTGCTTGAACGACTAAGCCCTGGCACATCACTGAGAAAAGTTGTAGATGACGAAAAAGCTATCTCGATTGCGGCGGATGTGATGAAGCGGTTATGGCGTCCAGCACCGCTTGAGCGTACATTCGATACCGTTGAAAAGTGGGGCAAAGGCTTCGACAGGTTGCGTCAACACTATCACGGTGGCAACGGACCATTTCCGAAAGCATTGTTGGAGGAGGCGGAGACGCTCTATGCTGAGCTAAGCGCGTCTATGGGGGAACGCATGCTACTACACGGCGACCTGCACCAGGACAACATTCTATCGTCTGAGCGCGATGGCTGGCTAGCAATCGACCCCAAGGGGCTGATTGGTGAGCCTGCATATGAAACGGGGGATTTACTCCGCAATTTCTTACCGGAGTTGCTAGAGATGCCAGACCCCAGGCGTGTACTTGCACGACGCATAGATCAACTGTCGGAGGAGCTTGGCTTTGATCGCGTCCGTGTGCGCGGCTGGGGTCTCTCGCAAGCAGTCCTATCAGTGTGGTGGGGCATCGAAGATAACGGTCAACTGAGTGAAGAGGTGCTTACCTGCGCGAAACTGCTGTCTCAAATAAAATTATAGAGACAAGATTTTGTGCAAACGGGGCATGGCAGAGCTTGCTCTGCCATGCCCCGTTTGCACAAAATCTTGTCTCTTAAAAATCTCCTCTCGACTTGCATATATGACTCTGGTATAATAAAAACAATAGAAAATAGAACACTAGTTTCATTTGGAGTGAGCTATATGAATGACCGCCTTGTCTCGCCACGCATGAGCGAAGAGGAAGAAATTATCGAAGGGAGCCTGCGTCCTCATCGTCTGGCGGAATATATCGGGCAGGAGAAGATCAAAGGGAATCTGAGCGTCTTGCTAGAGGCGGCACGGCGACGCCATGAGTCGGTCGATCATGTGCTGCTCTACGGGCCGCCCGGATTGGGTAAGACAACCCTATGTAATATTATCGCGGTGGAGATGGGCGTCAGCATGAAAACAACATCGGGTCCTGCGATTGAACATGCTGGCGACCTTGCCTCTATTCTGACCGCTCTGCAACCCGGCGAGGTGCTGTTCATCGACGAGATACACCGCCTCGCACGTGCCGTCGAAGAGAGGCTCTATTCCGCGATGGAAGACTTCGCGCTCGATGTGATGATTGGTAAGGGACCGAGCGCGAAGGCTCTCCGTCTGCCACTACCGAACTTCACCGTTGTCGGTGCGACGACGCGTGTTGGTGCGCTGACCGCTCCCCTGCGTGACCGCTTCGGCGCGATTTACCGCATGGAATACTACGATGCAAAGTCTCTTGAAGAGATTGCGACACGCTCGGCACGTATTTTGAAGGTGCCAGCCGAAAAAGATGGTATCGAAGAGATCGCGGGTCGCGCACGAGGCACCCCCCGTATCGTCAACCGCCTGCTCAAACGTGTGCGTGACTATGCACAGGTAAAGGCAAACGGCGTCATCACAAAAGACGTGGCGCAGGCCGCACTCGATGCGATGGAGGTCGATGGCATTGGGCTTGACCAGACCGACCGCAATATGTTGCTCACCATTATCCAAAAGTTCAACGGTGGACCCGTCGGACTCGATACCCTTGCCGCCAGTACCAGCGAGGACTCGAATACGATTGAAGATGTGTACGAGCCGTATCTGCTGCAACTAGGCTTCATCTCGCGTACACCGCGTGGACGTGTCGCCATGCGTGCCGCCTACCAGCATCTAGGACTCACACCACCAAATGTAGAGAGTGGAGCGACACTGTGGACAACACCTTCTTAATGCGCGACTTCGACTATGAGCTACCACCAGAACTCATAGCGCAAACACCGATTGAGCCGCGTGACTCCTCGCGGCTCCTCGTAGTCAAACGTGCAACCGAGAACATTACGCATCGCCACTTTCGCGATATCGGCGACTATCTGCATCCTGGCGATTTACTGATCGCCAACCACAGTCGCGTCATTCCTGCACGTCTGCTCGGTCATAGAGCCGAGACAGGGGGAGCCGTCGAGGTGTTGCTGCTATCCGAGCGACCCGACTTGGGCCAGGATTACTGGGAAATGCTGGTGCGTCCGGGTCGTCGCTTGCGTGTCGGCGACTACATCATCTTCGATAATGGCTCTGGTAAAAGTGCGTGGTTACAGGCAGAAATCATGGACCGTACCGACGCAGGTGGACGTATTGTGCGCCTCTCCGTCGTTGGACAGGAAGACACAGCAGAGAAAGACCCCTACGGAGTTCACAATATGATCAATGTGCGCCAGATGATCGACGAGCTTGGACGTATGCCACTACCACCATACATTCACGAAACGCTGAACGACCCCGAACGCTACCAGACCGTCTATTCGCGCATCACTGGCTCCGCCGCCGCCCCCACCGCTGGCCTGCACTTCACAAAGCCGCTACTAGAACGCCTGCAACAGCAAGGTATACAGGTTGGCTTCGTCACGCTACATGTTGGTCTGGACACCTTTCGCCCCGTCGATGTCGAGGATTACCGCGAGCATCAAATTCACAGCGAAGAGATCGAACTAAACGCAGAAACGGCCCATCTCATCAACGAAACACGTACACAGGGTGGCCGCGTTATCGCCGTCGGCACCACATCGGTACGTGTCCTCGAAAGCGTTGCCAGCATGCACGATGGGCGTATCGAACCCTACAAAGGTAACACGCGTCTCTACATCACCCCCGGCTATTCCTTCCTGGCCGTAGACGCCATGATTACAAATTTCCACCTCCCGCGCTCGACCCTGCTTCTGCTCGTCAGTGCATTCATGGGCAAGGAGTTGATGGAACAGGTCTATCAAGAGGCTATTGATGAACGCTATCGCTTTTTTAGTTTTGGCGACGCCATGCTTATTGAATAAGCACTACTGTAGGGGCCTTTATTTATAACGCCCTGTGAGCTTGTGGAAACGTGGCTCAATTCTTGCCAGGAGTGGAGATGAAGGCGAGGGCGTTATAAATAAAAGCCCCTACATTACAATTGCCTCCGCCTCAATCTCGACCAGCATATTCGCGTCGATGAGCTTACTTACCTGCACCATTGTCGTCACGGGTCGAATATCATGGAAGAACTCGCCGTGCGCCTTGCCGATCTTCTCCCAGTCTTCCATGTTGACAACAAACATACGGGTACGCACAACATCTTTCATTGAAGCACCTACCTGTGTCAATGCACGTTCGATATTCTTGAGTACCTGTATTGCTTGTGCGTAGGAGTCGCCGATACCGACAACCTGCCCTTGCTCATTTGTGGCCGTTGTACCTGCAACATGAATTATGTTACCGATACGTACCGCACGTGAGTAGCCAACAATAGACTCATAGGGGACGCCACTTGCAATATTTTGACGTTGCATACCATTATTCCTTATATTAGAAGGGCTGGAACTCTTCATCGTCGTTGTCGTCAACATCTGGCTTGTGCAGTGGCGTTGGTACTGTTGGCAGTTTACCATTCGCAGCCTGCTTCTTCAAGAAGTCGTCGCGAGCCTTCTCTTCGGCCACAATGTCAGCCACCTCGTCGGCCATTGAGTGACCCTCACCTTTATCACCACCGAGAATTTCGCGTCCGCCGCGTCCACTCTGTTCAGAGCGTCCAATGATACCACGCTCCTCGAGCAGATCGATCAGACGTGCGGCACGCGAATAGCCAATTTTCAGGCGCCGTTGTAGCAGCGAGATGGAGGCTTTTTCGTATTCACGCACAACCTCTTCAGCCTTATCCAGCAGATCGTCATCCAACTCGAAATCTTCCGAATCCTGCTCTTTTAGCTCCCACCCAGGCTCGACACGCGCCTGTACCGCGGTGGCATCAACGTGTTGCCCACCGTTGGCGACCATAGCATGCTGTGTCGCCTGCTCGCGCCAATACTGCACGAGTCGCTCCGCCTCTTCATCGGCCAAGAACGATCCTTGAATACGTTCAGGACGTCCTGCATCCGAGGGAAGATAGAGCATATCGCCTCGTCCCAGCAACCGCTCGGCACCGCCCATGTCGATAATCGTGCGCGAGTCAACGGCTGAACTCACCATGAACGAGATACGTGTCGGGATGTTGGCCTTAATCAAACCCGTGATCACATCGACGGATGGTCGCTGTGTGGCGACGACAAGGTGAATGCCCGTTGCACGCGCCAGTTGTGCGAGGCGACAGATCATACCTTCAACCTCTTCGGGAGCCGCCATCATCAGGTCTGCCAACTCGTCGATGATAATCACAATCGCAGGTAGATTGGCAAGAGAGTTGTCACCCTTCGCCATACGTTCGGCTCGCATCTTTCGGTAGCCATCGAGATTGCGTACTCCCAATTGCGAGAAGAGGCGATAGCGTTTCTCCATCTCGGAGATACCGTTTTTGAGCAACGACACCACCTTCTCCACCTCAGTAACAACAGGCGAGAGCAGGTGTGGAATGCCATTGTACATATTCAGTTCGACCATCTTGGGGTCAACCATGAGCAGCCGCACATCGTCGGGTGTCGCCTGTGTAATGATACTCGCGATGATGGCGTTAATCATAACGCTCTTACCGGCTCCAGTTGCGCCAGCAATCAGCAAGTGCGGCATACGCGCAAGGTCGCCCACACGCACCACTCCTGCCACGTCTTTGCCAAGCGCAACCGCGAGCTTTGATTTGGCCTTCGCGGGCTGGTACTCTTTGCTTTCCAGTACCTCACGTAGTGTGACGAGACGACTGTTCTTGTTTGGAATTTCGACGCCGACATAGGGACGCCCCGGTACAGGTGCTTCCATACGAATAGTTTTCGCTTCGAGGACCAGTGCGAGGTCGTTTTGCAGTGCCATGATACGACTGACACGTGTACGCGTCTCGTATACAATGTTGCCTGCTGCATCGCGCACAGGGACGAGCTTCCCCGTCTTTTCATCGGGCTTCATCTCTGGCTTACCTGTTGGGCGGATGCCAAGACGAATAATGGTTGGACCGATACTGATATCTTCTTTCTTGACCTCAGCATCGACACGAAAGCTACGTAGCGTCTCTTGAATAGTCTTTGCCAGCGTCTCCGTATCATCACCTAATAGTTGAATCTTGACCTCATCAGGACTATTGAGGAGCGTCGTCTGTGGCAAAATCCAGAAGTTATCACTCTGTGGTGCAACATTGGCAATGCGCGGTGTGCGTTGTGGCATCTGAGGCACCTCCGAGGCACGTGCAAGATGGTTCCTGTTTGGCATCAGGTCTTCCATCTCGCCCATACCTTTTACCACCAGTTTATCAGAAGCAATGGAGCCATTCATTGGCAGAGGTTGCTGACGTGCGCCTCTAACCGCGCTCATATGATCATCCACATCGAGCGGCACAGGTCCACGCGGTCCACGCGGCACGGTACCGACCTCTTGCCTATGCAGATTGATATCATTGCGTGGGTCATCGTCCTGGTCAAAGTCCGACTCGAAACTTACGCTGTCTTCAGCATCGTCCTCTTCAATCTCATCATCGTCCGGTAGTAGGCGCCTCGTTCCCTGTGTATTTTGCGTGGGAACCAGACCATTTCCATAACGACTAAATTGTGGACGTTGCCCAAGATATGGCGAAGGACCAGGAGAAACAGCACCGTTTTTGTTGCTCAACGATGGCCTTTTTTCATCGGAAATAAAACGCTGCAACAACTGGCCTAGCAGTAGCACATGCCCAAAGGTGATACGAAAAGTGAAGATGATGAGCAGGCCGATCAAACCAAGAGTAATAACATGAGCCGCAGCCGCGGGCCATCCTAGCAACGGACGCACCAGATAGCCTACTAACACACCTGTTATGGGGGAATCATGGCCGATAATCAAACGACTCTCGATCAGCAGTAACAGCCAGATTGCGAGCAGACCAAATACCATTGATCCACGCACAAACGGCTCATTACGAATGCCCTCGATAAGATGTGCTAACGCGAAAGCTACCAGACCCAGTGCAAGCAGATAGGCAGACCAACCAAAGACAATGATAAAAATTCCTCCGATAGTGCCGAGGATCGGTGCGGTACGAAATATGGTAAGCGACCCGAACAGCAGTAGTGACAAAATAAGTAACACAACACTCCACATACGCTGTTGCTTATGCGGCTCCATACCATTCCATTTATTGTAAGCCCATTGAATTGTACGCGTATCATTCGGGTCTCTAGCAGGAGCAGGAACTGAACGATAGGGTTGTTGTGTAGCCTTCCTCGTACTGCCTTTCTTGCCACCTGACGATTTTTTGGAGGACCCACCACGGCGCGTGCCTTGTCTCGACGCAGGTAGCTGTGTTCGCTGCTCTACACGCGTACTCTGCACGGTTTTTGCGTTGCCGACTGCCGCCTTACTGACACGTGCGGCCCCTCGCTCTAAACCCGGCACAACACGTTGGCGTCCTGTCTCTTTGTCTGCCATGTCTGGTGTCCTCCCTCTTTGTTTGATGTATAGAAACGCAGAGACATTCGTATAATAGCCCATATGTTCCAGAGAAGCAATAGGAAAGAGGTTCAAATGTTCAAAGTTGTGGCCTGCATCGCATGCGATGCAGGCCACAACTTTGAACATTTGAGATATATTACTGCCCACCGGGGTATACTGGACGACAGAAGAAGTAGTTACAGGTCGGAGGCGGATTGTAGTAGCCACCACCACCACTCGTTGTTGGGAGTGTGCCGTCGATAAACCAGTCGGTAGTCGTCGGCCCACCAGTAGCCTGTAAGCCAGTTATGGCCGACACTGTACCTTGATGCACATCGGATGGCACTGCGAAATCACTTGTTGGATAATTGTACTTTTGCGAAACAAGTTCCATTACATCATGCCAGATAGGTGCGGCACCCGTGATACCGATAGTGTTTAGCGTCATCTTTTCATTATCACTATTGCCAGCCCAGACGCCGACAGTTGTATATGGCGTGTACCCCATTGTCCAGTTATCGCCGAACCTATCGGTCGTACCAGTCTTGGCCGCCGCTGGACGATCTAGCTCCAGTGGATTGCCAGGACCGAACTCGTGATAACGTGCAGGTTTGTCTGAAAGGATACTACTTATCAGGAACGACACATCCGCACGTACAGCACGCATACCTTTCGGATGGTTTTCGTCGTACTTATAAATGGGGTTCCCCTGATTGTCAGTAATCTCCAATACAGAAGTTGGCGGAATACGCACACCTTGATTCGCGAAGGTGGCATAAGCACCCGTCATATCAAGTGGCGTCACCTCGTCCGCACCAATCGCCATTGCAGGACCTTTTCTATCTGCTGGCAAGTTCGCAATCTCGCTGAGACCCAGGCGACCTGCCATATTCACAACGTTATCGATGCCCGCGTACTCAAGCGCATCAATCGCTGGAATGTTGAACGAGTTCGCAATCGCGGTACGAACTGTCATAGGATACTGCGTGTGGAAAGTGCCATCATAGTTTTGCGGCGAGAAACAGCCTTTTGAACCAATTGCAGCGGCACAATCAGATGGATAGATGGTTTTGTGGTCCGGTATGATCATCGCGGGGTACCAGCCCATCTCGAACGCGGTAGCATACACAATTGTTTTGAAAGACGAGCCGGGTTGACGCAATGCAAGTGCCGCATTGTCCTGGCCCTGCATTGTAAGCGACTTCTGATTGAAGTTCGCACTACCGTCCATTGCCAGAATTTCACCATTCTTAGGGTTCATCACTACTACGGCGGCGTTGTGCAGGTTGTTTGTGATATCCAATGGCCCGTAATAGCCTTGATAGTTGTCCAACTGCTGCTTGTAGAGTTTGTCGTAGACGATCTTCTCAACCTGCTTTTCGAGGTCCAGATCAAGCGTTGTATAGACGTTCAAGCCACCATCGACTAGTTGACTGCCAAGCATCGGAGCTAGCACATTGTCAATCACATAGTTCACAAAATGTGGTGCCTGAATGTGGTGCGTCTGCGAATAGGTCAGGAAGGTGAATTTCGCTGTTTCGGCTTCAGCTTGCTGCACCTGATCTCTTGTAATCATGCCGAGTTCAAGCATCGACTCTAGTACATACTGCTGACGTTGCAAAGCAATCGGTTTGTTGGTCGTAGGATTATAATAGGAGGGACTTTGCGGCAGTCCAGCTAGCATTGATGCCTGTGCAAGGTCAAGCTGACTCACAGCAGGCTTACATTTCCCCAACGTACACTTTGGTTGCAAACCATAATAGCTTTCAGCGGCAGCTTCAACGCCATAATTGAGATCACCATAATATACGGTGTTCAGGTACATCTCCATAATCTTCCACTTGGGATACTGCTGCGTCAAACCTGTCGCCAGTACGACCTCTTCACCTTTAACCTGATAGTTGCCCTTCTGGTTGCTGAAAAACTGGTTATTAATAAGTTGCTCTGTAACGGTGCTGGCACCCTGCACAATGCCATGACTTTGAACATTCGCAAGACCAGCACGAACAAGACCATTATAGTCAACACCACTATTGGTCCAGAACGTGTGGTCCTCAGCCGCTACTGTTGCATTAACGAGTAGTGGTGAGGCATCGCTGTAGTTGACATAGGTACGACGCCCCCGGTCCTGCTGGTGATCGTATAGTTCGTACAATAATTTGCCATTGCGATCATAGATACGGCTTGTCTGGAATAGTGAATGTTGCGCGATACCGTTGAGCAGTGGCAACTGCGCCTGATAATAGGCATAGGCACTACCCGTGCCACCGGAGACGAGCATAGCTAATAGCAAGAAGAGAATTGCAAAAGCAATCAGGAGACGTGGCGCGATACTGCCTTTTGTCGCATAGGTACGCTCGATATGGCGGCGTCGCATCAGGATACGATTGACTCGGATACGCCGTAGTGCAAGTTCGTTCTCAGGTATCAGCACTGGTACAGGAGCCTTGCGCCGAATCGCCAGCAGCGAACGGCTGATAGAACGACGCTCTTCACGTTCATCCTCACTACCTTTAGCTGGTACTTTATATTCTTTACTGCTCGAACCTTCACTGCCCAAATTCCCACTACCGACAGACACAAGAGCGCGTTCGTCTTCTGCCTGTATGTCGTGTGTGTGTTCATCCATAAAAAAGTAGTCCTTCCCCACAAGTATTCAGGTCAGTCGCCAGAGGTATATGAGGAGCGTAAGATATGCTCGTAAGTGCTAACGACAGTCCCCCAGAAGATAGATATCTATATGCAACAAACATATATAGATGATAGTTCATAGTACAGTAGTATTACCACTGCGAATATTTTAACAGTGTACTACTTCAATGTATAACGCAATATTCTGTCTATTCGTTACATCCGTAGTACCTGATTATGCTCATTGACTTTTATTACGGATACGGACGACCACAAGGGTCGCCCCTACTCTATACCTCTCCATGGCACGTCAACATGTATGGTAGGGGCGACCCTTGTGGTCGTCCGCTGGGAAACGCGACGCATTATTTTGTCAAACAGCATTACCACGCTCTCGTCTTATACATATGCAACCCTTGTTTCCAGGCAACGTAATTACTTGTGATGGTTCCATGAGAACAAGGAGAACAGGCAATGAGCCAACAAGAATTTGAGTCGCAACAAAATGAGCGGTCTTATGATAGTAATGTACAGGAAAACAGCCAGGAAAGCGAAGCACGACCGTACTATTGGTCTACCCGGCCAAACACGGGCAACATTCCTAAGAATGAACACCCCGCGAACTTTGAAGACTCGCTGACAGATGTGCCGCCAATTCCACCCTATAGCTATCAGGCACAGGATAGGCCAGCACAGGGAACGCAGAATAGCGCGAATACGCCGCCACAGCAGCAGAGCAAACAATGGCAAAAACGTTCACACTTTAGCCCTGATGGAGATGCGTTTGAGCAGGGGTATCAACCCTATGGCTCTTACAATCGACAGGTACCGCCGTGGGCACGACCACAACGTAATAAAGGTGCGGGTCGCATGATCTTCTTTATCGTGCTAGGTTTTATACTTATCAAGCCCTTATTGCTTCTGCTAGGTGGGCTGTTTATTATCGCAAGCATATTCTTCGGGCTATTACTGTTTGTTGGGCTTGGACTAGTTGCTCTGTTTATCATCTTCGCGGCACTCGGCAGACCATTCCCATTTGGCCTGTTCCGTTCACGTCGCCCGTGGGGTCGCTGGCGTGGGTATATATAAGAGGAGCATAAAGCAATGGTAGCGCAATCAGATCGCTTGCATATGAGCGTTGAGGAATTTCTAGCCCTTGATCGTAGCAATCCAGAGGTACGCTACGAATATATAGACGGCATGGCCTACATGCTTGCGGGGGGCAAATTGAGCCACTCGCGTATCAAGTTGAATTTCGCTGTATTGCTCAGTAACTTGCTACGCGATAGTTCATGTAATGTATTCGATTCCGATGCCTATGTACGTTTAGCAGAGAAACGCTACGTCCTTCCTGATGTCACCGTTACCTGTGACTCGCGTGATGAAGACACGGATGACGCTATTGAGTATCCGCGCCTCATAGTCGAAGTGCTTTCGCCAAGCACAGAGGTATATGACCGAGATCGTAAGTTTACCTATTATCGCGCCTGTCCGACAATAGAGGAATACGTGCTGGTAAACACCGAACGCCAATCAGTCGAGGTTCGACGTCGCGGTCAAAGTAGATTCTGGGAACTTGCCTTCTTCGGCCCAGGTGAACAGGTTGAATTGAGTAGCCTCAATCTCAGCATCCCTATTGAGGCAATTTACCAGAACGCCAGATTGACAGAGAACACATAAGCTTCATTGTGTTCATGGATGTGGATGGGGTAGAATGAATATATACAAAATTTGTGAGAAATGGGTGAGCGATAGGTGACGGATAGCATTCCACAGGAACAATTAACAGAAGCAGAGACACAAGCAAGCGACATTGTGCCATATAAAGATATAGATTTGACCAGTGTGCGTGAGCTTCGCAACTTGCTCTACGCACATAATATGCGCCCAAATAAAGCGTTCGGGCAAAACTTCCTGATTGATCGCTCTATCTTAATGAAAATTGTAGCGGCGGCAGAGATCGACGCCAACGACGAGATACTAGAGGTTGGTGCCGGGACAGGTGTGTTGACACGTGAGCTGGCACGACAGGCGCGTCGCGTCGTAGCCGTCGAGCTAGAGCGCGATATGCTGGCTCTGCTTGCCAAGACGACGAGCTACTTCCCCAACGTCGAGTTGATCGCACGCAATTTACTCTTTCTCAATCCAGTCGAAATCTTCGGGCAGGCACCCTACAAATTAGTGGCGAACCTGCCGTATTATATTACAGCACCGACATTTCGTCACTTCCTGGAGAGCGCAAATCCACCGCATGTGCTGGTGGTCATGGTACAGCAAGAGGTGGCACAACGCATCGTAGCACAGCCAGGGGACTTGAGCTTGCTGGCGATCAGTGTGCAGTTCTACGGCCAGCCGCGCATTATGGCACATGTACCTGCATCGTCGTTCTATCCAGCCCCAAAGGTGGATTCGGCAATTTTACGTGTCGATGTACATGACGATGCTCCGCTGACAGCACTTGAACGCGAGAGCTTCTTTCGTCTCGTGCAAGCTGGTTTCAGCGAACGACGCAAACAGCTACACAACTCGTTGACACATGGACTACATTATAAGAATGAGATCATACGTGCATGGCTCGCTGAAGCAGGCATAGAGGCCAGTCGCCGTGCGGAAACATTGAGCATCGTGGAATGGCTACACCTGTGGCGCGTCGGTCCACCGCGCCCATAATGATAATAATAATTAGGAATTAAAGGTATATGGCGGAACAATTTTGTGATAATTGTGGTTTAGCGAATGCGGAAACGGCTCGTTTCTGTCAACATTGTGCCGCCCCACTCCTCTTCAAACATAGTACGGGCGATCTACCAGAGCAGACCTTGCTCGGCAACCGTTATCAGCTTGAAGCACGCATCGGACAAGGTGGTATGGGTGCTGTCTACAAAGCGGCGGATACACGCTTTAACAATCGCTCCGTTGCCATTAAAGAGATGAGCCGCGCCGGTCTGACGCCTAGCCGTATTCAGGAAGCCGAAGATGCATTCGAGCGTGAGTCGCGTCTGCTTGCCGATCTGGTTCATCCCAATCTGCCGCGTATTTACGACTACTTCACTGAAGAGGAACGCTCGTATCTTGTCATGGACTTTATCGAGGGCGAGACGCTGGAAGAATACCTGGAACACAAAGGCGGAGGTCCGGTAAACTTAGAGCAAGCACTGGACTGGGGTATGCAGATATGCGACGTACTGAGCCACCTGCACACGCATCAGCCGCCAATTATCTTTCGCGACCTCAAACCATCGAATGTCATGCTCAGCAACGGGCATGTCTACCTGATTGACTTTGGTATCGCACGTATTTTCAAGCCAGGACAATCGCACGATACCGTTGCCTTCGGCTCCCCCGGCTTCGCCGCCCCTGAACAATATGGCAAGACACAGAGTACGCCGCGCTCCGATATCTATAGTCTTGGTGCGCTTCTGCACTGCCTGCTAACAGGCGTTGACCCTAGCGAACAGCCGTTTTTCTTTCGACCTGCCTCTGAGCTAAATCCAGTGGTACCTGTTGAGTTAGAGAACTTGCTGACACGCATGCTTGAGTTGAAGGTTGAAAACAGACCAGCAAGCGCACAAGAGGTGACAAAAACATTGCGTCACATCGAGGATCAACGTATCAGTGGCACCCTGACACGCCGCACTGTGCCACGTGCTGCAGCATCACAGACCACCGCGACAAAAGCACCCAATGTCACCGTACCACCTTATGTACCTTCCGCCGCCAACACACAGATACGAGACGCACATGGCTGGCAAGCACAGGGCACCACCTATGGCATGAACGGACGGCACCAGGAGGCGTTGACCGCATTCGAGCGTGCATTACGCATGGATAACAAGCTCGTCACCGCCTGGAATGGCAAAGGGACGGCACTGAATATGTTGCGCCGCAACCAGGAGGCTCTTGCCGCGTTTGAGCAAGCCTTGAAACTAGAAGCGGACAATGCCCTGGCATGGAATGGCAAGGGGGCCGCCCAGAATGCTCTCGGTCTGCCAGAGCAGGCTCTTTTTTCGTTCGATACCGCCCTACACTACGAGCCACGACTGGCGCAGGCATTAAACAACAAAGGGTTGATTCTGCGGCAACTACGACGTTTTCCCGAATCACTACGAGCCTTCGAGCAAGCTATAACAAACGAGCCGGATAACTCCGTGTTCTGGAATGGCAAGGGTAATGTGCTGTACGATCTTGGTCGTTTCCAGGATGCTTTAAGCGCATATCAGGAGGCACGCAAACTGAATGCGAACTATGCCCCCACCTACTATGGTCTGGGCAACGTCTACTACGCGCAGCAGAAGCTCAAGCTCGCCCTCGAAAACTACGATAAGGCTCTTCAGTTTGACCGCAATTATGTACGTGCATACGATAAACGTGGCAATGTACTTGCCGATCAGAAGCGTCTGGTCGAGGCTCTCAACGCTTACGATCAAGCATTGCGTATCGATCCACGTAATGCATCCGTGTTGAATAGCAAGGCCAGCGTCCTCACCGAACTTGGACAGCATGAAGAGGCACTAAGAGCGTACAAAGCAGCGATACACTACAACCCTAAAGCTCCGCTCGCATGGAATGGTCTAGGCAACGTACATTATCATCTTCACAACTACCAGGAATCGCTAGAGGCATATGATCGTGCGACACAACTCAACCCACGTATGGCGTCGGCATGGCACAACAAATCGCTCGTTCTCAAGCAGCTCAAACGCAACGAAGACGCGCTTGAAGCGGCGGAAGAGGCGGTCAAACTCGCCCCCAACGATCCCGACAACTGGCGCCGCAAGGCTGAAGCCCTGCGTAAGCTTACGCGCCGCAAAGCCGCACGCGAAGCCGAAGCCGAGGTTGCTCGCTTGACAGGTGGGGCATGAAAATGCAGGGATGGCACGCCATCCCTGCATTTTCATGCTGTCTATTTCAATCTTTTAGCAGCCGTATCAGTGATCACAACCGTACCATCATGATAGCTACCAACTGCATCAGCACCAAATGTTTTGGTACGTTTGCCTGCACCATCAGTCATTTCGACACCCACGATACGTAGCGTAATTGGTGACTCCGTACCAAGCAGGATCGCGTTCACTTTGCCTATATCACTACCACTCTCACTTTTAATCGCAGATGTTATCAGGCCGCTCACAACAGGCAATGGTGGCAGACGTTCCGCCAGCATCTGTGCGCTCGGAATAGCCACACCGTCAGGTCCAATGCTTCTGATGCCAGTAACCGGCAACGAGCGCTCGCCAAGCAGACGGAGGCGCACCTTCAACGCATAGATCGCGTTCGTATCAGGCTTAAAATAGCAGTCGATAACTGTCCCAATCGTGATGCCCTCGCTGGGAATAATGACAGGCAAATTCTGTATCTCTGACCATTTCATCATAGTCTTTGATTGATTCATATGACTAACCTCAATAGCAATAGGATAATTATGTATTTGGTTTCAAGTGCGGAACTATAAGGACTGATGATGTGATTTGACAAGATAATCCATAGTTTCCCCAACGGGCGACCGCAAGGGTCGTCCCTACCATACCACTTCGGCGCAACTCAGCATCTGTATAGTAGGGACGACCCTTGCGGTCGCCCGTTGGTTTCTTTCCATTGCCACAGTATTTTCTTTAACAGCATCGTCGGTCCCTACACAATATTTCGTTTATGCTTCTTATTTCTGTATACGAGCAGACTCAATCGTTCGTAACACAGAAAATACTACATCGCCAAAAACTGCTTTGCATACTTCTCGAAGAATACAGGCTGAGATTTCTCTAGCAAATACAACGGCGTCATCAGCACTCCTGGTACGCCCGAGTGCGTCTCGTAACATGCTGGCTCTTCCGCGCTTTTGATGAAGAACATCTGTTCTTCATTCTAAAATGTACTTTTTGGCAGCATTGCTTGCCATCCTATTCAAGCGTTGGTATTCTTCTCTCATACGACGCCAGAAAAAATGGAAGGATACCAACATGTGATGGCAACACCGACATTGCTCCCCGATCCCACTTGCCTGCATTTGAATCTCCTTGATGCCTCCGAATCTGCTATTACAGCAGTGGTCACGACAACTGCTAAAGAGGCTGTATGCCCACTCTGCCAACGCTGTTCCGCACGGATCCACTCGCGGTATGTCAGAGCTGTCGCCGATCTCCCCTGGATGGGCTGTGCGGTGCGTCTAGAGTTGCATGTCCGCCGCTTCTTCTGTCCCAACCCGGAGTGTACGCAGCAAATCTTCACCGAGCGTCTCCCCAACGTGGTTGCTCCCTCTGCCCGGCGCACGATCCGGCTCACCGATGTGTTCACGCTCATTGGCTTTGCGCTCGGCGGAGAAGCAGGCAAGCGTCTGGTGGCAGGGATGGGACTCGTGACCAGCCCTGATACCCTCCTGCGGCTCATTCGCGCACAGCCAGAAAAACACGCTCCCACCCCGCGCGTGCTTGGTGTAGATGACTTCTCGTTTTGTCGGCGCAAAACCTACGGGACGATCTTGCTCGATTTAGAGCAGAGGATCCCCATTGATATCCTCCTAGATCGGGAGGCTGCGACCCTGGAAAAATGGCTCAAAGAGCATGCGGGTGTGGAGATCATCAGTCGGGATCGTGGTGGCCCATACGCGGAAGGAGCGAGAAAAGGTGCGCCAGAAGCACAACAAGTGGCTGACCGCTAGCATTTGCTAGCAAACCTTTCAGAAGCCCTAAAACCCTTTTTCGCTCGCAAACAAGCCCAGCTCAAAGCCCTTGTCAACAAGCCCCCAGAAACGTTTTCGACAGCAGAAGAGAAGCAGCTTCCTGCTTGGTACCACGGCCAGACCAGGCGCAAAACCAAGATGTATGATGCTCACCATCAGGAGCGCATTGAACGGTACCAGAAGGTTCATGAACTTCGTGCTCAAGGAGCCGAACTCACGCTGATTGCTCATCACGTAGGCATCTCGCGCACCACGGTGAACACGTATCTGAACATGAAGTCTCCTCCTGCACGGAAGACGGGAAAACGGAGTGGATCAGTGATTGATCCCTATAAAGAATACCTTGTGAAACGGTGGAATGATGGGGTAAGGAATGCTCAACAGGTCTATCGTGAGATCAAGGAGATGGGCTATCCTGGCTCAGACCAACCCATCCAGCGCTATTTTGTTCAGTTTCGCAGAGGGAAGGATCACCGGAAATTCAAGCAGGTTGATCCTTCAGAGCAGACGCCTGTCAAAGTGCCGCCAAAGCGTCCTCCAACGGCTTCACAGGTGGCTCATTGGATTACCTTTAAGGAAGAGCAGCGTCTGGAGTGGCAACAGAAGTATCTCAGCCAACTCTGCGAAGCGGATCAGGAGATCAGGAAGGCCCATGAACTGATCCTGGAATTTACGACCATGCTGCGCGAGCGGAAGGGGGAAGGCTTTGATACGTGGCTGGAAAAGGTTGAACAGCAGGGAATCGCGGAACTGCGCGGCTTTGCGCAGTCACTCAAAAAAGATTATGAAGCGGTGAAGGCCGGACTCACGCTTGGCTGGTCGCAAGGGCCAGTCGAGGGCCATGTGCATCGCTTGAAGCTCCTGAAGCGTCAGGCGTATGGTCGAGCGAGCTTCCAGACGCTACGCAAGCGGGTGCTACGGTGCAGCTAGAAAGCTGCTCAAGGGAGGCGCAACCCCGAATCATCAAAAGCGCGGAAGAGCCAGCATGTTACGAGACACACTCTGTAGAGAGATTTTATATGAATACAAGATGTAGTATTTCTCTTTTTTTTATCCGGATTTCCAGTGACTTTCTAATACATTTGTGTTATGCTGCCTTCCAAGACTTGCAAAGCGACCATTGGTAGGTTTAACCCTCTCGAAGAGTTGCTACGTGTTACTTGTTGCTAATGGAAGTAGTTACTGTTCGTTCTGTTGAAAAGGAAAGGAAGTGTAATGGAAACTTCGAAAGCGACACTAACCACTCCTCTAGAACCCAAGGGTACTCCGAGTATTGATGTTTTCCAAATCGCTGGCAGGTCGATCTCAGGGTGGGTCCCAAGCCAGAAGACGGGTGATCCTAATAAAATCAAGATTCCGTTCTCTTCGAAAGTGGAGGAGCGTCTGAGCCTCTACATAGAATATCATCCTCATGTCCTCACCTACCAACGTGGCGATGTGAGCAAGGCTTTCGCCGAAGCGTATAACCTCGCAATGCTTCTAGAGACGCCCTATCGGTTCAATTATGTTTATGATGGGACCAAATACGATTATTTACCCGATTATATCGGAACTCTTGTAGACGGAAAAATACTGATCGCTGAAGCAGGTCTCGAAGACGAAAAGAGTACGGGAAAGCCGCTGGTGAAAGCTGAGGCAGCTCGTAATTTCGTCAAAGAAAGAGGGGGAGTCTACTGGATCGGCACTGAGAAAAACCTTCCCTTGAGCCTTTACCATAATTTGCTGTATCTGCATAACAGACGTGAGTCTTTTAAGGCTTTTCATGAAATTGCCCCAGTCCTCTTTGCTAACTGGCCATGGAGTCACTTCCGTACAGTGAATGAATTTGTGAAACTCTTGAGCAGTCGGTGGTCCGCGGATGAAGTCGAAGCTGCGGTTTGGAAGATCGTGGGAGATGCAGCTGCAGAAGGACATCTACTAGTTAATCTTACCGAGGTCGAACTCTCGCTCTCAGTCCGCCTCGCGCTCCTCGACCCTACAGCTCCACCCATTCTGCCAGAACCCCTCCCCTCATCATTAGAGACGGACGATCAGGACGGGCAATCATCTCCAATTCATGACGAATGCGATGCTCCTCTTAAAGTAGAGATTGTTATTCCCGGACCTACCATCGATACTTCCCATATGAAAGAAGAAGAAAGAAAGGCTTTTGAAAACAAGCTTCATGCAGCTACTAGGGTTCTGAGTGGAGAGAAGCTCCGGCTAATTGCAGAGGATTGCACTCTTGCTCCGTCAACGCTCTCTCGCTTGACAAAACGTGTCGCAGAATTAGGACAGATTGCTTGTATTTCTCACGGAGAGTACCATCGTGAGCGACAACTGCATTCAGAGTTCCAAGAACTAATACGCAAGTTGTACACCCAATCACTACGTCCAACGGTCAGAGCCATCCAAGAGAGCATAGAGATCAAAGACCTCGCGGAGAAACTGACCAAACTAAACAAAGTGCCTGTCTTGGTACCCAGTTATCGGCAAGTTGCCTACTATATCTGGTCGATCTCTAACGAGAAAGAAGTTACTGAGGCACGCTCAGGGCTTAAACACCTACCCAGGGACCGGAAGTCACCCATCTCATTTATACTCTCCATTCCTTTCCCCGCGCAAATCTGTCAAGTTGATGAGCATACCATCGATCTATTCATCGTTGCACACGATGGCACCCCCATTACACGCCGCGTTCATGCTGCCGTCCTCGTATGCGTCAAAACCGGGGCCATCCGCGGCGGTGTTCTTTCTCTTGATAGTTTGAAAGAAGAGGATTATATGCGGCTGATCAAACAGGTAATGGAGAAGAAAGACGATTTGGTAAAGCGCTATAATTGCAAGCATTCCTGGCCTTGTTTTGGCAAGCCAGCAATCATCTTTCACGACCGAGGTAAAATTTTTACATCAGAACGAGCCAGAAGCGTTCTAGTAGATCGCTTTAAAATTATTACTGAGCAGGCTCCTGCCTACGCGCCTTCAGCAAAAGGGACAGTAGAAGCTATTTTTACCTGGATGACAAACAGATTCGAGCACCGCTTAGCAGGAACGACAAAGGCTTCGCCCAGTGATCGTGGAGCGTATGATAGCCTGCGGGAAGCAGAAAAAGCTGGAATCACATTTGATCTACTGGAGCAGTATTTTATTCAGGCGATCGTGGACGATTACATGCAGAACTGGAATGATCTGCGACGACAGAAGCCTACTGTACTTTGGGAGCACGCGGTAAAGGAGAAAGGCGTGCCGAAATGGCTGGGGTCGAAGGATGATCTCAAGCTCCTGCTCATGAAAGCCGTAAACCGCCAAAAACATGAGACTGGACGCTATGAGCTAAAACCGAATCAAGGACTCTCCTTCCTTGGCCAACGCTACAACAACCAACCGCTGCTCAATCGACTACGTGGAAAGGAAGTCGATTTTACGCCTGATTGACGGTCAAAAAATGGCTGATTTTGCCCTCTTGACAACGTAGACATATCGGTGCCATATCGCGCATAGAGAGCCACTCGGGTACATCGTCCCAGGTTACGGGAGCGAGAACAACGGGTGTTTCTAACGCATGTCGCCGACACGATTAATACGCTTTAAGTAACTCTTTTGAAGAGTTTTTATTCCAGATCAGTATACATCATTGCTCTTATTCAAGTATGGAAGGTGCAGAGCGACCATGAGAACATGGTCGCTCCGATTTTTCCTCCCGTTTCTAGGAAGATTCCCTCTTTAGAGGACGCATTATCTTCGTAAATGCTCAATTAGAGGGATATGTATCATACACTGATGCTGTTTTCCTTTTTGAAGAATAACTAATGACCAGAAAAGTGCTCGTACTTCGAATATGTATCCATCTCTTTCTCGCTGATTGTAGAAGTAGTAAGGGACGAGTCCCATTATAAGCCAAGTCCAATAGGTGTTCATAGACATTACTCCTTGTAATCGTCGAGATGCATGCATCTTATTGTTGTCGTAACCGGTTATAGGTTATAATACAGCCACAGTGATCAATAAACCTATGCAATCACCTATGCAAAAAGACACTATTGTATAGCTCTAGAGGTGTGGCTTCATGGAGAGTATCGAGGCATATGACTTCGGAACGTTGTTGAGAAAACTGCGAGAGCAGAGAAAGTTGTCTCAAGAAAAACTCTCATTTCGGCTTGGCTATGGCTCTCGTGGGTCAGTTGATGCATGGGAACAGGGTAAACAGCGTCCCAGAAGCATTGAGAAAGTATTAGACCTCGCCGAAGCATTGGAGCTCTCCGATACTCAAATAGAAGATCTCGCAGCTGCCTATTTTTCCCCCATCTTTGAGGCGTCTAAAGTAGACCACCAAGCGGAACGTCACGATTGTTATCCCGATTTACGTCTGCCTGAGAACTATATCAGGCGTGTGCAAGTGCTCTCGACCTTCCGTACTGCGCTCATTGATGACGTTGTTGGTACCAAAAAGAGAGCAACGCTCTCTGCTAAACCCATCGCTCTTCATGGAATGGGTGGTGCAGGAAAAAGTGTCATTGCCCGCGCTTTATGCGACGATCCAGTTGTGAGACCAGCCTTTCCTGGCGGCATCCTTTGGGCGACTCTAGGCAAAAATCCAAATTTTATTACTAGCATGAGTACCTGGATTGACGCTCTTAATGGAACAATTAGCGAGAGTGTGTCAACTGTGAAAGGTCTCCAGAAGAAATTGATGGATTTGCTTCGGGATCGTAGGTGCTTACTCATCCTCGACGATGTGTGGAGACGTACTGATGCAGAGAAATTCTTAGTGGGTGGATCTCGCTGCCGTGTCCTTTTTACCACTCGTGACAGCGAAATTGCCTATGAGCTTGGTGCAACAACCTATACAATTCCACCAATGACGGATTTAGAAGCAATGAAGCTATTGGAAGCTTGGGCAGACGAGCAGCTAAGTGAATCCTCTCATCTGCTAAAGGAACGGATCGTCAAGCGCTTGGGGTGTTTACCACTGGCGGTGAAGCTTGCCGGAGCGCAACTACGACGGAAAGAGCCCGATATATGGCTCCAGAACTTTGACCTTGCCCCGGTTTGGTGGAGTAGTCAAACTTGGAATATACTCTACCCAAGGAGAGCAAGATGCCAAAGCAACAAAAAACCTACACCAAGGAGTTCAAACAGGAAGCCGTTCGCCTCGTCG
>JAABUX010002447.1_pt1 | contig 26346 bp, 22 predicted proteins | sample 5561851 | NCBI WGS metagenome assembly JAABUX01 (sample SAMN10711883, study PRJNA513361) | rock metagenome | isolation source: Antarctica rocks | place: Antarctica: Victoria Land, Richard Nunatak red sandstone | collected 2016-01-03 | reverse complement strand
GCCGACGCCTGCGCCGGCGGTGAGATCACCTGAGCTGGCGGTAAGGCCGGGATCGGCCTGGCCGCCGGTGTCGCCGATGAGGCCGTCGCTCGCGCCGGGCTGCTGGCCGGTTTTGAACGCGTCGGTGACTTGGCCGAAGCCGGAGTCCCAGGCGAGCAACTGGACGCCGTCCGGGACCGGAAATTGCAGCTTCGGGCGATTGGCGAGGGCGGCGGCGGCGAATTGGTGCCAGATCGGTACGGCGAGGGCTGCGCCGGTCATTTTGTCACCGAGGCTGGTGTCGTCATCTTTGCCGACCCAGACGGCGATCGAGAGGTCCGGGGTGAAGCCGACGAACCAGGAATCGTTGAAGTTCTGGGTGGTGCCGGTCTTGCCGGCGATGGCGCGGCCGAGGCCGGCGCCGGCGCCGAAGCCGGTGCCGCGCGTGACGACGCCTTGCATCATGGTGATGAGCTGGAAGGTGCTCTGCGGATCGGCGATTTGGGGCCGCTGGTCGGTGATGGCAGGGGGCTGCGCCGGGTCGGCGCACTGGCAGGCGAGGCCAGGCGCGCGGTAGATGACGTTGCCCTCCTGGTCCTGCACGGAGTCGACGAAGCTTGGCAGCACGGCGCGGCCGCCCGTCGATAGGCCGGCATAGGCGGCGGCCTGGCGGAGCACGGTCGTCTCCACGGCACCGAGGGCGGCGGGTAGAACTTTCGGCATCTTATCCACGACATGGAAGGCTTCTGCGGTCTTGGCGACCGCGTCCATGCCAATTTTCTGCGCGAGGCGGATGGTCACGAGATTGAGCGAGCGCTCGAGGGCGATCCGGAGCGGGGTTGGGCCGTTGAAGTTGCGTTCGTAGTTGTTGGGGCGCCACTGGCCCTGGGCGCCCATGTCGAGCACGAAGGGCTCGTCGAGCACACGCTGGCTGGGGGAGATGCCCTGTTCGAGCGCGGTGAGATAGACGAAGGGTTTGAAGGAGCTGCCGGGTTGGCGCTGGGCCTGGGTGGCGCGGTCGAATTGGCTGAGGTCGTAGCTCCAGCCGCCGCTGAGCGCGAGGACGCGCCCGGTGGCTGGATCGATAGCGACGAGCGCGCCCTCGACTTGCGGCACTTGGTGAAGGCTCAAGGGTTTGGAGGGGTCCGATGGCGGCTCGACCATGACGACGTCGCCTGCGGCCAGCACGTCCGACACTTTGCGGGGAGAGGGGCCGTAAGTGCCGCCGGGGCGGGCAGGGCGGGCCCAGGCGAGGTCGCGGAGGAGGAGCTGCGAAACGCGCGGGGTGTCGCTGGCCGGCTGGTCGGCCGGGCCGTCGAGCCAACCGATCTTGGCCGTCGGACCGCCAGCTTCGAGGACGACGCCGAGGCGCCAATCGGGGAGCTGCCCGGGGGCGCGAGGGACGGCGGCGAGCTGGGTTGCCCAATTCGTCGCGAGGCCCGGCGCGGTCAGGTGGGTTACTGGGCCGCGCCAGCCCGTGTGGCTGCGGTCGTAGGCCTCTAGGCCGTGGCGGAGCGCCGTGTCCGCTTCGCGCTGGAGCGCCGGGTCGAGGCTCGTGTGGATGGTCAAGCCGCCGCCCATGGTCGCGTCCGCGCCGTAGCGGGCCGTGAGCAGCCGGCGGACTTCCTCGGTGAACCACTCGCCGCCGTGCACGGTGTCCGGCCGGGCCGAGGCAGCTGGGACGAGGGGCGCGGCCTTGGCCTCTTGCGCTTGGGCGGGGGTGATTGCGCCATCCTCGCGCATGCGGTCGAGCACGAAGTCGCGGCGGGCGCGGGCGGCGTCCGGAAAGCGGAACGGGTTATAGTTGTTGGGGGCTTTGGGCAGCGCGGCGAGGAACGCGGCTTCGGGGAGGGTGAGCTGGTCGAGCGACTTGTTGAAGTAGGTCTGGGCGGCGGCGGCGATACCGTAGCTGCCGAGGCCGAGATAGATCTCGTTGAGGTATAGCTCGAGGACGCGGTCCTTGCTCAAGGTCTGATCGATGCGGACCGCGAGGATCGCCTCACGAATCTTGCGGGACAGCGAGAGCTCATTGCCGACGAGCATGTTCTTGGCGAGCTGCTGGGTGATCGTCGACGCGCCTTCGGGGCGTTTGCCCTGGCCCAAATGCGCGAGGTCGCGCAGGGCGGCGCGGAGGATGGCGGGTGGGTCGATGCCGTGATGGGTCCAGAAATTACGGTCCTCGGCGGAGATGAAAGCCTGCTTGACCAGGGGCGGCACGAGGGCAATTGGGACGAAGAGGCGGCGCTGGGTGGCGAACTCGGCCATGAGCTGGGAGTTGTCGGCGTAGACCCGGGTCATGACCGGCGGCTGGTAGTGTTTGAGGCCGTCGATGGTCGGCAGGCCGGCGGCGAAGCGCTCGTAGACTTGCCAGGCAATTACGCCGCCCACGGTGCCGCCGGCGAGCAGGAGGGCTAGGAGCAGGCCGGCGATGCGGCCGAGCCAACGGCGTTTGCGGGGACGGGGGCGAGTCGCGGCACGGGGCGGCCTCGACGGCTCCGCGCTGCTGGAGGCGAGGCGTTCCCTTGGTTTGAGCGGCGCGCGGCCGTCTCGATCCTGCCCGGTCATGGTATGTTGAAACTTCCGGCCGGTTAGCTGCTGAGACGCGCGCCGTGACCGGGGGAGGCTAGATAGGCTTCGATCGCACGCTGGATCGCTACCGCCACTCGCTCGCGATGCTTGGCGTTGCGTAGCGCCGCTTCGTCCTCTTGGTTCGACATGAAGCCCATCTCCACCAGTACGCTCGGCACATCTGCCGCCCGCAAGACCATGAAATGGGCATGACGGTCCGGGTTGGGCAAGAGCTCGGTGTCGAGGCGGAGGGAACTCACCATGGCGCGGGCGAGCCGGGCGGAGCCGGTGCGGGTTTCTTGGCGGACCAGGCTCGCCAAGATCTGGGCAACGGCCGGCGGCTGATCGCGGAAGCGGGGGCCGCCGAAGCGGTCCGCGCTGTTCTCACGCTGGGCGAGGGCCGCGGATTGCGCATCCGACGCGGTATCGGACAGCGTGTAGACACTCGCCCCGCGAACGTCACGGATGGGCAGGGCGTCGGCGTGGATCGAGACGAACAGGGTCGCGCCGCGACGCTGGGCCTCGCCCACGCGCTCGGCGAGCGGGATGAACACGTCTCGCTGGCGGGTCATCTCAGCGCGACAGAGACGACCGAGGGTCAGCAGGCGGTGCACGTCGGTCGCAGCGGCGAAGGCTATGTGCTTCTCATACGTGCCGGAGTAGCCGATCGCGCCTGGGTCCTTGCCGCCATGGCCGGGGTCGAGCATGACCAGCGGCCGGGGCGGCCGAGCCCGGCGCAGTACGGTGGGCTTGGCCAAGGCCGCTACGGGCAGGGACACGCCGGCCAAAACCACATGGCGCCGAGTGGGGTGAGCAATTCCCATGCGGGGATAATACACGAAGGTCGCGTGTGGTGCAGGGTGGGAGAGCGTTGCGGCGAGGGGGGCTTGCGATCGGGGGCAACATGCGGCATCGTTGTCACAGTCCGGCCAAGCATCGTCGGTAGCTTGCGGCGTTATCGCAGCCTGGTTCCGTGCCGCTCCAATCAGGGTTTGCCGGGCTAGGGTGCTGATGCCGGGCCCAATCGGTGCCGGGTTGCCCGCGCGGTGCGCGGCAGGGACGCAACCAGCGGGCAGCGTGCCCGTGAGCAGGGGATTGCGAGCGCCATCGTGCCCGCCCGAAACAAGACCGGTCCTATAGCGCCGCCCCGTGCTCCCTGCACGCGCGCTCCTTTACCCACGCCATTCAGCCGCCGCGCTGCCGAAGAGCAATGCGCGATCGCGGCTATTCGGAGATACGATGACCAAACGCATGTTGATCGACGCAAGCCACGCGGAAGAGACCCGTGTGGTGCTTCTCGACGGTAACCGGATCGAGGATTACGACATCGAGACTGCCGGGCGGCGGCAGCTCAAAGGCAATATCTATCTGGCGCGCGTCGTTCGGGTGGAGCCGAGCTTGCAGGCGGCCTTCGTCGAATATGGCGGTGGCCGGCACGGGTTCCTGGCGTTCGGCGAGATCCATCCCGACTACTACCAAATTCCTGTGGCCGACCGGCAGCGGTTGATCGAGATGCAGGAGGCGGAAGCGCTGGAGGAGGCCGCGGCCGAGGATCGCGCGGCGTTGGGAGGCGGGCAGGCAGAGCCGGAGCTCGACGGCACCGCGCAGGCCGCGATGTCCATGGGGGTTGCCGAGGACTCGCTTGAGGAGTCCGCCGAGCCGGAGTTCGACGGTGCGGCGCAGGCGGCGATGCCGATGGGGGTCGCTGAGGAGTCCGTCGAGGGCTCGCCGGAACCGGAGCTCGACGGCACGGAACAGGCCGCGATGTCCATGGGTGTGAGCGAGGCGGCGCTCGAGGAGATGCCGGGTTCGGACGAGGCGCCCGAGTCGGCCGAGCCGGCCGGCATGGACGCCGAAATTTCTGCCGAGGAGCCGCCGCCCGAGATGGTGGGGGGGGACACGGACGAACGCGACCGCCGGGCGGCGCCGCGGTTCCTGCGCAATTACAAAATCCAGGAGGTGATCCGCCGGCGCCAGATCATGCTGGTGCAGGTTGTGAAGGAGGAGCGCGGGAACAAAGGGGCGGCGCTTACGACGTACATCTCGCTCGCGGGGCGGTTCAGCGTGCTGATGCCGAACTCGCCGCGCGGCGGCGGCATCTCGCGCAAGATTACGTCGCCCGCGGACCGGCGGCGGTTAAAGGAGGTAACGGCGGAGCTTGGATTGCCGCGCGGCATGGGGCTAATCGTGCGGACGGCGGGGGCGAACCGGCCGAAGCCCGAGATCGTGCGCGATTGCGAGTACCTGCTGAACACTTGGGACCAGGTTCGCGAGCTCACCATGCAGTCGGTGGCGCCCGCGCTCATCTACGAGGAGGCGAGCCTTATTAAGCGTGCCATGCGCGACCTCTACTCGCGTGAGGTGGAGGAGGTGCAGGTCGACGGCGAGGCTGGCTGGAAGGCGGCGCGCGAGTTCATGCGCATGCTGATGCCGGACGCGGCACGGCGCATCCAGCTATGGCGCGACCCGCAGCCGCTCTTCGCCAAGAACGGCATCGAGGCGCAACTCGACGCCATGCTGGCGCCGACGGTGCAATTGCGGTCGGGCGGGTACATCGTCATCAACCAGACCGAGGCGCTGGTCGCGGTCGACGTGAACTCCGGCCGGAGCACGCGCGAGCGGGGCATCGAGGAGACGGCGGTCCGGACTAATCTCGAAGCCGCAGACGAGGTTGCCCGGCAATTGCGGCTGCGCGACCTCGCGGGGCTGATCGTGATCGACTTCATCGACATGGAGGCCCGGCGCAACAACATTCAGGTCGAGCGCCGGCTGAAGGAGGCGCTGCGGCACGACCGGGCGCGCTTGCAACTGGGTGGCATCAGCCATTTCGGGCTGCTCGAGATGAGTCGGCAGCGGCTGCGGCCGAGCCTTGCCGAAACCAATTTCGTGCCGTGCCCGGCGTGCGGAGGGCTTGGCCATGTGCGCAGTGCCGATAGCAGCGCGGTGCATGCGTTGCGGGCGATCGAGGATGAGGGGGCGAAGCGACGCTCGGCCGAGATCCTCGTGCACGTGGCGCCGGAGGTGGCGCTCTACCTGCTGAACCATAAGCGGGCGCGATTGGCCGAGATCGAGACGCGGTTTGCGATGGTAGTGGGATTCCAGGTCGACCCGGCGCTGGCCGGCGCACAGGTGCGGATCGAGCGGCTGCGCGGGCAGACGGCGCCGGAAACGCCGGTGCTCGTGAGCCCGGAGGCGCTTGCGGCGATCGAGGAGGACGAACAGGCGCCAGCGGAGGCGGTCGAGGAGCCGGCCGAGGCGGCTGGGACCGAGACGACCGAGGAGCAGGCCCGCCGGAAGCGCCGCCGCCGCGGACGGGGCCGGACGCGCGCCGAGGGCGAGCCCGAGGGCGAGGAGACCGGGGACGGGGCGCCGGCCGAGGCGGCGAGCGCCCTGGACGCGGCGGCGGCTGCGGAGCCGGCGGAAGCATCACCGACCGAGGATGGGGCCGAGCCGGCTGCTGCCGAGACCGTGGAGGAAGCGGCGGCGCGCAAGCGGCGTGGACGGCGCGGGGGCCGGCGTCGGCGGCGGGATACCGGCGAAGACGCGGCAGCGCCGGAAGCGGCGAGCGAGCCCGAGTTCGTCGAGCCGCCGTTGCCGGTCTACACGGGCCCGACGCCCGCCAACCCGTTTGGCAGCAGCACCTTCGACATCTTCGAGGCGATGGACCAGGCGGAGGAACAGCGCGCGCTGGCGCCGGCCCGGCCGATGCCGCCGGGCGCGTCGGTCGACCCGGCACCGGAACTGCCGGCCCAACACGCAACTGCGGAGGCCGATGCGCCTGTGGACCTGGTCATTCCGGAGCCTCCCATGGTCCCGGAGCCGGTCGCCGAGCCGGAGAGTGGCCCGGTGATCGCACCTGTATTGGTCGGCGCCGGCGAGGCGCCGGCCGCGCCGAAACGGGGCTGGTGGCGGCGTTGATGCGGGTTATCCCGATATAGCGGGCGCGCGCTCGATCGCGGCGATCGTATCCAGCGGCCCAGGCCGAAATGGCTTGGGCCGTCTGGATCTAGCCGGCGGGCTGGAAGTCGAACTCGCCGTCCGTGCTCTGCCATTGCTGGACGGTGAGGACTTGCGCGCCGGTCTTGCTCTCGTGGGGGCCGTGCACTTGGCCGGCGGCGTGGGTCAGGAAGGCGCCGGGTCCGTAGGCGTGGCCGGCATCAGTAAGGTCGCCGGCGAGGACATAGTGCATCTCGGAGCCCTTGCTATGGGAATGGGCGGGGATGCGGCCGCCCGCTGGCAGATGGACGATGGTGGTGACGACGCCGCGTGACGCGTCCTCGTTCAAGATCTGGATGCGGAAGTCGCCGGTCGCTCCCGGTATTTCGAACGGCGCGGGCGGAATCGTGTCCGCGGCGAGGGCGAGCGGCTCGGGCATTTAATTCTCCTGCTACGGTTGGCCGCCAACGCTCACGCGCCGATTACGTTGCAGCCGCTCTTGCGTCATGGTTGTACGTAGATATGGTGGTGGGCGTATACGTCACCGTACCAAACCAATGCGTGCGGGACTGGGAGGGTCAGGATGGCAAATCATGGGTCGCGGCGGGTTGCTGCGGTTCTGGTGACGTGCTTTGCGGCGGGGGCCGCGCATGCTTCTGGCTTCGGGTTGCGGGAAGGCAGCACGGATGCGCTGGGCAATGCGTTCGCCGGCCAGACGGCTAAGGCGTATGACGCGGCGACGGCCTGGGAGAACCCGGCCGGGATGGTGCGGCTCAACCTCAGCGAGATCGACGGCTCGATCAACTACATCGACCCGCATGCGAGCTTCCGCGGCCAGAATCTGCTCGGCCCAGCTACGGTCACGTCCGGCGTAGGCGGTGGCAACGCGGTCGAGAGTGCGGCGACGGGCGGGGTGTTTGCGGTTTGGAGCTACTCACCGAACCTCAAATTCGGCGCGGCCGTGACGTCACCGTTCGGAGAGCGTGTCGCTTATCCCGGCAATTTCGTGGGACGGTACCAGAGCCTCGTGTCGAGCATTACCGACGTGCAGGCGACGCTCAGCGCCGCGATACGAATCAACAATCAGATCAGCATCGGTGGCGGCCCAGTGGTGGATTTCTTCCATGCGCGGCTCACCCAGGCGGTCAATATCGGCCCGCTCGGCGCGGTAACGGGCAACCCCGTAGGCGATGTGAGCGGCGACGACACGGCGGCCGGCTTCGTTGCGAGCGGGCTATACCAGGTCAGCCCGGCGCTGCGGTTTGGGCTCGTGTACCGGTCTCGCATCCAGCACGACATTTCGGGCGACCAAAGCGTGTTCGTCCCGCCGGCCCTCGGGGGCAGCGCGCTCGCGCAGTTGCTCGCGGCGGGCAACTCGCAGGCGCGCACCAAGGTGACTCTGCCGGACACCATCACCGGGGGCGCCTATTACGACGTGACGCCGCGGCTGGCGGTGATGGCGGACGTGCAATGGACTCACTGGTCGCTGTTCAAGCAGTTGACCATCGTGCCGACCAATGGCGGCCCGGTGACGACGACGCCTGAGAATTGGCGCAACACCTGGTTCGGCTCGGTCGGCCTGTCCTATAAACTGACCAAGAAGCTGATGCTGCAAGGCGGCGTCGGGTACGACGAATCGCCGACCACGGACAGCAACCGGACGACGCGCATCCCGGACTATAGCCGCGTGCTGCTCGGCGTCGGCGCGAGCTACGCGGTGCTGCCGAACGTCACCTTGCAGGCATCGTACTTGCGGTTGATCGACGGTACGGTGAACATCAGCAACGCGGCGTCGGCGACCTCTGGCCGGGTCGTGGGGCGGTATGCCGACAATGCCAATAGCGCGAGCCTCGGCGTGACCGTGAAGTTCTAAATGGGAGCGATCCAGGTCAGTCCGGTCCCGGAGCTGCTGGACCATGCCGTGCGCCATCATGGCGAGCGGCCGGCCATGAGCTTCTTCGGACGGCGCTGGAGCTACCGGCAGCTTGGCGAATTGGTGGACTGGGCGGCGCGAGGATTACAGGATTTAGGGCTCGCGCGGGGTGACCGGGTCGGGCTCTGCTTGCCGAACATGCCGTACTTCCTGGTGCTGTACTACGCGGTGCTGAAGGCGGGCGGCGTTATCGTGAACTTCAACCCGCTCTATGTCGAACGCGAGCTGCTGGCGCAGATGCGGGATTCGGGGGTGCGGTTCATGGCCGTGCCAGACCTTGCGACGATCCATGGCAAGGTGGTGGCGGTGGCCGGAGAGGCGGGGCTCGAGCGGATCATCCTGTGCCCGATGGCGGGGGTGCTGCCGGGCATGAAGGCGGTGGGGTGGCGGGTGCTGAAACGGCGGGAGATCGCGCGGGCGCCGCGGGATGGCCGGCATGTCGCGTTCGGGCAGCTCGTGGCACGCCGGGCCGCGCCCGACCCGGTGCCGATCGATCCGTTGCGGGACTTGGCGGTGCTGCAATATACGGGCGGAACGACGGGGACGCCGAAAGGGGCGATGCTCACGCATGCGAACCTCACCGCGAATACCCGCCAGGTTGCGGCGCATGTCATGGAGTTGGTGCCTGGGCAGGAGCGGGTGCTTGCGGTGTTGCCGCTTTTTCATGTGTTCGCGATGACGACGGTGATGAACTTTGGCGTGCAGCTCGGGGCGGAGATCATCCTGCAGCCGCGGTTCGTCATAGACGACGTGATGCGGGCGATCGAGCGGCAGCGTGTCACGATTTTTCCGGCGGTACCGACCATTTACGGAGCGGTGAACAAGGCGGCGGCGAGCGGCAAGCACGACCTCACCAGCATCAAGGTGTGCGTCTCGGGCGGCGCACCGCTGCCGGGCGAGGTGGGCGAGCGGTTCGTGGCGCTGACGGGGTGCAAGCTGGTGGAGGGGTATGGGCTGACGGAGGCGTCGCCCGTGGTTGCCTGCAACCCGCCGGATGGGCTGATCCGGCCGGGGACGGTCGGGACGCCCATGCAGGACACGGTCGTCGAGATACGGGACCCGGCGGCGCCCTATGAGCGGCTTCCGGCGGGCGAGCGCGGCGAGGTTTGCGTCCGCGGACCGCAGGTGATGGCGGGGTACTGGCAGCGCCCGGAGGAGACAGCGGCGTGTTTCGTGGATGGTGCGCTGCGGACCGGGGATATCGGAGCGCTGGAGCCCGATGGTTATCTGTCGATCACCGACCGGATCAAGGACGTAATTCTTTGCGGCGGCTATAATGTCTACCCGAGGGTGATCGAGGAAGCGCTGTATGCCCACCCGGCGGTGGCCGAAGCAGTGGTGATCGGGGTGCCTGACGCGCATCGGGGGCAGAGCCCGAAGGCGTTCGTCACATTGCGGGACGGCATGGATGCTTCGCCGGCGGCGCTACGGGAGCATCTGGCGGGGTACGTCAGCAAGATCGAGTTGCCGCGGGCGGTCGAAATCCGGGCGTCGCTGCCGAAGACGATGGTGGGGAAGCTGAGCAAGAAGGAGTTGGTGGAGGAGGAACTGGCGCATCACGGAGCCATCACAGAAACGTGATGCCGATGAGGCATCCAGCCTCTTTACGGTCTCGTATCCCAATGTGAGGCGCAACCTCAGATTGCCGGATCAAACAGAGTAAGGAGCCCAATCAATGATGTATACTCGGCGGTCGACTTGGCTTGGCGTAATGGCGGTTGCACTCCTTGCGGGATGTGCGCAGCCGATGACGGCGAGCACCAGCGCCCCCGCGCCAGCCGGCACGACGATGGTGGGCGGCGCGGCGATGTACCCGACCAAGAACATCATCGAGAATGCGGTCAACTCGAAGGACCACACGACTTTGGTGGCGGCGGTGCAGGCGGCCGGGCTTGTGCCGACGCTTGAGGGGCCGGGGCCGTTCACGGTGTTTGCTCCCACGAACGAGGCGTTCGCGGCGTTGCCGGCTGGGACTGTCGATACGTTGCTGAAGCCCGAGAACAAGGCGAAGCTGACGGCGGTGCTGACCTATCATGTCGTGCCGGGCCGGCTGACGACGGCGGACCTCTATAAGATGATGACGGCCAATGGCGGGCGGGCGGTGCTGAAGACCGTCAACGGCGCCACCATCACGGTGATCCGCGACGAGATGGGCACGCTGGAGGTGGTCGACTCGAAGGGGCGGCCGGCGGTGATCACGATCCCGAACGTGATCCAGTCGAATGGGGTCATCCAGGTGATCAACAGCGTCCTGCTACCGCCGGGCGGTTAAGCAACGGGCCGGGCGGCTCCTGACTGGAGCCGCCACGCGCGCGGGCGGAAGTGACGGGCCGGGCAAGGTTAGTCGCCGTGAACCATATCCAAGTCGGCGAAACGGGTGAACTCACCCTCGAAGAAGAGGTCGATCTTCCCGGTCGGGCCGTGGCGCTGCTTTTCGATCAGCAGCTCGGCCTTGTTGTGGACCGCCTCCATGTCGCGCTGCCATTTTTCGAGAGCCGACTGGAACTTGTCCTCGCTCTCGAAGGCCATCTGCTTCGGGGCGCGCTGCTGCAGGTAATACTCGTCTCGGTAGATGAACATGACCATGTCGGCGTCCTGCTCGATCGTGCCGCTCTCGCGGAGGTCGCTGAGCTGGGGGCGCTTGTCCTCGCGGCTCTCGACGGCGCGGGAGAGCTGGGAAAGGGCTAGGACGGGGACGGCGAGCTCCTTGGCGATCGCCTTCAGGCCCTGGGTGATTTGGCTGATTTCCAGGACCCGGCTCTCGGGCTTGGTGCCGAGGCTTGGACGCATGAGCTGGAGATAATCGATCACGACGAGGTTCAGGCCTTTCGTGCGCTTGAGGCGGCGGCAGCGGGTGCGCAGGGCCGAGAGGGTGATCGCAGGGGTATCGTCGATGTGGAGCGGCAGGCTGGCGAGCTCCTGCGTTACCTGGACGAAGCGGTCGAAGTCGCGCTGGCCGATCTCGCCGCGGCGGATGCGGTCGGCGGAGACGCGGGCTTCCTCGGCGAGGAGCCGCGTGGCGAGCTGCTCGGCGCTCATCTCGAGCGAGAAGATGGCGACAGAGCCTTTCGGGACGGCATTGGGATCTTCGGCGCGGGCCTCGGCCAACAGGGCGCGGGCGGCGCCGAAGGCCAGCTTGGTGGCGAGGGCGGACTTCCCCATGCCGGGCCGGCCGGCGAGAATCATGAGATCGGAGGCGTGCATACCGCCGATCTTCTTGTCGAGGTCGCGCAGCCCGGTGGTGAGGCCGCTGACGTTGCCGGAGCGATGGAAGGCACGTTCGGCGCCGAGGATGGCTTCGGTCAGCGCTTTCTCGAACGAGATGAAGCCGCCATTCGCTCCACCTTCCGTCGCGAGCTTGAACAGCTCACTCTCCGCGAGCTCGATCTGGCCGCGGCCGTCTAGTTCGGGCTCGGCGCCGAAGGCGTTGTTCACGACCTGCTCGCCGACTTCGATCAGCTGGCGCCGCAGCCAGGCGTCGTGGATGGAGCGGCCGTACTCGCCGGCGTTGATGATGCCGACCATGGCGGTGAGCAGCTCGGCGAGATAGGGGGTGCCGCCCACCTCATCGAGCGCGCCGCTATGCTCGAACTCGGCCTTGAGGGTGATCGCATCGGCGAGCTGGCCCGCTTCGACCCGGCGGGTGATGGCCTGGAAAATGCGGCCATGCACCGGGTCCGAGAAATGGTCTGGGGTCAGGAAGTCACTAACCCGCTCGTAGGCGCGATTATTCGCGAGAAGCGCGCCCAAGAGCGCCATCTCGGCAGCGTCGTTGCGGGGAGGGATGCGTTGGGAGAGGCCGAGGAGCGGGGGGTCGAGGCTGTTCATGCATCGGCGAGCTTAGCCCAAGCGGCCGAGTCCCGGCAGGGGCGAGGCTGTGGATGGCTGTGGATTAGGGGGATGACGCGAGCCGCCGCTCCGTGTCCAGCATGTAGTCGCGGGTGAGAGGGACCGGGGCGTCCGGCGGACTGAGCTGGAGCTGCCAGATCATATGGCCCTCGTGGCGGAAGGCGAGCTCGGACCCGGAGAGATAGAACTCGAACATGCGGAAGAAGCGCTCGTCGTAGAGGGCGACGATCTCGTCGTGCCGGGCCTCGATGTTGGCACGCCAATGCCGCAGCGTGCGGGCATAGTGAAGGCGCAGGATTTCGATGTCGGTGGCGATGAGCCCGGCTGATTCCACCGCGGGCAGCACTTCGCTGAGCGCCGGGGAGTAGCCGCCGGGGAAGATGTATTTGCGGAACCAGGCGTTTGTTGCGGCCGGTCCCCTGCTGCGGCCTATGGCGTGGATCAGGGCAAGGCCGTCCGGCTCGAGGCATCGCCGCACGGTCTGGAAGAAGGTCCGGTAGTGGAGCACGCCGACATGCTCGAACATGCCGACCGAGACGATGCGGTCGAAGCGGCCGGTGACGGCGCGATAGTCGAGCAACTCGAAGCGGACGCGGTCCGACAACCCGGCCTCCTCGGCGCGGGAGCGGGCGCGGGCGAGCTGCTCGGTCGACAGGGTGATGCCGGTGACGTCGGCGCCGTAGTCGCGGGCCAGAGTGAGGGCCATGCCGCCCCAGCCGCAGCCGATGTCGAGGATGCGAAGTCCCGGGCGATCAAGCAGCAGCTTGCTGGCGATGTGGCGTTTTTTGGCGAGCTGCGCCTGGTCGAGGCTCTCGCTGCCTTCGGCGAAGTAGGCGCAGGAATACTGCCAGTCATGGTCGAGGAAGAGCGCGTAGAGCTGGTTGTTGAGGTCGTAGTGGTGGGCAACGTTGCGGCGCGCGCGAGGCGCCGGGTTGAATTGAGCGAGGCTGCGCAGGACGACGGCGAGCTGGGAGCGCAAAGCGTAAGCCGGGTGGGCGGTCTCGGAGCGGTCGGCGTTGAGGATGAGGACGTCGAGCACCTCATAGATGGTGCAGCCGTCGGGAGTGATGCCGCCGTCCATGTAGGCCTCGCCGAAGGCCAGGGCGGGGTGGCTGACGAGGCGGCGGAGGGTTCGGCGATCGCGGATACGAAGGCCGGCGCTGGGGCCGGGCTGCCCGGCGTAGGTGCGGGTTTCGCCGTTTGGAAAGGTGATGGTGAGCGAGCCGACGGAGATAAGACGCTTGAGAATACGGTCCAGCAGAGCCTGCACTACAACCTCACTCTTTATTTAGAGAGTAGGTTTGGCAGGTTTGTGGGGCCGCCGTCAAAGTGGGGCCGGTCCAGGCCGGCCCCGGTGGATCAGGCTGCTTCAGGTTCGGCGCCTGGCTCGAACAAGGCTTCGGCTTCGAGCGCCGCCTCGTCGGCCTCGCGGCCGACCTGCTCGCCACGGGCCTGGCGGGCGGCTTCTTCGACGCTGCGGGCGACATTGACCGTCACGGGCAAGATGACCTCGGGGTGCAATGTCACACGGACGCGCGTGAGGCCGAGCGTCTTGATCGGTGCATCGAGCGTGACTTGCTGGCGGGTTATGGAGAGCCCGGCTTCGGTGCAGGAATCGGCGATATCGCGGCCCGAGACCGAGCCGTACAGGCTGCCGCTCTCACCTGCCTGGCGGATGATGGTGACGGCGAGGCCGCCGACACGCTCGGCCACGCGCTCGGCTTCTTCCCGGCGCTTGATGTTCTGTGCCTCGAGCTGGACGCGCTCGCCTTCGAAACGCTCGAGGTTGCCCTTGGTGGCGCGGATCGCCTTTTTCTGGGGCAGGAGGTAGTTGCGAGCATAGCCGGGCTTCACCCGGACGCGCTCACCCATCTGGCCCAGCTTTTCGACGCGCTGGAGCAGGATCAATTCGACCGGCATCGGGCGGCTCCTAGTTCACGACGTAGGGCAGAAGGGCGAGGAAGCGGGCACGCTTGATGGCGCGGGCGAGCTCGCGCTGCTTCTTGGCTGAGACAGCGGTGATGCGGGACGGCACGATCTTGCCACGCTCGCTGAGGAAGCGGGACAGGAGTCGCACGTCCTTGTAGTCGATCTTGGGCGCGTTCGGGCCGCTGAACGGGCAGCTCTTCCGGCGGCGATGGAAAGGGCGGCGAGCGCCGGCTGTGGCCCGCCGGGCGGCCGGGCTCACGTCCTCTTGGGTATCGGACATCGTCTACTCCTCAGTGCCGAGATCGGGGCCGAGCTCGAGCTCGGGCTCCGTGCGGGCGCGGAACTCTTCACGGTCATCGAAGCCGCGCTTGCGGCCGCTGTCGAACCGGCCGGCCGGCTTGGGGCCGCGGAAGCCGCGATCCCGGTCCTCGCCTTTGCGTGCCAGAATCGCGCTCGGCGCCTCGTCGATGGCTTCCACGCGGATCGTCTGGAAGCGCAGCACGTCCTCGTTGAGGCGCAACAGGCGCTCCATCTCGTGAATGCTGGCGGATGGCGCGTCGAGGCCGAGGAGCATGTAATGGCCCTTGCGGTTCTTGTTGACGCGGTAGGCGAGGGTGCGCAGGCCCCAATATTCGCGTTTGGGGATCGTGCCGCCATCGGCTTCGAGCTGCGTGGCGATGGTGTCGGCGACGGCCTCGACCTGTTGCTGCGTGACTTCGTTGCGTGCAATCAGCACGCATTCATAAAGCGGCATATGAACTCCCTATGGCTGAGATCGGCCCGAGGCGGCACAATGCCGAACAGGCATAGCCAGGCGCGATGCCACGCGCCCAGCAGGGACGGTCGCGTTATACGCGGATTGCCGGGGGGTGCAAGAGGCGGCTGGATTGACTCGCCCCGGCGCGGACGCGATACGCCGCGCTTTCTGCGGGTGATCACTTCATGACCGTGCACGCCTTCATCTTTCCCGGCCAAGGCAGCCAGGCCGTCGGCATGGGGCGGGACATCGCGGCGGCATTCGGCATTGCCCGGGAAGTGCTCGAAGAAGTGGACGATGCGCTCGGGGAGAAGCTGTCGAAACTCATGTTCGAGGGGCCGGCGGAGACGCTGACGCTCACCGAGAATGCGCAGCCCGCGCTGATGGCGGTGTCGCTCGCCGTGTTGCGGGTGCTGGAGCGGGAGGGCGGGTTCCGGCTCGCGGACAAGGCGGCGCTGGTTGCTGGGCATTCGCTCGGGGAATACAGCGCGCTCGCGGCGGCCGGAGCGCTGAGCGTGGCGGAGGCGGCGCGACTGCTGCGGCGGCGTGGCGAGGCTATGCAGCGCGCGGTCCCGGCCGGCGAAGGGGCAATGGCGGCGCTGCTCGGCGTGGAGCTCGAGCCGGCAGGCGCAATCTGCGAGGCGGCGCGGTCTTTCGTCGACGAGAACGGCGTCGAGATCATCCAGGTGGTGGAGACGGCGAACGACAATGGCGGCGGACAGATCGTCATTTCGGGGCATGCGGCGGCGGTCGAGCGGGCGATCGAGATAGCGCGCGGCCGGGGCGTGCGCCGGGCGATGCCGCTGCCGGTGTCCGCACCCTTCCATTGCGCGCTGATGCAGCCCGCGGCCGAGGTGATGGCGGACGCGCTGGGTGAGGCGTCGATGCAGGCGCCGGAGGTGCCGGTCATCGCCAACGTGACGGCGGCGCGGGCCACCGAGCCGGATGAGATCAGGCGGTTGCTGGTGCAGCAGGTCACGAGCCTGGTGCGCTGGCGGGAGAGCGTGCTGGCGTGCGTGGGGATGGGCGTCGGCAGCTTCATGGAGCTCGGATCGGGCCGTGTGCTGACCGGGCTGGTCAAGCGGATCGCGCCCGATGCGGCGGCGGCGGCGGCGGGCACGCCGAACGAGATCGAGGCTTTGCTCAAGTTGCTGTGAGGGCGCACAATGTTCGATTTGCACGGCAAGGCAGCGCTGGTGACAGGCGCTTCGGGGGGCATTGGAGCTGGGATTGCGCGGGCGCTGCATCGGCAGGGTGCGCATGTGGCGCTGTCAGGGACGCGCGTTGCAGCGCTGGAAACACTGGCGGGCGAGCTTGGGGAACGGGCGGCGGTCTGTCCCGCCGATCTACGGGAGGCAGGGGCGGCCGAGGCGCTGGTCATCGCGGCGGAGGCGGCGTGCGGTCCCTTACATATCCTTGTCAACAATGCAGGGCTGACCCGGGACGGGCTGGCGATGCGGATGAAGGACGAGGATTTCGCGCTGGTGCTGGACGTGGACCTGGCGGCGCCGTTCCGGCTCGCGCGGGCGGCATTGCGGGGAATGGTGCGGCGCCGGGCCGGACGGATCATCGGGATCGGCAGCGTGGTCGGTGCGACGGGCAATGCCGGGCAGGCGAACTACGCGGCGGCGAAGGCGGGGCTGGTGGGGCTGACGAAGGCGCTGGCGCAGGAAGTGGGCAGCCGCGGGATCACCGTGAACCTGGTCGCGCCCGGCTTCGTCGAGACGGCGATGACCGAGGCGTTGGGCGAGGGGCAGCGGGCAAAGCTCCAGGCGGCGATCCCGCTTGGCCGGCTTGGCCAGCCGGAGGACATCGCCGCGGCGGTGCTTTATCTTGCCTCCGATGAAGCGGGTTGGGTAACCGGGGCGACGCTGCACGTGAATGGCGGCATGGCCATGCTGTAGCTTGGCGCTCTTATTGGCGCTGTGGCAGGAACCGTGCTAAGCGCCGCGGCCAGCGTTGGCACGCCGGAGTGCCCCGAAGTTTTAGCTACGAGGATTACAATGAGCGAGATCGCCGACAGGGTTAAGAAGATCGTCGTGGAGCATCTGGGCGTGGAAGAGTCCAAGGTGACCCCCGAGGCGTCGTTCATCGACGATCTGGGCGCGGACAGCCTCGATACGGTCGAGCTGGTCATGGCGTTCGAGGAGGCGTTCAGCGTCGAGATTCCGGAGGACGCGGCGGAGAAGATCAGCACGGTGAAGGACGCGATCGACTATATCGAGAAGCAGAAGGCCGCTTAGGGGCGCAATGGTGCCGCCGATGCGCCGGGTGGTCGTCACGGGGATGGGCGTCGCATGTCCGCTCGGCGTCGGCGTGGAGACCGTTTGGAAGCGGCTGGTGGCGGGTGAGAGCGGGCTTGGCTTGGTCGAGACGATCGACTTGCAGGATCTGCCGGCCCGGGTGGCAGGCCAAGTGCCGTCCGGTTCGCGCGCCGAGGGCAAGCTCGACTTGGCCGAGTGGATTCCCGTTAAGGATATCAAGAAGATGGACCGATTCATCCAGCTTGCCTGGGTGGCGGCTGCCGAGGCGGTTGAGAGTAGCGGTTGGGTGCCGGCGACCGAGGAGGATCGTTGTGCCACGGGGGTGATGATCGGCTCCGGTATTGGCGGGCTCGACACGATCTACAACGCCAGCATCCTCGTCCATCAGGGCAAAGCCCGGCGCTTGTCGCCGTTCTTCATCCCGAGTGCGCTGATCAACCTCGCATCCGGCCAGGTCAGCATCCAGTATGGGTTCAAGGGGCCGAATCATTCGGCGGTGACGGCCTGCGCCACGGGCGTCCACGCGATCGGCGATGCGGCGCGGCTGATCGGCTTCGGGGATGCGGAGGTCATGGTAGCGGGCGGGGCGGAGGCGACCGTGAACGTGCTCGGCATAGCCGGGTTCTGCGCGAGCCGGGCGCTTAGCACGGGCTTCAACGATCGGCCGACCGCGGCATCGCGGCCGTGGGACCGGGACCGGGACGGGTTCGTGATGGGAGAGGGGTCGGGCGTCGTCGTGCTTGAGGAGTTGGAGCACGCGAAGCGCCGGGGAGCGAACATCATGGCCGAGATCGTGGGTTACGGCATGAGCGGCGACGCGCATCATATTACGGCGCCGTCCGAAGGCCATGAGGGCGCGTTCCGGGCGATGAAGGCCGCGTTCCGCAATGGCGGGCTCACGCCGTCCGACGTGCAATACGTGAATGCACATGGGACGAGCACGCCGCTCGGCGATGACCTCGAGCTCGAGGCGGTGGAGCGGTTTTTTGGCAATTCGGCGCCGGGGCTCGCGATGTCGAGCACTAAATCGGCAACCGGGCACTTGCTCGGCGCCGCGGGAGCGATCGAGGCGATTTTCTCGATCCTGGCTATACGCGACGGGGTGGCGCCGCCGACGCTCAACCTCGACAATCCGAGCCGGGAGAGCGTCATCGACCGGGTGGCGCACGAAGCGCAGCCGCGGCAGATCAACACGGTGCTCAGCAATAGCTTCGGGTTCGGGGGAACGAACGCCAGCATCCTATTCCGCCGCCCCGAGTAGGATCGGCTGATGCGGCGAGCGCTCGTCGCGGTATCGGTTGTGCTGCTGCTGGCGGTAGCGCTGGCCGGCGGAGGGTGGCTGGCTTGGCGCCGGGTCGATGTGCCGGGGTCGCTTGCTGCGGCCCGCGCCGTAGTGGTGCCGCACGGGACGCTCGCGCAGGTGGCGGACGCGCTGGCCGCTCGACACGTGGTTCGCCGGGCCATCGAGTTGCGCGTGGCCGCGTTCGTCACCCGTGGCGCGGGCGCGCTGCACGCGGGAGAGTTCGAGTTTCCGGCTCGCGCCAGCTTGCGGGTGGTGCTTGGAATCCTGCGCACGGCCAAGCCACTGCAGCACAAGCTGACGATCCCGGACGGGCTGACTGCGGCGCAAGTGGCGCAGCTGTTCGAGCGCGGCCATGCGCTGGCCGGAGATCCGGTGGTGCCGCCCGAGGGTGGCGTGCTGCCGGAGACCTATCTTTATGACCGCGGCACGACACGCGCGGTGCTAGCAGGCCGGACGGAGGCGGCGATGCAGAAGGCGCTCGACGCGGCGTGGGCGGCCCGCAGCCCGGGGCTTGCGCTCAAGTCGCCGGCGGAGGCGCTGATCCTTGCCAGCATCGTCGAGCGGGAATCGGCCAAGCCCGAAGAGCGGCCCCGCATTGCGGCGGTGTTCCTCAACCGGTTGCGGCTTGGAATGAAGCTGCAGAGCGATCCCACGGTGGTCTATGCGGTGACCGGCGGCCTCGGCACGCTGGACCGGCCGCTGAGCCGGGCGGACCTGGCGATAGAGAGCCCCTACAACACGTATTGGGCCGCCGGGCTGCCGCCTGCGCCGATCTCGATGCCGAGCGTGGCGGCGATCCGGGCGGTGACACAGCCATTGCAGACGGACGAGCTCTATTTCGTGGCGGACGGGACGGGGGGGCATGCCTTCGCCCGCACGGAGGAGGAGCATCGGCAGAATGTGGCGCGGTGGCGCCATCTGGAGCGTGAGCGGGCTGTGCCGCCATCGCGCCCGGAGCAGCCGGCGCCCTGAGAGATTCACCTTGGGGCACCGGGGCTGCTACAAGACGGCCCATGGCCGATCCCTCAACCCATCGATGATTGGCGCCGGCCGGCGCGGTCTTTGCCTGGTCGTCGCAGCTCCGTCCGGGGCCGGCAAGAGTACGATCGCACAGCGACTGCTTGCCACGGAGCCCTCGCTGGCACTCTCCGTGAGCGTCACGACTCGGCCGCCCCGGGCCGGTGAGCAGGAGGGGGTACATTACTTCTTCCGCACCCAAGCCGAGTTCGCCCGGCTCGCCGATATCGGGGCGTTGCTCGAATGGGCCGTGGTGTTCGGGCGCGGTTACGGCACGCCGCGCGCGCCGGTGCTGGAGGCGCTTGCGGCGGGGCGGGACGTGCTGTTCGACATCGATTGGCAAGGACATCGCAAATTACGTGCGGCGATGCCGGGGGACGTGGTGAGCGTGTTCGTGCTGCCGCCATCGCTGGATGCGCTGGAAGCCCGGCTGAGGACCCGGGCGGCCGATTCGGGCGAGGAGATCGCGCATCGCATGGCCCGTGCAGAGGATGAGATCGCCCACTGGCCGGAGTTCGACTACGTGGTCGTCAACACCGAGCTTGAGCAGGCCATCGCGGAAACTCGCAGCGTTCTCCAGGCGGCGCGGCTCGCGACGGCGCGGGTTCAGGCCCGCGTATAGGTGCCGATCGTGCGGCCCTGGCCGATAAGATGCGGGCGGATCGTGCGGATCAGCAGCGAGCGGCCCGGCGGATAAGGGAAGCGTGGCAGGGTGTTCAGCGCGAAAACCTGAAATGCGTATTGGTGCGGACCATGACCCGGCGGAGGATTTGGGGCAGTCCAGCCCGGACGGCCAATCGAGTTCCGCCCGCAACCCCAGCCAGTGCTGGCGAAGCCGTCCAAGCGACGCGGAATCTCGCCAGCTTCGAAGCTTGTCTTGTCCGGGGGGATGCTGTGAACGATGACATGCACGAGCGGCTTCACCGATGGAACGTCCGCATCCTCGCAGAGGACGACCACGCTTTCCGTGTCGGGCGGCAGGCCTTCCCAGTGCAGGGGTGGCGAGACGCCTTCGCCGTCGCCGGTGAAGCGCACCGGGATAGCGCCCATTTCGCCGAATTCGGAACTGCTGACGCGCAGGCCGAAGCCGAGGAATCCCGAGAAGCGGCTACTCGTGAGCGAGCTGAGGCCGGGACGGATTTTGCGAAGCGCGTGGCCGAGCTGATGCTTGAGATCCTGCTGCATGGAGCGCTCCGTACGCGATGGGGATTAATCGCGTGAGGGGGTGGTGGGTTCCGCTTCGAGCAGGCGGGCGAGGGCGGTGAACTCGGCGACGCTTAGGGTTTCGGCACGGCGCTCCGGGTCGATGCCGGCGCGGGCGAGCAGAGCCTCGCCGCCAAGGGTTCGCAGGGCGCCCCGCAGCATCTTGCGGCGCTGGCCGAAGGCGGCGGCGGTGAGGCGCTCCATCGTGGCGAACAGGGGGGGGCTGGGCTGCTCGGGGCGCGGCGCGATGCCGACCACCGCGGACCAGACGCGCGGCGGCGGCGTGAAGGCGGCGGGAGGCAGACGCATCTGGATGGTGCAGCGGGCGGTCCAGCCGGCGAGCACGGCCAGGCGGCCATAGGCGGCGGTGCCGGGGCCGGCACAGACGCGCTCGGCGACCTCGAGCTGGAGCATGATGGTGAGGTGCTCCCAGAGCGAGGCTTGGCGCAGCCAGCCGATCAGGAGCGGGGTTGCCGCATTATAGGGCAGATTGGCGACGATCTGACGCGGTGCGGGAAGCAGGCTGGCGAGGTCAAGCCGGGTTGCGTCGGCCGCGAGGATGCGCAGACGGTCCGGGTAGACGGCGCGGAGTTCCTCGGCGGCGTTGACGGCGCGCGGGTCGACTTCGACTGCCAGCACGCTGGCGGCGTCCGAGGCCAGCAAGGCGCGGGTCAAGCCGCCCGGGCCGGAGCCGATTTCGGCCACGTGCCGCCCGGCCAAGTTGCCAGCTTCGCGCACGATTCGGGCTAGCAGATTAGCATCGAGCAGGAAGTGCTGGCCGAGACTGCGGCGGGCGTCGAGCCGGTGCCGGGCGATGACCTCGCGGAGCGGCGGAAGCGAGCCGGTCAGACGCGCTCGTCGAGCACGGCGCGGTTGCGCAGCTTGCGCATCAACTGGCGGGATGCGAGCTCGGCCCGCTGCTCGAGAATTTGGGAACGGATTGCGGCTTTGTCCGGAGCGGCGTCGTTTTGCTGAGTGCGGGAGCAGATCATGACGACGGCGACGCCCTCGGGCGTGATGATCGGATGGCTAGCCTGACCGGGGGCAAGCGAGGTGAGCAGCGCCTTCAGCGGCGGCGAGGCGATGGTTTCGAGCTGCACCTGACCCGGGTTGCTTGGGTGGGCGTTGCCCGCCGCTTGGTTGGCCTGCTCGAGATCGGGGCAGGATTTGGCGCTACGGGAGATTTGCTGGGCGCGCTGGACCGCTTGGGCCTGCTGGGCGGTGGGCGCGGCCGGGTTGAGCGGCGTGCTGAATGCGATGAAGGCCTGGCGCAGGTCGATCATCGTCGACATGGTCTGGCCGCCGTCGCGACGCGCGTGCAGCGTCACGATGGTGATGCCGCCCGGGACGGCGATCGGGTTGCTGATCGCGCCGGGGGGCATCGAGGCCAAGACGCTCGCGACCGCGGGATCGAGCTGGTTGGCGTGCACCCAGCCGAGATCGCCGCCCTCGAGCGCGGTCTGGCTTTGGCTGAACTGGGCGGCGACGACCGGGAAGGGCGCGCCTTCGCGAAGCTGGCCGATCACGGTCTCGGCAAAGCGCTGAGCGTCGGCGGTCTTGGCAGGGTCGTCGACGGGAATGAAGATTTCGCCGACCTGGAACTCGGGCTGGCCCCGGTCCTGCTTGTCCCGGCGCATCTGCTCGGCGATGTCGGCATCCGACACCTTGGTCGCGGTCCCCATGACTTGCCGCACGACTTCGAGCCAGCCGAGCTGGACGCGTAGCTCGTCGATGAGGGTGCGCGTCGCAATGCCCTTGCTCGCGAGAGTTTGGGCAAGGGCGCCGGCGGGCATGTTGTTGCGCTGCTCGATGCGGGCGATGGCGCTGGCTACGTCCTTGTCCGGGACGACGACCCGGCGCTGCTGCATTTCCTGCAGGCGGAGACGCTCATCGACGAGCTGCTTGACGATTTGCGGGCGCAGCCGGGTGAGAGCGTCCGGGGTGAGGGGGATGCCGCTGCTGACGGCGAAAAGGCGGGTGCGGTTGTCGACGTCCCCGGTGGTGATCGCGTCACCATTGACGACTGCGACGATGCTGTCCGCGGACAGCACGGGCGCCGGCGGCTGGGACGGCGGCGCAGGGCGGGCCGCGGCGGGGAGGGCGAGCAGCGTGGCGAGAGCGAGGACCGGGGCGCGCGTGATCATGGCGGAAGATTTAGCGGAAATTGCCCCTGGACCGCCAGTGCCAGCGTTAGAAGGCGTGGAAGCCGAACTGGCCGACGGTCTTGAAGGTGACCTGGAACAGCACGAGGGTCGAGCCGCTATCGCCATTGAGCGAGGTGTAGCGGCGGCTGACGTTGGCGTCGAAAATGAAGCATTCGTCCTCGTACGTGGCGCGGACGCCGGCGCTGACCATGCGATTGGTAGCGAGGTCACGGCGCGCATAGGCCGAGGCGGAGTAGTAACCGAAGCGGGTGGAAGCGTTGAGGGTGGCCTCGTCGCGCGGGGTGAAGTAGGCGGCCGGGATCGTGTTGAAGTCGCTGAGCGTGTACGGGTTGGTGTTGGTGCGGAGATAACCGATGCCGAGGCGCAGGATGGGGGCGCCGGCGCTGGCGACGACATCGGCGAAACGAATGCGCAGGCTGCGGTGGTCGAGCCTGGTCCGGCCGGTGAGGTCGAGCCAAGGGGCGGGGCTGAGGCTGGTGCGAGTCACGATGTCGCTCGCGCGCCGCTCGAGACCACTGCCGGGCAGGTAGCTGTTGTCGCGATGGAGCCGGAAGCTTTCGCCGATGAGGGCATCGAGGTTGCCTTGGCCGAGGGTCCAGTTCCCGTGCAACGCCGTGTTGAACCGCACGCCGCCTTCCTGGCGGTCGAGGCCTGGGTAGCGATTGAGCGAGAACAGGTTCTGGTCGGTGAACTCGAAATCCTGGCTGTCCTCATTCGGGATCAGGCGCTGGCGATAGCCTCCCGTGTTCGGGGCGGCGATGATCTGGGCGATCGGTTCGACTAGCTGGTTGCCAAGGGCGCCGTCGTGGACAAACGGCCAGCGCACCTTCAGCGCCGCCTGCGGCTGGGCGAAAGCCGTACTCGCTTCACTTAGCGGCGAGAAGTTCGGGTTCTGGTTGAGGCTGGTTGCCTGATAAGCAGCGGTGTCGGTGCGCAGCGTCGCGGTATAGACCTCGCCGAAGCTACCCGTCGCGGGGCGTTCCCAGTTCAGGCGTGCGGCAAGGCGCTGGGTATTGGTACCCTGGGCGCGGGTAACATTGAAGTTCTGGGTTTCTAAGCTGAAGCGGCCCCCGAGAGCGTCGGGCTGGCCGAAGAAATCATACTGGTAGCGAGGCAGGACGTAGGGCAGGCGGGACTGGTTGATGCTGGCAGTGAGGCCCTGATAGGCGAGGGCGTCGAGACGGCTATAGGCGCCGACGCCGAAGCCCTCGACGAAGATGCGGCTGTTCAGCACATCCTGCACGCTCTGAAAACGGATGTCGCGGAGGTAGATGGAGGAGCTGGCACGCTGGATGTCGAAGCCGTACCGCCAGGTGTCGTTGTAAGAGAAGTTGCCGCGGGCGAAGAGGTAGCCCTGGAGGCTGCCGCGGTCGCGGCCGAAGGCGCCGTTGAGGCGCACGGCCCCGTCATTGAAGCGCCGGCGGTAGAGGGCGGATAGATCGGGGCCGGACTGGGCCGAGATCAATGGGGTGAGGGTCACGTCCGACTGGTCGTCGAGCACCCAGTAATAAGGGGCCGCGACGAACGCGCCGATGTTGCTGGAAGAGCCGACCGAGGGCACGAGGAAGCCGCTCTCGCGTTTGACCGAGGGGTCGGCATGCCAGAAATACGGGAAGTAGGCGACGGGGTAGCCGTAGATGTCGAGCGTGGCGTCGCGGTATTCGATGCGCTTGCGCTCCGAGTCCTGGACGGCGGAGCTGGCGCGTATGTCCCATAGGGGTGGGGCGCTTGGGTCCTGCTTGCAGAGATTGCAGGTGGTGTAGACGATACGGCTCAGCTCGTTGATCTGGCCGCCGGTGCGCCGGGCGCCATTGGCGACGAGGCGGCCATTGGCGGCGAGGCGGGCGCGAATGCCTTTGAGTATGCCCTCGCGGAAGCCGCCGGTCAGCTCGGCGTAGTCCGAGAACAACACTTGGCCGTCCGGCTCGACGAGGGCGACGTGGCCGCTCGCGGCGGCGACGTTCGTGTTGCGGTCATAGGTGACGGTGTCGGCGCGGAGCACGTGATCGTTCTGCCAGGCTTCGACGTTGCCGGTGGCCGTGACGATGCCGCTGTCGCGGTCGTAGGTGAGGTGATCGGCCTGGAAGGTCACGGGCTCGCTAGACGAGACGGGTGCCGTGTGCCCGCCGGTGAGGGCAGCGAGCTGCGCAGTCGCCGGCACGGCGGCGGTGAGCAGCAGGCCCAGGGCGAGGATGAAGCGGGATTGTCGCAAGGCTTAGCCGTCCTCGAGGTGGATGAGCAGGGCGACGGCCAGCAACAGTCCCGAGGCGGCGGGCACCCAGGCGGCGAGGACCGGCGGCAAGGTGCCGGATTGGCCGAATTCCTCGGCGATCTTGGAGATGGTGAACAGCGCGAAACCGGCCGCCACGCCGCTGCCGATCATGCGGGCGACGCCGCCACGGCGCGCCGGGCGCATCGAGAACCCGGCGGCGACCAAGCACATGACGCCCGCGAGCAGCGGCAAGGCCAGCAGCGCCTGGAAATGAAGCTCGTGGCGGAGCGCCGAGAAGCCCGACCGGGTGAGCAAGGCGATGAAGCCCGGCAGCGCCCACACCGACAAGGTGTCCGGAGAGGCGAAGCTGTCCTGGACGCGGCCGACCGTGAGATCGGTGGGCAGGCGCATGATGCCGACGGGCTCCGGCAGGTGATCGGGCCGGACGGTCTCGGTCTTGTCGAGCACCCAGTCGCCGCGGCCGAGCGTGGCACTAGCGGCCTCGACCCGCACCAGCAGCTTATCCTGATGGTCGAGGCGAAAGACGCTTACCCCGCGCGCCACGAGCAGATTGCGTTTCAGCGTGACCGAACGCGCGTGCAGGATGGCGACGCCGCGCGGGTCTAGCCCGCGGTCGCTCTGGCGCAGCCAAAGCTGGCCGCCATTGAGCGCGAGCGGGCCGCCGCCGGTGCGCAGATAGCGGGAATCGAGGGCTTCGGCGCGGCTCAGCAGGGCCGAGGAGAGCGGGCTCAGCGCCGCCGTCGCGATCGCTCCGAGCAGCACCGCGCAGAGCACGGGAGCGGCGAGGAACTGCCAGGCGGACACCCCGGACGCGCGGGCAACGATGAGCTCGGACGACCGGGTCAGCCGCCAGAAGGCGAGAATGCCGCCGAGCAGCACGGCGAAGGGCAGAATCTGCATCACGATGAATGGTAGTCTCAGCGCGGCGATGCCGAAAACGATGCTGAAGGTGGCGTCCGGCTTGGTTGCGGAGCGGCGCAGCAATTCGATGAAGTCGAATAGCGAAACGAGGCCGGAGAGGGCGGCCAGCATCCCGAGTGTCGCACCCGTGAAGGTGCGCGCGACGTACAGCGAGAGGGTAGCGGCGTAGAGCACTAAGCCCGCACGAGCGTGCGGGAGTTGCGGCCTCGGGCCCAGATGGCAAGCTCGGGGCCGAACAGCACCCAAGCCGCGAGCAGGCCCGGCAGCACCGCCTGCACCCACATCAGCG
>JAABUX010002446.1_pt1 | contig 26352 bp, 20 predicted proteins | sample 5561851 | NCBI WGS metagenome assembly JAABUX01 (sample SAMN10711883, study PRJNA513361) | rock metagenome | isolation source: Antarctica rocks | place: Antarctica: Victoria Land, Richard Nunatak red sandstone | collected 2016-01-03 | reverse complement strand
CAAGGACATTACAACCCACGATCCTAGAATTCGACTTTATGCAAGTGAAAACCGCATGTGGCAAGCCCTCACAGGGCATGGACCAGATTTAAACAAAATCAGGCTGCTAGATTTTGCTTGTCTTTCATTGATAGGAGCTTCCGGTTCTAAAGGTATTTACCAAAACGACCTCGTTAGGAAAAGTGGACAAGACAAGAGGTCTCTTCCTACGCGGACAGAGCGCTTGTTTGAAGATGGGTATATTCAGAAGGAGCGTGTGTGTGTCCAGCTCCGAAATGCTAAAAGACTGCTGCATACAAGTCACTTAATATTGAAACGCTTCGCTAAAGAGATTACGAACCAAAGTGTGCATCAAGAAAATTTCAATACACCTGGCGCTTTCGTAGAGGAAGAGACCGGAGAGAGTCAGGATCTTGATGAAAATCCAAAAGTTGAGCTATCGCGACAGGCAACCCTCCAGCGCAGCGGAGTCAGTAAGTTCGAACGGCCTGTTCCTCAATGGATCCCAGACACGTCTCTTAGCAACCAGATCTTCTACCTAGTTGATCAGTCTGGCACACAAGGTATGAGCATGAACGTGAGTACAGTATCTGTATTTCAATCTATGGACGATGGGCGGCTGATCCTGTTCCCAGGACATACGGGACAATCTGTTTGGTGAATTTGTTCGTAGGCCTGCCGCAGAATATGTCACACGACTCACTGAGTGTTGGCAAATGTCACAACCCTTGCACCTACGTCATCTTTCAATCATACGAGACACGATCTTGAAAGGCAAGGGTAGCATCTTTAACTACTACTCGTATGAGAGCTTCAAGAAGCTTGTTGAGAGAGGCGTTGGGTTTTGGGAGGCTGTGGTGACCGTCCCGGACGATCAGACAACTGGACGGACTTTCGCAGCGTCTTTGGATGAGGTGCCAGAATTGGATGATTTTGGCTTTCCTATGATTGACCCCGACCTCTTCCTTGGGCCTGATAACAATGCAAATCCCGAAGAGTGCGCTTCGGTACTCAACGCAGATGTCTTTCATATTCAAAGCAACAGTCCAGTCCTCCAGAGACACTCTGATGGCACAAATGGTAATATTCTCAAGCTGGTGGTCTTGCTTCATGTGCTGACTGGGTTCAAGGTAAGCAAAGTGTTCACCCTAATGCAGCATCGAGGAAGCCGAAGGTTCCTGCGCTCAATAGGATCTTCCCGGTTGGGAAGCCGCAAAAATCTGGCCTGTCTCAACATCTAGGGGTCGGTGTCAAACGGAGAGGCAGGCCACCAAAATATCCCACGGCTGACACTTCCATTAACGTCGACAAGATGGACATTCATACCATCAAGAAATTTAATCGCTCACAGGAATTAGCTGAACAGTATGCAAGAAAGAAGATAGAGAAAGAAATTACTTGTCGTATTGCGGAGGGAGGGAATGCAGTGCTGGTTACCAACGGCGTATTAGAGGAGACGGAGTTCTATCGCAAAGGGGTGGGACAGGAGCCGCTCTCTGATTATACCACAGTTATGATACTTCACAAATTCGCTGGGGGACCAGAGCCACCTCCGCTCAAACATAAACGGTCTCAGCACAGACGACCTAGAGAAGCTCCGTACCGGCCTTCAATGGCTGCACACACTATTTTTGTCCCGGATCCTGGGAGGATACTCCTACCGGGCTCTAGTGACTCTCGGAAGCTAGGGAGAAGAGTAGACAGTTCTCTCAAAGAAATACAGCGTCCTCCTACCCGTCTTCCGGAGCAAGAGATTGAAGCAGACACCCTCCCAGCCAGAAAGAAAAGTTTACACGAAGCCGTTATCGAAAGTACTGCTGTAGTGACTTATCGGCCGTCTATCGCTGCGCACACAGGGTCCCATATCCTGCTGCGTTCGTTGAGCGAGGGAGCCTCACATGAAATTGTGAAAGGTAAGCGAGGCCGGCCCCGAAAGGTAATGAAACCTATGGGTCCTCGGCCAAAAGGGAACAAGTCCATTGATCTTCATATCTGTTATCTTCCCTCTATGTTTGCTCATTCAGGCTCTTTACTCTCGGCAAAATCTCCCCCGATAGCCCAATCTCCAAAGAGAAGCGGATTATCCAAAGCGCATGCGCACCATGTCTCACCAAACATGAACCCAGCTAGTCCTTCGTATAGGACACATACTAACTATCTTCCATCCATGGCAATCCAATCGCCGTCGTGCCTGCCAACGTCCGTACAGCCCTCCATCCAGGCCACAATATCGAAGCATGCACAGCGAGAGGCTCCGCAACACGACGAATTGCCAGCAACACCGGCAAGCCAGACTACGGCTACACAAGGACCGCTCACATCCCCAGTGCGGGAGGTATCACAGATCCCCATGGGTCTTCATGTTGGTTCTAACCCGGAAGATTCCTATCCTGACTGGGTCAAGTACATGTCCAGATACTACGAGCGGGATCTGGAAAAATTAGCAAGACAAAGAGATGGTATCTATCTTGGAAAAACAACTCGTCGAAGGAAGAGGAAAACGGAGCCTGTAGGCTTCCGGCCGCAGTTTTATAAGCTCATGGTCTTCAAATCTGCACGGCTGCTCGGAATGGCTTGGTTCATCGAGAATGTAGATGCGTCGCCGCGAGCGTCTTCTGGTCTCACCAATGGGCAAGGCTTCATTGATCCTCAAAAGCAACCTTTTCTACGACCCAGCTCAGAGCAAAGCGATGGACCGCCAGCGGTAATACCCTCCTCTCAGATGCTGATGTCTAGTCCACGCATTCTACGCGACCAAAGCTCGTTATTGCCAGCCTATGATGCATCCTCTCACCTTTGGAAAACGTCACCTTGTTGGAAGTCTGGCAATGGTTCTAGCGCATCTCATACTCCATACTCACGTCCATCACCTGTCAAACAAGTGGACGGCCAGCCCCCATCAGTATCCTCTGCTCCGTATAACGAGCAGAGCGGGATAAAGAGGAAACGTGAGGAGTCCTACCAGCCCCATCGAGATCGACCTCCGTCGCGCCGTTTTTCCATGAAATCGTATAGAGACTATGGATATCCAACGCATACCACGCAATTACCGGAAAATAAAGCGACTCGTGTTATCCAGGAAGATTCTCCTTCCCCCAAAAATAATCCACCTAACATGGAGAACGCAAACGCGTCAATCGCTGACACTTCGTGTCTTGATACTATGAACACCAGCCATGAAGCTGAAAATATTCCTTCTGGTTTTGAACGAGGATATTTTCCGGTCGAAGTCGCGTCCTCTCCTATCGCTGAAGATCCCATCGTTCAAAGAGCAAGTGATCATCCTAACATCAACACGATCACATCAAAAAGAATGGAGAAGGAGATAGTTCCTCTCATCAAAGAGACTGATGTTCTAGATAGGCAAACCCGTCCTGATGCCGAAGAGTTCTTTGCCACCATTGAAGAGACAATGTTAGGGGCACCATCGATCATCGATGGGATAGAGGAACCAAGGACCGCTTGGCTTGACAGGACAAGGATAATACTAGGTCGGTCAGAAGCTACTGAACCCTCTGTCGTCAGAGCCACGACTCCTCCTCTTTTAGACAAAGACGAGATCGTAGGCAAGAACATGGCCCGTTCGGTTCAGGATCCTAAGACCGACGACTTCAACCAACACGATGATGGACCGATCCTCGCTCAAGCTCCTAGACCGATTAATAGTGCGCCGATTTCAGATACCTCTACCAAGATCATAGAGCAGAACACTGGTGGCGGGAACAGCCTCAACAAATCTCCAGGGTCACATGCAACCGCCGTGACCTCAATACCCCCGAGTGTAGTCGAAACACAGCATTCAGGTACCGGGCTTAATTCACTTCAAAATCCGGTAGATCGTGAATCTCCTGTTACAAAGCCAAAGCCAATGACGGGTCGAAAGTTCTTTGGCAAAATGAATCGACAAGGAGGTTCAGTCGCCATGTTGCGCAAGGTGGTAGTCATGGATATTATTGATAAGTGTGGAGGGGTGTATCCGGGCCATAAAGAATTGATCAAGGCTTTCGTAATTGAATGGGAAAAAAGGGGCTTGGACGGGGGAACACCTGAAGACAAAACGATGCAGACTACGGTCAATGCGCTATGCAACGAGGGCAAGCTTCAACAGATCAAATTCTGCTTCAAAGACCAGAAAGGTATGAAGGTGACGAAGGATATGCTTGTGTATCCTAGCTTTGACGTTATGGATCCCAGAGTGAAAGATGTTCAAAGGCGCGTGATAGCTCATCATCCGCGCTACTTCTGGCCAAGTGCTGTGGTTCCTCCAGACGAATATTCTGCCAAAACCCAAAGGATGATGGACGGAAAGGGGAGGGTCCAAGACGCGAGATACATGGCCTTGAAAGCGAAGGAACAGCTCGCAGAACTTGAGCGCCGCAGCCGGAATGGAACAATAGAAGAATCTTCAACTCATACTGCTTGCGTGGATTCTGAACAAATCTTGGAAGTACCACATATCTCCCAGATATCCCAGAGCCGTGCGATACGCCCAGATGGATTAAGACTCAGAGGAAGTGGAAGAGCGCGCAGAGTAGTGAGAATTGCTGCCTTGAGAAATTCTTCGACTGTGGGGACATCTCCGCTCGCGGCATTAGTCCAGTCACCGCTCCCACGACCTGTAAGCACCTCAGCGAACATTTTCAATGATTTGCTATGGCTGCCGGAGCAATATGCGTTCTCGGAATTCAATTACGAGGAAGAGAGACCGACCGTGCTAGAGCCCACAATCAGAGACTATCGCCATCGTCGTCATACCCGATATGGAATGCAATTGGATCCGCCTAAAAGAATAAGACGAAAGGCTCTCAGGATATCAGCCAATAACGGGTCGGCACTATCTGTGGCCTCAATAGAGCAAGATCAAGCCATGGCCAACGGTAAGAGACCTTCGCTTCCCTACAGCGATTTTCGCTCCGGCTATCCATCATCTCAGCTCGCCTTAACGCAATCTACTTCTCCGTTAAACGCTTTGCAATCACAGAGCCCATATTCTAGGCCCGCAGCAAGTCAGCTTGGCCACTCTTTCTACAGTTCACCATACGGATCAGCTCGTTACGCTACTCCATCGAGTGCTTTACAATCACAAACCCCATATGTAAGACCGGCGGCAAGTCACCTTGGATACTCTTCGTGTAATTCACCGCATACCGCAGGCGACAGCGAACAAAACTTAGCACTATCCGTGGCGAAAATAGGAAACAATCAGCCTGCTTCGGAATGTGGCCCTGTTCTTCCAGCACTAGATACTTCCAGTGCAGGCAATCTAGGCTATGCAGGTAAATCACAGCCTTCATCTCGAGACCCACCTGCAATCCGGTCGGTACTCACCTGGCTACCCGTTGAGCAAACGCATAATTTCCGGCCACGTCCGAAGGAACTGATTGTCAATTTCATGGATGCCCTCCACTACTTCCATCAGAGTTCCGGTACCTTCTCGGTAGGGTTCTTGGGCTTTGCGGCTCCAAGACCAATCAGTAAAGATGTCGGTACATGTTCAAAGCCTTACTCGTATGGTTCGCGCACCATCCATCGTAATTTTCCTCCCCACAGAGGTCCTCGCAGCTTCTTGCCGAAGCGATCCTTAGAGGCTGAAGACACCGAGTTCGAAAAGGAAGTTGACAGCCAATTAAGATGGGAGCTTGAAACAAAAGGCTTAGAGCACGCTAGATTCGGGCAACCAACATTTATCAACCATGTTTTCTCTCATGTCCACATCACCGTTGAGGCTGTAGATGCCAACATGGATCAATTGAAAGGATTCATTCTATCCTCTGACGGTAAACGGGTCATCAGCAGGAGGCTAGCAAATGTCAATACAATCAGACCAAGACCAGGTGACAGCGTACCCAAGTGTGTGACCAGCGATACTTCTACGACAGCACCTGAGGCCAGGAAAGGAACCGAATCGCGGGCAATTTTGAAGCGTCGTCGTCTAACAACGTTAGTGGAAGGCATGCCCCAAGGGGAGTCTTCAACGATCGCGGAATTGGATGGACATAGCAGAAGATCCAAGCTTCGTAGAATCCGCGGCCCTCGCGAAATTAGACTCTTGCACGGAGATGACGAGAGACGCCTACTAATTGCCGTCATGATTGTCCGGACATTAGCAGGGGGGCTCGACCAGCTAATCGATTGGGCATTAATAGCCAGAGTATTCGATAATACCTACGAGCAGAAATTCGTTGTCGCACGCTGGCCATACATACGAAACAAGTTCAAGCTAGTGTTGCCACAGATGGAAGTTGACTTCCAAGAGATGTTTGCCAAAGCTTACGAAGAAGGCTCTATACCAGCACTTGACTTCGACAATCTCGAAGACTATGACTGGAAGTGGCTCGCAGAGTGGACACTGGAACATTTAGGCACATGGGGCCACTTACAGCCGGATCTCCCAGCAGAACGTGCCGAATTCAATGACCTATACACGTTGAAAGACACTTCTGAGATTGATATCAACGACTACTACGAGATCAATGGTGCAGCAAAGCATACCGCAGCGAAGCGAGAAAGCGTTATAACCAGCAGTTCTTATGTATACCCGATGGAGACTGAGGGCGCAGAGAAAGTATCTCAAGACAAACATCAGCTTGCGATTGCCATATCCTGGGTCCGTGCCAACTTCGTTACTCCCGCAAGCCTCTACAAGCCAGACGACGCCAGGGTCAAACTTGGCACCTTTCCGGAAGAGATCATAGATAACGCTCTCCGACAGCTCCTCTCGGACCGGGTCTTATCACAAGAGAATAAAGGCCGCCTCATTCCAGGTCGCAATTACCATATTAGCGATCACTTCATTTCGCGCCTAAGCAGGAATTTGCTGCCCGCACACTTTCACCGTGCGGTAGAGTTCAAACATAGTGTTGACGAAGGCTTCGCGGCGAAAGGGTCGGTGCTGTTCCCCTACACAGCAGACGATGGCGATGTTCTAGCGGTGACGAACCTCCTCGCCCACAAGTGTATCAAATTGGTGCCGAGAAATCTACCGCTCAACAAGTGGGGTCAGGTGGATGGCGGCTACGAGACCAGACTCATGGACAAGAACCGCCTAAACTTCCAGATCGACATGCACCCCCTCCCATCTTACGTTGGAGGGAACCCGCTAGAGCCGATTCCGCCACCACCTAGTCAGCATCTGCAAGATCCAATGGCGAAAATTCCGCTGTGGTACGGCATCAACGGCGAACTTGCGTTGAGAATGTGGGCTATGGCGCTCGCAGCTGTTATGACTGTTCTGGCCATGAGGCCAGGCGTAGATGCCGAGGAGATTGAGAAGGTGACGAAGCCGGCGATGGACGCTTGGGAAATCGACATTGTTTTGGGCTGGCTAGTGGAAGCGAAGGCGGGGACAAGAGTGGGAAGTGGGTACGTACTGGATCAGTGGTGGTGGCTGGCTCTGCCCACTGGTGACGAGGCAGGGATCGATCCTTTGACTGCCCACCGACAGTCGGCAGAAGTTGATGCACCAAGTAACGGGCAAACGTTGGACGAATGAAATGGGAAAGGTAAATAAGCTGGTGGGTCATCAAGACCGCAAGACAGAGTCTTGACGGATCGTAGCCTGTAAGACAGGGTGTTCAGAGTTCTGTTGATGTTGATGGGATATACATGCATAGCGACGGCGATATGTGCGAGATGGTTCCTTGCCTGGGATGACTTATGATTTTGGGGGAGGTTGTATTCATATTTGATACCCCTATAGAGAGAATGTGGTTGACGAGGTATACAACAGTCAAGAATCCCATCTGCTCGACTTGCACGTTCGATTTTCTTCTTCAATAGAGTATATTGCATACATCTGCAATTCTCATACATACCGCAGAAATATGTACGAACAAACTACCCACCTAATCTCTAAGCGGACCTCCCAATCCACCAGCTCCCCGCTATCCCAGACTCCAGATCAAACGTGTGTCTTCCTAAGATTTTCGGCATGCGCCTCTCTTTGAAAGCAGTGTGGACCGAACGGTACAACATACTCACGGTGTATTGTAGATACACGGGTAAAGCGCATAGACTAATCACAAGGGCTTTCATCACCACGCTCTGAATATCCTATCTTACCTACCATTCAGTCAGTAGGATTCCTCACATGTCTTGGACCCTATGGGCGCGATGGAATTCGGATGGGGTGGCGCTCACGGTGAATGATTGGTTGTTCAACTATTTCATTGTCTTTGGATTGAGCGGCGGGTCTTTGTCCTACCTAGCCGCTAGGTTATGCAAATAGTACGGACTGTACTCTCCCAGCATATCGACGATATGACCAGGCCGAATTATTCAATATGTTGTACTTCCTGCTCAAGTGCCGATATGCTGTACAGAGTCACGATATACATCCGGCAGCAAAGAATCATCAATAGAATACCATGCTTACGAGGGATATCTGATGACTGTACCAGACCAGGAACGATGCTTCGGAGATTGGCCTTATCTGTGTTGTATATGCTACTATTTTCTCAGCTCAGCTCAGCTTCTCCTCTCGCCTTTTTAAAAGTCTGATATTTGTTGAATTTAGGTTATACAGTATCGGGAGATATGGTACAGGTCTAGATAGAGATAGAGGTAGGAATGGATGGGTACGGACGCTTTCTTTGGGGACACTAGGCGCAGGGAACGTCATGGATTTTCGATACAGGACCACGGCAAGCACCTACTTTTTCTCACAGTCGCGGGTGGCCTGTATCTTGGACATGATCGAATGGTGAGATTGACAACGTGGAGTGAGACATGGAGCGAACAAGGTATGGAAGGATAATGTGCGATTGCGGATATATATAACGGATGGTGATGAAGGTTGCGCACATGGGCCAAGCCAACAACATCAATACCTTTCCATTAGCCAAGTCCTTCTCTTCTTAGGCGTCATCTGTTTCAGCTTCTCATTCTCTGTTCGCTTGACCAGTCTATATTGATCAACGACCGGTTTTCCCAAGATTTCGCACATTCCCTCGTCCTCTTCCAACCGAGACAGGGCCTCGTCTATGCTTTTCGGAAATTGCTTCGTGATGCCAAGACTCCTTTTCTCCGTCTCTGACAACTTTGCCGGGTCGACCGCACAATCTTCCATCGTCAGGGGCTCCTTGCCCAGCACACCCTGCACTCCAGCCCCGATGATGGCGGCCAGAGCCAGATAGGGGTTGCTGAGGCCATCCATACATTTCATCTCGAAGTGCGACCCCTCAATCCTCCGGACTGGAGTTTCACGGTTCTGAGTTCCCCATGCAATCCACGTGCTTCCAGCCCACCCGCTGTCAACCACCCTCTCATAGCTCGCATCGTTGGAGTATGTGAAGGCCGCGATAGCCTGAAGGTGTTTCAGGACACCGGCGTAGAATTCCTGCCATGCATCGGCTGGAGTGAAGGACATATGGACGTGGGCGCCTGTGCCACCGTGGGCTGGGAACGGCTTCGGGTAAAGAGTGGCACGCAGATCCGCATTCGCAGCCACACTCGAGATGATTTCGCGAGCTGCCAAAAGGGTGTCCACAGCTGCGAGCGGTGGTAGCGGGTCGAGAATGAACTCATATTGCCCCGGGCTGCTCTCAGGATGGAACTGTTGGAGCTCGATACCCGCTCTCTCTAGACTAAAATGGATGACCTCTAAGAGATCCACGACACCGTCGGGTTGAAGCGCTCGTGCGGTTGACCAGGCATGACCGCCATCATTGATCGGTGTGCCGCCATAGTGGATTTCGCCGTCTACAACCTCTTTGCTCATAAAGACAACCTCTATCTCAAATCCTACCAGGAAGCCCATACCATGAACACCAGCTTTTTCGACCTGTTTTCGCAGGCATATACGAGGACATGTGGGTACATCAGTGCCATCCTTCTCCCGGAATTCACACTGTAAAGTCGCGTACCCCGCGCGACTCCCAAGCCGAAGACTTTCAAAGCGAGGGTAGAGATCGTAGACGGTGTTTTGTGCCAACCCAGGGCAGAGATAGTCGTCCTGTAAAAGTCCGAGAACGACGTTTATAACGGTAACATATGCGCCATTATCGAACAGCTTTAGCGCTTGTTTAGTAGGCAAGACTCGTACTCGCAAGGTTGCTGTATAGTCTAGCCATTGAAGACGTAGGTAGCGGGTCGATGGCTGTTTGTTCAGAAAGTTCTTGAGCAGGGTTAGATTGGCAGCCCAATCTTTATCGGACGCTATGGGTAACATATTCCGTGAGCTAGCCATGCCGATTGGATCCAAGTGCAATCCTAGATTGTATAGTGTGTTGGATGTGTTGAAAAGAATATCCTGGACGACTGAGATTGCTTCCGTAACAGTCAAAGCCTTACGCTCCACGTACTCGCACAGGACTTGCTGCATCGCCTCTCGAACTTGCTGAATAGCCAGGAGGTAGGTTTCAGGAAACCAATGCCCGTCTGTATGCTATTGGTTAGACATCTATTGGGGAAAAGGATACAGCGACCCTACCTGTACTCCATGTCAACTTCTTGGAAGGACACAAATCCAACGCTTCCCGGATGACCCTTTCTTGTCCATCTTGACTCAAGAATGGGAAGACTTCACCGATGTCGAACCAGCAATTGCTATAAACGCTGGCGAGATAGCCCGCTTCGGTAGTAAAAGGATAACTTGCGTGGAGAAGTACAATCGGTACCTCGGGATATTGTTTTATGAAGTTTTGTAGATGAGACGGGTTCGATAGTCGAAGGTCGATGTCATTGTCTCCCAACCCTGTATGAAATTGGATGGGTTTTCTCGATTGGCTACGTTCTATCAGTCTCGCGGTCAGATGAACAAAGTATGGGCTTAAGCGGTCATGCTCAAGACGCGAGAGACCTTTCAGGTCTCCTTCCTTCAGCATTACATCAATCGGCTCTGATCCACGAGGATCAAATTCGGGGATCGCTAGCCCTACTCTGTAACATATGACAGATTTGAAACCGGCGACATTGGGATCAGACAAGGCCTCCTGGATATACTCAATGAATTTGGCAATCACTCCATGGCTGTGAGACTTTCGCTGCTCAGCCGTCATTTGGCCAAGCTCCTCGTAGGCGTCAGTCATAAGTTTCTCTGCCACCCTCTCGATCCTCACGATTCTTTTGCATTTCGAGCGTGTTAGACGGTCATGCCATTCATACGGATGAACATTTGCGGGGTCCAAACCATCATCGATAAGGACTGTCTCGAGGCCATGGAAGCATTGTCGGGCCCATGCATCGTCGGGCTCATTTCCTTTTCGCTGAATTGCGGCCTGGACAGCGCTCCAGGTCGGTTCACATCCGAGGACCTTGGCTAATTGATGGACTGCACGTAGATGTGCCAAAGTAGACGGGGCTCCTTGCTTCAAGGCTGGCCCATTCGCTTCGCTAGTGATCGACAACAGATCGTGAGCTCCAATTTCGGATGGGATTAGGAGATTGTGAGCATGGTGGTCGATAATAGGGCAGGTCTGGATCACTTCGACGAGTCTTTCCATTTCTGCAGCTGATAAGAATCGGTTGGACGAACAGAAGAGCGACAGTAAGCTGATGCAAATGAAGTTTCGAGAATTATAAGCTCCAGAATTTGTAGGATATGGAAGGATTGGGTTATCGCATCTTCCGCAGATAGTAGACCGGCTTACATTACGAATACCTTAGGGTTATGTACTAGTTTCATAGCATAGTATTGGATACGCTGTACTACTGATCCGCTCTTTCAAGGTGGTTCATAGCTGGAAGCCTTAGGACAAACTGTTAATCTCAACTATCTGGGTACATTTCACAAGACTTCGACGGCCCTGTGAACCGTTGCCGTCCACAACAGTGGCCTTCTCCTTCGCTAACAGTCAATTCCACTTTTCTCAAGTTCTCCGCAAGGGTCGGTTGGCTCTGTTTCTGTTGTGACCTCTGCTGGCCCTGCTGTTCCTAGGGGTGGAAGAGCCCAGTCTGGTAAAGGAGTTTCATATGTCCACCGTCCTTGATCACAGGCATATCTCTTGGCATGCAGATATATTCCCAGCTCATGGACGCCAGGATCGCTATACAAGGGGGTATCACAAACCTCGCAAAGCCCGCCTGTCATTTTTTCTGCCTTTTGTTTGTTGTACTCTTCCATCATCTCATCGTGGTACGCCATGGCTTCCGCGGCTTCTGACTTACCCATCTTAGAAAGCCGTGATATTATATCCTCGTCATGGTCCGACAAAGCATCGCCAGCCGCAAGATCTGGGCCAAAGACTCTCTGATTGCAGTAAATCGGGTCGTTGGCGATAGGGTGCCCTAGAAATTGCAGGTGCACTCGAAGCTGATGCGTGCGGCCAGTGACTGGAAGACATCGAACAATCGAGTGACCTTCCTTGGCTTTCCACTCCATTTTTGAATCTCGGACTTTCTCCCTCTCGCTTCTAGTGTCCTCAATCGCCTCACTCTTGCCACTTGTCCCTCGCACTGGGGGATAGTAAGCCAGGCGCTTGAAGACTGTCCTTGCTGGTTTCCCACTAGCTCTTGCTCTATTCAGACCAAGCTTTGGACTTATCTGCATGACAGGTTGCTCGCAAACAACATCGCCTTCAGGGAATTCGCCAATGACTCTTGCTACATACTCCTTTTTCACACTCCTTTCTTGGATCTGCACGCTAATTCGCTCAGCCGCTTTTGCATGCTTGCCAATGAACATGACGCCACTTGTGAGTCTATCCAATCTATTACATGGTAGCGGATTCCATGCATGACCACGTTCTGCACGCATGATTTCGATGAGAGAATTGAAATTGTAGCGACCAGCAGGATGTACTGGTACACCTGCAGGCTTGTTGATGACGATCATATCATTATCTTCGTGGACTATTCCAATAGGTGTTGCGGTCACGGGGGGCTCATGACGATGTAGGGTATGAGATATCACATCGCCGTTCTGTACGATGTGCTTGACAGTTGGCACTCGCTTTGCATTGACGACAACACTGCCTCGCTCTATGGCATCTTTCTGGATCGTATCAGTTTCCCTTATTGCAACGAATTGAGAGTTAATGCGTACGTAGTAAGCCTGCGGTCTATCGCGAAACTCGGTAGCAAAAATATCAAGCAACTCTCTCCCACGCCATCGCTCTTTACAGTATGTATTGTACGTGAAGTGGTACGGGTGAACCTTTCGCAGGTTGTCTTCCAGGTAATACGGCCGAGGCCAAGGGTCACAGGGAGTCGTGACAACGTTTGGCGGAGGTCTGAGTGCTTCTGAGTCTTTTACTCGTTTGTTTCTTTGGTCTCCAAGTGCTTGTAGCGGTTCCGTAAGGGTCAGTGCCATGCTCCTTGGAGTCAAAAGATGCTTCCGCGCGAGGAACGCGGTGATTCGAGGAGATGGCGCCAGCTGAGCTTCAGTCTACCCAGACGATATGTTGTGAACGTTGAAAACGTTCACCCACATGTCTGGTGGAGATAAGGTTCGGCTTTAGAGCCAAGGTCTACGTTTATTCTAGCGTGTGCATGACCGTTGAGAAAGCTTGGCAGTAAAAACGCAAAATTTCCCCCTTTCTCTACTTGAAAGTGCGCACGGTAACGTATCTCTGTGATGACTACTTTATATGGAAAGAGTATACGTCCCGGCGTACCCTAGTATAAACAAGGAGTCCACACACACACACCATTGAGTGGAGGGTGACCGCCACGCGAGGGTGATCCTACTAAATAATACTCCTTAGAATACTAATTTACAGCTGTTACGAATGGCGATTTGGGAAATTAATCTTAGTCGCAGTTGTATTCGACGGATAAATTGCCGTAAAATACAACGGTCTTGCACACGCTAAGTCTGAATCTGGAGTCATGTTGCCAATGTCCAACAATTCACTGTGAGATAGACCATGTCCTCGGCCAAGTTGAGGCAACGGCAGAGGAATGATTATGATTTCTTCCAGGAGCATAGGAGCAGATGGTATGCACTGCTGAGGCTGCAACGCTTCTACAGTCTTCTAATCTTTGGCAGGTCAGACAATGATATGTACAGTAAGAGACATCGGAAATTGTTGAAGAAGGGCCAGCAGCTCATTTCGGTCATTAGACCATATGAATAACAGTGTCTACTCCTTCCTGTACATCTCCACATTTCCACCCTCTTCAAAGTTTCGCTCTGACCTTTTTCCCAGGTTTGACTCTATCATAAATGGATATTTGATCGAACATTGCGGCCTTCGTCCTCCAGTCTCTTCTCAGATTGGCCTCGTAGTCCAATCTCAGTGTTCTTTCTTTAAACCCGTTGCCTTCCCAGCAGTCGTCGATCTCGGCTTGCGTGTCAACAGCCTGGGCAAGTCAAGCGTTACCTACGAGGTTGGTGTCTTCGAACATGGGCACGATGATGTACGAGCGGTTGGAGGGTTTACACACGTTTTCGTTCGAAGAGAGAAAGGCAGACCAGCTGCCAGTGGCATGCCCGATGATATCCGGCATGGTCTGAGAAAAATTCTCAAGAGGGAGAGAGCCAATTTATAAGCTGGTTCTCAATATTGTCACGGTATCGCACGCTTATGACTTTGGTTCCGAAGAACTAGTGCTATAGCACCGTATTAGAGTGAATGGGAGCCGAAGCAATGCAGCTGCTGGACTACTCGAACGCTGCGTCATTGCTGATGGGTCGCTCGGCCATGGGCGCGATGTTAGCCCATCGAGAAATACCTGAGTGGGGCCGAACTTAGGGTCATGGAGCTTCAGTTCGCCGCTGCTAACCAAATCTCTGCGACTATAGCATCCTGTATGGAAAGCTGATGTCTCTACTAGCCCGTACCGTATCTACGTTGTGACATTGACCCTTGATGAAATCTGATCAAGGCTTGTGGCACTACAGTCCAGAAAGGAAAACCGTACTTCCATGGCACGATGTGATCCGAGCGAAACCTGTTATGCAATGACGAATACCGGTACCATGTATCGAAGGGTCAGAGCGACTTGGCTGACAGTCACTTAAGTCTATACATCTCTACTTCGAATGAATTCAAGCTGAAATCAAACCATGCCATATGCGTTTCCAAGAATCCCTGCTCCCACACCTCGTAAACATCTTTCCCATATACCCACGTGCAATTGTCTGAATCCGTAATGCTGGGAACAGAGTTTCAGGAAAGCTTCGACGTTAGCATATACAACTTTGAAATCAAGAAAATAGCTTTTGGGTTTATGGTGAGCAGTGAGGGTCAAGCCATCTATGTTGTAGAGCAGCTGCCACGAAGAGCGTCTTAGTATAATGCCAAAGGGGTTGCGCTCGATGGGTATTTTGCAGGGTACGATGGGTATGTATTCGTGTTGGTCTAAGAGTCATACTGTCAAATCTCTGAAATAGGAACTGAACATGAAAACATTGAATTTGATGGCGTGGAGAGACAGGCATTATCAGACAAGATTCGGGGAAAGTGGGGGACTGTTAAATTATGGTCGATATCTTTTTGTTAATGCAGTTGGTCTATTTTATAGTCGAGCGTACATATTCCGCAGTCGAGGGAATCTCCCGCAAGGGATCATGAAGTATCGCTTTCATCGATCCATCCCGTCGAGCTCCACCAACTTCCGCACGACGCCAACAACCTCATCTTCACCCAAATCCATTGATGGGTCATCTATCTTCTTCGCCAGAACTTCATCAAGCATCATTCTCAGCCGGCTAACAAGGACACCTATTCTCGCCCAGCCCCGTAATCGTAACCAACCATCCACAACCAAGCCGCGACCGAGGGTATCAAGTATGATCGGACCAGAGAACAGTAAAAGACTGTAAGCGTTGAACGGCGTCAACTCCCTGACAAACACCTTGCTTGTTGCCATTTGGTTGAAATAACTCAGGTAGACAGATCCACTGGGAAAGCTTTGGGCGTCGAATAACGTTGAGCTGGGATGGACAAACACACGTCCGTTGTCCTGATTGTAGAATTTGATGGTGCGAGCCTCGGGGTCAAGTTCCACAGCTCCTGACATGGAAGGCGCGAATTTCCTATCTGGTAAATCGATACGGGCAAGCTGGGGATTGAATGCCCCGGCCATGAGAGCGCGAAGAAGAGCATAATTCGTGTTGTGAGCATTGAGTGAGTTCCGCATATTCTCCTTATACCCAGATGGAAGAAAGCCGGCCTCCTTGAGAGAGGCCAGATACTGGGAGCGGTTCGAGGAGATATCGTTCAATGTTTGATTGGATAGGTAGTGTTCATCACACCACGCTTTTGTCTCGCGGTAGCCTGAGGTGGCCTTCCTCTCCGACCAGTCCTCGTAAGCACGCAGGTCACAGATGAGATCACCTTGACCGGCCCCGAATGATGATCTAACGGCTTTGGACTCCTCCCTTTTGGCTTGGGGAGATATGAACGGACTTTTGACGGTGAGGATAGCAGCGATTGTGAGACATGCTTGGAGGCAACCGAAAGTTGCTCCATAGACCATGAGCTTACCGCAGCGTAGATCAGCTGGGATCATTGACAAATGCCTTCCAAGGGCCGTTAACTCATCCCCATCAAGAGCGCCCATTCGGTTTAGGAGGTCTACAGCTCCACGGACGGCCAGAGTCTCTGGAGGAGTCAGAGCACTCGCAAGGAAGGCCGCGATGTCAGTAACGCCCATGGCCCGGACTGAGAGACAAAGTTGTTCGAGTGGGACCCGCCTGATCTCAGGCTCCGGTCTTTCTGCCATCTTGGCTTCAGCGTTACGTGTGTACATTTTGTAGCATATCCCAGCTTGCACTCGCCCTGCACGACCTCTGCGTTGCTTACAAGCCGCTCGTGATGCCCAAACTTCCTCGAGCTTGACCATGTTATTCTGTGGATCAAAGCTAGTCTCTTTGACTTTCCCACAGTCTATGACCGCGACAATGTCCTCGATGGTGATAGAGGTTTCTGCAACATTGGTAGCAGCGATTACTTTCCGTTTTCCGGTAGGAGCCGGTGGAAACACACGCCGTTGCTCTAGGGGCATCAAGGAAGCATGCAGCGGTAAAGGATGAATGTTTGGAATCCTTCGAACAACGTCAATGGTACGACTAATCTCCAGTGCCCCGGGTAGAAAGATGAGAATGCCACCCTCTTGAGGACCCAACTGTGAGTCGATAGCTCGCACAGTTGCGGCAATAATATCGTAATTGATGCGCATTCCAATCCCTTGAATGGCACCTGCAATGGACGAAGCCTCACCTTCTGCTTCGCCGTCATCGACATTACCACTACGGGAAGCCGGACTGAAGCCTGTCAAACGGATCACATCATCAAGGTAATAATCTTCCACGGGAAATGTACGGCCTTGAATCTCGATCTTCGCTACCGCACAGACCGTTTCGAAGTACTTCTCGAATACACCAGCATCGAGGGTAGCGCTCATCAATATGACTTTGAGGTCTCTGCGTTGAGCCAACACATTCCTCAGCAAGACGAGTAAGAAGTCGGTGTCAAGACTGCGTTCATGCACTTCATCAACGACAACGTGGCTCACGTCCGCCAACGCGGCCACGACGTCTTCTTCGCTACCACCTGATGTCTGCAATCGTCGAAGAAGTACACCCGTTGTTACGAAGGTGATCTTGGTGGTGCCGGCTTTCTGTTTCGATTCACCTCGTATAGCATAACCTACCTCATCGCCAACGGTAGAGCAACGCTCGTCACTGACTCGATCAGCGAGACCTAGGGCTGATATTCTTCGTGGTTGCGTGCAAATGATGTTAGCAGAAGCTCCAATTTGTCGCTTGATCATGTCATCCAAGACAAATTGGACAGACTGTGTCGACTTTCCCGATCCCGTTTCACCTGAGATGATGGTAACTTGATGCTCATTGACTGCATTGACAATGTCGTCTTGCAATTTCCAGGCAGGAAGAGATCTCCTAGCGGCTAGCATCTTCATTTGCTGTGGCGTCCCTTGTTTGGATTGCCAGCGCTTGAGCATGTCAACGTTCTGCGGGTTTCCTGGTGCCACAACGACTCTTATAGGTCTCCTTCGAGCTTGTGATTTGCTTATCAGGGTCTTCCTCTGTACCTCATGATGGCCAGACGTTGCTGTGGAGACATCGCGCAATCTGCCAGGGTTTTTCACAATGCTGGGAATTTCGGTCTCGAGCCAGTCCACCAAGTTGAAGATCATGGGCTGTTCTAAGAGGCCCAGAATGACGTACTGAACTGATCTCCTAACGATGCTCAAGCGAATGTAGGCAGGAAGTCCGGGTGAGATTATTGATATTACCGGAGGTCGTTGTGGGTACAGCTTAGACTTCCTGATCGCTAGAGTGATCGTCGCTGTCCATTGCGGGACTTGTAACCGTATATTGTACAAGTCAGGGGCGACTTGGCTCAAGCGATCACCGAATATGGAGCTCAATGTCTCCCGCTCCTCAGCCCACGAATGATCGTCTTCCCCATTCGGTCCCAAGCTCAGCGACGTCAGATTGGAATTGGTGTCGTTCTGAACATGCTGTGTATTGACGAGCGCATTCTGCAGAGCTTCGGCCGCCTCGTTTTCATTCCCAACACAATTATCCAGAAATTGAGCGCAAAGCTCGTTCGAGTAGCCTGCTTCAGTAAGCCTTTTGATGGATGCCTCCCTTTTCATATTGCCACTGGCCATACTCACCCCAGCTGTGTAGCCTTCAGGGAGACTCCAGCTGGGCAGATCACCTTCTGGGACATGGATCAAGAGCCATTCAAGCGTTTCTTCACGATCTTTGCATTCGTCAATAGCCTCTTCTATGTGGCTCCCTCTGAACCCAAGTTCCGTGAACTCATTGACTATGTTACACGCTTGATTTTGAGAGATGCGGATACTATTGCTGTTCCAAACAGCTTCTCGGCGCACAACTTCCTCCACTTGGGCTCGAGTACGCCTACCCATGTCAATCTTAGGTACCCTTGTCCATCCTCTCATGATATTTCGGGAAGGCTCAGCCCCATTCGTGCCAGCTGCAGCCAGTATATTTGCAGGCTGTGCTGCTTGTTTGGCCTTCTGCTTCTCTCGCTCGTCCCTCTTCTTTGCCATCAACGCCTGGGCCTCTTCACGTTCTTGTTTAGCAGCAAATGGGTCTGCTTCATACATCCAGCTCCTTCCATCTTTGGCATCCTCCGATTTCCAAACCTGAAACTCATTCTTCCAAAGGTCCCTATGGACGGGCGGCATCATCATGTGTATATTTCGCATACTGCAGACCCGGAATAGAGCGTATGTAGCAGCGAAGTGACGGGCCTCGACAGCAGTATCTTGAACAGCAAGGTGTTTGTGGGACGGTGGAAGCTTGAAGGGTGGAAGCGCGACGGTCTCTTTGGTCTTTGCGTTCGTAGCCTTGAGTATGACCATCGACGAGAAGCCTTCGGGTCCCTTACTCATAGTGTATTCCGGCTTGGCCCATCTTTGCTTCTGACAATGTTCTGATAGCATATTGACAGGCAACTTCCCAGTCCATGATGCACCTCCAATCAATGTTCTCGCGTCTGGCTTCTTCGGTGCATCTGAACCGGATGTTCGAGTATTGCTGGCGCCCCTTGTAGATGAATCTCCCTCTGCTGCATCACTATTCTTCGCCTTCTTCGCCAACGATTTGGCATCCCCAAAGACTACATTGCTGTCCTCTTCGTTCGAGCATGCAGGAACAGCGGGTTTCTTGGAGTTGCTGCCGCGGGCTCCTCCCTTGGGCATCTTCTAAATCAACGGCACTTGTAGCAATCAATCTCACTTTCGACTCCATTAGTTCGATTCAAATGCTTGATAGATGTAGAAGGATATGAATCTAGAGCAGATGAAGAGACCTTCAAAGGGATGATGGGTCTCCCAATTACTAGGTTCCTACCGAATGGTATCTGGGCAGGTTTTGATAATTTCGCTATGGACATCAATTATTATGGAAGCACAACAAATTGACACGCAATTGTGTAGCATGGAGATCTATCAATTCTTCTAGAACCATTTGGCGCTAGTGTAGATTCTATGGCTTGGCGGAATTGGCCTCCATCTTCATCGCGGTTTCTCCTACTCCTAGATATTTTCTAGGGTATGCTTCATTAAATCCATTATATACTCAATCTAGCACAAGTCTGAAACATGCGAAGGGCCGCATAGACTAGGTTCGTACCTTGCGCATGTCGCACATCTATAGTCTCCGAAAGCGAGCCACGGAGCGGTTTCGTATTTTCATACCAAAGTCTACGAAGGTTGGATGTCAGTGCAATCGAGAGATACTGCTTTCTACGCGACCCTGATCCCGAGACACTTCTTCCTCATCTCGAGATCGGGTCCACATGGGTAGAAAGAGGTTAAAAAGCTCCGTCTTTGTTTCCATATCCCACCATTTACCTGCCCTCCCGTGAGGTCTGCGACATGGAGGACACCACGAGGGTCCTGAGATGGGAAGGCCAGAACCCTAGCCTTTTTCATGATGTTTTCTCTCCTTATGAGGCTCATTACCCGCAAAACATGGAGGCGTCAGTGCCGCGTATGCGGATCTACTATACCATGAAGAACCCCGATTTATAATTGCAACCCCACATTTTACACAGCCAGAAGCCAATGCGAGGCAGTCTTTGGTGAATTGACCGCGGAGGTCTTAGAGCACTCCTAAGCTGCCCACTCGCGCTACGCTCTCCGCTCCTTCAACTAAACGGCGATAGGCGCTTGCCTGGGTATAGAGATGAGAATTAATTCCAACTCATACATCATCCAGCCAGTTGATCAGTTGCAAAAGTGTAAGATTCTATGGTGGAGTCATCTCATTTGGTATTCGAGTAAGTATAGAAAGATCTATAAAGGCTGATATGTAGATTAGTATATCTTTGTACCTGTCCGCTTGTCTTCATAGCCCTTCCGAGAGAAGAATCTCGTGCCGTCCGAACATCGCAGAAAAAGATTAAACACCGATTCAAAATTTTGGGAAAAGCTCATAGGAAGCATACTCACACAATCAAGGATAGTTTTGGAAGGTGCCCAAGGGACGTTACGAGCCACGAAATCACGTATCCGAATCCCAGCCATGCAGCCCTTCATCATCATTCTCTTTGCCCTCCTCGCAGCTTCCACACCGACACCGACAGAGAACCTCGTGGCACGCGCCAACGTACCCTCGCCCGGCCCAATACCGTACGAAGATCCAAGGATCGGCCTACCAGACACACAAGGCGTAGTTAGCAACAACAAGCACTCCGGTCTCACCCAATCAAAAGACGTGATGAAAGCTTGTCTGGTCGAGTTCGGCTCCGGTAAATTCTACGACAGCTGGGACGGCAACTACTGCGGCGGCTTCGGCTGGTTCAAAGGTCCCGAGGACAGCCACATCGGTACATACAAATGCTATCAGACGTGCGCTAGCTGGCTGGAGAGTGATGGTATTGATGGGGGTTCTACTGATTATCAATGCGATATCAGGCAGAGGGTGAAAAACCACTGCTGGATGGGGTATCATCCAGCTGTGGCACCATCTTCGACGCCAACTGCCACATGAGATGGTGCAGCGATCGCGTCGCTGGCAATTGACTCGGTGTTGGCGGGAGTCTCGGTGAACGACCCGGGTGTATTTTGGAAGCACTCTTGTGAATGGTCTTTCAAACATCGCATATAAATGTGTATCCCTATGAATGGACAGCAGACATATAATGGACTACGAGCCTGTTATGACCTTGTATACACATCAAATCATACTCCTTCTCAGCCATTGAGTACGCGACCGGACGCGAAAATTCAGAAAGGGCATTCGCAATGTAACCACCAGAGCTGATTGTGCTGACTCAAGAGCACCGGAACTACCCTTGGGTAGAGTGAGGGTGGAGGAAGCGGATTGCCGAGACAGAGAGGCAGAATCTTGTACGGTCCAGAAATATATTGTTAGCGCTACTTTAGAAAGACAACATTGTCAATTTTAGATCTCAAGAGGTGTGCACATGGACGATGATTATAAATGGTTGAAGCTTGAACGCAAATACATATGCTAGTGTTGTGCTGGGTATATAGAGTAAGTGAAGGAGAGGACTACTTGCATGAGTAATCCTTCCTGAGAGAAACCAGCCAAGGGAGTCGTGAACTGCCCGCATTGTATCGGTGTCACTATGTAGTCCAACCTCCATGTGCAATGCACAGCGCAAGGCCAATTATTGTGGCCTTTGCGCTAGTTCTCTTACTTCGCTCCAACCTTCGTCACCCTGACGGCAGTCCTCTCAATCCCATGCTGCTCGCGCTCGAACCGGCAATTCTCTCCCCAACGACAATCCTTTTTCCCGTCAGTGCTATTCGGGCACACATGTCCGTATATGCACTTCAAGTCATCGCACTCGCTACCGAATTTGCACGGCGTCAGCCGGCTCACGTATCGCAACGTCGTCAATTCATTCTTGGACGGCTTGTAGAAGTGGTCGTGCGTGCAAGGATCGTAGGGACAGTCGTCGCGAAGGAAGTGAACGTTGCACATTTTGAGCTTTTTGATGCGTTTGACTTCGTTCGGATCGCATATCGTGACTGGGTCGATACGCTGGCCGTAGCGATTACGTGAAACTTGCGTAGCGGCCTGCACGGTAGGCTGGGGAGTTGGAGGTGGTGATGCTATATATGATGGTGCTGCCATTGCAGCGGAAGCCCACGTAGGTGCTGTAGGATTCAACACATTCCCATTGGTGGGAGAGGTTGAACTGGTACGAGTTAAGATGGTCGATTGATACGGCGATTGGTACTGCATTGGCGGAGCAGACGAAGTATTGTTATTGGCCTGCTGTGAAAGATAATTTGCCGGAGGTGGTGGCGGCGGGTCATACATGTGTTTTTGATTTAAAGACTGTGAATAAATGTTGATCTTGGAAGTGCGGAAGAGACCTTCAAACCTGGTTGTTTGATATCTTGACTTGAGCTGAGCCAACTCCCGTTCGAAAGGTACACCTTCTAAAAGAGTGATACTGTTCTGTATAGAGGAATCCGCGATGTCTTCGAGCAGCCGGGCATATCCATTATCGTGAGAGCAACCAAACAGGATATGGCGACAGTGACAGTCGTAGAGATGTAGTTTGAATATTTCTGCCCATGATCAGCTAGATTTCCCATGTTGCGAGGCGGATATTACCAGATATTTTGTCATCCGCACGATCTTTTCCCATGCCCACATCGACAAAATCAAATAATTGTTTGCTGCCAGTCAATCCACGGGCAAAATCTGCGATCACGTCGGCCCTCTCAACGATTCCAGATCTTTGACATATATCTCCCAAGCCTTTGAGATTGGCATAGACTCTGGTAACGATCTTATAGTCTGAAGGAAGGGTGGGAATATGCTGATGAACATATTCAGTAACTGAATTCCAGAGCAAGCCGGCTGCCTCTTTCCCCCCGGCTTCGCCTTTAGCAATGAGATTATTGTCAAATATCATGCCGTCGCCATCAATCAGCACGAGCACAAAAGCGTCCCGGTCCTGCTGTCAATTAGCGCCGGTCCACTGGCATCTGGTCAGAAGGATTGGCGCACCACAAGGCTTTTGTACTTCCTCAGCTCGTCTTGCAACACGATCTCTCGTTGTTGAACATCTCGATTAAAGTGAGATTCTCGGGCGTGATCTAGTCTCTCTTGATGATAGTCGTCGGTGAGCTGGTCCATGCGACGTAAGAGCTCCTACTAGATGTCAGATGCACCTCCATGGTGATGTTGGGCCCACAGTGCACACCTCAATTAAGGCATTTTTATGGTTTTCAGCTCCCTTTAATAGCTCAAACCGCTGACGTAGAGCTCGATTGTCCTCTACAGACATTGCTAATATTTTCTTAAGATATGGTGCTCGTTTGCACGCGATATCTGGATCTATATTTTGGGATGATTGATCTAAGGATGGTAGTGTTTGCTCAATCCCTCAAACGCGTACCTCGTTGCGGTCTCTCGACGTGGCATACAGCGCTAGTCCCAGTGAGTATTGGTCACTTGCGGGCAAAATGAATTGGCTTCAGCCTCTCCGCATAGCAATTCGTCTCGCATCTTCACTTACAGCTCCACCCTTTAGCCATAACATAGAACAAATATGGTGGTTTTTCCTCTTGCTACGGTGGCCTTGCTATCACTTGGTGTTTTGGGGGATTTAACACACGATGTATGCTATTGGAATTGTGGCCACGTCTCTTCAAGATAACTCACAATGACCACAGGCAGACGAAGAAGCTGACAACCCATCTACCTCGCCTACGATCAATGTAAAAGTCTCAGTACAATTTCCCTCCTCCGAGATCTTCGGCATCAAACTGGTCAATGGCCACGCAACCCAAGCGCTCCTCTCCTTCACCAACGAAGAGCCCGAAGCAGTTGGTGTGAACTTCATTGGCGGTAACCTCTGGACCATACCTCCAGCTGGACAGCGGCCACAGGCGTTACGCAATCTGACAACCACAAGATACACTGTTGAGATTCCAGCTGGTCAGAGCGAGAGCGTTAGCTATAGCTTTGCGACAGATCTTCATCCCCAGGATCTGAAGCTCAATTTGGCCGCTGTTATTACGGATAACGAAGGGACTCAGTATACTCTCCAGGCCTTCAACGAGACTGTCAGTGTTGTTGAGGCTGATACTAGTATCTTTGATCCACAAATGTAAGCACTGAAATAGAGGCCTGTCTATTCGGAACATGGTTCGCTAATCCCAACAATAGCGTCTTCCTTTACCTCTTCCTCGCCGCTATCTTCGGAGGCACATGCTATTTCATTTACAGCACCTGGATCAGTACCCTCTTCCCCCAGAAGCGCCGTGGAGGCAAAGGCGGCGAACGCGCCAAGAAATCGTCCGGTCAGTCGAAGAAGGTTGATCCGGCTGATCAAGTCTCCGTTGTCGGAGCCGACGGACCAGCCGTGACTTCTAAGACAACGGCATACGACGAGAGCTGGATCCCTGCGCATCATATCAACAGGCCACAAGCTCAGAAGATCAAGAGCAGCGCAAGACCAAAGAGCAGAGGTAAACAGCCTGAGTAGGTGGCGCTCAAATCCCGTCAAAAGAGTAGAATATCCAAGGGTTGCGCTAAGTCGAGAATATTACCTCTACAAGTCATGACATAGAAAAACCATATATAGTAGTAGTTATCTGAGATCTTCCGATCTTGTCTATAAATAATATGATTATGACCCTTCTGATCCGGCATGCGGTCTCGTAACCATGGGACGGACACGATGCCGTGTTATGACCTCGTCTGCAATGTCGCCATCCGAGCACAATTCCCTCGAACACCGATTCGCACAAGTCCAAGCAGCCTCTGCACTGCTACTGCTTTTTCCATTCCTCAAATTCCTCACTCAAATGCTCTTTTAGTTTGGCAAATTTATTCCCAAAATTCCTTTCACACTTCCAACACTTCATGTCCCATTTCAAGTACCCTTCTCTCGCCGCCTGCCTCTTTACGTCGTCCTTTCCCAGCGGAAAATCATCCACATCGATCAGAAAAGGGGTTGAGAAGCTGTTGTAATGTTTCTTATGTTTCATACATTCGCTGTGTCTATCAATTGAAAGGATGTGCACGTGCAGATGATTCATGGAAGGGCCCGCATGAATGCCTGAGATGACGGATTGAGACCAATCGCGACCGGGTGGCAATTGAGCGGACTCGATGTCACTAGGATCGCCGTCCAAAGCGTCGATAGCTTTCCGACGTTCCTGATCCAAGGCGGAATATTTCCCATAACGGCGCTGTAACTCTTTGGCTACCAGTAATCGCCATTTTCTCACCTGCTCCTGCACTTCTTTCAGAAAGTCCTGATCGTCGAAAGCATCGAAGGGATGTAGCAACTGTTTGGCAGGATTTCTCGGTAGGAGCAGTACGTGGACCGAGGATTTGGGAAAGAGATCATTGATGACGACCCACTTCTCGTCGTGGTAGATCACCCGAGAGGCAGGAAAAGCATCTGGTGATACAATGTAGGCACCCAGGTCATCGCGGCCGAGATAAGTGGTGGTGCGCGCAGGGTCTGAGGTGGGTGTATCTGAATGGGGCACTTTCGTGAGCTTTGAGACTTTCTTCTTTGGAGACATGAGATCTGTGACTGGGTAGGAGTTAGTGATCGGATCGAGACAAGGACAAAAGGGGAGGGAGTACATGCGTTGCGTTTGGAAGGTGTGCCAACTGAGGTGGGGGAGATGGTGGTGCTGGCGATTTCTTCGCCTGGTGATACACCCCTCTTTCTGGCTGGGTGGGTCGCCATTCGTCTATGTATTGAAGCTTTGAGTTCAACTGAAAGGGACCAGCGCCGGTAGCATTGGATATTCCAAATGAGAGGATGACGCATGTGCTCTGAGAAGAGAGAGTGTTTGTTAGTCTCAGATCACTCTAGCATCAAGGGAATGCAAGACTTTTGATGCTCAATGACGTACATCTTCCCCATCTGCATGAACATTCACGCAGCAGTCGGCTGTTCTAGTGATGTAAGTCCATAACAGCTTAATCCGATATGACTAAAGTGGCAGGTA
>JAABUX010002445.1_pt1 | contig 26383 bp, 27 predicted proteins | sample 5561851 | NCBI WGS metagenome assembly JAABUX01 (sample SAMN10711883, study PRJNA513361) | rock metagenome | isolation source: Antarctica rocks | place: Antarctica: Victoria Land, Richard Nunatak red sandstone | collected 2016-01-03 | reverse complement strand
GGCTGAAATGTTACCCAACACCCAGCGATCTCCACCGCTGCATCAGGATCAGCACAGCGAACCCCATCGTGGAACCGATCACCACGAAAACATTGTCATGAGGAGGGCATTCTCTTGGGCGCGTTAAGACCCATTTGGCGGTCGGGCTGGCCTGGCAGGCGCTCGAGGCCGGTTACGCCGCCTACTTTACGACGCTGACCGACCTGGTCGCCGCCCTCGCCGCCGCCGCGCACAAAGGGCTGCTGCGCAAACGGCTGCGCCACTATGAGCGGCCCAAAGTCCTCGTCATCGACGAGATCGGCTACACCCGCCTGACCCCCAAGCAGGCCCCTCTCATCTTTGAGTTAGTCAATGCCCGCTATGAGAAAGGATCGCTCCTCCTCACGAGCAACAAGAGCTTCGCGGACTGGGGGCCGATGCTCGGTGACGAGGTCCTGGCCACCGCCTTGCTTGACCGCCTCCTGCATCACGCCGAGGTGACTCTAACACACGCACTACACAAGGCTGTCAAGCAGAGCCGCGCTTAACGGTCGGCTACGTCGATCTCCCTGGTCACCCCTTCTATGGGCGCCAGGTGCGCATCCTCCAGCGGCATCGCAAGGGCAACATCCTGTCCTGTTTGATCGCCTCGCCAGACAACCCGGAGTTGCACTATCGCCTCCCGGCGCGCTGGCTCAGCCCCACCCCGCCTCCTCCCGCCGCGGCTCCCGCGCGCACGCCAGCGACGATTGCCCTCTCGCTGGCCGCGTTGGACACTGTGACACAGAAGGTCCTTGCCTTGTGTGCCACGGAGGCTAGCGATGCGTCCACCAACGAGTCCGCCCGACACGCCCCGCCGGATCTGGGACCAGTTCCCGTCGGGGACGATCGACCACCTGAGCCGACGAATATTTCACCTCGCCCTGAATTGCGCGGAAGGAGGCAGCAATGACCCCGATGCTGGTGCGCCCGACGCACCTGAGCCGGCTGGCCGTGATCTACGTCCGGCAGTCCTCCCCCGAGCAGGTCGCGCTCCACGTCGAGGGTCGTGAGCGCCAATAGCGCCTGGCCGACCGCGCGGAGGCCCTCGGCTGGCCGAGCCACCGTCGCCTGATCATCGATGACGACCAGGGCCTCTCCGGCGCGTACAGCTTCAACCGCCCCGGCTACCAGCGCCTGATCTCGCTGCTCGCGCTGCGCGAGGTCGGCGTCGTGTTGGGCCTGGAGGTCTCGCGCCTGGCCCGCAACTGCCTGGACTGGTACCAGTTGCTCGAACTGGCCGCCGCCTTCGACGTGCTCATCGCCGACGAGGACGGCCTCTACGACCCCGCCGAGATCAACGACCGCCTTCTGCTCGGCTTGAAGGGCACGTTCTCGGAGGTCGAGCGCTACCAGATCCGCGCGCGCATGCAGCGCGGGCGGCTGCACAAGGCGCAGCGCGGGGCGCTGCGCCTCCCGCTGCCCGTCGGCTTCGAGCGGCGCGTGGGCAGCGAGGACATCCACCTCACCGCCGACCAGGCCGTCCGCCACACGATCGAGCGCATCTTCGCGCTCTACGCGCAGCTCGGCTCGATCCGGGCCGTGCTACGCTCTCTGCGCCGCACCGGCGTGGAGGTCCCGCGCCGCGTCGTCGTGCGCGGGCTGGGCAGCGCCGTCCGGTGGCTACCGCCGAGCTACGATGCGCTGTACCATATCCTTACGAACCCGCTCTACGCCGGCGTCTACTGCTTCGGCAAGCGGCGCAGCCGCGTCAATCCGCTGACGCACGAGCGCCACACCGTCACGGTGGCCCGGCAGGACTGGGATGTCTTCTTGCCCGATCACCACGCGGGCTACATCGACCTGCGGCAGTATGAGGACAACATGGCGCGCTTGGAAGCCAATCGCCCGGACGTCCTGCGGGGGCCGGGCGCGCCGCGCGAGGGGCGGGCGCTGCTGCAAGGGGTGGTGTATTGCCAGCGCTGCGGCCTGCGCATGCGCGTGCGCTACCAGGGGCAGGGCGCCTATGACGTTTGCGACCGTGACCAGCGGCGCTTCGACGCCCCGATTTGCTGCCGGGCGAGCGCGGCGCGGGTCGACGGCCTGGTCGAGGAACTGGTCCTGGGCGTCCTCAACGCGGGGACGGTCGAGCTCGCGCTGGCGCAGGAGCGCCTCCTCGCCGACGAGGAGGCGCAGCGTGAGCGCCAATGGCGCGAGAAGCTGCAGCGCCTGGACGACGCGGCGACGCTCGCGCGCCGGCGCTACGAGATGGTCGACCCGACGAATCGGCTGGTCGCGCAGACGCTGGAGACCGAGTGGAACACGGCGCTGACGGAGGTGGAGGTGGCCACGGCGGAGTACCGCCGCCAGCACGAGCCGTACGTGCTCAAGAGCACGCTGGCCCAGATCCAGGCAGTCGTCGCGCAGTTCCCGGCGCACTGGTACGGGGGGATGCTGGAGCCGCAGGACAAGAAGGACATTGTGCGCTGCCTGATCGAGCGCGTGTTCCTGCAGCGCGACGCGAAGGTGATCCGGGCCGAGGTCGTCTGGCAAGGCGGGGCGCGGACGATGCTCGATGTGCCCACCTACCTGTTCACCTCCGGCGCGATCTATCATCGCGTGGCGGATCTGGCCGGGGAGCACGCCGATGCCGAGATCGCCGCGCGGCTCAATGCCGAGGGCTGCCGCACGGTCAAGGATCGCCCCTGGACAGCCCGCCGCGTGATGGACTTCCGCCTCTCGAATCGCATCCCCTCCGGCCTCACCGCCAGCCCGACGGCGCGCCTGGCCTCCTCCGGCTACCACACGTCGGCGGAGGTCGCCGCGTTCCTCGGTATCGCCCAGGCGGCGGTGCAGCGCTGGGTCGCCGACGGCGTGCTCGACGGGCGGCACGGGGAGCGGCAAAGCCAGCTCTGGATCCGCTGGACGCCCGAGGTGGAGCGGCGTCTGGACGGGCGCGCCCCCTTCGACCCGCGCATGCTCTCGACCCGCCGGATGTGCCGGGAACGGGGCTGGGCGCCGCGCGAGGTGTTCCGCTGGGCACGGGCACACGGGCACGAGATCGTGCGCCTGCGCCGCGGGACCGCCTATCGCTTCTATATCCTGCCACGGGCGGAGGAGCAGGCATGATGACGCCCCGGATGTTGTGTAACTTTTATGCACATGGGAGGGACGCAATGAGCAGCAAGACACCGTCGGTTTCGAGTGACCGCTTGTACGACCCCGCACACCCCAGCGTGGTGATCCCGCTGGACACCCCCGCGTGGTTCGCGTGGCTGGATGCCCCGACCACGACGAGCTTTTCCTACCCTCTCTTCAATCACCACGAGGGCTACATCGAAGGGTTCATGCCCGTGCGCAAGGAGCGCCGCGCCCGCGGCGGCGCCTACTGGTCGATCTACCGTCGCCGGCGCGGCGTTGTCCACCGCATCTACCTGGGACGATCGTCGGCCGTCACCTGCGCGCGCCTGCAAACCATCGCCGACGCGCTCTTCGCGGCCGTCGTAGAGTCCGAGAAGGGAGAGAATAACGGACAGTCCGATCTCCAACGCAGCCGTCGTTGAAAGGAATGGGTAGTATGTCTGTCTCACATGCTGCGGTTTGCGGGCCAGAGCTTCCGGCTGCGGCACAGCATCAGCCAGCAGGAAGCGGGCGCGGCCAGAGCGGCGGCCACACGCGAGGCGGTGGCCGATGTTGGGTAACTTTTCGCCTGAAAGGAGGAGGCCATGAGCGCCACGACGCCGCGCATCTGGGTGGCGGCCTGGACCGGCCGCGCCTACGTCGACGACGCTGCGACTGGTGGCGGCCACATCTGGCTCGACACGCCCGCGTGGTTCGCCTGGCTCGATGTGGCCACGCGCTTCGCGTACCCGCTGTTCGACCCAGCCAAGGGCTACATCGTCGGGGTCATGACCGCGCGCAAGGAGGGGCGCACGCGCGGGGGCGCGTACTGGACGGCCTACCGTCGCGCTGATGGCCACCTGCGCAAGGTCTATCTGGGCCGCGCGGTGGCCGTCACGCAGGCCCGCCTCGCGGCCGTCGCCGAGGAGTTGCGCGGCCGCGACGGTGCCGATGCGGCAACCGTCGTTTGATGGGGAGCGGCAGAGGCGGTCGCACCGATCAACGCGGCCCTGCGGGGAGAAAGGACAGCGCGACGAGAGGAGCCAGACCATCAGACAAGGAGGGGACGACAGCCTACCGGGAAAAAAGAAGGGGACGCCTTGTGAACGAGAGGGTGGTCCTGTTTGTGATTGCCGCGCGCACCGCTACTCGACAAATGGCAATCACAAACGAACCCACCCGCAACGTGAGGTGGGTCGGGATATGATGGCCGCGGTGGTCCTGAATGTATTTGCCAAATACAGGAGTTCGCCGCCTACCTCGCGCGGACGCACCGGGTGCTGTTCTGGAACCCCCTCGACGCCGGAACGGAACGTTACGACCCGCTGGGGTACGCGCGCACGCCGAAGCAGGTGCAGGACCTGATGCGTCTGTGGGAGGCCGCGTCGAGCGGCGGCGACGGGGACGCCGAGAAGGCGGACGGCGCGGCGGCGAACTTCTTCCGCAATTTGGTCATCAATGTGCTCACCGGCGCCGCGCTGTACGTCCGGTCGCGGGACCCCGCCGCGCCCTTCGTGGATGTCGCCCAGTACGTGCGCCGCACCCCGCTCAAGCAGATGGTCAAGGATCTCGACGGGGCGGCGACAGCGCACCCCGACCTCACGGACGCCGCCCAGCGGCTGCGCTACCTGGCGAGCTCGCGGGAGGCCGGCGGGTCGATGGCGGATATCGTCAATCGGTTGGAGGCGCTCGCGCTGCCGGAGGTCCGCCAGACCTGCACGCGCAACACGATCGACTGGGCGCGGTTCGTGGCCGAGCCGACGGCGCTCTTCATCTCGATCAGCGAGGAGGACGTCGATGCGGTGCGGCCGCTGCTCGGGGCGTTCATGGGGACGGCGATGCGCCAGTTGAACCGCGTGGCCGGCACTGGCAACACAAAGCTTCCGCGTGCGGTGCGCGTCTACATCGACGAGTTCGCCAACCTGGGGCGGCTGCACAAGTTCGACGCGATCATCAGCATGTGCGCCTACCGCGACATCGGCATCGAGATAGCGACGCAGAGCCTCCTGGACGTGCGCGCGATCTACGGCGACCTACGTTTCCACCGGATCGTCGACAACTGTAACACCAAAATCCTGCTCCCGAACGCCTCGCTCGACGACCGCAAGCTCTTCAGCGAGATCGCCGGCAACACGACGGTCCGGCCGTGGTCACGGCAGCACCGCGACAGCGATTTCCTCGACCTCAACGCGTCAAAGGGCGAGACCGCGCACGCCCACCCGCTCTTCGGGCCGGAGCAACTGCGCGTCATGGACGAGACCCTGCTGGTGATCGCGCCCAAGCTGCAAGCGTTCACGCTGCGCATGTGCCCCTGGTACGAAGACAAGCGGTTGGTAGCGGCCATTGAACAGGCTAAGACGGATCGGGCGGCTAGGCGAACAATTACGCTCCCCGATGTCGCCCTGGTCGCGCCACCCGCCGCCCTCCTCGCGTTGCCGGCCCCGATCACCGTCGCGCCGGATGTTATAGACCTTGGTCCCTCCGTGGACCTCGACGGGCCGGAACCGGGCGATGAGCCCGCTTCCAGCGTGGGCACACGCGCCGCCGTGCCTCTGGTCATGGAGGCGGAGGAGCAAGAGGGTCCTATTGCCCCAGAGGTGTCGATCGCACCTCCCGTTCCCGTCGCGCCACTGGTACCACCTGATGAGGCGGCTGTCGCAGTGCCGGAGGATCGGGGGGAACTCGCTGCGGCCACCGTGGTAGTGCATACCGATGAGCCAAGTGGATTGGAGTTGGACACAACGCGCGAAGCGGCGGGGGACCGGCCACGGTCGTTCCGCCGCGACCCGGCCCCGCTCTAACAGGCGAGGGCACACACGGCGCGGCCCTGGGGGCCGGAGAAAGGTACCGCCGCGACGGTCCGCCACCACGCGCGCGACGGCCGGCGTCGGCCGGTGAAGGATATCGGACGGGGGAGAGATAATGGCAGGGGGTGTCGATCGCACGGGCGCGGCCGTCCGGGCGCAGCTCGCCGGCATGGCGTGCGCGCTCTACGAGGTCGGACTGCTTGACCGGGCGCGCGACGCGATGCTCGATCGGGTGTGGGACGCCGCTCGGGTGGAGGCCTCCATCGCTTGGCTCAAACGCCAGAACGCCGGCGGCGACGACATCTACATCCGGCCCAGGGGCAGCGTCGGCCTGCTGTTCGTCGACGACCTGGCCGCGGCCGCCGTCGCGCGCTTGCGCGCCGAGGGCCTGGCCCCGGCGGTGCTTGTCGAGAGCAGCCCTGGCAACTTCCAGGCGTGGGTCCGGGTCGCCGTGGCCCCGATCGCGCCAGCCCTGGCCAGCGCGGCGGCGCGCGAGTTGGCCGTGCGGTACGGTGGCGACCCGCAGAGCGCGGCGTGGCGCCACTACGGCCGCCTGGCCGGCTTCACGAACCGCAAGCCCAGCCGCCGACAGCCGAATGGCCTACCGCCCTACGCGCTGCTACGCCACGCGGGCGGGGACCGCGCCGCGCGCGCGGCCGACCTCCTGCGCGTCGCCGAGGAGCGCGTCAAAGAAGCGGAGGAGCGGGCGGCCGTGGCGCCTTTCTCCGGCCCCCAGGGCCGCGCCGTGATCGGGCTGGCGCCGGCGTATCGTCGCCACATGGAGCGCCTGCTGACGCTGTATCCCGAGGCCAATCCCTCGCGCCTGGATTGGGTCGTGTGCAAGGAGCTTGCCCTCGCACATCGCAACGTGGCCCCCGACGTGCTGGGGCGGGCGCTGGCCGAGGCGATCCGGGTCGGTAGCCCCAACCTGGCCGCTCGGAAAGCGCGGCATGTCGACGACTACATCGGGCGGACCGTGCGCGCGATCTTGACCGACCCGGAAATCGTCCAGGTGCGGACGGCAGCACAGGCGCGGAACTGCGCCCCGGCCTCTAGTCTCGTGACATGAGCGCGCCTCCCAGGTGCGGACGGCGGGCGACGATGCGCCTTGCCAGACTGCGGGAGAGGTCGCTGCACAGGAAGCGCGCATACTGCGGCGGTGTTAAAGCTGCGAGCCTTGCGATCGCGTGGTCCCACTGCCCATCCGAGTAGGCCGACAAAGCCTTATCGACGGCATGAGCAAGTCGTAGGTTGCGCCCGTACCCCTGTCGCCATGCAACATCGTAGGCGACGAGCGCCGTGGCGGACACGTCGCCCTGTTGGATCGCTTGTGCGGCGACCTGGCCAGCTAGACGGCCGGCGTATGGGGCGAAGCTCCCGCCCCTCCCCGCGAGGGGGGACGCCTGCCCTGCCGCATCCCCCGTCGCGAGAGTGCCGGCGCCGACGAGCGGCTGGGCGCCATCCTCGACCGGGATCGCGGTTGTGCGCACTTCGAGCGGCGCGGCCCCCTTGAAAGCGGCGCGCAACGGCTCATGCTTGTCGAGCAACAACGCGAGCGCCGTGTCCGCGGCCTTGACGGTCGGCCCCTTGACGCCGACGCGAACGCGGGTACCGCCGTACGGGAAAACCCAGGCGTACCCGGCCGGCGCGATCGCGCCCCCGACAATTAGGGCGCACTCATCTTGGGGGTAGTGTGGTGCGTACAGGTCCGCTTGAGATGCGACCTGGGCACGGCGATAGGTGAGCGCTACGCCGCCCTTGAGGGCAAGGGTCGATGGGAAGCCGGTCGCGTCAATGACGAGCCTGCACGACACGAATTCGATGCTTCCCCCCGGCGCGCGGAGTTGAACCCCCAGGACGCTCGCCGTGTCGTCGAGATCGTGGACGATCTCGATCATTTCTGTCCCTGGGCGAATTATCGCCCCCGCCGTGCCAGCGCGAATGGCTAAGTGCTGATCGAGGGCCGCGACGTCTGGCACGCAGATGATGGGCTCGTCGAAAGAGAAGCGTGCGTGCGTAGAGGGGCCGAAGACCCTTGCCCGGGAGATGGGGTGATAGAGATGGGGGGGGACGCCTAGTCCAACCATGTCGGCGATGGCCATGGCCCCGCCCTGGCGCATCGGCACCCCGATCGCGGCGTGCTGTTCGACTAACAACACCCGTAGCCCGCGCTCCGCAGCCGCGCGCGCGGCGCTTAACCCCGCTGGCCCCCCGCCGGCAATGACCGCGTCGTAGGAGTTCTCGATAAGCATGTGGGAAGCCCTTACGCTACCTCGTCCTCATGGCGCAGCGCCTCGCGGGCGGTGAGGATCATCCTGAGCCCGCCTTTCGGGCGCAACGTGATAGATGGCAGGGGCGCGACGTGCTCCCCTGGAGCAGTCCGAAGCTGGAATCGCTGCACTATCGTCGCGAGCACAATCGCCGTTTCCATTATGGCAAAGGACTTGCCGGGGCACACCCGTGGGCCTCCACTGAAGGGGAAGTAGGCGTATTTGGGCAACTGGGCTTCAAACTCGTCGGTCCATCGCTCGGGGATGAATGCGTCGGGCTTCTCAAAATAGCGCGGGTCGCGGTGAGCAACCCACTGGCTCATGTACAACTGCGTGCCGGCAGGGACGTCATATCCGCCGATTTTGCAGCCTTCGACGGCCTCCCGGCCTAAAACCCATCCCGGTGGGTAGAGGCGCATGGACTCCTTAAGCACGGCCGCGGTGTAGCGCAACTGGGGCAGGTCCGCGACGAGAGGCGCGCGCCCGGCGAGCACGTCCCGGAGCTCCGTTAGTAGTTTGGTCTCCACCTCAGGATGTGTAGCGAGCAGGTGCCAGGTCCACGAGAGACAAACGGCGGTGGTTTCATGACCGGCCATGATAACGGTTAATACCTCGTCGTGGAGCTGCTGGTCGCTCATCCGGTTGCCTTGATCGTCTTTGGCGTGGATCAACATGGAGAGTAGGTCGTCGCGCTCCTCACCGCCGTCGTCGCCGCGGTGCTTTGCGATAATGCTAGCGATAACCTCATTCAGCCGGCGGATCGCTGCATGATAGCGCAGGGTGCCGGGCGTCGGGATGCGGCCAAGGATGAAGCGCGCAAATAGAGTGCTTCCCTGTTCCGAGGAACGATCCATGACCATCTCAATGGCCTTCCCCACCTTGTTGGTGTCGTCGGCCATGTCGGCGCTGAAGAGGGTCTTGGCCACGATCCGCAACGTGAGACGCGTCATGTCCTGCAAGACGTCACGGATTTCGCCGTCCTGCCACTCAGAGATTAGGTCCTGCGCACAACTTTCCATAACTGCCCTGTAGGTGTCCAAGCGCGCACGATGGAAAGCAGGCTGCACAAACCGCCGTTGGCGACGCCAGAACTCGCCCTCGCTAGTCAACAGTCCGTTACCAAGGAGGTCGAGTAGCTTGCGGCTGTCCTGGTCTCTGACGAAGTTGCGGTTGTTCTTGACTAGCACATACTCGATGTGGTCAGGGTGGTTGAGTAGATAGCCGGGTCTGTGCGGCATATTCGGGCGCACCAGGCGGACCACATCGCCATACCGATGGGAGCATCGGACAAAGAAACCCAACGGGTCCCGCGCATACGCGAGCAAGACGTCGACGAGGCCGGGACCAGGGGGGAGATAGAGTGTCTTGGCGAGGCGCCGGGGGGCTAGCAACTCATGCCGAGGCGGCTGGTAATGCGTCATTCTGCTGCCTTTGCTTGCGTAGTGGCGCCGAGTAGTCCCAGAGCTGCATGAACATCGCATAGTCGTCCGCGTTCATATCCTTCGCATGCAGCGCGAAGTCTCGCACCCAAGGATTTTCGAGCGCCCGGCGTAGCGTGTCCGATATCTCTCCCGTCGATTTCGCCGACAGCACGTTGGGGTCCTCCGCCGTGAAGTAGCGTATGTCCATCCCGAAGAAATCGGCGAGGCGAACCAGCTTATCCATGCGCGGGTGCGCCACGCCACCGTTGCACAGCATGGAGAGATAGGCAACAGACAGCTCGCCGCGCGTTTCCGCCTCGACCTGACCGTATGTGTACTTCTCCCCGTCAGGGCGTCGGCGCTCGTCGAAGAGCCTATTGAGGCGATCCGCGAAGCGTTGCGCGGCGACCGCCTGCCGCGCCTTCTTCTCGTTCATGCTGAGACCCCGTGTTTTGATGCCCAACAACCCCGTCCTGCATTATACAGGGATCTAAATATAAATAGATACCTCCCGCATATTTACATTTACGAGGAGGTCGCGCAGTACCAGAGCGGCCACACAGACTTTCTATGTCAAGCAACATAGGCCATTAATCTCGTCGATGATCTCGTCGGCGCTGGCTACGCACGGCGCAACTCGGTGGCGCTCACGGCGAGCGCGATGACCACGCCGGCCCCCGCCATGAGCCCAAGCACAGGGCGGGGGCCGAGCGCCGCTAAGAGCAGGCCGCCGGCCGCGAGCCCAAGTGGTCGTCCGCCGTTGTTGAGTAGCCGGAAGACGCCGGTCACGCGTCCCTGCAAGGCATCGGGAATCAACGCCAGGCGGTAGGACAGCACGGTGACGCTGTAGATGGGGTCGGCCAGGCTGATGATGGCCCAGCCCACGATCAGGAGGGCGGGCGAGGGTGCGACGGCCAGGAGCCCGATGGCCAACGCCTGGACGGCGACCACACCGATCACGATCGTCCCCACGCGGAGGCGCGCTTTGAGTGACGGCGCGAGGATAGCGCCGAGAACCGCACCGATACTCCCGATGCTGAAGATCAGGCCGATGGCCCGCGCATCGGCGTGCAGGCGCTGCTGCGCCAGGACGATGACGGCCAGCGAGAGGGGACTGAAGCAGAGAGTCGCTGCCATGGACACGAGAGCCAGCGCGCGGATGCGGCGGTGCGTCCAGAGGAAGCGCAGACCCTCCGCGATCTCGACGCGCAGGGCGCGCTCCGGGAGGGACGTGCGTCCCGCCTGGAACGGGATGCGGATGAAGAGGAGCGAGAGGGCTGAGGCCAGATAGGACAGGCTGTCGACCAGGAAGGCCAGAGCAGCGCCGGCGAGCGCGGTGCGTGCCAACGAGATGAGGAAGCCAGCGACCCCTGGCCCGATCAGCGCAGCGATGGAGTCAGCGGTGCGGTCGAGCGCCGTGGCGCGGGGCACCTGCGGCGACGGGACGACGCGGGTCAGGGCAGCAGTCTGCGCGATGTTGAAGAACACGAGGGCGGTGCCCGTCACCAGCGCCACTGCGTAGAGGTGGGCCGCCGTCAGGTGCCCCCAGGCGGCGGCCAGTGGGACAGAGCCGAGCGCCGCGGCGCGCGCCAGGTCGCAGCGGATCATCACCGCTTTCCGGTCCCAGCGGTCGATGAGCGCCCCCGCCGGGAGGGCAAAGACAAGGTAGGGGATGACTTGCACCGCGGCGATGAACCCCGTCTGCGCGGGTGAGTGTGTCAGCGCGAGCACGAGCAGCGGCAGGGCCAGCGCCGAGATGGCGCTGCCCAACGTCGAGACGGCCTGGCCGCTCCAGAGCAGCAGGAAATCCCCGTTGCGCCAGAGCGTACGGGGCGGTCTGGCGTTGACCTCCTCCTGGGTGACGACGTGTCTCATAGGGCTGAGTGTACCGATCTGACCCACAAAGCGTTGAGCACGCGGTATGTCGTCGCTGCTGGATGCGCGTTTCTCGGCTGTAGAGAATGCCGCGCGATCACTCAATAGATAGTCGCAGACGTGGCCTCACAGGTTACCCAGATGGTTGGGTCCTGGGGAGTTGCTACCACACACGGCGCGCGGCGCCGCGCGGGAAAAAGTGGAAACGTGCGCCCCTGGATTAAAGGGAGGGACCTGTGGCCGCTGAGAAAGGTCGAGGCGGGAGGACGGGCGCGAAGCCCGCGGCGGCGACAACCCATCAGCCCACACATTCACGCCGATTCTATCACCGCGGGTGTGTCCATCTCCCGGATAGCCGGGTTGACGAGGAGACTGAGCGTCGTAAGGATGTAGCACGCTCCGATGAGCAGGAGCGTGGGCCGCAAACCGATCACCGCGATAAGATAGCCGCCGAGCAAGCCGCCGAGGGGGATGCCGGCGAAGACGCCGGCCGTGAGCGCCCCGAGGACCCGCGCCCGCAGCTCCGGCGGTATCCTCCGGTAGGTCGCGGTTAGGAGTAGCGGGTTGACCGGCGCCACGGCCATGCCGAGCGCCACCATCGCCACCAAGATGAGGCGTAGCGGGGGAGACGGCGCCAGGACCCACGCCCGCAGCCCCACGAGCGTAAACGCGACGGCCAGGGTGGCGCGTTTCGGCAGCCTGTGCCCCCAGGCGAGGAACAGCGCGGTGCCGACCACCGCGCCGGCGCCGAAGGCCGCGCTGATCAAGCCGAGGGCGAGGGCGCTGCCGAAGGTACGCTTGACGTACACGGGGATCACCACGGAGCCGAGCGCGGCGTCGAGGAGATTGGTGACGAGCACCGTCGCGACGATGGCGCGGACGAGCCGGTCGCCCCGGATGTAGCGGAGCCCCTCGGCCACCTGTGCCAAGTAGCGGCGCGGTGTTTCCTCCGCTGGTGGTGCGGCGAGGGCGGGGACCAGGGTCGCGACGAGCGCGGCGGACACCAGGAAGCTCGCCGCGTCGCCCCAGAGCACGGTGCTGGGCGAGAGGAGGCCGATGAGCACGCCGGCTAGGGGCGCGCCGACTAACACCGCCCCGCGGTCGATTGCCTCGAAGGCCCCGGTCGCACGTTCGAGGCGCAGGCCCGCCAGGGCGGCCACGTCCGGCGCCATCGCCCCGCGCGCCGTGTCGCCGGGCGCCGTGCAGAGCCCGCGCAGGAACACCAACGCTAGCAGCTGCCAGAAGGTGAGCCCCACCGCGTGGTACAGCACGGGGATGGCGGCGACCGCCACGCCGCTTGTCAGATCGGCGACGATGCTCATGCGTCGGAAGCCGAGCCGGTCGACCAGCGCCCCACCGAAGAAGGAGGACATGACGGTCGGTAGGGCGGTGAAGAAGGCGGTCACGCCTGTCTGGGTTGCGCTGCCGGTCGTCTGGAGCACGAACCAGGGCACGGCGATGGAGGTGAGCACATTGCCCACGAGGGAGACAGCGTTGGCCAGCAGGAGCGCGACCAGCGGCGCCCGCGCGCGCGCCTCGGTCGCCACGGCGCTAGACGCCATCGCTCACCCGCACGTCGAGCAGTTCGTACGTGTCGAGCGCGAACAGGCCGGCGAGACGCGCGTGGCCGCCCAGGCTGTCGTAGGAGCACACGACGGTCGGCCGGCCGTCGACCTCGACGATGCGCTCGGGCAGGATGCGCGTCCGTTTGTGCTCCCGCAGGAACCGCTGCCCCGTGGGGTGGAACAGGATGAGCCCGTCGAGGGACTGATAGAAGTTCGCCCCCGCGCAGCAGTCGCAGTCGTGGCGCACGGCGCGCGCGAAGTAGCGCGAGGAGGCATCATCGGCGACGCGTACGCGGGTCGGGCGGCCGCAATGGACACATGGCGCGACGCGGGACGCCAGGGCCGTGCGGTAGTAGGGGTCGGCCCAGCGAGTCAGCCGGGAGAGCGCCGCCTTAACCCCCGTGACGCCGCCGAGCAGGGCCGGCCAGCGCGTGTGGACGAGCGTGCCCTCCGGCTCGCCCTCGCCACACTGGGCGCAGCGCAGCACCAGCAGGCCGTCGCGCGGGCTGAAGCGGGCCGCGAGATGGGACCGCCCGCAGCGCGGGCACCACAGGCGCGTCTCCTGCCACGCGCCGTCCTCGGGGGCGGCGAGGCCGTAGGCGGCTACATCGTCGGGCATGTGGGTATGCAGGACGCGACGCAGGGCCAGGCGACCACGATGGAGGCGCAGCTTGATCGCGCCCTCGCTCACGCCCAAACGCGCCGCGATCTCCGCGCCGGGTGCGTCGTCGATGTACGCGGCGACGAGGACAGCGCGCGTGTCCGCCGGCAACAGCGCGAGCGCCCGATCCAGCACCGCCGCCAGTTCATCGCGCTCCACGTCGCGTAGCGGGTCGGCGTCGTCCACGGGCCACGTATCGTCTTCCTCGGCCAGGGGACCTATGTGCGTCGGCATCCCCGTGTGGGCGTTGACGCCAGCCTGGCGCCGCCACCAGCGACGACAGACGTTGTGCGCGATCGCCGAGAGCCAGGGCGAGAGGCCGTCCTGATCGTACACCCGATCCCGATGGCGCCACGCTTCGACCAGCGTCTCTTGCGCCAGATCCTCCGCGACCTGCGCATCGCCGGCGATGCGTGCGCACAGGCGGACGAGACGCGGCCATTCCCCCTGCAAAGCCTCCCCGAGGTGCGCCTCCTCGCCCCATTCTCCCCGCGTCACCATGGCCTTCTCATCGCCCCTCCGTCCTCCCGCGTCGTCGCCACACGCGCATGATACCTATCTATCGTCAGCGCGCCACGTCAGGTTACGCGCGTCTTCGTCGCGCATGGTGTAAGAGGACATCGCCAACCATCACTAGACGACCTTGGGGTGTGTCGAAGGCGAGGCGTCCTCTTGTTGCACCGATATAGTCCCAAGATACAGGCGCCTAACCGTACGCGCCGACCCCTATTTCCCCCCACCCGCAGGGGGCCTTGTGTGGCGTGCCTACCCTCGGTGTCTACAACCCGAATAGTCGCATTCCGTGCCGCGCCTACCACACAGGGCGCGCGCGGCGGCGCGCGGAGAAAAAAAGGCGTATCCGTAATCCCGGAACCGCGCGTTTCCGGAGCGTAACAACCTCGCGCCCTAGCCCCTCCTCCCGATTGACGATTATTCGGCGCGCACCCCCGCGCCGCCGGCGAGATCGCCACTTTTACGCGTGACGCCGTAGCGGCCGCACATATCCGCACCCTGAAAGGCGTTCGCTTTATAGGGGCACCATCCGAATAAACATGTACCTATTTTGCCCCTATTTTGCCCTCTTTTACCCTTGATATTAATGCTTATAAGCATGTATAATTAGGGTGTAGGGAATAAAAAAGGACGGGTCGCCAGCCCTAGACAAGCTTTTGGGCGACCCGCCTCCACAGACCCCCTACAAGGGAGTTCACCTTATGGTAGCACAGGCCCAGGATACCTCTACCCACCTATCCCTGGTCCCTGACGGGAGGGGCCGCGCGCTCACCCCCCAGGAGCGCGGGCGGCTGGGCGGGCAGGCGACGTTTGCCCGCTACGGGCGTGCGCACTACAGCCGCATCGGTGCGGTCGGGTTCGCCCGCGCTATCGAAGCGGGCTGGGGCGAGTACCTGCTAGAGAAGCTGGCGCCGTCGTACCGCGCCAAGTTCGGGCGCGATCCTGTGTTGGGGCGCAACAAGGCGGGTGATAAGGCCCGTGCCGCCGCGCGCAAAGCGGCACCCGCTCTCGGCGTGTGCGCGTGGCTCGGCTGCACCGCGCCGGCGACCGAGCGGCACCACATCGACGGCTGGCAGGTCAGCCCCGACACCTGCGGCCTCTGCGACGCGCACCACACGGAGCTAGAGCACTTGTGGCGGGACGCGCTCCGGCACCACCGCCCGTATGCGCGCACGCAGGAGCCGCCCACCAAGCGCGCCATTGCCATCAGCGCCGGCGTCGGCCTCGACGACGCGATCCCCTTCTAACTCACACGAGGGCCGGCGCGCGTGGAGGAAGCGCGCCGGCCCACCCCACCGTAGAGGAGAGAGCACCCATGGGCATAAACCAGATGATCGTCTTGCAGTCAGGGCGGGACGCCCACGAGGCGCAGGACGCGCCGCACGAGCCCGCGCCCTGCCCGTTCAACGCGGCCCCGACGACCCTCTTTGAGGTGATCGACCGGGCGGTCAGCGCCGTGATCGACCACCTCAACCGCTGGGACGACCTCGACGAGCGCGAGGGCGAGGACGAGGCGCACTTCGAGGCGTACGTCCGCTGGCGCGTCGCCATCATCGACGACGCGGCGGTCCAGGCGCGTACCCTCATGGCCGGGGACAGCCTGGCCGCCGAGGGGAGCCGCTGGCTCGACGCCCACGCCCACGCGTAGCGGGCCTACGCGCGACCGATAGACGGACGCCGGCCGGGGGGACGTTACCCCGGCCGGCCATCGCGCCCAGGAGCAGGAGGAGGATCGATCCATGGTGAAACCGAATGGCGTCAGAGGGCGCGGCCGCGTGGCCGGTGTGCGCAAAGGGCCGGGCCTCCCCCGCCCGACGCGGTACGATAAAGGGGACACGACGAGGGGGAGGAGATACGTGCCAGTAGTCATCGACGGCACGGCGCATTACACGACGACCGAGGCGGCCGCGCTGTTAGGTATCCAACCGGGTGCGGTACGGGACGCCATCGCGCGGGGCGCGCTCGCCTACCGGCCCATCGCTCCGGGGCAGAACATGGTCCCGGAGCCCGCGCTTGAGGACTATAAGCGCAAGCGGTTAGGGCGCCGCGGCCGGCCCAAGGGCGCGAAGAACAAGCCGAAGGCCGCGACGACCCCCGACACCCCTGCTGCAGGGCGGGAGGGCGACGCATGATCGCGTCTGCGACGCATAGGAGAGGAGACACGATGGATAGGACCGGGCGCGACGCCGGGCCGGGACGCGGCACCAAGGCCGCGCACGACCGCACTATGGGAAGCCCGCTAGTGCGCCTCATCGCTGGCGAGGGGCGCGAGTTCGGCCCCGAGGAGTGGGCGCACATGCTGGGGATATTGGAGGGCCACATGGCCCTGCAACGCCGCCAGGACCAGCGGGCCGTCGACGCGGCCATGGGGATCGCGGCGGCCACGGCCCCACCGGACGCGGAGGTGACGCAGCGGGCGGGCGCGTCGCCGGCGGGGCTGGCATTGCTGGCCGAGTTCGGGGGCTTCGACGCGGGCGCCTGGCCGTCCGTCCGCGCGATCCTGGAGCACTACGACGCCCTCATGCGGCTGGACCCGGCGCGGGACGTTCGGCCGAAGCTGGCCCCCCGGACGGAACCGCTCGACGTCGCGGCGTATCGCGCCCGCAAGCAGGGGCCGCCGGGGGTGAGCGAAGAATGAGCGCCTGCCCCATGCCATGCAGCCCAAGCGCCGGGTCCGGGGCCAATAGGCGGCAAACATGCTGCGCGACGGCTTGTTATCGCCCGATTTTCACTTCACGAAAGGTGACGCCGCCCTCACGGGGCCATTGGCGACGGTGCAAATGATCGCCCCAAAAACAGGGCAAGGAAGCGGATCTCAGGCACTCTCGATGAGGCCGTTTTCTCCGTGCCAACCAGAGATGGGCGAGGCGACAATCAATGCGCTACAAAAGGCCGTCGAGGGCCTGTCGCATCATCACCTGTGATTCTCCGGCAGGTGTCATGCGATTGATCCTCGTCATGCCTCATCGAGAGTGCCTGAGATCCAGAAAGCGAGCAAAATGACATCTCCGAGAACTAAATGACCCTGAACACACCACCGGCTCCTTGACAGACAAGAAACTGCCTCTGTATACTGCAACCAATCGTTTGGGTATAACGTTGGGCTAATGAAAAATGAATGGCGAACCTGTGACGCTGAAGGATGTTGCGCAGCGAGCCGGCGTGTCTACCTCGACTGCTTCTCGCATCACCAGAGGCGATCGATCACGGCCTGTCGAAGCGGCCACGGAGGCGCGTATCTGGGAAGCTGCCCGCGCCTTAGGCTATCGCCCCAACCTCTTGGCTCGTTCCCTCGTCAAGGGACAGAACACCCTCATCGATCCGTTACGTGAGATCGGTATTGTCTTAGGAACGCGCGGCTATAAGTTCTCGGGCCTTTTTTTTATGGGTGTTCTGGAGAGCATCCATGCCGAAATTCTCGCGAATCGGTATCATTTGCGCTTTATCTACTCGATGTCGGATTTGGAGGATGAGTGGCTGCGAGGGGAAATGGTTCGGCCTGATATCATAGGTGGCTTGATCGGCATCACCTTGCATGACGATGCATTGAGGTGCCTGGCTGCGACGGGTGTGGCCCCTATCGTCGTGATCGAAGGCCCCGCGTCAGCGACCAATGTCGATTTTGTCTCTTGTGATAAAGAGAGTGGCATCGTACAGATGATGGACCATCTTTGGGCCTTGGGGCATCGTTCCTACGTGTTCCTCGGTCCCCCCGAGGAGGAGCGCGCTCGCCGCTTTACGGCCTGGCTTACACTGTCTGGTCAGCCAGCTGCACCGATCGTGGATACCCATGAGGCATGGGATATGGAGACAGGGTATGCGGCAATGCGCGCGTTTCTCTCAAGCAACCGTGATCGCCCTTCAGTCGTCGTCGCCGCCTGCGACACTCTCGCCGTCGGCGCCCTACGTGCGGCGCGGGAGATGGAGATGCGTGTCCCCGATGACATGGCCATCGTCGGCTTCGACGATACCATGGGGGCCTTTACCAATCCAGCTTTAACCTCCGTCGTCGTGCAGCGTGAGCGGCTCGGACACATCGCCGTGCAGCGCCTGATTGACCGTCAGCGCCACCCCACCGAGCCATCTCTGCGCATCGTCGAAACAACCACGTTAGTGGTCCGCGAGTCTTGCGGGGTTCGACGCCACACGACGCGAGACATCTCGCCGGACGCGCCCTCTACTACGGCGGAAAGGAGAGATGCTCCATCAGGAGAGCGTATAGGGTAATGCCTGGGCAACCATGATTCTTATAGATTCTTACGAAGGAGGCACGTAATGGTTCACCGTACACGATGGGGTCTTGTGACCATCCTGGCTGTTCTCACATCCATATTCGCGAGCAGCGGAGGGACCTTCTCTCTCGCCGCGTCGCGTTCCACGCATCCTCCCGTATCACCGACACGGAGCGGTTCCCTTGTCTTTCTATCGGATCAATTCACCCCGATCACCGAAGCATCAGTGATGCGCACGAAGGTCCTCGCTGGTTTCCATGGGGCCGTCCAGTTTATCCCGACAGATCCGGGCCCTTTGTACGACACGATACAAGCACAGGCCAAAGCCGGCAAAATGTCGGTCAGCGTGGTCGCTGGATTGCATGGTGATTTCGCTCTTCTCGCCAGCCAGGGGTTGCTGCAGAATGTCAGCCCTTTACTCCAACGTTTAGAACGGACGCGCACTCTCTCGAAGGCGCTTGTCGACGCCACCGGATTCGGTCAGAAAGGCGCGTCGTACTATATCCCCTGGATCCAAGCCACCTACATCATGGCGGCTAACAAGAAGGCTCTCCCGTACCTGCCGAAAGGAGCCACCCTCGATACCCTGACCTATACCCAACTTGAGCAGTGGGGCGCCAATATTCAGCACGCTACAGGTCAGGCTTTAGTTGGTTTTCCGGCCGGTCCGCTCGGGTTGATGCATCGTTTCTTTCAAGGCTACCTTTATCCCTCGTATACCCACTCCACGGGTGTCACGGCGTTCCGGTCGCCACAGGCCGTGCAAATGTGGACGCAGTTCAAACAGTTGTGGACGGTCGTCAATCCCCAATCGACGAGCTACGGCTCCATGGATGAGCCCCTGCTGTCGGGGGAAGTCTGGGTCGCCTGGGACCATACCGCGCGCCTGATCACGGCGGTGCAAAAGAAGCCCAATGATTTTGTCCTCTTCCCCGCTCCAATCGGACCGATGGGTCGTGGCTTCATGCCCGTGGTCGCAGGTTTGGCGATACCCAAGGGCGCGCCCAATCAGCAGAGCGCTCAGCAGCTCATCGATTACCTCACTCAACCGACGCAGCAGGGCCTCATCCTGAAGCAACTGGCCTTTTTCCCTGGGCTAAGCAATGTTACCGTCAGCAACCTCCCTGCGCCGATTCGTCTGGAGGCAAGCGCGGTGCAGGTGCAGACGGCGTCCCATGACGCCGTGCCATCGCTCTTGCCAGTCGGGCTAGGGGCGCAGAACGGCGAGTTCAACAAGGTCTTTCTCGACACCTTCAAGCGGATCGTGCTCAACAACGAGCCGATTCAAGGGGTGCTGAACGACGAAGGGAAGACCCTACAGGGGGTCATCGATGCGGCTCATGCGCCTTGCTGGTCACCCGACCCGGCGAGTACCGGACCATGTCACGTCAAGTAAGCGTGCATCAAGCACCCGTGGAGGGGCGTGGCGACGCCTCTCCACGAGCCCTTCAGGCGGCGGCGCGTCGCCGGGCGCTTGCTCCATACGCGCTCCTAGCACCGACCGGCCTCTTCCTCGTGATCTTCTTCATGTGGCCCATGGCGCAGGCCCTCGCCTTGGCTTTCCAGGATCAGGCCGGTCAGTTCAACCTGGACAGCTTCCAGCATATGGTGGCTGACTATGCGTTCTGGCCGGCTGTGCGCAACACCCTGCTCTTGATTGTCGTCATTGTTCCACTCCAACTCGTGGTCGCCTTGGTCATGGCGCTCCTGTTGCAGGCGCGGTTACGGGGCACGCAGTTTTTTCTCTATGTATGGGTGATCCCCCTTGCGATCTCCGACCTAGCGGCGGGCATCGTCTGGCTGTCGATCTTCACCGATCACGGGTATGTCAACTCTGTGTTGGTCGATCTCGGATTAAGCAAATTTGGGGTCCAATTCCTCAGTTACCAGCATCCGGTCTACCTCTTCTTCGCCGTCGTTGTCGCCGAAGTGTGGCGCTCAACCTCGCTTATGCTAGTGATCTTGCTGTCGGGGTTGCAAGGGATTCCCAAAGAATACGGTGAGGCGGCCGATGTCTTCGGTGCCACCTTCTGGCAAAAGCTGCGGTTCGTGACGTTGCCGCTGTTGCGACCCAGTTTGCAAGTTGCGCTGGTTCTGCGCACCATCCTGGCCTTTGAGGTCTTCGCCGTGGTGATCGCGTTGGCCGGCTTCAACCTGCCGGTCCTTGCCGGGCAAGCCTACTCCTGGTACAGCAGTTATCAAAACACTCATATCGCGGCCACCTACGCGGTGCTCATCCTCGTATTCTCAGGGATTAGTAGTCTTATTTACCTCCGAGCATTGCGCGTTCCCGATGCACAGACAGGAGCACGGTGATGAGCATCAAAACTCGGAGAGCGCCCGATAGGCAGGGACCATGGGTGCGGTCGAGGCGCCCGTTCCTGTATCTGCTGGCCATCGCGTTCACCCTATTTATGCTCCTGCCGCTCTACCTCATCACGCTCAGCGCCTTCAGCGCACAGTCAAGTATCTACACCTTCCCCCGGTCCCTGCTACCGACAGATCTGTCCACGGATACGCTCGCCTTCTTCCTGAGTACGGAAGGTGTTTTGGCCGGGGCGCGTAATAGCGTGGTCGTCGCGGGTATTACACTGATCCTCTCTCTCGTGATCGGAGCACCCGCTGGATACGCGCTAGCCCGCTATGTGTTCAAAGGACGTTCCGCCTTCCAGCTCGTCATCCTAGCGACGCGCTCCTTCCCCATCGTGATCCTCGCGATTCCCCTGGCGGTCATGTTCCTTGACTGGAATATCTTCGATACGCTCCAAGGTGTGGCGTTGGCCCACACGGCCCTCGCATTGCCCACGACCGTGCTGATCACCGGCAGCGTCTTCGTCAGCGTCCCGCGAGACCTGGAAGAAGCGGCCTTGTCTCTCGGATGCACGCCGCTCGGCGCCTTCCGGCGCGTGTCTCTGCCCTTGGCGCTGCCGGGCATAGCGGCGGCCGCTCTCTTCACCCTAGTGCTATCCTGGAACGAGGTATTCGCCGCGACCATTTTGACCGTGTCCAACCGCACGTTGCCCGCCCAGGTCCTCACGACGCTAGACAGTTCCCCGCTGCCCTATCGCTTTGCTGGGGGCTTCGCGTTGGCCGTCCCCTCGCTCCTGTTCGTCTTCGTCATTCGCCGATATCTCTTCAACCTCTGGGGACAACTGAAACCGTAAACGAGGTATGCATGGCTGAGATCACGATACAACGTCTGCGTAAGCAATTCGGTAGCGGTAAGCGACCGGCTGTGAACGACGTGGACCTCACCATTGCCGACGGTGAATTCATGGTCCTCCTAGGCCCGAGCGGCTGCGGGAAGACAACGCTCCTGCGCATGATCGCGGGTCTGGAGTATCCAGACTCCGGACGTATCACCATCGGCGACCGTGACGTCACGATCGCACCGCCGCGCAAGCGCGATATCGCGATGGTCTTTCAAAGTTATGCGGTGTTTCCACACTTGACCGTCGCGGAGAACATCGCGTTTGGATTACGTATGCGCCATGAGGCAGTTGCGGATATCACGCGCAAGGTGGCGCGCGCCGCGACGATGGTGCAGCTTACGGACTTCCTGGGGCGCTACGCGGCACAGCTATCAGGCGGCCAGCGCCAGCGTGTGGCTGTGGCGCGTGCGATCGTCATGGAGCCAGCCGTCTTGCTGATGGATGAGCCATTGTCTAACCTAGATGCGCTGCTCAGGCTCCAGTTCCGCGCTGATCTTAAGGAACTCGTTCAGGAGGTGAAGACGACAACGATTTACGTGACGCACGACCAGGTGGAAGCGCTTAGTTTGGGCAATCGCATCGCCGTAATGCGCGACGGGGAAGTGATCCAATGCGATACACCGATGCGGGTCTATGACAATCCAGCCTCCACCTTTGTCGGCAGCTTCATTGGCAATCCACCCATGAATTTCCTACGAGGTCATGCCCGTCGCGAGGGCGAATGCATGCGCGTAACACTGGGTGACCACGTTGTGGAGGGACTGACTGGGCCGCTAGAATTGACCAATCGGGAGTTTGTGATGGGCATCCGAGCAGAAAATATCGAAGTCATGCCCGCACTGTCCCACGACGCGATCCCCGCACGGGTCCACGTCGTGGAGTTGCTCGGCTCAGGGCTGCTTCTAAGCGCGACGATCGGAGATCAACACCTCAAGTTGCTGGCACGCAACGATTTTCCCGCCCAACCCGGACAGACGGTATGGATTCGTCTCGACTCAGCCAAGGTGCGGTGGTTCGATGCCGAAACGCAGTTGGAGGTAGGAGCCTTATGATGACGGAGGGGCAGGACACATCGGAGGCGGAGAAGCGCTTGGAGGCTACGGCCGTCGCGGTTCTCCGCCATAATGACCTGGGCGGCTGGACGAAGGCTGCGCCTCGTCTTTATCCGCACCAATGGAGTTGGGATAGCGCCTTTATTGCCATTGGCCTCGCGCACCTGGATACTCGGCGCGCCGCTCAGGAACTACGCGCGCTCTTCGCGGCGCAGTGGAGTACGGGCATGCTACCCCACATCGTCTTTAACCCCGATGTGCCGCCTGGCGCCTATTTCCCCGATGCTATGTTTTGGGACAGCAAGGGTCTGTCTGGAGCTGCTCCACAGCACGTCCAGACCAGTGGCCTCTGCCAGCCCCCCGTTCATGCCATCGCTATCAAGCGTCTATGGGAGATCGCGCGCATGCGTGATGATGTCACCACGGCGGACGCCCGTCTGTTCCTGCGCGAGAGCTATCCGCGCTTATTCGCCTGGCACCGCTACCTCATGACGCGGCGTGACCCCGAACAATCCGGCCTAATATCTATTTATCATCCCTGGGAAAGTGGGATGGACAACTCGCCTCGCTGGGACGACGCCCTCACGTCTGTCACGGTCGGTGACATCCCCGCCTATACGCGTCGGGATCTAGCGCATGTGACGGATCCTGCGGAGCGCCCGAGTCAAACGGAGTATGATCGCTACATCTGGCTCGTCCATCGATTGAAACAAGCCAGATACGATGAGGCGGTGGTAGACAGGTCTCACCCTTTTGTCGTCAAAGATATCTTCTTCAGTGCCGTGCTGATCGCGGCGAACGAGATGCTGCGGGAGATCGCCGCGCTCGTTGACGCGCCGGACAGCGAGCAAGCTGTGATCGCGGACTGGATTGAGCGCGGCCACCGCGGGGTCACGGCGCAATGGAATACCGGACTGGCCTTATGCCTGGACTATGATATCCGGGCTGGGCAGCCTATACCAGTCCGTACCGTTGCGGGATTCGCGCCTCTGATCGCGGGCCATGTCGCCGCAGATCGTCTCCGGTCCCTGCTCGCGACACTTGACTCGGATGCATTCTGCGGACACCCTCAACTCCGCTGGCGTGTTCCGCCGAGTACCAGTCCCACCGAAACAGCCTTCAGATCGCGCCGTTATTGGCGCGGTCCGACCTGGCCGGTCATCACCTGGCTGCTCTGGTGGGCGCTGCGCCGGATTGATCAGCAGGAATGCGCTGGCGAGCTACGCCGCGCCGCGCTGGACCAACTGTGTGCAGTTGGCTGCGCTGAATACGTCGAGCCCTTCACCGGCGAACCTCTCGGTTCATCTGACCAATCGTGGACCGCGGCTGTCGCCCTGGATTGGGTGAGGCAAACCTCTGACGTGAACGTTCTATCCGAACAGCTGCCCCGGTGAAAGGTACGTGAGATGGCTCTGGAGTTGGTTTTTGATACCTCTTCACAACGGTTCATCCTACACGAGTTTACGCTGCCATCAGTTGGACCTCGGGACGTACGGGTGCGGCTTAAATTGGCGGCGCCGAAACACGGAACTGAATCCCATGCCTGGAGTGGCACGGTCCGTCGTGGCAGGCGATGGGATCCTGAACTACGCCTGTTTCTCGATCCCTTGCCAGCACAGCCTGTAGCAGCCAATCCGATGGTCATACAGGTGGGCAACATGGCGACAGGCGTCATCGAGACTGTTGGAGCGGATGTTGAGGGTTTGCGCGGGGGCGACCACGTCTACGGCTATATGCCTGTCCGCGACATGCACCAGATGCCGGATGCACAGTTACACCTTTTACCAGCCGATCTCACACCGGAAGCGGCTGTGTGCATCGATCCGGCGCGGGTCGCCGTCGTGGCAGTCCGTGACGGTCAGGTGCGCCTGGGTGATTGTGTGGCGGTGTTTGGTCTAGGAGCCATCGGACTGCTTACGGTTCAGGCGGCTCGCGCGTCCGGAGCAGAGTGTGTAATCGCCATCGATCCACTGACCGAGCGACGGATGCGGGCTTTGCACATGGGCGCTGATGCGGCTTTTGATCCGCATGATGGCGATGTCGCCCTAGCGATCAAGGAGGCCACCGCGCGGAAAGGCGTGGATATCGCAATCGAGACATCAGGAGCCGCCACGGCGATGCACGAAGCCATCCGTTGCCTGAGACAATGTGGAACCGTCGTCGCCGTAGGATGGAGCGGCGATAACGGCCGACAGCTATACCTGGGAGAGGAGTTTCATGTCAACCGCCCACATATTGTAGCCAGCCAAACGAGTCCCTACTGGGGCAACCCGGATCGCGACCACCCGCGTTGGGACACGCAGCGCGTGACTGACGCGTGCGTTGCCTTATTTCGCCGCTCCGCGTTGCGTCCCACGGGTATCCTGGACCCCATTGTCAGTCTGGACGAAGCGCCCGAAATTCTGCAGATTGGGCGTAGGGACCCCGCTCAGGTGCTAAAGGTGGGCATCCGCCTGGACAACTGAATAGTTCATCTTCGCAATAACGAGGGTATACCAGATGCTGTGCTTGAGTTGAGTCGCCCGAAAGTGATCGTTTGATTGTAGTATGTTGTGCTCCGATTTTATTGCGAAGATGAACTAATGGTAAAAGAAGGACAAAACTATGACTATCCTGCTGGCTTGTCAAGACAATCTACCGCCAGGCGAGACGTTCAGGGAACGACTCGCCAATCTGAAACGCTATGGTTTCGACGCAGTTGAACTACGCGGCGCGGGGTTGCTCGATCGACTTCCCGAAACACGCGTGGCGTTGACTGCGGTAGAGATGCCGGTCTCGTCGATCTGCGCCGGCTTTGAGGGCAGCCTTGTGCATCCCGAGCCAACGCAACGACAAACAGCCCTCGATGGAATCAAACGCCTCCTTGACGTGGCCGAGGAGTTTGGCGCGCATGGCCTGATTATGGCAGCCGATTACGGCGCGCCACCGCTGCCTGATCTGCGTCCGGCTTTCGATCCGGCACACCTCCTACGACAACTCCTGCTTGTCGGGTTGCACGACCTCGCTGAACATCTGCGTGGCATGCGCACATCCTTGTTTCTCGAGCCGCTTAACCGCTATCAATCACGCGCCTTACGGCAGATGGCGCCAGCCGTGGCGCTGTGCGAGGAAGTACACTCTCCCAATATCCACGTTATGTATGATACCTTTCACATGGCTATTGAGGAAGCCGATCCGATCACCGCCTTGAAGGAAACGGGTGATCGCTTAGGGCATGTGCATCTGTCCGATTCTAATCGACAACTGCCCGGACGCGGCCACATCGACTTCCAAGTCGTGGCACAGACTCTGAACGGAATGGGCTTTGGTGGCGCGGCGGCCTTGGAGTGCGATATCTCCGGCGACCCTGACATCCTACTTCGACGCAGCGTCGAGTTCTTGCGCTCGGTTCTGATGTCTTAACGTACGCATCATGTGTCATCAGCCCGGTTGGACTTGCTTGTATATTGGGAGAGTCGGTTCAACGACGGCGGTGAGGACGCTGGACTTGCCGCGGAGGCAACCGCGCTTCTGAGATTGTTCCCCGCCGTCGTGGGCTGGCGACACGTCTGAACCGGATCATGTGGCGCTGACCACGCATCACAAGCACAGACGAGCGCCGCCCGGAATCGTGTCGTTCCCTGATCCCCCTGAGCCCACGAGAGGAAGGCCGTATGCCTGTTGATCGCCCGTCACCCCCACCCGCCTACCATCTCTT
>JAABUX010002444.1_pt1 | contig 26385 bp, 29 predicted proteins | sample 5561851 | NCBI WGS metagenome assembly JAABUX01 (sample SAMN10711883, study PRJNA513361) | rock metagenome | isolation source: Antarctica rocks | place: Antarctica: Victoria Land, Richard Nunatak red sandstone | collected 2016-01-03 | reverse complement strand
TCGAGGTTGCGCAGGCCCACGTCGAAATCGACGACGACCACCTTCTGGCCCGCCTGCGCCAGGGCGGCGCCCAGCGCGGCCGTGCTGGTCGTCTTGCCGACCCCGCCTTTGCCGGACGTCACGACCAAGACCTTGGCCATCAGTGCTAACCCTTCCTCAACTCGATCAATCCAGCGCGGCTATCGCCAACTCGTCACCATCCAGCCAGACCTGCACGGCGCGGCCCTGCAGGCTGGGGCTCATCTCGTCGGCGGTCTTGTACACGCCGTCGATCGCCAGCAGCTCCGCCTCCAGCCGGCGGCAGAAGATGCGGGGGCGCTTGCCGTCGGGCCCCGGCCCCAACAGACCGGCGATGGCCCGGCCGCGCAAGGCGCCATAAATGTGGATGGACCCGCCGGCAATCACTTCGGACCCCGACGCGACCGATCCGATCACCGTCACGTCCCCGGTGGTGAAAGCGACGCTCTGGCCGGAGCGAATCGAATGGTCCACCACCAGGGCCGGCGGGTCGCGCTCCAGCAGGGGCTGCGGCTCCGACGGCGCGGCGTCCGGCGCATCCGCGACCACCACGGGCAGGCCCACGGTGCGGCCCCCGGCGATCACCGGCGGCAGGGTTTGCAGCAGCGGGCCGAGGGCTGCCTCGTCCACGCCTTCGATCCCGATGACGCGGATGGCGCGGGCGGCCAGGCCGTCGATCAGGGCGGGGAACTCCGCCTGCTGCCCGGGCAGGGCGGACAGATCGACCACCACGGGGCGGCCGTCGAAGAAGCGGGGGGAGCGGGAGATCTGTGCATCGAGCTGCAACATCCAGCCGGGCAGGGGCGGCTCGGGCGTCAGCACCACGGCCATGAAGGACCGGCCGCGGAGGCGAAGGAAGGGGCGGGGGCGGGTTGCACTGCTCACGATTGTTCCGGCGTACTGGCCTGGCCCGGCGACGTCAACAGTCCGTGAACCTGCAGCGGTAAAAACCAAACCCTGCGCGGTTCGTTGGCTGTTCCCAACCCTGTGAGAAGGACACCTGATGCCCGACAAGAACGAGCACACCGGCCGCTTCGGCGGTCCCGGCAGCAGCCACCAGGACAAGGAACATCCCAGCAAGGACAAGCAGGAGCACGGCCATAAGAAGGGTGGCGGCACGCCGGGCAACAAGGCCGATCCGATGAAGGATGCCGGCGGGGACGATGCTGGTGGCGGCCACCACTACCGCGACCACGGCCGTACCTAAGCGGCACTGCCTGTTTCCCCCTCTCCCGGAGAGAGAGGGGGAAGTCGCTCAGCCCTCGGACGGCACGTGGGCGTTCACGAACGGCGGTGGCGTGATGGCGGACAGGGTAGTTGCCTGATCTGGCGTTGGATACCGGTCCCGCACCATCGCCGGCAGGGTCTGTGGCTGTCCGGTCTCCAGCGCCCGCTCGATGGCGGCGACCACGCGCACATCCAGCAGGCCCTCCTCGCCATCCGGCTCCGGGATGCGGTCGTGCAGGATGCAGTCGGAGAAGTATTGGGTCTCACCGCCGAACTGATCCACCTTTGGGAAGGTCCGCTCCGTCGTGGTCTCCCCGAGGGTCAGAGTGTGCTTCAACGGCCCCGGGAACATGAACCCCGGCTGCACCAGCAGGTCCCCATCAGTGCCCACCACGCGGTAGTCGTTGTGCGCGTTCAGCCCGTAGGCGACGGTGAACTGCGCGATGCGGTCCCCGGGGAAGCGCAGGTGGACGGACACGCTGTCGTCGAAGTCGAAGCCGAACTCCTTGTGGCGCAGGCCCCAGGCCATGACCTCGACCGGCTCCGCGCCAAACAGGTTGCGAGCGGCGTTGATTGGATACGGCCCCATGTCCGCCACCGGCCCGGCCCAGAAGCCGTTCTTGGCCCGGTGGTTGGTCTTGGCGACATGCTGCGTGAAGGTGGAGGTGAACAGCCGGGCCCGGCCCAGCCCGCCGGCGCGGACCAGGCGGATGGCCTCCAGCGTCGCGGCCTCGAAGTGCAGGCGGTAGGCGATCAGCAGCTTGGCGCCGGACGCCTCGGCGGCGGCGGTGATGGCGCGGCAATCGTCCTCGCTGGTGGCCATCGGCTTTTCCAGCAGGACGTGCAGCCCGGCCTCCAGGGCGGGGACGGTGAACTCGCGGTGCTGCCAGTTGGGCAGGGCCATGTAGATGGCGTCGAACTGGCCACTTCTGACCGCGGCGTGGTAGGCGTCGTAGTGGTAGGTGTTGGTGATGCCGTAGCGCTTGCCGAGGGCCTGTGCCTTCTCCTCGTCACCGGTGATGATGGCGGTCATCTCGGAGTTGCCGGTGTGGGCGACACCGGGCATGAAGGCGCCCTGGCTGATCCACCCGGCGCCGACGACGGCGTAGCGTACCTTGCTGCCTTGGATTTTGACTGCCATTCCTGGACCTCTGCGTTGCTGGCGGTAGGAGCGCAACGGCGGGGGGCAGGTTCCCTCTTACTCGGGGAAAGGGCTTGCCCGGCATCCCGCCCATAGGCAGCTAAGCCGCCGTATAACCCCCATCCACCATCAGGCTCTGCCCCGTCACATACAGGCTGGCCGGCCCGGCCAGGAACACCGCCGCCCCCACGATGTCGCTGTCGGTGCCGAACCGCCCCATCGGCGTCTGCGCCAGCAGCCGCCCGGCCATCGACTCGTTCTCCCGCATCCCCGCCGTCAGGTCGGTCTCGAAGTAGCCCGGCGCGATGCAGTTCACCCGCACGCCCTTCTGCGCCCAATCCAGCGCCAGCCCCCGCGTCATCAGCTCCACCCCACCCTTCGTCGCGCAGTACGGCACCGACCGCCGCAGCCCCACATGCCCGGCCACGCTGCTGATCGTGATGACCGACCCGCGCCCTGCCGCCGCCATCACCCCGCCGATGTGCTTGCAGCACAAGAAGGCGCCGGTCAGGTTCACGTCGATGATGTGCTGCCAGTCGGCCAGCGTCGTGCGCTCGATGCCGGCGTAGATCGGATTGACCCCGGCGTTGTTCACCAGGACATGCACCGCGCCGAACCGCTCCAGCGCCGCGTCGCGCAGGGCCAGCACGTCCGCCTCCTTCGATATGTCGGCCACCATCGGCAGCACGTCCGGGCCGATCGCGGCGGCGGCGGCATGCAGGGTGGCCTCCGTCCGTCCGCACAGCACCAGTTGCGCGCCATGGCGGTGCAGGCCCTCGGCAATCGCCCGGCCCAGGCCACGCCCGCCGCCGGTTACCACCGCGACGTGGCCGGTCAGGTCGAAGGTGTCGCTCAATGGTTGTCCTTCCGTTTTGGCGGCAGGATTGTCCGGCCCAGACGGCATTGCAACTGCATGTGCGTCGTCATTGCGAGCCTTGCTTGCGGCATGGCGATCGATGGGACAGCCGCCATGTTGTCAGGCCCTGGATCGCCACGGCGCCAAGCAGGTGCCTTGCGATGACAGCTCGGCTAGTGGTTCGCGCCGTGCTTCACGATCTTCTGCGCCAGGCTCCAGCGGTGGACCTCGCTAGGGCCGTCATAGATGCGGAAGCCGCGGACCTCGCGGAAGATGCGCTCCACCATCGTCTCCCCTGTCACCCCGACGCCGCCCAGCACCTGCACGCAGCGGTCGGCGACGCGGAAGATTGCCTCGCTGCACACGACCTTGGCGATGCTGCTCTCGGTGCCGGCGCGCTCGCCCTGGTCCAGCAGCCAGGCAGTGTGCCAGATGGTCAGCCGGCTGGTGCGGATGTCCATGTCGTTGTCGGCCAGCATGAAGCCGATGCCCTCATGCTGCGCGATTGGCTTGCCGAAGGCCTGGCGCTTGGCGGCATACGACACGGCGATGTCCTGCGCGCGCCGGGCCGAGCCGAGCCACCGCATGCAGTGCGTCAGCCGCGCCGGGGCCAGGCGTATCTGGGCGTAACGGAAACCCTGGCCGATCTCGCCCAGGATGTCGGCGGCGGGCACGCGCAGGCCCTCGATCTCGACGACGGCGTGGCCACCGGCGAATCCCTGGTCCATGGTGTCCATCACCCGGGCGACGCGGATGCCGGGCTGGTCCATGTCGGCCAGGAACATGGTGGCGCGGTCGTCCTCGCCCTTGGCCATGATGATGCCGAACCCGGCGCCGACCGCCCCGGTGGTGAACCACTTGGTCCCGTGGATCACGTAGTCGTCGCCGTCGCGCACCGCGGTGGTCAGCAGCGCCGCCGGGTCGGAGCCTGCGCCGGGCGGCAGCTCGGTCATGCAGAAGCAGGAGCGGATTTCGCCCGATGCCAGGGGGCGCAGCCAGCGGTCCTTCTGCGCCGGGGTGGCGACGACCTCCATGAGGTGCATGTTGCCCTCGTCCGGGGCGGACAGGTTCATGGCCAGGGGGCCGAGCACGGAGTAGCCGGCCTCCTCGAACACGACCGCGCGGCCGACATGGCTGAGGCCCAGGCCGCCGTATTCACGGGCCACGTGCGGGGCCAGCAGCCCGGCCTCGGCGGCGAGGGCGTTCATCTCGCGGCGCAGCTCGTCCGTGGGGCCGTGGCGCTCCTGGCGGACGTCGCCCTCGAGGGGGATGATCTTGTCGCGGATGAAGGCGCGGGTGCGGTCCTGCAGGTCGGACAGCTCGGCGGGGATGGTGAAGTCCATGGGGGTTCGACCTTGTGGCGGGTGGTTATGCTGCCCCGATATGAGGGCGTGTGATAGGCTGTCAGCACGAACGTCGTCATGCGCCAAGAGATGTCGCTGAAGGAGTTCCTGGCCTGGGAGGAGGAGCAAGAGCTGCGGTGGGAGTAGGACGACAGCCAGGCGGATGCGATGGTGGGCGGGATGCAGGCCCATGCCATCGTACAGGGCGACATGATCCAGGGCGACATGATCGCGGCGCTGAATGTCCGCTTGCGTGGCACGCCATGCCGGGCCGTTGGCAGCGACCTGAAGGTGTAAGCGAACCGTGCTGTCAGGCAGCCTGACGCCTTCTGCAACCCTGGTCCAGGCTCGACAACCGTCATCAGCGACCTGAACCAAGCGGCTGCGAAGTTGCCAATGATATCCGTTGCTATCGGAACCCTGGTAGGGCGGACGGCGGTGCAGCCTTACAGCCGCAGCAGCGCATCCACCGCTGCAGCCGCCCTGGCCCAACTGAACCGCTCCGCCGCCCACTCCCGCGCCGCGCCGCCGAGCCGCAGGCAGCCTGCCTGGTTCCCCAGCAGCGCCGCCGCCGCGGCGGCCAGGCCCGCAGCGTCCGCAGCCACCAGCCGATCGTGCCCCGGCGGCAGCGCCAGGCCATTGGCGGCCAGGGGCGTCAGCACGCAGGGGCGGGCGCTGGCCCAGGTTTCCAGCACCTTGTTCTTCAGCCCTACCCCGGTCCGCATCGGCGCCAGCCCGATCCAAGCGCGGGACAGCACGGCGGGGATGCTCGGCACGTCCGCCAGGACTTCGATGCCGTCCCGCCCGTGCAGCGCCTGGATGGCCCAGCCAGGGCGGCGGCCGGCGATCAGCAGTCGGGCGCCGGGTACGGCGGCGCGGACGCGGGGCCAGACCTGGCGAGCGAGGAAGGCGACAGCGTCCATGTTGGGCAGGTAGTCCAAGGTGCCGACGAAGGCGGCGGTCGGCGCCGGGTCAGGCAGGCCAAGCCCCGCCCCGTCCATCCCTGGCAGGTCCACGCCATTGGCGATGACCGCAACGGGGCGGCCGCCGATGCGCGCCATGCAGGCGGCGTCGTCCGAGCCGACGCAGGCGGTGGCGGTGAAGCCGCGGACGGCGCGACGCGCCCAGCGCAGGCTGGCCGGCAGCTCCCGCACGGCGCGGGCGCGGGCGCGCCAGCCGGGTCCCGCTCCGGGAGCGCCGGTTGCCGTGCGCCAGAACTCCAGCGGGTTGCAGTCGATCATGTCCATGACGGCCGGCGGCCTGCCGTGGGCGCCGGAGTTCAGCCAGGCGGCTTCTGCTCCCGGCCAGACCAGGCCGTGGTCGTGCGGTCCGGCCCGCAGCAGCGCGGCGCGCAGCGGGGCCGGGTCGAACCGCCAGGGATAGGCCAGGCCGGCGCCATGCAGCGCGACCGGCAGGTGCTGGGCCGTGCCCGGCGGCGGGTCGCCGGGACAGACGAGCGTGATGCGCCACCCCGCCGCCAATCCGCGCACCAGCCCGGCCACCCGCAGCGCATAGCCATCCCGGGCTGGCCAGGGCGGCAAGGTGCAGACGGCCAGCAAGGTCGGATGCGGGGAAGGCGGCATCCGGCCAGCTTAGACCCGCCCGGCAGCAGCAAGGCCAACGCAAATGGCCTGAGGATGCGGCCTGCTCCCTCCCGCTGCGGGAGAACGGGGCAGGGCGGCGCTTGCGCCCTGCGCTACAGCCCTGCTGTTGAGGTGAGGCCTCGGTCCGCATATCTCCCGCAATGGCCATCCACCCTGGATGCCGCCGCTAGAACCCTGCATAGTGCTCGAAGGGGCGGGCGGTGAGCGGATAGGCCGCCGCCATTTATGGAGTGCTACATGGCTTCATCGACCGGCATGGCAGGCGCATGATGGATGGGGGCCGGGTGCCGCCCAGCCGCGGCCTGCGGCTGTCGTCCGACTTGTTCCTCAACATCGAGCACGGCGTGCTGATCGCGCTGGGCCTGGTGCTGTCGCTGACGGCGGTGATCGCGCTAGTCGGGGCGGCCTATTCCCTGTGGGACGGCATGGTGAACTGGAACGGCGGGTCCGGCCTGCTGATCATCATCGACCGGCTGCTGTTCGTGCTGATGCTGGCCGAGATCCTGCACACCGTACGGGTGTCGATCCAGTCGGGCACCCTGAACTGCGAGCCGTTCCTGATCGTCGGCCTGATCGCCTCAATCCGCCGGGTGCTGGTGATTACGCTGGAGTCCTCGCAGGCGACGCCGGGCAAGCCGACGGCGGAGCCGGGGCACGAGGCGGTGTTCCAGGCGTCGATGATCGAGCTGGGAGTGCTGGGCGGGCTGATTCTGGTGATGGTAGTCTCGATCTTCATGCTGCGGCGCAGCGGGAGCGGCGACGAGGCCAAGGTCATGAGGACGTAGCGGATGCCGGACGGCCCGCCCGCGATGGATCCCCCCGCGATCAGTCCCCCCGTCTTCGGCCCACCCGCCCTACGTCCGCTGCCGGCGGCGATCTTTGCCTCGCGCTGGCTGCAACTGCCGATGTACCTCGGACTGATCGTGGCACAGGGCGTCTATGTGTTCCTGTTCCTGAAGGAGCTGCTGCACCTGGTTACCCACGCGGCGGAGTTCAGCGAGCAGCAGATCATGCTGCTGGTGCTGGGCCTGATCGACGTGGTGATGATCAGCAACCTGCTGATCATGGTCATCATCGGCGGCTACGAGACGTTCGTGTCGCGGCTGGGGCTGGACGGCCACCCGGAGGCGCCGGAGTGGCTGGGGCATGTGAATTCCGGGCTGCTGAAGGTAAAGCTCGCCATGGCGATCATCGGCATCAGCAGCATCCACCTGTTGCGCAGCTTCATCGAGCTGGGGACCGCCAGCACGGACACCTCGCTGCGCTATGACCAGGTGATGTGGCAGACGATCATCCACGGCATGTTCATCCTGTCCGCCATCGGCCTGGCCTACGTGGACCGGATGGGCGAGGCGTCGCACTAAAAAGGACGGGAAATGCAGCTTTACGGTTTCTGGCGGTCGCTGGCGACCTACCGCGTCAGGGTGGCGCTGAACCTCAAGGGAGTGGTGGCGCCGGAGACCTCGATCGACCTGGACCGCGGCGATCAGCACGCCCCGGGGTTCCGCGCGCTCAACCCGATGGGCGGCGTGCCGGCGCTGGTGCTGGACGACGGCACGGTGCTGACGCAGTCGCTGGCGATCCTGGAGTGGATCGAGGAGACTTACCCGGCCCCGCCCCTGCTTCCCAAGGGCGCCGCAGCCCGCGCCCGGGTGCGCGCCCTGTGCGCCATCACCGCCGCCGATACGCATCCGCTGGTGGTGCCCAGGGTGCAGGGCTACCTGGGCCGGGTGTTCGGCGCCGACGACGCGGCCCGGCAGACCTGGGCGGCGCACTGGTTCACCCAGGGTTTACAAGCATATGAGGCGCAGGTCGGCGCCGGGCCGTTCTGCGCCGGGGACGCGCCGGGGATGGCCGACGCCTGCCTGGCCAGCCACATCGCCGGGGCCGAGCGGTTCAAGGCGGACCTGCAGCCGTTTGCCGCGGTGCGGCGCATCCAGGCGGCGTGCATGGCGCTGCCGGCCTTCGCCGACGCCCACCCGCTGCGCCAGCCTGGCGCCCCGGCGGCCTGACCGGGATGCGCGCCTGGCCGCCCTTGATCTGCGCCCTGGCCGTGCTGGCTGGCCCGGCCCAGGGCCGCGTGACCGGCCGCATGATCGCCTGGGGGGAGATGGATGCTGCCGACATCGGCCCGATGTCGCCCGACGCGCACGAGCACGCGCTGACCCGCGGCCGCACCATCGCCGACCCGGTCATCACCCGGCAGACCGACCACATCACCGCCCGGCTGTGTCAGCAGTTCGGCGCGACGGCCGGGTTTACCGCCGGGCTGGGCGAGGACTTGCCGGACCGGGTGCAGGTCCATTCCCGCCATCCCATGCTGACCCGGCCGGAGGACGGCGCGACCAGTACGGATGACAGCTTCGAGACCTCGGTCGCGGGCGGGCAGGCGACGGTGGGGTTCACGTTTGACCACGGGTGGGAATTGCAGCCGGGAACCTGGACGATGGAGTTCACGGTAGATGGCGAGGTGGTGGCGGCGCAGTCGTTCACCATCACCCTGCCGCCGGCAGGGACGGCGCAGACGGTGTGCGTGGCGGGGCCGACGTCGTGAGGCGGCAGCCAGCGTCCATGATGGTGCCGCCTTCAAATTTGTGTCGTGCCGCCCTATTTCCCTTCGGTAAGGAGGGCTAACCATGCCTATGACCAACCTAGAGACCGCCACCCTCGGCGGCGGCTGCTTCTGGTGCCTGGAACCGGTGTTCCTGGGCCTGCGCGGCGTGCAGTCCAGCGTGTCCGGCTATGCCGGCGGCACCGTGCCCAACCCCACCTACGAGCAGGTCTGCGGCAAGCGCACCGGCCATGCCGAGGTGGTCCAGGTCGCCTTCGACCCGGCCGAGATCAGCTACGCCGACATCCTGCGTGTATTCTTCACCCTGCACGACCCCACCACGCCCAACCAGCAGGGCGCCGACGTCGGGCCGCAGTATCGCAGCATCGTCCTGACCCACACCGACGCGCAGGCGGAGACGGCCCGTGCGGTTAAGGCCGAGATGGACGCCAGCGGTGTCTGGGGCCGGCCCATCGTTACCGAGATCGTGCCGCTGACCACGTTCTACCGGGCCGAGGACGAGCACCAGGACTACTATGCCCGCAATCCCTGGTCCGGTTACTGCCGGGCGGTGATCACCCCCAAGGTCGCTAAGCTTCGCAAGCTGTTTAACGACCGCCTGAAAGCGCCGCAGGCCGCTTGAATGGTCTGGTTTGATCAAGGCCGGGGTTTAATCAAGGCTGGGGCTTGACCGAAGCGCAGGCCCGGCAGGCGGTCGCGTCCGCCTACCGGGCATTGGGTGCTGCCGGGCTGATCGTTGGCAACAGCGGCAACGTCAGCGTGCGGGTAGTAGGCGGCATGGTGATCTCTCCTACAGGCGCCATGCCGGAACTTGTCGACGAGACCAGCCTGGTCAGCACGGCCCTGGACGTTCCGGCGCCGCGGGTAAGCAGCGAATGGGCTCTGCACGCGGCGCTTCTACTAGCCCGGCCTGAGCTGGGCGCCGTCGTCCATACCCATAGCGATGCCTGCACCGCGCTGGCCTGCCTGGGTGAGGGATTGCCGGCGTTCCACTATCAGGTCGCCGGCTTTGGCGGGGACGACGTGCGCTGCGCTCCCTACGCCACCTTTGGCACGCCCGAGCTGGCCGAAGCTGCCGCGGCGGCAATGACTGGGCGGACGGCTTGCCTGCTGGCCAATCATGGGATGGTTGCAGCCGGACCGGACTTGGCGGCGGCGCTGGCGGCGGCGCGGACGCTGGAGACCCTGGCGCGGCAATACTTGCTGGCCCGCGCAGCAGGGGACGTGCGGCTGCTGACGGCCGGGCAGATGGCCGAGGCACGGGAGCGGTACCGGACTTATGGGTAGCCCCCGGTAGAACCCCAGCTTGACCGCCGCCGGACGGCATGGGCCGTGCTCTCGATACGAAGCTCGGGCCGCGTCATCATCGGTAAGGTCGCCTGCGCCTGCCGGGACCTTTCCTCGATGCAGGCTCAAGCGAGAACTCCGGGGTGCGACCGCATGAAGGTGATGGGGCGGTGATCGCGGCGGGCAGGCGCGTCTCGAGGATTATTCGGCCTTTGGATACCGTTGCCCTGTTTTCCACCATTGGCAGATAGGGTGCCGAGGCTGTGTGATCGGGCCTGGCGACTGTATTTCCCGCTGCAATGACCCCGCTACCGCTGGGGCCTGATCTCAGTCCAGGGCCTCTTGAGGCGGAGTGGCGATGCGGCATTTACGCCACACCTTGCACAATTCCTGAAACTTAACCTGGGAACTTTTGACAAGATACCATCCTTGCAAGGTAATGTGCATTATTGGTTGGAGGCTAGTTTGCGATGGCTGCCTGCTCCCGGCTTAAGGGAAAATTCGAAGGCCCTGCCCACTTCGGGCTGGTCGCCGTTGTCTAATCTGCCATCCCGCCTCCTGCTGGTCGAGGCTGATGAGCCTGTTGCTGCCGCAATAGTGCGGGGCGTTCGCCGGGCGGGCTGGTCCGTGCTCCGTGTTGCGACCGCCGCTGTAGCTCTGCAGATGAAGGCCGAGTTTGCGCCGCATGTCGTGCTGCTGGCACTGGACTTGCCGGACATGGATGGGGAGGCGCTGGTGGCCTGCCTAGCCCGGCAGGAGGATTGTGGTATTATCGCCCTGTCCGGCCGCGGCGAGGCCGGAGCGGCGGGCGCATTGGCCGTCGGAGCGCATGACTACCTGACAAAGCCGATGGTGATGCGTGAGGTGATGGAGCGGGTCGAAGCGGTGCAGCGCCGCTTGGCCGTCGCGTCAGAGCCTGTGAGGACCTGCGCCGCCTGACGGGTCGGCGCAGCAGCCGATCCTGCGGAGCTGGCCTCAGGCGGCCGCCTGGAGTAGCCGGCGGACAGCATCGACCAGTCCGGCGCGTGGAAACGGCTTGCAGATCACTGCTTCCTGCGGGCCGAGCTGGTCAGGGCGGACCCTGTCGCTGCCGCCGGTGACGAACAGCAGTGGGCGGCCGGGCGCCCGGGCTCGCCAATTGGTGGCCAGGGACAGGCCGTCCCGCGCGCGGGGCATTTGTATGTCGGTGACAAGGATGTCGAAGCCGCCGGGCTGGTCGAGTAGCAGGGCTGCCTGATCGCCGTTGCCGGCCTCGGTCACCGACAAGCCGGCCTGGGCCAGCACGCGGCGCATGACCGTCCGCACAGCGGCGTCATCGTCAACAAGAAGGATGCGGTCAGCCAGGCACAATTCCGCCGATGCAGGCATATTTACGGTCACGCTGGATGCGGGGTCAATCATTGGGGAAAAACACCATCGGATTGAGTGTTGGATAGTTAGCCAAGCTCCGGCGGACCGGCGACTCAATAATGCGTGATCCCAGGTGAACGGTCGGTTAACGACCGGAGATGCTGAAGCTGCTTTTTTGCGGTGGACCCTGGGCTAAACAATACCTGAAATTTGTTAACTGTTATTGGGCAATCTTGGAAGGTGACAGGCCCACTGGTCGTCTAGTTTGCAGCTCAGCCGCTGGAGGGTTCTGTGTCCGACGCTGTCCTGAACCCAGTGCGGGGCCCCGCATGGACCCGCCTGCCGATGCTGGCGCAGGCCCTGGTTCTGGCGCGGACCTTGGCGCCCGTCCTACTGCTGGCCGGGGTGCTGCGGCTGACGGCCCTGGGGCGGTACCCCTTCTCGATGGTCGAGTCCGCGACCGCAGGGTTCGCGGGCCTGTCGTGGCGCGAGTTGTTCTTCGGCCTGGGACGGCTGGAGACCAACCCACCCTCGTTCTATGCGCTGGAGAAGCTATGGACCGGGGTGGCCGGCACCTCCGATTTCGCGTTCCGGGTGTTGCCGGCCTTATCGGGAGTGGCCGGGGTCGCGGCGGTGGCGGTGCTGGCCTGGGCCGCATTCGGGCCGCGCGCCGCCCTGTGGGCCGGGCTGCTGATGGCGGTGCAGCCGCACCACCTGAACCACTCGCGGGAGGCACGGGTTTACACGCTGCTGTTCTTGGTGGTGGCGCTGGCGGGCCGGCGCGTGGCGGTGTGGCATGGCGGCGCGCTGCCGTGGCGGCCGGCGGCGGCGTTGGCGGCCTTGTCTGCAGCGGCGATGGCGCTGCACGACACCGGGCCAGTCGCAGTCGCCTGCCTCTTCGCCTACTCCGGCGTGACGGCGCTGCGCAGTCCCGGCCCATGGCTGCCCCGCTTCCGGATGCTGGCTGTGGCGGGGGTCGGCGCGCTGGCCCTCGCACTGCCGGCGCTGCTGGCGATCCTGGAGGTTGCGGGCGACCCGGACAACAATGCGTCATGGATTATTGCGCCGGGCTGGGAGATGTCGTGGGTGGTGACGCTGTCCGTGTTCGCGGCGCCGCTGGACGGCATGCGGACGGTCCCGGCGCCCCTGCTCGGCGGATGCGTCGTGTTCGGGGCGCTGTCCCTGGGATGTGCACTGCGCTGGGCGGTGCGGCAGGCGCGGGCCGATGCTGACGCCGCGGGGATGCTGGCCGGCCTGTTGCTCGCCCTGGCCCTGCTCATCGGCTTGAGTCAGGCCGTGCCGATGCTGCTCGAACGCACGCTCATGTTCGGCCTGGTGTTCTTTGTGCCGCTCCTGGGGGCTGCGCTGGCCGCCATGCCGGCGCCGATGCGGGCGGTGATGCTCGCGGTGGTTGCCCTGGCGCAGGCGCCGGGGCTGCTGCTCGTGCTCAACGGCGACCAGCACGGGCAGGATTGGCGAGAGATGGCCGCCGTCCTGCACCAGGAGGCGGTCAGGACCGGATGGCCAGTGGTGGTCGCGGGGGGCTTTGACGCTGCCTCCGTCGAGCGTTACCTCCCGGCCGGGGACCCGGCGCGGCCCGTGGTCTCGATTACGCCAAACCTCGGCGGCAGGGTGTCCGAGGCGTTCGCCAGACTCGCCACCGGAGCCGAACCCCTACCGCAGGACACGGATGGCGACACGCTGTGCCGCGTGCTGGGCCAGCCCGGCGGCGTCCTGCTGCTGGTACGCGAAGCCCCGCCCCGCCCGCCGATGCACCCGGTCATAAGCCGCCTCCTGACCGCGGTCGGTGCGATGCCCGACGGCTCGACGGTGCTTGGAGATCTCGAAGTCGAGCGGTGGCCGGGAGCTTGCCGCCGCTCATGACCGGATCAGCCGCACCTTCCATCGGACGTGGAGCCGCTGCGGACCTGGCCGTTGCAGCGCCGGCTGCCAGCCGCCGGCCGGCGCAGGCAAGTTTGCACGCAGCGATCCCCTGGCTGCTGAGCCTTGCCATCGGTGTGGCCGGGGCGCTGGCGCTGTTTCCGGTGCCGGTGCTGCTGGGCAGAGCGCCGTTCTGGACCCTGCCGCGCGGCATCGTCGGAGGATCCTGGGCGGACATGGAGATCGCGCTGTCCGGCTACGACGCCTTCGTGCGCGGCGCCTGGGGGTGGCCGGTCTTCCACATCGCTGGGCTGGGCGGTGCGGCGGGGACGCAGGCGATCTTCACCGACAGCACGCCGGTCGTCGCGTTGCTGGGCCGCCTGCTGTTCCGGGCGACGGGACAGGTGATCCCGCTGTTCGGCGTATGGTCGGGCCTTTGCATGGTTAGCATGGCGCTGGCGTCCACCGGGCTAGTGCGGGCGCTGGGCGCGCGGGGCGCCTGCGCGGCGGCGGCGGCGGCGGCCATCGGGGTGTCGATGCCGGCGCTGCTGGCGCGGTGGGGGCACCTGTCGCTGATGGCGCAGGCGCTGCTGCCACTGGCCTTCCTGTTCTATGTTCGCCTGCACCGGGCGGCCCGGCCCCGCGCCGTGCTCGGGCAGGCGGCGGCGCTGTGCTTGGGGGCGCTGCTTGTGCACCCCTACTTGTTCCTCATGGTGTCCGGCATCGCGGCGGCGGGGGTGGCGCAGGCCGGCACGGACCGGCGGCTGCCCGGCGCGGCCTGGGTGCTGGTCGCGCTGGCGGCCATCCTGGGGGGAGCGGTGGCAGCCATGGGATACCTGTCCGGTGATGGGCCGGTGACGGACACCGGGTTTGGCGCTTACTCCACCAACCTGCTGTCGCCGTTCGTGCCGCAACTTAGCGGCGTGTTCCCCGATGGGCTGCCCCACATCCTGGACGGCACCGGCGGGCAGTATGAGGGCTTCGCCTACCTGGGCGCCGGGCTGCTGCTGCTGCTGTTGGCCGGGCTGCCGTTCCTGGCCCGGCGGGTGTCGGCGCGGCGGCATCCCTGGCTGCTGGCGGTGGTCGTCGGCTTTACCGTGCTGGCGCTGTCGAACCGCGTTATGTTCGGGCCTGTCGCGGTGCTGGATGTGCCGCTGCCGGAGTGGGCGACGCATGCGGCGGGTGTCGTGCGGTCCAGCGGGCGGTTCGCGTGGCCGGTGGTGTACCTGCTGGCAGCGCTCGCGGTCGCTACGGTGGCACGGTGGCGGTGGTCGCCGGCGGTGCTGCTGCTGGCGGCGGGCCTGCAATGGATGGACGCCGGCCCGCTGCGCCGCATGGTCGGGGCCAGCGTGGCCGGCCCTGGCGCAGCCGTGCTGGACCTCGCCGCCTGGAAGGCCATCCTGCCCGGGCTGGACCAGGTCGTCGTGGAGCCGCCCTCCGCCTGCCTGCCGCGCATCTCCGGGCACGACTGGAGGCGGCAGGTCGCGGTTCAAATCCAGTTCATGGCGGCCCAGGCGGGCGTGCCCACCAATACCCTGGCCGCCGCCCGCGTCCGGCCGGACTGCGCAACGCCGCCGTTGACGCCCCGTTCCCTGCTCGTCCGCCTGGGCCCGGAGGCGTCGTTTCCTGCGGAGACGGGCCTGACATGGTCTCCTGCGGAGACGGGCCTGACATGGTCTCCTGTGGAGACGGGCCTGACATGGTCTCCTGTGGAGACGGGCCTGACATGGTCTCCTGCGGAGACGGGCCTGACATGCCGCCGGAATCGCCTGATGGCGGTGTGCCGTATGGCCGGGGTGGACGGTGCGGCGCTGACGCCGTTGCTCGGCGAGGCGCCTAACGCGGCGCCGCCAGGCTGATCGGCGCCCCTGGCGGTTGCGCTGTACCGCGGTCCAGCACATACAGCGGCCGCCCCTTCGCCTCGACGAACAGCCGGCCCACGTACTCGCCCAGCACGCCCAACGAAATCAATTGCAGCCCGCCCAGGAACAGCACCACCGAGATCAGCGACGCATAGCCCGGCACGTCCACCCCCACCACCACGGTCCGCACGATGATCGCCCCGGCATAGGCGAAGGCCGCCAGCGCCACCGCCGCGCCCACGTAGGTCCAAACCCGCAGCGGCGCCGTGGAGAACGACGTCAGCCCGTCGATGGCGAAGTTCCATAGCCGCCACGGCCGGAACCGCGACCCCCCCGCCACCCGCGCCGGCCGGTCGTAGGGCACGCCGATGGTGCGGAAGCCGGCCCAGGCGAACAGGCCCTTCATGAACCGCCCGCGCTCGGGCAGCAGACGGAGCACATCCGCAACCCGGCGGTCGATCAGCCGGAAGTCGCCGGCGTCGGCCGGGATGCGGGTGTCGGCCACGAGGTTGAAGAGCCGGTAGAACGCCGCCGCTGACAGGCGCTTCAGCCGGGTGTCGGCGGCTCGGGAGCGGCGGGCGCCGTACACAACATCCCAGCCCTCGCGCCAGCGGGCGACGAAGACCGGGATCAGCCACGGCGGATCCTGCAGGTCCACGTCCATCGGCACCAGCACATCGCCCATGGCATGGTCCAGCCCGGCGGTCAGCGCGGCCTCCTTGCCGAAGTTGCGCGACAGGCTCAGCACGCGCACGCAGGGGTCCGCGGCGGCCAGGCGGACCAGGACGGCGCTGGTGGCGTCGGTCGATCCGTCGTCGATGAACACCAGCTCGTGCCGCAGCCCCGCCGCGTGCAGCACGGCGGACACTGCCTGGTGGAAGGCGGGAACCGCTGCCGCCTCGTCCAGCACGGGGATAATCACCGACACAAGCGGGTTGCCGGCGCGGGTGGCCGCCGTGCTTGGCAGCGGCGCGGCGTAGGTCATGGGGCGCCTTGGCGTGCGTAGGGCATCGGCCAGGAATAGCGCGAGGATGTCCGGCAAGTTGGTAGAGTTTTGTTAACATATACGAAAGAAGATAGGGCCTGACGTTCCGGATATGCCATGATGATGAGCAGTTGCGGACGGGAGGCGTGCATGAATTTGCCGATCCAGGACCAAGTTTTTCAAGGCCATCCTGCCCGGCGGGCCGAACGAGGAAACGTGCTCAAGCGCGCCAAGCTGGTGTTTGGCGGTGCTGTCCTGGACTGCACCGTGCTGGACCTTTCCGCGTCGGGGGCACGCCTGTTGATGGGCACGCCGGCCAGGCTTTCCGGGGAGTTTGTCCTGCATATGCCCGGCGGGACCGTCCATGCCGCCCGGCTCAGTTGGTCCCGCGGACGGGAGGTCGGGCTGGAGTTCATCGGCGGGCCGAAGCTCGCCGTGGTCGCCGCCAGCCTGGCCAGTGCGAGCGTGCAGGCGCTGCGCAGCATCGCGCCCAACCGGGTTTTGGAGGATCTGCGCGGGCAGCGCCACTTCGATGACCCGGTGCTGGCCGACGCCGCCCAGGGCCTGGCAGACGCCTATGCCGCCCTGCTAAGCGCATTGCAGGACCGGGTGATCGGCTCCTTCGGAGGCTGATCATGGACTTGAAGGAGGAAGCGATCCTGGGCGACGGCGTCGTCCGGCACTGGTACTACCGTGCCAAGTCGGAGGCGCTGGACCGCGTTGTGGGACCGTCGCCGGGCACGGTGCTGGACGTAGGCGCGGGCGCTGGCTTCTTCTCCCGCCATCTGCTTGAGCGCGGGGCCGGGCAGGCAACCTGCGTGGACCCTGGTTACGATGGGGACAGCGATGCGGAGCATGCCGGCCGGCCGCTGCTGTTCCGCCGGGCCGCCCCCGCTGGGCCGTCCGACCTGATCCTGATGATGGACGTCCTGGAGCATGTGGACGACGACACGGCACTGGCCGCCGAGTACATCCGCGCCGCCCGGCCCGGCACCCGGGTGGTCGTGACCGTGCCCGCCTTCGCCTGGATGTGGAGCGGGCATGATGATTTCCTGGAGCACCGGCGGCGCTATACGCTGCCGGGGGTGCAGGCGGTGCTGCGCCAGGCCGGGCTGCGGCTGGATGGCGGGCGCTACCTATACGGACTGCTGCTGCCGCTGGTGATGGCGACGCGGCTGCCGGGCAAGGTAGCGCGGCGGCTGGGCCGTGGAGCGCCGCCCGCCAGCCAAATGCGGCCGGCCGGGGGGCTGGCGAACGCCGCGTTGCTGGCGGCGTGCAGGCTGGAGGCGCTGCTGCCGCGCAACCCGGTGGCGGGCCTGACGGCGATGGCATGGGGAACGGTGCCCTAGTCCGGCGGTCGATGGCATCGCGAGGCGCTGACGGACCCCGGGAGGACGCAGGACATCAAGCCCGCGGTTGCTGGGCCGCAGCGACCGGTGCACGGCATGGTTGGTCCTGCTGGACAAGGCCAGCGTCAGTCTGGTGCGGAGGGTGGCGGAGGGCATACGGGGAACGCCGTCGCCTCCGGCCTGGTAGACACCGGCCTGCACGCCGCACCCCGCATCCCAAACCGTGCGGCGCGCATGGCGCCCACCATGCGCCGGAGGAGGTGGCGGTGGTGCTATGGCTGACGAGCGGGGCGGCAGCCTGGGTCACCGGGGCTGTGCTGCCGGTGGGGGGCGGACGCTGACACGAACACGTTGAGGTGCAATCGTCATGGGAACCCTGACCATGGCGCAGTGTTAGTGGCCCTTACATAGGGGGTTGGATGGCTCGGTCCCTTGCAGCAGGGGTTATCTACCACGGCCATCTCACCGGACTCCATGTCCGGCTTCACCACCGGCGGCGCCTTGCCGGCAGGCAGGCTGCACCCGTCCGCCGTCCAGGCCGTCGTGCCGGACGACCACCGCACCAGCCGGCGCAACCGGGCAAGCTGGGGCGCCATCCTGGCCGGCGTCGTGGCGGCGCTGGTGGTGCAGTTGCTGCTGAACATCCTGGGCATCGGCTTGGGCGCGTCGTCGGTGACGGTGGCGGACACGGCTAGCAATCCCTCGGCGGGCGGCGCGCCCACCATCACGGCATTGTGGATCGTGGGATGGGGGATCGTCGCGTCCCTGGTGGGCGGCATCGCAGCCGGGCGGCTGAGCGGGTCGGCGGACACGAACACGGCGAGGTGGCACAGCTTCCTGAGCTGTTGCGCGGCGACGCTGTGCATCTTCTACCTGCTGACCACGGCGGTTGGCGGCGTGATCGGCGGCGCGGCGAGCGTTCTGGGCGGGACCGTCAGCGCGGCCGGGAAGGGCGCGGCGTCGGCGGTGTCGGGCGTGGCCGGCAGCTTGGACGGCGATGCGCTGAAGGCGCAGGTGCAGCGGCTGGTGAACCCGAACGACGCGCAGACGGCGCAGGACAGCATCGCCAGCTATATCCGCGCCTCGGTCACCGGCGACAAGGCGGCGGCGGACGCGTCCCGTGACCGCGCGGTGGACAGCCTGGCGCGCGCCGCCAACATCAGCCCGGACGACGCCCGCGCCCGGCTGCAGCAAGCCGAGACGCAGGCCCGGCAGACGGCCGACCAAGCGAAGGCGCAGCAGGCAGCCGAGGCCACCCTCAAGGGCCTTGCTGGCGCCGGCATCCTGGGCTTCATCGCCCTGGCCCTAGGCGCCATCGCCGGCTGGATTGGCGGCGGCATCGGGGCGCCACGGGAGATGGCGTTGGCGACGCGGCGGGCCTGATCGCAGGAGGGCTGGTCCAAGCGGGCCGGGTCCGTGCGGGTTTGACTGGGGCGGCGGCGGGCTGCGGGCCGGCCGCCGCCCTTGCTGTTTTCAGCCGTCCTAGTGGAGACCTCCGTGAGGCCCGCCGGGTGCCGCATCCCAAGCCAGCCGCCGGCCTGTATAGGTCCGCAGGTGGCGCTTAAAACGCAGGAGCGTCGCTATCCCCCGCGGATCACCTTCCACACCCCGTCCACCGCGCCCGTCACCCGCCGGCCCACCCGCAGCGTGCCGCGCATGAACACGACGGTGCTGGAGCGGCGCAGGATCTCGGCATCCAACTCGACGAAGTCGCCGGGGCGGGTGGCGTCCAGGAACTGGCAGGCGAACTGGATGGTGACGCAAGGGCGGCCCATCGCCTCGGCGACGGTGATGCCCAGCCCGGTGTCGGCGAACGTCATCACCATGCCGCCGTGCACGATGCCGTGGATGTTGCGATGCCGGGCATCGGCCAGCATGGCGAAACGGGGCAGGGCGCCGCCTTCGGGTCCGCCGCGGGGTCCATCGTCCTTGCGGTACCACAGGGGGCCGACTAGTGCGGGGAATCCGTCGGCGGGGAGCGGGCGCCAGCCTTGGAGGGCCGGATCGAAGGGGGGAGCATCCATGCGCCCGGGCATAGCGCGGCACGGGCCGAGGGGCCACCTCCTCTCCCGCTCTCAAAGCGGGACAAGGGGGCAGACGGCGTTCTCACACCACCTACGACCATCCTGCCCGAAGGCGGGCGCAGCGGGCCGCTTGGAACCGCCCTTCCGCGCGCACATATCGCTGCCGTTCCCTTAGGAGGCCATGCCCATGCGACGCGATCCTATCCTGCTGGCCTGGGGCCTCGGCCTCGCACTCGCGGCCCTGGTTTACCTGATCGGCCCCGACCGCTTCCTGTTCCGCGTGTTGGACACCTTGCATGTGCTGGGCTGGCGCTTGGCCGAGATCATCGACGACCTGACCGCTGTGGCGCTGGACGTGGTGCGGGCGCTGTCCATCGGCCTGTATGTCACCTTCGTCATGCTGGGCCTGGCTGTGGCCCGGCGTGGCGGCAGCAGCCTGGGGGCGCTGCTAGTGGTCAGCCTGCTGTTCCTGGCGCTGGCCGGCGGGTCCGGCGTGCCCAACGTCCGCTGGACCGCTGCCCTGGTGCTGACCGGCGTGGCCGCGGCGGTGATGACGGGCCGCCTGCGCCAGCCGGTGCGGGACGGGCTGGCGGTGCGCTAGGGGTCAGACGCCCAGCCAGCGTAGCTTGCCCGGCAGGTCCGCCGCCGCGTAGTCCACCTGCAGCACCCGGCGATGTCCCGGCGTGATGGCCGCGGCGGAGGCATGCAGGATCGGCGTCGCATATAGCCAGATGTCGCCAGCCTCGGCCAGGCAGACGGCAGTGCCGCAGTGGCGCACGACCGTCGGCACCTCCGCCTCCGGGATGCGGCCTAGGCGATGCGAGCCTGGTGCGATCAGCAGGGGTGCATTGCCGGGCGGCGCTGGGTCCAGGTGCAGGCGCAGCGTCGCCATGCCGGCCTGCAGCGCTGCCGGGGGCGCGACGTGCAGCAGGCCGTCCTTGCAGGTCCAGGGGCCGAAGCCCGGCGTGTCGATGCGGGCCTGCACGGCGATGGTGCGGTCCTGGTGCCAGGGCAGCGCCCAATTGGCTGCGGCGGTCTTGTCGAACAGGATGGCGCGGACCGGCTGGGCTGCCGGGCCAAGCGCCGTGGCAGCGGCGGCACCCACCGGGCCGGACGGTGCCAGCAACGGGTACAGCGCGGCAATTCCATACAGCCGGAGGCCCGCCCGGCCCGGCGGCAGCATGACCAATGCCGCCCGAACTTGGTCTAGCGCCGCCGTGTCCAGCGCGGCAGGCATATGCTGTGCGCCGTCATTGGAAAAGGTCAGCATGCCTCGCTTTCTGGCGGCATCCAACCAATACCCCGCCGCAGGAACGCAATCCCGAGCGCCATGAAGGTGGCCGCGCCCGCGTTGTCCTTGCCATAGCCGTGGCCACCATCCGGCGGTTCGTAGAAGCTGGCGTCATAGCCCATCGCTTGCAGCTTGGCGGCCATCTTGCGGGCGTGGCCGGGGTGAACGCGGTCGTCGCGGCGGCTGGTCGCCAGCAGGATCGGCGGATAGGCCCGGCCCGGCGCCGCAGCATGGTAGGCGGACACCGCCTGCAGGAACGCCCAGTCCTCGGGCACGTCGGGGTCTCCGTACTCGGCAACCCAGCTCGCGCCGGCCAGCAGCCGCGAGTACCGGCGCATGTCGATGAGCGGGATCGTGCAGAACAGCGCGCCGAACCGCTCGGGGTAGCGGGTCAGCATGTTGGCGATCAGCAGGCCGCCGTTGGACCCGCCCTCGGCGGCGATGCGGCCCGGCTGGGTGACGCCGCGGGCCACCAGGTCGGCGGCGACGGCGGCGAAGTCGTCGTGGCTGCGTGCCTTGCCCTCGCGACGGCCGGCGTCGTGCCAGGCGGTGCCGAACTCGCCGCCGCCGCGCAGGTTGGCGATGACCAGGGTGCCGCCGGGCTGCAGCCACAGCCGGCCCAGCGCGCCGCGGTAGGTGGGCAGCAGGGAGATGCCGAAGCCGCCATACGCCGTCATGTGCACCGGGGCGTCGCCCGTGATCCCCGGCGGGCCGACCTGGATGTAGGGAACGCGGGTGCCGTCCGGGGACACGGCCTCGTGCCGGGTGGTGACCAGCCCGGCGGCGTCGAACGACGTGGGGGCCTGCTTCAGCGGCTCGGCGGCGCCGTCCTGCAGCAGCAGCAGGCGGGTGGGGGTCAGCGGGTCCTGCACGGTGGCGAGCAGGGTGCCGTCCTGCTCGATGCCCTCCACGTCCAGCGGCCAGGCGTTGGCGGTGCCGATGTCTGGCAGGCCCGGCAGGGGAACGCTGGCCCAGGTGCCGGGGGTGACAAGCTGGTAGGCCGGGCGCAGCTCATCGAGGATGCTCAGCACAAGCTGGCCCTGTGACCAGTAGAAGCCTTGCAGGGCGCGGCGCGGCTCCGGCGTGAAGACGGCCGTGAAGTCCCGGCTTCTCGCCAGGAAGGCGTCGTATCCAATGCACAGCACGGTATCGGGCAGATAAGTCGCGCCACCGACGGACCAGGGCTTGCGGGGGCGGACGGCCATCCAGCCGCGGTCGATCAGCACCCAAGCGTCGGTCGGCAGGTCGAGGCGGACCTCCGGCCCGGCCCGGGTACCGACGTGTATGTCACTGTCGAAAAAGCCGATCTGGTGCAGGAAGAACAGCCGCCCGGTCTCGCGGTCATACTGCCCGCTGGCGGCCATGCTGTCTGGCCCGACCTGGAACAGCACGGGTGCGGCAGCCGGGTCCCCGCCGCGCGACCACAGACGGACGGTGCTGGCGTAGCCGCTGCCCGTCGCGCCTCCCAAGGCGCTGGACAACAGGAGGGTGTCCGCGTCCAGCCAAGTGGCGCCGCCCTTGGCCTCAGGCGCGTGGAAGCCGTCCGCGGGGAAGCTGCGGGTGGGCAGGTCGTACTCGCGCAGCACGGCCGCGTCGCCGCCGCCGCGGGACAGGCGCAGCAGGGCGCGCTCATGCAGGGGCGGCAGGGTGGCGGCGCCGGCCCACACCCAGTCCTCGCCCTCCCGCAGGGCCAGGGCGTCGAGGTCCAGCAGCACCTCCCATTGCGGGGCATCGGTGCGGTAGCCGTCCAGCGTCGTGCGGCGCCACAGGCCGCGGGGGTGGGCGGCGTCCTTCCAAAAGTTGTACAGCAGGCCGCCGCGGCGGGCGGGGATGGGCAGGTTGTCCGGACGGTCCAGCAGGAGGCGCAGGGTGTCGCGGTCGGCACGAAAGGCCGGGCCGTCCAGCCGGGCCATGGTGGCGGCGGATTGCGCGTCCGCCCAGGCGAGGGCCTGCAGGCCGTCCACGTCCTCCAGCCACAGCCAGGGGTCGTTGTCGGGGTCCTCGGGCGTCGGCAGATCGGAGGAGGAGGACAGGGCGAGGTCTGGCATCGGCGTTGCCTTGTTTGTTGCTGCGTCTGCTGCACGCGGGCGGAAAGGACAGCACGCCGGCCGGGACTCGCCAAGGCGGCGCGGGCGGTCCCGGACAGGGGCAAGGCAGGTAGGCCGAGCCAGCAGGACATGCAGCGTGACGCGGCGCCTGGCAACACGAAGCCTGCCGACACCATGTAGGATCGTCAGGAGATGACGGCGACGACGGAGCGATTGACCGTGGCATGATGGCCATGCCTGTGACGGGGGGCAACCCGGACCAAGACCTAGTGGCCATGATGATGCCGCATCATCACGGCGTCATCGGCATGGCCCGCGTTCCCCTTCGCGACGGCGGCGCCCCCTTGATCCCCCGCATGGCGCAGCGGGTCGTCGCAGACCAGGAACACGAAGTCCGTGAGTTCCGGGCCTGGCAGGCGGAGCACTCAGCCCCGGAGTAGCGGCTTGGCGCGGGATTTGCTTCCCCGCCCCATGTCCCAGTAGCCCGGCGGCGGGGCAGGGAGGCGACCGGAGCATGCCTGATCCCACCATCCGAGTGGCCGCCTTGGAGGACGCAGCGGCGGTTGCGGCGATCTACGCCCCATACGTGCGGGACACCTGCGTGTCGTTCGAGACCGAGGCGCCGGATGCGGCCGCCATGGCGGGGCGGATCGGGCGGACGCTGGCGACCTATCCCTGGCTGGTCGCGGTGCAGGACGACACGGTTTCCGGCGCGGTTGCCGGGTATGCCTATGCGGGGCGGCACCGGGAGCGGTCGGCGTACCGCTGGGCCGTCGATGTCGCGGTTTACGTGGACGGTGCGCGCCGCCGGGCCGGGGTGGGGCGGGCGCTGTACGGCGCGCTGCTGCCTGTGCTGCGGCAGCAGGGATTCCGGTCGGCCTTTGCCGAGATCGTGCTGCCCAACCCCGGCAGCGTCCGCCTGCACGAGGCCATGGGGTTCCAGCACGCCGGCATCCATCATGACGCCGGGTTCAAGGCCGGGCGGTGGCATGACATCGGGTATTGGCGGCTCGGGCTGGGGAAGGGCAACGCGCCGGAGGAGCCGGTGCCGTTCGCGGCTTGCGCAGGGATGCCGTGGTTGAAGGCGGCACTGCGGCGCGGGTGATCGCATCCACCGCAGGCGTGTTGCGGCATCGCACCTCGGATGGACGCTAAGTTGTTTGCATCCTGTTACTGTCCCATGGCAAGATGCTTAGGCGCTGTTTGCAGCATCGAGCTTGAACACATGAACAACGTCGTCCGTGTTAGCTTAACATTTCTTTGCATTATGATTTGGGGCTGGGTTGACTTCTTCGTCTCGACCACGGGGGCGCTGGTGTCCGCTCCGATGGCCGCCGGGCAGTTCGACAACAGCGACGCCGCCTATGGCGCATCCCAATACGGCATGCGGCTGTTCCCCTGGTTCGGCGTCCAGTCGTCGCTGGTGCTGCTCGTGGTGCTGGCGGCGCTCTGGTGGGGGCCGGCCCGGCAGCGCTGGGGCCGCGGCCGCCCCGGACCTGGCCGGCTGCTGAGCCTGGCCGCACTGGCGCTGCTCGCCGGCCCGCGCCCGGCGTCGGCGTACTTCGACTCGACCGACAAGACCGAGGCCTACTTCGTGCTGCCCAACGAGTCCGCCTTTTGGATCCCCGATGTCGGCGCCAACAAGGACAGCCAGGGCCGGTTCGAGGGCGTGGACTACCTCAATGCCAACAAGGTCGCCGCCAAGCGGTTCATCATCCCGCACGCCAAGCTCAGCAACTCCGGCGGCAACTGGGGCTTCGACGCCTACGTGCCGACCGGGCGGCTGATCCTGGTGGACCGCACGCCATACCACCGCGAGTGGACAGCGAAGGGGCGCGGCACCTCGGCTCTGGACGAGTCCTTCCCCTGCCAGTCGTCGGAGGGCCTGAACATCACCATCGAGGTCGCCGTCGCCGCCTCCGTCCTGGAGGAGAACGCGGCGCGCTACCTGTACTACTTCGGCGTGAAGCCACCGGCGGGGGACCGCTCGACAAACCAGGTGATCTTCACCTCGGTGTTCTACGGCCGCACCCTGACGGAGGTGATGGACGGCGTCGGCCGGGGCGCCGTGCAGACGATGGTGTGCAACGAGATTTCCAGCCGCACGCTCGACAAGGTCAACGAGCAGGCCAGCGCCATCCTGGACAGCGTGCAGAAGGGCGCGGCGGCGTTCTTCGGCGGGCGGGGCATTACGCTGGACTACATCGGCTGGGCCGGGACCTTCACCTTCGACCCCGACGTGCAGCAGTCGATCAACGGCGCCTACGACGCGCGGAAGCTGGCGCCGTACCTCGACACGCTGAAGGCGAAGGCGGCCATCGACGCCATCGCCAAGTGGGACGGCAAGCTGCCGGGCAACCTGTCCGGGCTGTGGCTGGTGCCGCCGGAGGTGCTTGAGGCGGTGACGGGGCTGGTGGGCCGGGATGCTCCGCCGCATGCTTTGGTGAGGCAGTAGCGTCAAGGCGCGGCAAAGCTCCGCAGCACCAACATCTGGTGTTCTGAAACGGCCAGCACTACCCATTCGGCAACACTGACTGTAGGCATCGGGGTCTATGCGGCCACCCTGCCGGGCGACCTGCACGGGGACCCTGCCGACTGGCTGCTGATCGCCACAGCCCGGCAAATGAGCCTTCAACTCGTTACCCGAGACACCCAAGTCATGCCTTATAGGCAGGGCGGTCAAATGCAGATAATGCCATGCTGATGCATTGCGGCCCCCGGCTGCCTCAGAAGCCTCGTCCAGCTCCAGCGGTGCGCTGCCGTAGGTGTCGCCCAGCAAGGGGAGGCAGACCGTGCCAACCCTAACTGCGCGGACCCGCTTCCTGGCACTGCCCGGCCTGCTGAAACTGCCAGGCTTCGAGCCGGATGCGCTGTTCTTCGCCACCCGCGTGACGCTGTCGATGCTGCTGGCCTATTACGTCGCCTTCGCCGCGCAGGTCGACTCCGCCTCATCGGCCGGCGTCTGCGTCGCCATTGTCGCGCAACCCTCCGCGGGGATGACCACCGCCAAGGCCATCTACCGCATCATCGGCACCCTGATCGGCGGCTGCGTCGGGCTGGCGCTGGTGGCGGCGTTCCCGCAGGACCGGGTGATGCTGCTGGCCGGGTTCGCGCTGTGGCTGGCGGTCTGCACCTTTGTCGCCACGCTGCTGCGGGATTTCCGCTCGTACGGCGCGGCGCTTAGCGGCTACACTGCGGGGATCATCACCATCGGTGTCATCGACGCGCCGCAGTTGGCGCTGACGACCGCGCTGGACCGCGTCGCCGCGATCCTGATCGGCGTCGCCTCGGTGCTGGTGGTCAGCCGCCTGCTGTCGGGCGCCGGGGCATTCAACGCGCTGGTGGCGGAGCTGCAGGACCGGACGGACGCGATGGCGGCGCTGGCGGCGGATGCGCTGGACGGCAAGCCCTTGGGTGACGACCCAGCAATTCTAAGTGGGCCTCTGGCGCGGGTGTCACTTGGTGATCTGGGCTGCGATGTTGGGCGGTGGTCTTGAGTCGATCAGGGTTTGCATGAGGGTGGCCCAGTCTGGAAAGACCAGGTAGG
>JAABUX010002443.1_pt1 | contig 26386 bp, 26 predicted proteins | sample 5561851 | NCBI WGS metagenome assembly JAABUX01 (sample SAMN10711883, study PRJNA513361) | rock metagenome | isolation source: Antarctica rocks | place: Antarctica: Victoria Land, Richard Nunatak red sandstone | collected 2016-01-03 | reverse complement strand
CCCACGGTTGTGGCCTGAGGGAGGACGGGCGACAGCCGCCGCGCGCCGGGTCCGGTGGCCACCGGACCCGGCGCAACACGCTCGTTGCCAAACCCGCGTGCCAACGTCCAGATACAAGGGAGGCGGCGAGGACCCGACTTGGCCGAAAGCGGGCAGAACTCAGCCCCTCTGCGGCTAGGGCCGGCCCTTGCCGCTTCCCTCACCCCGGCCTTGGTCCGCTTCGCGGCCCAAGGCCGGAGGGAGAGGGAGCAGACAGACAGCCAGCCTTGGACGGCGAGGCGCCTGCGTTCTACATGCCCGCCCGTGCCGCCACCTTCTGCTCGATGCTGTCCCAGATCGCCGCCGCCAGGTCGACCCCGTCGAACCGCGCGACCTCCTGCAAGCCCGTCGGCGACGTGACGTTGATCTCCGTCAGGTAATCCCCGATCACGTCGATCCCCACGAAGATCAGGCCGTGGTCGCGCAGGTAAGGGCCGATACGCCGGCAAATCTCCTGCTCCCGCTCCGTCAGCCCACTCCGCTCGGGTCGGCCGCCGACGTGCATGTTGGACCGCGCCTCCCCCGCCGCCGGCACCCGGTTCACCGCTCCGGCCGCCTCGCCGTCCACCAGGATCACCCGCTTGTCGCCCCGGCGCACCGCGGCCTCGTAACGCTGGATCATCAGCGGCTCGCGCGACCGGGCGAAGTGCATTTCCAGCAGGCTCGCCAGGTTCTCGTCGTCCTCGCGGATGCGGAACACCCCGGCGCCGCCATTGCCGAACAGCGGCTTCACGATGATGTCGCGGTGCTCGGCCCGGAAGGCGCGGATGGCGTCGGCGTCCCAGGTGATCAGCGTCGGCGGCATCAGGTCGGGGAAGTGCGTCACCAGCAGCTTCTCGGGGCTGTCGCGCACCCACTTGGGGTCGTTCACCACCAGCGTGCGGGGGTGGATGTGCTCCAGCATGTGGGTGGCGGTGATGTAGGCCATGTCAAATGGCGGGTCCTGCCGCATCAGCACGGTGTCCATGTCGGCCAGGTTCAGCGTGGTGAGGGCGTCGAAGCGGTAATGGTCGCCGGGCACCCGCTGGACGTGGACGGGACGGGCGCGGGCCATCAGGCGCTCGGTGCGGACGCCGTCGGGGCTGTTCTTGCCCTCGTGCAGGCTCATGGACCGCACATCGTAGTGCCACAGCGCATGGCCGCGGCGCTGCGCCTCCAGCATGAGGGCGAAGGTGCTGTCGCCGTCGATGTTGACGGACTCCATCGGGTCCATCTGGACGGCGACCTTCAGCAGGCGGGACATGGCGGGCCTCGTAATGTGCTGCGGCGCTGTAGCAGAGGTTCAGGCCGCCGGCACGCCCTCGGGGACGCCCTTGGTGGTGGAGTACTCGAAGTGCAGCGCCGTGTCCGGGTGCACGATGGGGTGGATGGCGTGGGCGGCCATTGCGCCCTCGCTGAAGCCTTGCAGGATGAGCTTGAGCTTGCCGGGGTAGGTGGCGACGTCGCCGATGGCGAACACGCCGGGGGTCGAGGTCTCGCAGGTGGCGGCGGTGACGTGGACGTGGCTGCCGTGCTGGTCCAGGCCCCAGGTGGCGATAGGGCCGAGGTCCATGGACAGGCCGAAGAACGGCAGCAGGTAGGTGGCGGGCAGACGCCGGGTCTCGCCGGACATGGTTGCGACTTCGACCGCCTCCAGCATGCCGGCGGCGCCGTGCAGGGCGTGGAGCTGGTAGGGGATCACCATCTCCACCTCGCCCCGGGCGGCAGCGGCGTCGAGTTGAGCGGCGGTCTCGGGGGCGGCGCGGAACTTGGGGCGGCGGTGGACGACATAGACCTTGGCCGCCACGTCCTTGAGCGACAGCGCCCAGTCCACGGCGGAGTCGCCGCCGCCCGCTATGACGACATGCTTGTCGCGGAACTCCTCGCGCTTGCGGCAGGCGTAGCGGACGGCGCCGGTGGCCTCGTAGGCGTCCAGCCCGGCCAACGGCGGGCGATTGGGGCCGAACGCGCCTGCGCCGGCGGCCAGTACGACGGCCTTGCAGTGCACCTCATCGCCGGCGTCGGTGTGCAGGGTGAACGCGCCAGCTTGGCCGCGCAGGGCATCCACCCGGCGGCCCAGCAGCCGCGGCACGTCGAAGGGGGCGATTTGACGCTCCAGGTTCTCGATCAGGTGGCCGGCGGGGATCGCGGGGTGGGCGGGGATGTCGTAGATCGGCTTCTCCGGATACAGCGCGGTGCACTGCCCGCCGACCTCGCCGAGCGCGTCGATCAGGGTGGAGCGCAGCTTGAGCATCCCGCACTCGAAGGCGGCGAACAGCCCGACCGGGCCTGCGCCGATGATGGCCACGTCTGTCTGGATGGGTACGTTCATAGGGGGTAGGTAGCACCTTCCCTACCGGTATCAACCCATTGGAAGGGCGGCCCGGGAAGCCCATTTAAGAGCCGTGCTGAGGCTTCACCTGCCTGACCTGGCCGCGACCGAGGCGTTGGCCGCCCGCATCGCCGGCCATCTCCGGCCCGGCGATGCCGTGCTGCTGCAAGGCTCCTTGGGTGCGGGAAAGAGCGCCCTGGCCCGTGCCCTGCTGCGTGCCCTGCTGGCCGACCCGGCGCTGGAGGTGCCCAGTCCCAGCTATACCCTGGTGCAGACTTACGACGCCCCGTGCGGCCCCGTGCACCACTTCGACCTGTGGCGCCTGGACGGCCCGGCGGCGGTGGCGGAGCTGGGCTGGGACGACGCCCGCGACGGCGTGGTGCTGGTGGAGTGGCCGGACCGCCTGGGCGCGCTGCGGCCGGACGACGCTTTGGGGATTGAGCTGTCGCACGGGGAAATGGATGCTCGGCAGGTGGCCCTGACGGGTTGGCCTGGACGGTTGGAGAGGCTGCGATGAACCTGCACACCATTCCGCCGCACGTACCGTTCCTGGACGCCCTGGCCCGCTGGTGGCTGGACAAGCGCGGCGCCGACCCGCTGGCGGTGGCGGACGGGCTTATTCTGCTGCCTACCCGTCGCGCTGTCCGCTCCCTATCTGCGGCGTTCCTGGCGCAATCCGGCGGGCGTCCGATGCTGCTGCCCCGTATCGCCGCCCTGGGTGCGCTGGACGAGGCGCCGCTGACCCTGGCTGGCGCGCTGGACCTGCCGCCCGCCATCGAGCCGGCCCGCCGCCTGGCCGTCCTGACCCGGCTGGTGATGGCGGCCGGCGGCCAGACCGGCAACTCCACCACGGCCGACCGCGCCTGGCCGCTGGCGCAGGAGCTGGCCGACCTGCTGGATGAGGCGCACCGGGCCGAGGTCGATCTGACCGAAATCCTGCCCGCGGCGGCCGACGCCGGCTATGCCGAGCATTGGAGCCGCACCATCCGCTTCCTGCAGATCGTCACACGGGCTTGGCCGGACTGGCTGTGGGACAACGGCCTGATCGACGCGGCGGAGCGCGGGGTAAAGCTGCTGGATGCGCAGACTGCGGCGTGGGGGGAGGAGGCGCCGGGCTTTCCCGTCGTGGTCGCTGGTACTACGGGCGGCATCAAGTCGGTGGCGCGGCTGATCCAGGTGGTCGCGCGCCTGCCGGACGGCGCGGTGATCCTGCCGGGGCTGGACCTGGGCATGTCGGAGGTGAACTGGGACGCGCTGGAGGAGGGCCACCCGCAGGCCGGGATGCGCCGGCTGCTGGCAGACCTGGGGGCGACGCGGGGCGACGTGGAGGACTGGCACGACCAGCAAGGTCCGGTGCCGCCTGGCCGGTGCGCGGCGCTGTGGCAATCGTTGCTGCCGGCAACGGCGCTGGGCGACTGGCGCAGGCCGCTCAGCCTCGACGTATCCGGCCTGACCCGGCTGGAGGCGGCAGATCAGCAGGAGGAGGCGGTGGCGATTGCCCTCGCGCTGCGCGACGCCCTGCAGAAGCCGGAGGCCCGCGCCGCCCTGGTGACGCCGGATCGGCAGCTTGCGGCGCGTGTGGCGGCGGAGCTTGGGCGCTATGGCGTGGTGGTGGATGACAGCGCCGGGGAGCCGCTGGCCGACACGCCGCCCGGAGCGTTCCTGCGATTGCTGGCCCGCACGGTGGCGGACGGGCTGGCTCCGGTGTCGCTGCTGTCCGTGCTCAAGCACCCCTTGACCGGGCTGGGCCTGCTTCCTGCCGTCTGCCGTGGGACGGCGCGGGCGTTGGAGTTGCGGGTGCTGCGTGGGCCCGCACCCGCGGCCGGCTTGCAGGGCTTGCGCGCCGCCCTGGCCCGTAGCGAGTCCGTCCCGGCCATCGACGACCTGCTGGACCGCCTGCAGGCCGCCCTGCAACCGATCCTGGGCATCGCCGCCCGCAACGACGCCACCCCGGCCGAGGCGCTGACCGCCCTGATCGTCTGCGCCGAGGCGGTCGCTGCCACGGACGACCTGGACGGCGCCGCCCGCCTGTGGTCCGGGGAGGAAGGCGAGGCGCTGGCCGTCCACCTGTCCGCCCTGTCCGCCGCCCTGCCGATCCTGCCGGCCCAGCCGGTGGCGACGCTGCCGGGTCTGCTGGACGCCTCGATGGAGGGCGCCGTCGTCCGCAGCCGCCGGGCTTTGCGCGGGCGGGAGGGGGGCGAACATCCCCGCGTCTCCATCCTTGGGCTGTTGGAGGCCCGGCTGCAATCGGCGGAGCTGATGGTGCTGGGCGGCCTGGCCGAGGGGGTGTGGCCGCCCGCCACCGACCCCGGCCCCTGGATGAGCCGCCCGATGCGGACCGCCGCCGGCCTGCCCTCCCCGGAGGAGCGCGTCGGCACGATGGCGCACGACTTCGCCATGCTGGCCTGCGCCGCGCCGCACGTCGTGCTGTCCTGCCCGCGCCGCCGCGACGGGGCGCCCGCCGTGCCGGCCCGCTGGCTGCAACGGCTGGATGCTTTCCTGCGGGGGCAGGGCGCGCGCGTGCCTGCGGACCCCGCCGCGGCCTGGGCACGCCTGCTGGACCAGCCTGCCGGCGAACCTCGGCCGGCGCAGCCCCCGCGCCCGCGCCCGCCCGTCGAGGCCCGGCCCCGGCGCCTGCGCGTGACGGAAGTGGAGACCTGGCTGCGTGACCCCTATGCCATCTACGCCCGTCATGTGCTGCGCCTGCGCGCCTTAGACCCCTTGGAGCAGTCGGCCGACGCTGCCGACTACGGCACCATCGTGCACGATGCCATCGCGGCGTTCCTGGGCAAGCTGCCGGACCGCTACCCGCGCGATGCCGCCGCCCGGCTGCGCGCCGACATGGACGCGGCGTTGGAGGCCGCCGGGCTGCGTCCCGCGCTGACGGCCTGGTGGCGGCCCCGGCTGAACCGCATTGCCGACTGGGCGGCGGAGCAGGAGCGCCAGCGCCGCGTCGCGGGGCCGAAGCCCGCCATCCGGTCCGAGGTGTCCGGCGAGTGGAGCGTCCCCTGCACCGGCCTGCCGTTCCAGTTGCGCGGCCGGGCCGACCGCATCGAGCGCAATGCGGATGGCAGCCTGGCGATCCTGGATTACAAGACCGGCGCCGTGCCGACCTCCCGGGACGTGGAGGACGGCTCGGCCCCGCAACTGGCGCTGGAGGCCGCGATGGCCGCTGCCGGGGTGTTCGGCCCTGACCTGACGGGGCCGGCGGCGGAGCTGACCTACTGGCACGTCACCGGCGGCTATGAGCCGGGGACCGAGATCAAGCTGTTCAAGGGCGACCCCGGCCAGACTGCCGCCATCGCGGGCGAGGCGTCGCGCAAGCTGTGCGACCTGGTCCATGCTTTCGATGACCCCAACCGCGCCTACTTGTCGCAGCCGCACGCCGGGGCTGCGCCGCGCTTCTCCGACTACACGCAACTGGCCCGGGTGCTGGAATGGGCTGCCTTGGAGGATGGGGCATGAACGTCATCCCGTTCCCGCAGCACATCCTGCCCATCGAGGCGCGGGCGCGGGCGGAGGAGGAGCAGCTTCAGGCGTCCGATCCTGCGGTGTCCGCCTTCGTCAGCGCCAGCGCCGGGTCGGGCAAGACCAAGCTGCTGACCGACCGGATGCTGCGCCTGATGCTGAGCGGCGCCGACCCGTCCCGCATCCAATGCCTGACCTTCACCAAGGCCGCCGCAGCGGAGATGTCGCTGCGGTTGCAGAAGCGGTTGGGCGAGTGGGTGACCAAGGACGACGACGGGCTGGACGAGCAGTTGTGCGAGCTGCGCATCCCCGCCACCGACACCATCCGCGGCAAGGCGCGCGAGCTGTTCGCCAAGGTGCTGGACCTGCCCGGCGGCATCCGCATCGGCACCATCCACGCCTTCTGCCAATCCCTGCTGCGCCGCTTTCCCATCGAGGCCGCGATCTCCCCGCATTTCCGTCTCGTCGAGGAGGCGGATGCGCGGCAGGCGATGGACCAGGCGCGGGAGGGCGTGCTGGCGGCGTCCCCGGCCGGGGCGCTGCGCGAGCTGGCGGGGCTGGCGAATGCCGAGCGGTTCGCGTTGCTGGTGCGGGTGCTGGAAGGCCAGCGCGCCCGGCTGGAACCTGCGATGGACTTGGCCGAACCACGGCTGGCGGCGGCGATGCGGCGTGCGGCCGGAGCCGGGGCGGCAAGCGATGCGGAGATCGTGGCCGCGGCCGCAGGGCAGGACGTGCCGAAGGTGAGGCAGGCGCTGCTGGTCATGGCGGCGCAGGGGTCGCCGTCCGTGAAGGAGCGGGCGGCGGCGATGCTGCAGTGGCTCGGCCTGGATGCCGCCCTGCGGGAGGAGCATTGGGCGGAGTGGCAGAGGGAGTTCGTCGGCCCCGACGAGACGCCGCGCAAGTTCGGCGCGTTTCCCAACGCGAAGTTGCAGGAGAAGCACCCGGGCCTGCGGGAAGACCTTGAGGCCGAGCAGGTCCGCGTCATGGCCGTCGAGGACGAGCGCCGGGCGCTGCGGGTGGCTGAGGCGTCCACGGCGCTGCTGCTGCTGGCTGCGCCGGTGCTGCGCGCCTATGCCGGGCGCAAGCAGGAGGTGGGCTTGCTGGACTATGGCGACCTGATCGGCCGCACCAGCCGCCTGCTGGTCGATCCCGGGGCGGCCTGGGTGATGTACAAGCTGGATGGCGGCATCGACCACCTGCTGCTCGACGAGGTGCAGGACACCGCGCCCGAGCAGTGGCAGATCGCACATCGGCTGACGGAGGAGTTCTTTGCCGGGCTGGGCGCGCGGGCGGAGCGGGTGGGGGAGACGGACGCCCCGGCACGGACGTTCTTTGCCGTGGGGGACCCCAAGCAGAGCATCTACTCGTTCCAGGGCGCCGACCCAGAGGAGTTCGGCCGCTCGCATGACCTCATGGCCAAGCGTGTCGGCCGGTCGGCGCAGCCCTGGCGGGATGTGACGCTGGACGTGTCGTTCCGCTCGACGACGCCGGTGCTGGCGCTGGTGGATGCGGTGTTCTCCGATCCCGTGGCGGCGCGGGGCGTGGCGGACGAGGGCGGGCTGCAGCACTTTGCGGACCGGGCGGGTTTTGCCGGGCAGGTGGAGCTGTGGCCGCTGACGCCGCTGCCGGAGGAGGAGGTGGCCGCGCCCTGGACGGTGCCCGATCGCAACATGGGCCTGGTGTCCGCGCCGCAGCGCCTGGCCGACACCCTGGCGCGCTGGCTGGATGGCGAGCTGCGCGACGGCGTGCGGCTTGCCAGCCAGAACCGGCCGCTGGCCGCAGGGGACGTGCTGGTGCTGGTGCGGCGGCGCAACGACTTCGCGCGCAGCCTGGTGCGCGCGTTGAAGGCGCGCGGCGTGCCGGTGGCCGGGCTGGACCGCCTGGTGCTGACCGAGCAGGCCGCGGTGCAGGACGTGCTGTCCGCCTGCGATGCCGTGCTGCTGCCGGAGGACGACCTGGCGGTGGCCTGCGTGCTGACCAGCCCGTTGGGCGGGCTGACCGACGACAGCCTGATGCGCCTGGCGATGGACCGGCGCGGCACCTTGTGGGAGGCGCTGCGGCGCCGGGCCGGGGAGCGGGAGGTTTGGAACCAGGCTTGGACTTTCCTGTCCACTTTGCAGGCACGCGCGGATCATGTGACGCCGCATGCGCTGTTGTCGGAGGCGTTGGGGCCGCTGGGGGGGCGGGCGCGGCTGTTGGCGCGTTTGGGGCCGGAAGCCGCGGAGCCGCTGGACGAGCTGTTGAGCGCCGCGCTGGCCTACAGCGCCACGCACCCGCCGGCGTTGCAGGGGTTTGTACACTGGCTGCGGCGGTCCGGCGCGGAGGTGAAGCGGGAGGCCGAGGGCGCCGGTGGTGCGGTGCGGGTCATGACCGTGCACGGCGCCAAGGGCTTGCAAGCGCCGCTGGTGATCCTGCCCGACACGACCGCCTTGCCGCCGGAGGACGACGCCTTTCACTGGGTGGAGGACGTGGCGACCGGCGCCGACCTGCCGCTGTGGTCCCCGCGCCGGGAGCTGCGCTGCGCCGCCGTGCAGCGCGCGCAGCTTGCGGAGCGGGAGCGGCGGCTGCGCGAGTACAACCGGCTGCTGTATGTCGCGCTGACCCGGGCGGAGGACCGGCTGGTGGTCTGCGGCTGGCACACCCGTAAGGGCGTGCCGGAGGATAGCTGGTACCGCATGGCCGAGCGCGGCTTCCACACCATAGGGGCAGAGGCCGAGCCGTTCAGCAGCGTGTCCGGGGCCTGGGCCGGGGAGCGGCTGGTGCAGGCGTCGCCGCAGGTGGCGGAGACGCGAGGGGCCAATGCGGCGGACGTGGCAGCGCCCGCTGAATTGCCCCTCTGGGCTGGGAGGCCCGGCAACTGGCGTCCTACCCCGCCGCCGCTGGAGCCGCCCTTGCCGGTGCCGCTGGCGCCCAGCCGCCCCGACGGCGCATCGCTTGGCCCGGTGCCGCGCGCGGCCTCCCCGTTGGCGGGGCGGGACGACGCCGGGCAGCGCTTCCTGCGCGGCAACCTGGTGCATACCCTGCTGCAATACCTGCCCGACCTGCCACCGGGCGAGCGGCTGCGGGCGGCGCGGGCGCACCTGGGCCGGCCCGGCTTTGGCCTGCCCGCGGCCGAGGTGGACGCGCTTGCGGCGCAGGTCATGGGCGTGCTGCAACACCCGGAGCTGGCGCCGCTGTTCGCACCAGGCAGCCGGGCGGAGCAGCCGTTGACCGGCCTGGTCGGCGGCACCATCGTGAACGGCATCGTGGACCGCCTGGCCGTGTTGCCCGGCGAGGTTTGGCTGGCCGACTACAAGACCAACCGCGACGCCCCGGCCAGTGTGGAGGCCACCCCGGTGCGCTACCTGCGCCAGCTCGCCGCCTATCGCGCCGTGCTGCGCGGCATCTTCCCGGACCGGGCCGTGCATTGCGCGCTGGTCTGGACCCAGGGCGCTGCTGTGGTCATGCTGCCGGGGGCGATTCTCGATGCCCACGCGCCAGCTTGATCCGTATCCCGGCGGTCCCCACGTCTCATTCCAACCTATGAGGAGAGTGCTTTGAGCGAGAATACCGTTGCTATCAGCGACGACAGCTTCAAGATCGATGTCCTGAACTCCAAGGAGCCGGTCCTGGTCGATTTCTGGGCGGAGTGGTGCGGTCCCTGCCGCATGATCGCCCCGGCGCTGGAGGAGATCGGCGCCGAGTACAAGGGCCGCGTGACCGTGGCCAAGCTGAACATCGACGATAACCCGATGGCCGCCAACACCTACGGTGTGCGCAGCATCCCAACCATGATCCTGTTCAAGGACGGCAAGCCAGCCGCGACCCGGCTTGGGGCTGCTCCTAAGAGCGAGCTGAAGCAGTGGGTGGCGAGCAACCTGTAAGCTAGCCCTTCTCCCTTTGGAGGAGGGTTGGGGTGAGGGAGGCTGCTAGCGCCGAGTCTGGCATGCTTGAGAGCGAATTTCGTCCTTAAGCGGGCAGATTAGGTCCTTGCCGTCCCTCCCCCCCCGGTCCTCTCCCAGGGGGGGAGGGAGAAGGATGTACTACTCCAGCTTGTAGTCGTACCGCACGAAGACGGCCTCCTTGGCCATTTGGTCGTACAGAAGCCGTGCCGTCGTGTTCCCAGTTTACGTTAGCCAGTAGAGCCGCGTGCTGGCTTGTGTCCTTGCCCGGTCCGCCACAGCTTCGATCAGCGCACGCCCAGCGCCGCTGCCACGTACAGCCTCGTCCACATACAGGTCCTGCAGATAGCATACCGGCGTCATGGTCCAGGCACTGGCATGGAACAGGAAGTGGGTGATGCCGATGATGCGTCCGTCGCGCCGGGCGGCCAGGCCATGCAGCGCGGTGTCGTGCAGCACGCGCGCCCAAGTCTCCTCGAACTGCGCATCCGGCATGGCCGTTTCATAGAATGCGAGGTAGGCCCGCCACAGGTCAGTCCAGCGCGGCCGATCCGCTGAATGCAGCCGCGTGATCTCGATGGGCATAGGCCTCCCCGCCTTCCGGGCCGTAGAACATAATCCAGCAGGCAAAATCCTCACTGAACGTCTCGAAGCGATGCACCGTCCCAGCCGGGACGAAGATGGCATCGCCGGGATTGAAGGCTACCCGGTCCTCGCCGTACAGGGGCAGGCTCAGGTCATCGCCCAATGGGGCGCTGTTCACCGCGCGCATGAAAGTCCCGGTGCCGCTGACGACGATGTAAAGCTCGTCGCGGTCATGCGGGGTCTGCGGGTCATGGTCCCTGGGGGAGAACCAGCGCAGCTCCATCGTGCCATGCGCCAGCAACAGGGCCGCCGCATGGCCGGGGTCGATTGGCGCTTGGCGTGCCTCCGCCGGGGTAGCGCGCAGCTTTGGCGTCGGCGGCACGTTCTGTCCGTCCATAACATGCTCCACGGTGCGGCGGGGGTGCGGCTTGCCCGCGGGTAGGGCATCAGATGGGGTGTCCTGCCGCACGCCAAGGTCCTGACGTACGCTTTCTAGCATTTGTCCTCCTTCAGGACTTCGCCGGCAAGATACAGACTGCCGCAGATCAGCACGCGGGCCGGGTCCCCTGGGGGAAGCTGATGCAGCGCACCTGCCACGGTGGGGCCTGGCCGCGCCACGCCGCCGGACGCCGCGACGATGTCCGGCACCGGCAGGGCCAGGTGCTGGCCGGGTTCCTGCACCGCCCATAGGCTGGCGGCGTGCGGCAGCAGCGGGCGCAGGAACTCCGCCGCGTCCTTGGACTGCTTCATGCCGACGATCAGGTGAAGGGGCCGGTCCGACCATGCCGCAAGCTGCTGTCCCAAGGCCAGGCCAGCTCCTGGGTTATGGCCGCCGTCGAGCCACATTTCCCATCCATGCGGCAACTCTGATGCAAGCCTGCCATGCAGCCGCTGCAGACGCGCTGGCCATTCTGCCTGCGCCAGCCCGGCGTATGCGCCGTCCGGCACGGGACCGCGTGCGCGCAGGGCTGCGACGGCGATGCCGGCGTTGTCGATCTGGTGGGCGCCGAGCAGGGACGGCCTGGGCAGGTCCACGGCGCCGTGGGCGTCCTGGTAACGCAGGCCGGGTCCGTGGGCCTCGACCGTCCAATCGCGTCCGCGGGCCAGCAAGGGCGCTCCAGCCTCCAGCGCCGCCCCGGTCAGCACGGCGAGCACCTGGGGCGGCTGCGCTCCGGTCACGACGGGCACGCCGGGCTTCATGATCCCGGCCTTTTCCGCGGCGACGGCGGCCAGGGTGTCGCCCAGCAGGTCCGCATGGTCCATCGAGATGGAGGTGATCGCGCAGACCGCCGGGGCAGGGATCACGTTGGTCGCATCGCCGCGCCCGCCCAGGCCGACTTCCAGGATGCATAGGTCGGCCGGGGTCTCGGCGAACAGCACGAAGGCGGCGGCGGTGATGACCTCGAACACTGTGATCGGCGCGCCGGCGTTGACGGCCTCGACCCGTTCCAGCACCGCGGCGAGCGCGTCGTCGGACACGAGCTGCCCGGCGACGCGGAAGCGCTCGTTGAAGCGGATCAGGTGCGGCGACGTATAGACGTGGACGCGCTGGCCCGCCGCCTCCGCCATGGCGCGCAGGAAGGCGCAGGTGCTGCCCTTGCCGTTGGTGCCCGCGACGTGGATGACCGGGGGCAGCCGCGCCTCCGGGTGGTCCAACTGGACGAGCAGGCGCTGCAGCCGCTCCATGCCGAGGTCGATCAGGCGGGGGTACAGGCCGTGCAGGCGGTCGATGATGGGTTCGATCCGGCTCACGCCGCGGCTGGCTCCGCGGTCAGGGGCGCTGGCTGCATCAGCAGGCCGATCAGCCGGGCCAGGGTGGCGGGCAGGTCGGGGCGGGGCACCACCATGTCTAGGATGCCGTGCTCGTGCAGGTACTCGGCGCGCTGGAAGCCTTCGGGCAGGGTCTCGCGCACGGTCTGCTCGATGACGCGGGCGCCGGCGAAGCCGATCAGGGCGCCGGGTTCGGCGATCTGGATGTCGCCCAGCATGGCGAAGCTCGCGGTGACGCCCCCCGTGGTGGGGTCGGTCAGCACGGTGATGAACGGCAGCCCGGCCTCCTTCACCAGGCGGCTGGCGATGGTGGTGCGCGGCATCTGCATCAGGCTGACGGCGCCCTCCTGCATCCGGGCGCCGCCGCTGGCGGTGAAGACGATCAGCGGGGCATGCTGCAGCACCGCCAGGCGGGCGGCGGCGACGATGGCCTCGCCGACCGCGGCGCCCATGGTGCCGGCCATGAACTCGAACGCCATGGCGGCGACTACGGCGCGGTGGCCGCCGATGCTGCCATGGGCGACCAGGATGGCGTCGTCCAGGCCGGTGCGGTCGCGGGCCTCCTTCAGGCGGTCCTGATAGCGCTTGCTGTCGCGGAAGCGCAGGGGGTCGGCGGGCGCACGGGGCAGCTCGATGCGGGTGAATGCGCCCTGTTTTTCACCATCGGGCTTTTCACCATCGGGCTTGTCGGGGTCGAAGCCGTCGAAGGTGTAGGCCAGGCGCTCGGCGGCGGTCGGGCGCAGGTGGTGGCCGCAGGTGGTGCAGACCTTCATGTTGCGGTCCAGGTCGCGGCCGAACAGCATCGCCTGGCAGTCGGGGCACTGGGTCCAGAGGTTATCGGGAACGTCGCGCCGGCCCAGCCAGGTGCGGATCTTAGGACGGACGTACTCGGCCAGCCAGCTCATGGTTGGGTCCGGCCCATGCTAGGCAGGCACCCGGGCGTGGCGGACGCCCTCGGCCAGGGCACGCACCTGGTCCAGCACGCGTTGCGCAGTGTCGGGGGCGGGGCGGCCGTGCTCGTCCAGGCTGGCCGACAGGGTGTCGATCAGCGCGGAGGCGACCACGGCGGCGTCGGCCACGCGCACCGCCTCCGCCGCCTGGGCCGGGGTGCGGACGCCGAAGCCGATGGCGATCGGGAGGGTGGTCGCGGCCCGCACGCGCGGCATGGCGGCGGCGAGGCTCTCGGCGGTGGCGCTGCGGGTGCCGGTGATCCCCGTGATGCTGACGTAGTAGACGAAGCCGGAGCTGCCATCGAGCACCAGCGGCAGGCGGGCGACGTCGGTGGTGGGGGCGACCAGGCGGATGAAGTCCAGGCCCAGCGCGGCGGCGTGGGGGACGAGCATGTCGGCCTCCTCGGTCGGGAGGTCTACGACGATCAGGCCGTCCACTCCGGCGGCGGCGGCGTCGGTGCAGAACCGCTCGGGACCGTAGGAGGCGATGGGGTTCAGGTAGCCCATCAGGATCACCGGCGTCGCGTCGTCGTCCAGGCGGAAGTCGCGCACCATGGCGAGGGTGCGGGCGAGCGTCGCGCCGGCCCGCAAGCCGCGCAGCCCGGCGGCCTGCACGGTGGGGCCGTCCGCCATCGGGTCGGTGAAGGGCATGCCGATCTCGATCAGGTCGGCTCCGGCGGCGGGCATGCCGCGCAGGATGGCCATGCTGGTCTCGGCGTCGGGGTCGTAGGCTTCGAGGAACGGGATCAGTGCGCCGCGGCCCTCGGCGCGTAGGGCGGCGAAGCGGGCGGCGATGCGGCTCATGCCGCTCCCTTTCCCGGAGGAGGAGGGTTGGGGAGAGGGAGCAGCAGTGGGTTCACAGCTTTACGCCCAGGTGTTCGGCGACCGTGAAGATGTCCTTGTCGCCGCGGCCGCACATGTTCATCAGCACCACCGCGTCAGGCCCCAGCGCCGGGGCGATCTTGGCGACGTGGGCGATGGCGTGGGCCGGCTCCAGGGCGGGGATGATGCCCTCTGTCTGGGTGCATAGTTGGAAGGCGTCCAGCGCCTCCTGGTCGGTGGCGGCCACGTATTCCACCCGGCCGATCTCGTGCAGCCAGGAGTGCTCGGGGCCGATGCCGGGGTAGTCCAGCCCGGCGCTGATGCTGTGCGCCTCCTGGATCTGGCCGTCGTCGTCCTGCAGCAAGTAGGTGCGGTTGCCGTGCAGCACGCCGGGGCGGCCACGCGACAGGCTGGCGGCGTGCTCCTTGGTGTCCAGGCCGTGGCCGGCGGCCTCTACGCCGATCAGGCGCACGTCGTCGTCCAGGAAGGGGTGGAACAAGCCCATCGCGTTGCTGCCGCCGCCGATGGCCGCCACGAGGGCGTCGGGCAGGCGGCCCTCGGCCTCCATGATCTGCACCCGCGCCTCGGTGCCGATGATGCTCTGGAAGTCGCGCACCATGGCCGGGTAGGGATGCGGGCCGGCGACGGTGCCGATCAGGTAATAAGTGTCCTCGACGTTGGCGACCCAGTCGCGCATCGCCTCGTTCATCGCGTCCTTCAGGGTACCGGCGCCGGATGTGACGGCGTTGATCTCGGCGCCCAGCAGCCGCATGCGGAACACGTTGGGCTTCTGCCGCTCGACGTCGGTGGCGCCCATGTAGATGGTGCAGGGCAGGCCGAACAGGGCGCAGACAGTGGCGGTGGCGACGCCGTGCTGGCCGGCGCCGGTCTCGGCGATGATGCGGGTCTTGCCCATGCGGCGGGCCAGCAGGATCTGGCCCATGCAGTTGTTGATCTTGTGGCTGCCGGTGTGGTTCAGCTCGTCGCGCTTCATGTAGATGCGGGCGCCGCCGAGCTTGGCGGTCAGGCGCTGGGCGAACCACAAGGGGCTGGGGCGGCCGACGTAGTCCTTCAGGTAGGCGTCCAGCTCGGTCTGGAAGGTGGGGTCGGCCTTGGCGGCCTCGTATGCCTGTTCCACTTGCAGGATCAGCGGCATCAAGGTTTCCGCCACGAAGCGTCCGCCGAAGCCGCCGAAACGGCCGCGGGCGTCGGGACCCAGGCGGAGACTGTTGGGACGGGGCGGGGCGATTTGGTTCAAGGCTGGCTCCTGCATGGCACGGACGGCTGACGCCGGGCTGTCATACCGTAGCGGCTGCCGGGGGTCACGCCCTGCTTCGGGCTGGCTGGCTCGGCAAGACGAGCCGGGCCGCTGCCGCGACCCTTCTATGCGCGCATCGGCCAGGGCGCGCATCGGCCAGGGCGCGCATCGGGATGTGACCGGCGTCACAGCATTCAGGCGCGGCGCTGGCTAGTGCTGTTCCCCGCATAGGACGGCAGCCGCAGCAGCGGGTGTGTCCCCTGCGATTGAGGAGATGCGCCATGCCCTTTGTTTCCCAGCCTCGCGTCCTGCTGCCCCACGCACGGCCATCCCGCTTCGCCAACCCAGGCCGCCGCAGCACCCTGCGGTTCCTGGCCTGGATCGCCGCGGCATCGCTCGCTGCGCTGGTTGCCTGGCAGGGGTTCACCCATCCGTTGTCGGACTTGTCGGCTTACGGATGCTGGAGCATTCCCGACGATGCCTCCGCCTGCACTCTGGGCTATGCTCCTGCTCCGCAGGACCAGCTCCTGGAGCCTGCTCCGAGCGTGCTGCCCGAGCATGGCGGGCGTGCCGTCCTGACGCAGCAAGCCCTGAGGCTCCGGCAACTTGCGGCCATGGCTGATCCTCCTGCCTCGCCGTGATGCGCCGTGCCGCCGGCCTTGCGATGGCTTCCCTTGCCCTACTCGCCCCGGTAGCGGCCCAAGCCGGGTGTGTGTTCACCGTGTTCAACGCGCCAGGCGCGGCCGTGGGCACCATCGTCAACGGGACCAGCATCGCCGGCCTGCTCGCCTTGCGCCGGCATGGAGACGGATGCGCCAGCCTCGGCTGATGGCCATGGCCCTGCCCTGTGCACCGGTGCGGCGTGGGGCCGATGCTGACTTGGGCCTTCAGGGAGGGCGCGCCCGGCTTGGACCCGGCGGGTCCGGCAGGGTAGGCTGGGCCATGCTGTACCTGAACACCGGCCATGCCCCGCGCCAAACCGTGCAGCCCGGGCCGCATACGGACGTGGCGGGCGCGGCGTGGCTGGACCTGCTTCTGCCGGAGGATGGCGAGCGGTCCTGGGCCGAGCGGACCACCGGCCTGCGCGTCCCAGCGCAGGCGGATCTTGCCGAGATCGAGAGCAGCAGCCGGCTCGCCACCGCCGGCCAGGTGCTGACGCTCAGCATGCCGATGGCCTACCTTGGCCCAGACGGCGCCTCGATGGCGGCGCCGCTCGGCTTCGTGCTGTCGCCGGACCACCTCATCACGGTCCGGTTCGCCGAGTTGCCGGTGTTCGACGCCTTTGCCGAACGGTTCGCGTCGGCGCCGCATCCCGGCAGCGCCGCAGCGTTCGTGGGGCTGCTGGAGGCGGTGGTGGACCGGCTGGCGGACGTGCTGGAGCGGGTCGGGGCCGAGCTGGACGGCATGGCCCGCGGGGTGTTCCGCGGGGAGGGCGCGCGCAACGCCTCCGAGACTGACCAGAAGCTGCGCGCCACCCTGCGCGGCGTGGGCCAGGCCGGGGAGCGGCTGTCGAACATCCGCGACAGCCTGCTGGGGGTGAGCCGCATCGTCAGTTATGTCCAGGAGGTGGCCGAGGGCTGGCTGCCGGCCGAGCTGCGCCCGCGGCTCAAGACGCTGCGGCAGGATGTCGCGTCGCTGTCCGACTACGACAACCAGTTGGGCAACAGGGTGCAGTTCCTGCTGGATGCGACGCTGGGATTCATCAACATCGAGCAGGCGAACGGCATCAAGGTGCTGACCGTCGTGTCGGTGGTGGGCGTGCCGCCAACCCTGCTGGCGAGCATCTACGGGATGAACTTCAAGAACATCCCGGAGCTGCAATGGGAGTACGGCTACGCCTACGGGCTGACGGTCATCGTGTTGAGCGGGCTGCTGCCGTTGCTGTGGTTCAAGAAGAAGGGGTGGGTTTAGGGTCCGGCTGGGATGGGCCTCTAGGCAGCGCCCCGCAGCTTGGCCCTTGCAGCCTCGGCCAGGAACCGGGTGCGGTCGGTGGTCGCCCGATCTATTTCGGCGACCAGGGCCTTCGGCAGGGGCACGTTGACCTCGGCTGACCCGGCTGCCGCCGCAGCGTCAACCAGGAATGCAACGGCTGACCGGTTGTCCACATCGTCCATGATGCGGTCCAAGGAGGACGCGCCCGGGATTGGCTCACCGTCCTCCGCCATGCCTTCGATATGGAAGGCCAGTGCCTCGGCAGCCATCTGCCGAGCTTCCTCAAGCGTCGAACCGGCGGTGATGCAGCCGGGGAAGTCGGGGAAATCCACCCCGAAATCGCTGGTGTCCTCCTTGCGGAGCAGCGCGATGTAAACAGCCACAGGCTCACCTCAACTTCAGGCCGGATTGACGTTCGATGCTACGCAGCGTGCCAACCGGCAGGTCCCTCCTGGGATGTGGGACCGTAACACGGCCAGCACGCGCCGGGCGCTTGGATTGCCAGTGGCTGCCCTTGATCGCCACGCGCTGCCATCCCGCGGCCTCGATCAAGCGGATCACGTCACGGCTGTTCAAGAACGACCCGCGCCAACCTCCGTGCGCTGCTGCCGTGCCATCTTTGCAGCGGCAACGAATGCCTTGATCAGCTCCACGTCCTTTACCCCACGCGTCCGCTCCACGCCGGAGGACACATCCACCGCCGGAGCGCCCGATACGCGGACGGCCTCGGCCACGTTGCCCGGCGTCAGGCCGCCGGCCAGCAGCCAGGGCAGGGGAGCGGCCCAGCCCTGCAGAAGCGACCAATCGAAGGACACTGCGTTGCCGCCGGGGCGGGTGGCGCCGGGCGGGGCCTTGGCGTCCAGCAGCAGCCCGTCCACGCCCGGTGCCGCTGCTGGCAGGTCGGCGGCGCCGCTGATGCCGGCCACGTGCCAGACTGGCACTCCGAAGCGGGTTCGCAGCTCTGCCGCCCGTGCGGCCGTCGCATTGACCTGCAAGACGTCCAGCCTGATGGCAGCCAACGTCGTGGCGATGTCCGAGTCGGTCGGCTCCACGAACAGGCCGACCCGTGCCGGGCCGCGGCGGTGGGTGTCCAGCGCGGCAGCCTGGGCCGGGGTGATGGCACGAGGGGAGGGCGGGAAGAACACGTAGCCGATCCAATCCGCCCCGGCCTCCGCGGCAGCGTCCAGGGCATCGGGCGTCGTGATGCCGCAAATCTTGATCTTGATGGTCATGCAAGCCTTGGGGTGGTCATGCAAGCCCGGCCATGATCATGCAAGCCCGGCAGTGGTCATGCGAGTTCGGCTGCGATGGCAGCGGCGGCGGCGGCCGGATCGGGGCTGCCGGTGATCGGGCGGCCGACCACGATCCAGTCTGCGCCGGCGTCCATGGCGTCCCGCGGCGTCATCGTGCGCGCCTGGTCTGCCATGGCCGCGCCCGTGGGCCGGATGCCGGGCACCACCAGCACCGGCCCGGCGCCCAACGCATCCCGCAGCATCGCCGCCTCCTGCGCGCTGCACACTATGCCGTCGGCACCGGACTGCAGCGCCAGGCGGGCCAGGCGCAGCACCTGCTGGCGCGGGCCGCCGGCCACACCCGTCGCATGCAGGGCGCTGCTGTCCAGGCTGGTCAGCACCGTCACCGCGAGCAGGGTGGGGCGGTCCGGCCCCTCCACCGCGCGCCGCGCCGCCTCCATCATCGCGCCGCCGCCGCCAGCATGGAGCGTCAGCATCCGGGGCCGCAACGGCAGCACCGCGCGGACGGCGCCGGCGACGGTGTTGGGGATGTCGTGCAGCTTGAGGTCCAGGAACACCGGGCGCTGCGTGACGCCGCGCACCGCGCCGGGTCCGCAGGCCAGGACGAATTCCAATCCGAGCTTCAGTAGCCCGCAATGCGGGGCCAGCACGTCGGCCCATGCCGCGGCCTGCGCCGGGTCAGCGGTGTCCAGCGCAGCGATCAGGCCGGTCACTAGACCCTTGGGGCGGCCAGGGATGGCGTGGTTGACGACGTGGTTGACATGGGCGGCAGGGCGGTGCGTGCCGGCATTATCGGTGCCGGGGCAGGGGCAGGGCGGGTCTTCATCGTCCGCAACTGCGCCTGTAGTTGGGTTACGGCCATCTCGGCCCTGCGTGCCCGAGTCCGCAGGGCCAGGGTGCCGCCCCAGGTCATCAGCGCGCCGACCACGAAGAACACCCCGGACGCTACCAGCACGGCGACGGACACCGGCGCATCGATGGAGATGTCGGTCGGCCACAGGCCCAGTTGCACCACCTGCTTGTTCGATAGCGCGAACAGCACCAGCAGCAGCAGGACAGGCACGGCGATCAAGAGGCGCATATGGGGGACCTGTCAGGCAGTGAGGCGTTCGGCGCGGGCCGGGGTGCGGGCAGGCTTGGGGCCTTGGTTGACCCGCTCGCGCAACTCCTTGCCGGCCTTGAAGAAGGGCACCGCCTTTTCCAGCACCGGCACGGCCTCGCCGGTGCGGGGGTTGCGGCCGGTGCGGGCGTCACGCCGCTTGACGGTGAAGGCGCCGAAGCCGCGCAGCTCCACCCGGGCGCCGCGGGCCAGGGCGCCGGTGATCTCGTCGAAGATGGTGGAGACGATCAGTTCCACGTCGCGGCTGAGCAGATGCGGGTTCGCAGCGGCAAGGTCTGCGATGAGTTCGGATTTCGTCATGGCCTCGATGCCGTGTGCGGTGCCGCCAGGCGGCCAGGAAACCGAACGATGCCGGACCCTGGCGTGCCCGTCAAGGAAACGGCCCGCTCGGAGGGTGGCAGTGTGACACCGCCTGCTGCTCCCGTTTGCTGAGCCTGGATCGGAGGCGGGCTGATGGCGTCGTCGAGCCGCTCGGATTGGAGGCGAGCCAGAGCAGGCGGCTCGCTATCCCTCAAATAGGAGCCGCTGCATCAATACGACCTCATGGCCGTCCTCCTGTTCCACCCCCACTCGCTGCCAACCGAGGCGCGCATAGAACGGCTCGGCCGTCCAGGTGTAGAGCCAAAGGATCGGCACGGAAGCCGCCACCGCGAACGCTTCGGCACGCCCTATTAGTGCGGTGGCGTAGCCGCGCCCACGAAACGCAGGCTCGACGAAAACTCCGGCGAGCCAGGGGGTAAGGTCAGGCCGCGTATCCAGGTCGCCGCGCACGACGCCCGCGGTTCCAACGGGCCGATTGTGGTCAAACAGAACGAACGTCTCTTTTGGACCCACCGGCGGCGCAAGGATCAACGCCGTCATCTCGGCAACCGAGTAGCCGCCTGGCTCCTGGAAGAAGGCGTCCACCCGCCAGGTGGCAACGAGGGGCGCCAGATCGGGCCGGTCAGAAACCGCCACGATCTTGAACTGGCCCACCTCCGCCTACTCGCCAGCCTGTCCCTGCCAGATCGCCCATGCGCCGGTCGGCGCGAGGGTGCTGCCCACGGCGGCTTGCCAGAGGCCGGACAGGGTGGCGCCGACGGTCCGGTCGTAGAACGAACCCGTCTGCAGGTCCCGTACCGGCGTGTCGGCGGAGATGCCGTGCTCCCGCGCCAGCCAGTCCAACGCCTCCGTCTCGCCGCCGATCTCGTCCACCAGGCCCAGCTTGAGGGCCTGCCGCCCGGTGTAGGCACCGCCATCGCCCAGCTTGCGCACGTCCGCCGGGTCCATGTGGCGGCCCAGCGCCACCATGCCGACGAACTGGTCATACATGTCGTCCACCAGCCCGTGCAGGTAGTCCCGCCCCTGCGGGGTCAGCCCGCGAGTGAGGCTGGGCTGGTCCTTCAGGGGTCCGGAGGTGATTGCCTCGGCCGAGAGGCCCAGCTTGCCCGGCAGTCCCGACACCTCGCCGGTTTGCAGGATCACGCCAATGGAGCCGGTCAGCGTCGCATCCCGCGCAAATACCCGCGCCGCCGGCATCGCGATCATGTAGCCGGCGCTGGCCGCCGTGCCGCGCATGACGGCCACGACGGGCTTCGCCGCCGCAACCCGCATCAGGGCGCCGCGCAGGCTCTCGCCCCCCGCGACGGAGCCGCCGGGGCTGTCGATGGACACGATCACCGCCGGCACGGTCTTGTCCTTTGCCAGGGCCAGCACCGCGCGCAGCAGCTTGGTGTCCTCGGTGATTATGCCGGTGACGTTCACCCGCGCAATATGCCGCAGCCCTGCCCCTGGCAGTGCCCCGGCACGACCGGCAATGACGGCCAGGGCAACTACCCCGGCCAGCACCGCCAGCACCCGCCAAAAGTTCAGGCGGCGCTTGAGGCGCCGCCTGTCCAGTAAGAGATCAGTCTCGAACGCCAACTAAGCGTCAGTCTGCTGGTTTCGGCGCCGGATGGCCGCACCCAGGATATCGCCCAGCGACGCACCGCTGTCGGTGGTGCCGAACTCCTGGATGGCCTGCTTGTCCTCCTCCATCTCGCGTCCCTTGATGGTGAGCGACAGCTTGCGGGCGGCGCGGTCGATGGCCGTCACCTTGGCGTCCACCTTCTCGCCGACGGCGAACCGGTCCGGACGCTGGTCCGACTTGTCCCGCGCCAGCTCGGCCCGGCGGATGAAGCCGGTCAGCACGTCGTCCACCTTCACCTCGATGCCGTTGGCCTGCACCGCGGTCACGATGCACGTCACGACGTCGTTCTTATGCACGCGGCTAAGCGTGTCGGCGGCCGGGTCGTCCTGAAGCTGCTTGATGCCGAGGCTGATGCGCTCCTTCTCGACATCCACGTCCAGCACCTTGGCCTTGACCATGGCGCCCTTCTCGAACTTGGTGATCGCTAGCTCGCCGGCCTCGTCCCAGGACAGGTCGGACATGTGCACCATGCCGTCGATGTCGGGGCCGATGCCGATGAACAGGCCGAACTCGGTGATGTTGCGGACCTCGCCCTCGACGGTGCTGCCGACGGGGTGCTCGTCCTGGAACTCCTCCCACGGGTTGCGCTGCACCTGCTTGAGGCCAAGGCTAATACGCCGCTTGCTGCTGTCCACGTCGAGCACCAGCACATCCACCTCCTGCGAGGTGGCGACGATCTTGCCGGGATGGACGTTCTTCTTGGTCCAGCTCATCTCGCTGACGTGGACTAGGCCCTCGACGCCAGGCTCCAGTTCCACGAAGGCGCCGTAGTCGGTGATGTTGGTCACGCGGCCGCTGTACTTGGCGCCGGGCGGGTACTTCGCCGCCACGCCTTCCCACGGGTCGGCCTCGAGCTGCTTCATGCCGAGGCTGATGCGCTGGGTCTCGCTGTTGAAGCGGATCACCTGGACACGCACGGGCTGGCCGATCTGCAGGGCCTCGCTGGGGTGGTTGATGCGGCGCCAGGCGATGTCGGTGACATGCAGCAGGCCATCGACGCCGCCGAGATCGACGAAGGCGCCGTAGTCGGTGATGTTCTTCACCACGCCGTCGAGGATCATGCCCTCCTTCAGGCCCTGGATCAGCTCGCTGCGCTGCTCGGCGCGGGTCTCCTCCAGCACGGCACGGCGGCTGACGACGATGTTGCCGCGGGCGCGGTCCATCTTGAGGATCTGGAACGGCTGCGGGGTTCCCATCAGGGGGCCGACGTCGCGTACGGGGCGGATGTCCACTTGGCTGCCGGGCAGGAAAGCCACGGCGCCGCCGAGATCGACGGTGAAGCCGCCCTTGACCCGGCCGTAGATGGTGCCGTTCACGCGCTGCTGCGCCTCGAAGGCCTTTTCGAGGTTGGTCCAAGCCTCTTCGCGGCGGGCCTTCTCGCGGGACAGGACGATGGAGCCGTCGCGGTCCTCGTAGCGCTCGACATACAGCTCGATGTTGTCGCCGGGCTTCACCTCGGGCTTTTGGCCGGGGAGGGCGAATTCTTTGAGGGCGACGCGGCCCTCGGACTTCAGGCCGACATCGACGATGGCGTATTCTTCGGTGAGGCGGACGACGCGGCCGGTGACGACCGAGCCTTCGAAGCCGGTCTCCCGGGCCATGCTCTCGTCGAGCATGGAGGCGAAATCCTCCATGCCGGACATGGCGTTGGAGGGGCGGTCGAGGAGGGCGGTGGCGGATGATGCCATAGGTAAGGATGGTTCCTGTAGGTGGGCCGGGGCGAACCCGGCTCATCGGCGTGCGCGGCTGGGAGAAGCCCGGCTACGGCTTGCCCCGGCGGCCTGTGGCTCGCAACGGGACCGGATTGAACGGCAACAGGCCCGTGCCGCTTGGCCGGACCTGGTGTAGAGGCAGACATACGTTTTGGGTGGCAGGAGTCAAGCGGAACCGAGTCGATCCCGCACGATTTCCAAGGCGCGGGCGAAGGCGGCGTCGGCATCCAGGTGCGTGGTGTCCAGCACGATGGCGTCCCCGGCCTGACGCAGCGGCGCCGCCAGCCGCTCCGCATCCTGGGCGTCGCGGCGGGCGAGGTCCGCCTCCACCTTTTCCAAGGGGACGTCTGCGCCGCGGTCCTGCATTTCCCGCCAGCGGCGCTCGGCCCGCGCACCTACGTCTGCCACAACGAACAGCTTGACCCGCGCGTGCGGCAGGATGACGGTGCCGATGTCGCGCCCGTCTAGGATCGCGCCGTCGGCTGCGAACCCCCGTTGGAAGTCCATCAAGGCCGCGCGCACGGCGGGGTGGCCGGCTACTTTGCTGGCTGCGGCATCGGCGACGGGGCCGCGCAGGTCACTACGGGCAAGGTCGGCCGCTTGAAGGCCCTTGGCAGCGGATGCAGCGCTGTCAGGGTTGGCCGGGTCGTTGCCTGCATCAAGCACGCGGCGCGCTACGGCACGGTAGAGTAGGCCGGTATCGAGGTAGGGCAGATCGAGGGCCGCCGCCAGCCGCCGGGCCAATGTGCCCTTGCCGGCCGCTGCAGGGCCGTCGATGGCGATGGTCACGGTCACTGCACGTCCGCGCCCAGCCCACGCATCAGCGCCACGAAGCCCGGAAAGCTGGTGTCGATGAAGGCGGAGTCGTCCACGCCGACCGGCGCCTCTGTGATGGCCATGCCTAGCACCAAGGCGCTCATGGCAAGGCGGTGGTCCATGTGGGTCTCGACCAGGCCGCCGCCAGCCGGAGGCCGGTTGCCGCCGTGCACGAGCAGGTCGTCACCGTCGATCTCGACCCGGGCGCCGTTGACGGCCAGCAGGGCGGCAGTGGCGGACAGGCGGTCGCTCTCCTTCACGCGCAACTCCGCCAAGCCGCGCATCCTTGTCGTGCCGGCAGCGCAGGAGGCGGCCACAGCCAGGACTGGGTACTCGTCGATCATGCTGGGTGCGCGCCCGGGAGGCACGTCGGCGCCATGCAGGCCGGTATAGGTCGCGGTCACGTCGCCGACGGGTTCGCCGCCTTCCTCGCGCTCGTTCGTCACCTGCAGGTCCGCGCCCATCTCCCGCAGCGTCGTGAACAGCCCGGTGCGCAGCGGGTTCAGCCCTACGCCCTGCACCGTGACGCGGGAGCCGGGGACCAGCAGCGCCGCCACCAGCGGGAAGGCGGCCGAGGACGGGTCCCCCGGCACCAGCACGTCGACCGCGCGCAGTTCCGGCTGGCCCATCAGGCTGGCGACCCTGCCGTGGCCGGACTGCTCCACCCGCACCTCGGCGCCGAAGTGGCGCAGCATGCGTTCGGAGTGGTCGCGCGTCGGCTCCGGCTCCTCGATGCGGGTCCAGCCCGGCGCGTTCAGCCCGGCCAGCAGCAGCGCGGACTTCACCTGCGCCGAGGCGACTGGCAGCCGGTACTCGATGGGCAGCGCGTCGCGGGCACCCTGGATCGCCAGCGGCAGCCGCCCGCCCTGCCGCCCGCTGAACCGCGCGCCGCACGCCTGCAGGGGGTCGGTCACACGGCGCATCGGGCGGCGGCGCAGGCTGGCGTCGCCGGTCATGACGGCGAACAGGTCGTGGCTGGCGAGGATGCCGCACAGCAGCCGGGCGGCGGTGCCGGAGTTGCCCATATCCAGCACGTCCGCTGGCTCGATCAGGCCACCGATGCCGCGGCCGGCCACTCGCCAGCGGCCCGGCGCGTCCTGCGCGACCTCGGCGCCCAGGGCGCGCATGGCAGCGGCGGTCCGCAGCACGTCCTCGCCCTCCAGCAGGCCGGTGATGCCGGTTTCACCGACTGCCAGCCCGGCGAACATCAGGGCGCGATGGCTGATGCTCTTGTCGCCGGGCACGCGGAGGGTGCCGGTGAGCGGGCGGAGGGAGCGGCGTGCGGTGAGCGGCCGGGCGGGGTGATTCATAGATGTAGTTCCAGGGAAGGCAGTGCCGGGCGATGCGGTTCCGGGTCGGGGTGCGCCCGGTAACACGCAGGGGTGCCGTTTGACAGCGGGGGGGCGCGGTTTGACAGCGGGCCGCCGCGATGGCATGGCCCCCGCCCTTTGATGTCCGCCGTTCGAGGTCTGCTTGCTTGGAGCGGTGCGACGGCTGCCGGCTACAATCCTGAGGGGACCCGATGGCGAAGCCTGAACTCGGCACCAAGCGCGTCTGCGTCGCCTGCAGCACGCGGTTCTACGACCTGACGAAGGTCCCGGCCGTCTGCCCGAAGTGCGGCACCGAGCAGCCGCTCGAGCAGCCCCGCGCCCGCCGCACTGGGGGTAACGTTGTCGAGGACAAGCGGGTGAAGAAGGCGCCCGCGCCGGGGTTGGAGGATGCCGAAGTTGAAGTCGAGGCGGCCGAGGAGGCCGAGGAGGAGGAGGACGTCCTGGAGGACACCTCCGACCTGGAGGACGACGCCGACGCGATCGGCGGCGACATCGAGGTCGAGCCGGAAGCGGACGAGAAGGACCTTTAGACCCAGGATGGCGGGGCGGTGGGGTTCCGCCTGCCGCTCCGGCTTCCCCTGCGTCCCGGCCCGTCTGCGTCCCCGCCAGTTTGCGTTCCATGGAAGTGTCCTTTGCGCCTTGGGTGGTGCATGCTCGTGGGAGGCGGCGCTGGATTGCTGGAGCCCCCTCGTGCGAACGTTTGCTGGAGGCGAGCTGCCGTGTGCTGTACCCGGACAGCATCTTCACTGACACATGCCGCATCATCGCCCACCCAATGACAACCCGAGCTTCGGGCTGGTGCCACCGCTCTGAAGGTCGCGCGGCGGGCGATCGAGGTGACAAGCTCACGCGTCGTCCGCAAGCCGTCGCGGGAGGACGATCCGGGCCAGAGGCGGTTGGACATCAGCTTGGCGCAGGCGGAGCTTGGGTGGCAACTGAAGGTGGCGCCCAGTGAGGGATGCGGCGCACTATCCTCTTCCTTGAGCACCTGCGGGCGATGCTGCTGCGGAGAGTGCTGGGTGGAGAACAGACGGCAGCGGACTGACTTGCAAGCGTAACAACATGACTTCCGCCTTGACCCATCCTTCTGTGTGTCATAGATAGCTGTGACCGGACATGATTTGGCCTTGACGGCTGGGTGGTTGGTTCGGTAGGTTCGTTGCCCTGCTTAGGTTGCAGCGTTCAGGTTC
>JAABUX010002442.1_pt1 | contig 26401 bp, 27 predicted proteins | sample 5561851 | NCBI WGS metagenome assembly JAABUX01 (sample SAMN10711883, study PRJNA513361) | rock metagenome | isolation source: Antarctica rocks | place: Antarctica: Victoria Land, Richard Nunatak red sandstone | collected 2016-01-03 | reverse complement strand
CCCCAAGAGGACCTCTCCCCCTAGCATGACTAGATAAGGCCCCCGGGAGACCACCGGGTAGACGGGCCGCGGGTGCACGCCCGGTAACGGGTGCAGCTGAGCGGTTCCGATCGGCCGAGCGGCGTGAAGATTCTTCTCCACTGTCCGGCAAAATTCAGCTCAATCCCGCGCGGGATTGCGTGCGGCTCGATCGATCACAAACACTCGTCACCAACAGAAAGAGGGTGGCCACTACATTGGTAGTGGCCACCCTCTTTCTGTTGGCAATACGGCCTGCGACTGCGGTCGCATGGCAAACGACGGGCCGACTGCGGTCGGGTTAGGGGCTACCAAGAGAGGTAAACAATGACTACAGACACGCGGAGTAATGACGGACAGATCATTATTGATCTTGACCCGGAACTGCAACACCAGATCGAAGCGGCGGCGGCCCAAAGAAATTTATCGGTGCGTGATTACGTGATGATGGCTGTCCAGGATGCGCTGGTGGTAGAACTCGATCAGGAACTAGGTCGCCAGAACGCAACACGGGAAGGACAACTATCAGCCCGCTCTTTCGTACGTGACTGGGAGTCGCCCGAGGATCAAGCGTACGATACCGTGCGATAGTATCTAGTTAACACAATAAGATGACAAAGGCTTGGGGGGGAAGGCTAACATGACGGCCTATCGATCTCGCGTGTGGGTCCCGCCATTGGTACAGCAGTCCACCGCATCAGCGCGGCAGATGGGATTCGAGAATTCATGTATCCCCGAAGTCGGGCGGCTCCTGGGTGTGCTTGCGGCCGGGGTGCGCGGCGGAACGATCGGGGAAGTGGGCGCCGGATGCGGCGTCGGCGCCGCGTGGCTCGCCAGGGACTCGCTGCGGACAGCCGTTTCGTGACAGTCGAGTCGGACGACGGGAGGGCCGCCTCAGTCGCGACCCTGTTTCAGGATCACCTCAACATCCGCGTCTTGCACGGTGATTGGCACGACATCCTCACGCACGGTCCGTTTGACCTGCTGTTCGTCGACGCCTCGCCAGCCAAGTACGACGAACCGGCGCTCGTCGTGGAGTCGCTCCGGACCGGCGGTCTCGTCGTGCTCGACGACCTCACGCCCGAGGAGTACTGGCCTCCTGAGTGGCGCGGTCAGCCCGATGTCGTGCGCCAGTTTTGGCTCAACGACGAACGGTTGAGCGCAACGGAGGTGCTGACAACACCGCGGACAGCCGCCATCCTGACCACGCGCATTGGCTAACTGAGCATAGCTGTGCCTCGAGTGTCCGCCCGACCGCGGTCGGCCCGTCGTTTGCCATGCGACCGCAGTCGCGGGCGTAGGCCCGCGCGGAGGTACAAGATATAGCCGGCTGGCCTCCAGTGCATTATGCTGTAAGTATGACAACGACGCTGGAGTTCGCGGACGCCTTTGCGCGCGACCTCCCTTTCGAGATCGATCCCTTCCAGATAGAGGCCATTGCCGCCCTGGAGCGCGGCCATTCCGTGCTGGTCACCGCGCCGACGGGGGCCGGCAAGACGGTCGTGGCCGACTTTGCCGCCTTTGCCGCCATGGCCAATGGGCGCAAGCTCGTCTACACCACCCCGATCAAGGCGCTCTCTAACCAGAAGTATCGCCAACTGGTCGAGCAGTACGGTCCTGGCGAGGTCGGCATCGTCACCGGCGACACCATGGTCAACCGCGACGCTCCCCTGCTGGTGATGACCACGGAGATCCTGCGCAACCTGCTGGTGGTCAGCAAGGACCCCCTGCGCGACATCGGCTACGTGGTCGTCGACGAGATCCACTTCCTGGCCGACCGCGAGCGCGGCGTGGTGTGGGAGGAAACGCTGATCTCTTGCCCGCGCCACATCCAGCTGGTCTGCCTCTCGGCTACGGTCAGCAACGCGCGCGAGGTCGCGGCCTGGCTCGGCCACGTCCACGGCCCCACAGACCTGATCCAGCACGACAAGCGTCCCGTCCCGCTCGAAGATTATGTCTACACGGACGGCGAACTCGCCCGCATCCGCGACGCCAATGGCCGCCGCGTACGCTCGTTCCCCCACCTCGGCGCCGCCGACCATGAGCGCGGCGCCCGGCACACGCGGGAGCGCGCGCGCCGCGACGACGGGAACGGGCGCGGCGAGCCGCCCGAGCCGATTGCGCCGGCGCTGGTGGAGCGCCTGCGCGCGGTGGGCTTCCTGCCCACCATCTACTTCCGCTTCGGCCGCCGCTCGGCCGAGGAGTTGGCCTGGGTCATCGTGCGCTCCGGCACGCTCCCCGCCCTAACTCCAGAGCGGACGCAAGCGATCGGAGACGCCATGGCGCGCGCGTTGCAGGACATGGACGACGACACGCGCGGCCTGACCCAGGTGACGGACCTGATGCGCATCCTGCCCACGGGCATCGCCTACCACCATGCCGGGCTGATCCACCCGCTCAAGGCGCTGGTGGAAGAGCTGTTCGCCGCGGCGCGGCTCGACGTGGTCGTGGCCACCAGCACGCTGGCCATGGGCCTGCACCTGCCCGCCCGCTCCGTCGTGCTAGGCGAGCTCAAGAAGTTTAACGGCCAGTCGTTCGAGCCGCTCACGGCGACGGAGTATCGCCAGATGACCGGCCGCGCCGGACGCCGCGGCATCGACACGATGGGCGCGGCGGTGCTGGTACCCTCGTCGTACCTGCCTTTCGAGGCGGTGTTCCGGCGTATGAGCGGCCCGCCCGAGCCGCTGGAGAGCGCCTTTGAGCTGCGCTACAATACCGTCCTCAACCTGTACCGCCCCGACGACGAGCAGCGCATCCTGAACCTGCTGGAGAACAACCTGGCCGCGTTCCATCGCGAACAGGAGGAACAGCGCGAGCAACGCGGCGCCAACCGGCGGCGTCCGCCCCGGCGACGCGGCGGGCAGTCGCGCCTCTACGCCATGCTCGATGTGCTGACCAGCGAACGGTTGATGGACCGCGGCGGCGACCTCAAGACGAAGGGAGTGGTGGCGCGGCACATCTTCAATCCCTGGGAGATCGCCGTGACTACCCTGCTGCTGGACGGCTCGCTGGCCTCGCTGGAGCCGCCCGAGACCGCCTACGTGATCAGCCTGTTCATCCCCAGCAAGTTCGTTGCGCCATCCTTCGACGAGCCGCGCCACGGCCGTGGCGGCTACGAGTCGCGCCGGTCACGCCGCCAGCATCTGAAGGAGACGCGCTCGTGGACGCCCATGGAGGTCATCGAGGAGACGATTGTGACCACGGTGACGCGGCTGCGTGGCCGCGAGGAGCGGCACGGCATCGAGCTGACTCCAGAGTGGACCAAACCTGAGCACGGCTTTGTGCCGGCCTGGTGCAACCACGGCCGGCTGAGCGAGACGGTCGAGGAGTTCGGCGTGCCGGCGGGCGACGCCTTGCAGTTACTGGGCCAGACCCTGGACCTGCTGGACCAATGCGCCCGCGCCCTCGCCGACGTGTTCGGCCCCGACGACCACCACGTCGTCGTGATGCGCCGCGCCGCCGAAGCCATGAGCCACAAGGGCAAGTTGGAGCGGCTGCTGGGCCTCTAGCCAGTTGCCAGTTGCCAGTTGCCAGTTGCCAGTTGCCAGTTGCCAGTTGCCAGTTGCCAGTTGCCAGTTGCCAGTTGCCAGTTGCCAGTTGCCAGTTGCCAGTTGCCAGTTGCCAGTTATAGGAGGTAAACGTTATGAGCGCGGAACGAGCAATGACCGTCGAGGAGTTTGAGCGCATCGCGCCGCTCCTGGACAGTCCGAGCGAATTGGTCGACGGGAGGTTGCGTCTTATGTCACCTACGAACTACCTTCACGGACTGCTGGCAAGCCACGTCTCCTTTATTTTGAAGCTGTACGTACAAACACAACCCGATCCCGGCGATGTCGTCGGGGCTGAGACAGGCTTCCGCATCAACGATCCACAATACCCGGTGCAGGCGCCGGACGCGGCCTACATTAGCGCCGCCCGCGCGCCGCGGGACTCGCCGGACGGCGAGGACCTGCTGGAGCACTTTATGGACGGCGCGCCGGATCTGGCCGTCGAGGTGCGGTCGCCAAGCGAGACCTTCGCCGCGATCCGGGGCAAGTGCCAGCGGTGGCTGAACGCGGGTTCTCGCGAGACATGGATCGTGGATGGACATCGCGAGACGGTGCATGTGATGCGCCCAACGGGCGACGTGGTCGTCCTGCACAAGACCGATACGTTAACCTCACCCGATATGCTGCCCGGTTTCTCGCTCACTTTGACGGAATTGTTCACTCGACGCCGTTAAGGATCGCCTCTGAGTCGCACTCGCCCGCGCGAACAACGTCGGGCGGATCACTACAAGTGACGATACCGCGCCTCGGCCAGTGAGTAGAGGCCGTAGGCAACCAGACCGATGGCCACGAGACCGAGGAGGATCTGACCGTAGGGTTGTAGCGCCAGTTCCTGGAGAGCGCCGCCCAGCCCTTTGGCCTTGCGCTGGTCGTGAGTCACGGCGGCCACGACCAGGAAAATAGCCACGACGGCGAAGACGACGCCGCGCGCCCCCAGGCCGGCGCGCCCCAGGTTCACCACCCACGCGCGCGCCTGGGCGCTCATGCCCCCACTCTGGAGGTGCTTCTGGAAGTGCGCGGTGTAGGCCTGCTGAAACTGCCAGGCGGCGACGCCGGCCACGACGAGCGCGGCCACGATGACCAGGAATGAGCCGAACGGCTGGTCCAGCAGTCGCGCGGTCCAATCTTGCGTCGTGGTGTCGGAGCTCTGCCCGCTACCCGTGCCACGGATGACGCTGACGGCGGTCAGAGCGAGCGCGGCGTAGGAGACGCCAATAGCAGCGTAGCCGAGGCGGGTGGCGAGCCCCTTGGGCTCGCGGCCCTTGCCCTCGGTATCCGCTGCCGCGCGCACGAAGCTCCAGAGCGCGTAGCCGCATAGGCCGACGGCGACAATGATTAGCAGCAGCTTGCCAAAGGGTTGGTCATAGATGGCGCGCAGGGCCCCTTTGCGGTCGGTGGTGGCGCCGCCGCTCCCGCCGATGGCCGCCTGGGCGGCCAGCAAGCCGATGATAAGATAGACGATGCCCTTGGCGGCATAGCCCAGCCGCCCCAGCATCTGTGTCGTGGGATTGGCCGCGACATCGCGGGCGGCCTGTTCGGCGCCGTTTGCAACGGCGAGAGTAGAGCGAGGCATCCTCATGTCCTCCTGGAAAAGTAGGGGCTGCGCGACGCATGGACTGCACCGCGCCATAGACGCAATATACGTGCCTTCTGACAAGATGAGCCTTGTTTTCAGCACGATTAGTCGTGGAAAGCCTCTCCTATGAATAACCCGTTCGACCATGCTCTCCCGCCGTACCTGGCGGACTACGACCTCGCGCCGCCGCTGGAGGTTGCCGCCGCTCAGCAGGGCGTGAACAATGCGAGCACCATCGTCCGCGCGGGCGACGGAGACTACATCGCCAGGGCCTACATCAGCAAGAGCTACGACGACCCGGCCTCGATCGGCTACGAACACCACCTGTTGAACCGGCTGGCGGACGCAAGGCTGTCTTTTGCCGTGCCCGTCCCTATCCCAACGCGCAATGGCGCACGAGACTTCGTTAGCGCACAGGGAAGGTTTGGGGTCATCTGGGGGGCGCGGGCGTCTCGCCCGTCCCCGGTCCAACGCCGGGACGGGCGAGACGCCCGCGCCCCCAGGACTTTTGCGCGCCAACGAGAATTCGCGTCATCTACCGTGGTTAGGACACGACATAGAGATAGATGACCAGTTCAGGACGTATGCGCCAACGACGTTTCACCAAGATGCGGTCCAGGAGGAGGTAGAGGTTGATGCGGGAGTGGGCGGACAGGCAATCGCCAGGAGCGCTCGTGGTGTCGCCGGAAGAGCGCACGGCTATCTTGCGTCTCTGTGCCCGCTTTACGGGCGACATGGATACGGCCGAGGACCTGGCGCAGGAAACGCTGCTGGAAGCCTGGCGCCACGGCGAGGGGCTGCGCAACCCGGAGGCGCGCGCCGCCTGGCTGCGCGGGATCGCCCGCAACGTCTTCCTGCGCTGGCTGCGTCGCCACGGCCGCGACTCTGCCCATGTGTTACGCGACGATGTCCTGGCCGAGGAACGGGCCGACGCGGAGACTGATCCTCTGGCCGAGTTGGAACGCCACGACCTCGTCCTGCTGCTCGACCGCGCGCTAACCCTGCTGCCGGCCGAGACCCGGAGCGTGCTGGTGGACCGCTATGTCGACGAGCTGCCGCACGCCGCGGTCGCGGCCCGCCTGGGTCTGAGCGAGGCCGCCGCCGCACGACTCTACCGCGCCAGGCGCGCGCTGCGTCACGTCCTTTCCACGGACTTGGCCCGTGAGAGCGCGTCGTTCGGCCTTCTCAGGGATGGCGACGCGGGCATGGACGGCACAGGCGCCCTTGACCTGGCCTGGCAGGAAACACGCATCTGGTGTCCGCTATGCGGACAGCGCCGTATGCAGGGCATCCTCGACGCGCCGCGTGGCCTGTTCGTGTTGCGCTGCCCCGCCTGCTATCCGACAACCGGCGTCTACAGCGCCTACGACTGGCCCAACTTGTTTAAAGGCGTACACGGCTACAAGCCGGCCTTTAACCGCGTGATGCGCTGGGTCAACGGCCACTATCCCCCCGCGCTACGCAAGGGTTCGGTCCCCTGCGAGATATGCGGGCGGCCGCTGCCCCTCCACCTGCGGCTACCCGACGACGTACCGCTCGTGCTCAACGGCAACGACGTACCGCTCGTGCTGAATGGCGCGGAGCGCGGCGTCAGCGCCCGCTGCAACAACTGCGGCATCGGTTGTAGCATGCGCCTGAGCAACCTGGCGCTCTACCTCCCACGGGCCTGGCGCTTCTGGAACGCCCATCCGCGCATCCACATGCTGCCCGAGAGGCGGGTCGAGCTGGCAGTAGCGGGGCGCCCCGCTCTGCTGATCAGCTTCGCGGAGGTCGCGGGCAGGGCGCGGCTCGACGTGGCGCTGGCCGCCGACACCTACGAGGTGCTGGACGTGTACGAGAGCCACCGAGCATAGGATTATGTTAAGTGTGCTGCGGCAGCGCAATTTCGCCTTATTGTGGTGCGGCGGGCTCGTCTCCATGACCGGCGACTGGCTGCTCTTGATCGGGCTGCCCGTCTACGTCTACGCTCTCACCGGCTCCACGTGGGTAACGGGGAGCGTCTTTATCGCCGGCTTCGTGCCCGAGATCCTGCTGGGCTCGGTGGCCGGGGTCTTCGCGGACCGCTGGGATCGCCGACGTACCATGCTCGTCTCCACGCTGCTGCAGGCCCTGACGCTGCTGCCCCTGCTGGCCGTCTCCTCGCGCGGGCAGCTATGGATCGTCTACGCGGTCCAGGTCGTCGTGTCGGCGCTATCCCAGTTCTTTGCGCCGGCCGAGAACGCCCTGCTGCCGCGCGTGGTCGGCCCCGCGCCGGGAGACTTGCTGGCCGCCAACGCACTGCTGTCCCTCGGCGCCAATTTGGCTCGCCTGGTCGGCTCCCCGCTAGGCGGCGTGGTAGCCGCCCTGCTGGGCTTGCGCGGCATCGTGCTGCTGGATGCCGCGTCGTTCCTCGTCGCGGTGGCGCTGATCGCGCCCGTCCGCGTGGCGGCGCCGGGGCGCGAACTGACCCAGGCGCAAACGTTGGAGGTGGAACACAGCGTCCTCCCGGCGGCTACGAGCGCCATAGCATGCCCCGCCCTTCCTACTGCTGACGACACGGTAACGGTAGATGTCGTGGATAAACACTTCGGCGGAGCGCGGGCGCTCGTTCGCGCCGCTGGCGGGGTGTGGCAAGAATGGCTGGTGGGCCTGCGCCTGGTACGCGGTGAGCGGACGATTGGCGCCGTCTTCGCCATCACTGCCATTCAGCAGGTAGCGCAGGGCATCTTCGTGGTGCTGTTCATCGTCTTCGTTGAGCGCGTGTTGCGGGGAAGCTCGGTCGAGATCGGCTGGTTGCGCGGCGTCCAGGCGGTGGGCGGCCTGCTGGGCGGGCTGGTCATCGGCGTCATTGGTAAGCGTATCGCGGCGAAGCATCTGATCGGCGTCAGCGGCATCCTGTTCGGGCTGATCTGTCTGGCCATCTGGAACGCGCCGCTGCTCTTCCCCGCCTACCTGCTGTCCGTAGTGTTGTTCGTCGCGGTTGGTATCCCTGGTGTCGGCCTGGGGACCGGGACCATGACCCTGCTGCAGACGAGCGTGGATGACGCCTACCGTGGGCGCATCTTCGGCGCCTTCACGACAGCCTCGGCCCTGCTGCAACTCTGTGGCATGCTGCTGGCCGGCGCCCTCGGCGATCGGCTGGGCGTGCTGCCCGTGCTCGACGCCCAGAGCGCCCTCTACATCACGGCCGGTCTCGTCGCGCTACGCTTCCTGCCTCGCGACCAACGCGCCGCGCCGCGCCGCGCCGCGCCTGACGCAAACCGTACAGGTATCGCATGGTGAGCGGGAACCGGCCGAGGCGCGACAAGCATGACCGCCCATCCTCGACGCAAGATCACGTTATCTACTCCATCTATTCCGCATCCACAATCTGCCACACCAATCGCTTGCCCACGCTGGCCGCGTAGCGCTGCAGTGTGGATAGCCGAGGATCAACTGTGCCAGTCTCCATGCGTGCAACGGCCGGTTGGGATGTCTCCATGCCCTCGGCAACCTCCCCCTGAGGAATGCGAGCCTGCTTACGGACGGACGCCAATGCCTCTAGCAACGCACGACGCTGGCGAGCTTCCTCCATCAACGTTGGGAAGTTTGGGTTGCGCTCCGTCGATTCCGCGATCATCTCATCCAAGAAATCAGGCTCCACTATTTGTCCCCTTTGGTCTCAGCTCTAGTAGTAGTCGCGGTCCGCTTCTTTGCCTCGCCCCGCCGCTGCCAGTCGGCGAGTCGCCGTTCGGCAAGCTCCATCTTTGCAAGCGGTGTGCGCTGCGTCTTTTTCTGGAACCCCTCCAATGACAACAGGATGTGATCAAAGCGGCCCACAGAGGCAAACAGGAGACGGTATGCTTTATTGTCATGCGTGACGCGCATCTCGTAGATGTCTCCACGCAAATGACGGGCTACCCTGGTCCCCTCCTTGCGGACGTGCTCCATCTCTTCGAAGATAGTCGCCCGGTCCTCATCCGGGAGCGCTACCAAGAAATCCCGAATTGGCCGCGCACCTCTTGCGGAGCGATAATCACGCCACTGACGATGGTATGTCGGGCCTTCGTCAACCATCCCTTCACTCTTTACTTGTATTTATACCACTGATGATATAAACGAGCGCGATCTATCTATCCGCTCCAGGGCCGCGATCAGCCGATCCACTTCCTCTTCGGACGTGAAGTAGGGGGTTGAGATGCGGATAGCGTTGCGCTCGGGCACGTAGCGGGTGATGATGCGTTGCGCCCACAGCGCCTTGTGGATGCGCAGCGCGTCGAGGCCGTCCATGGAGAACGCAGTGATCGCCGACGACCACTCCCAGGCGTTGGGGGTTAGCAGCAGCGCGCCGGGTAGCGCGCGCAGCCGGCCGCGCAGGTACGCGGCCATCGTGCGCTCGCGCTGCTCGACCCACTCCCAGCCCAGGCGGTCCAGCCACTCCACGGCGTCGGCCAGCACCGTGACCACGGCCAGGTTCTGCGTGCCGGCCTCGAACAGGCGCGCCGCATCGCGGTGCGCCAGCATGTCCTCGACCGGGCTCTCCACCGTGTCGATGCCCCCGGCCATGGACGGCGGGGTCAGCAACCCGAACGCCCCTTCCCGCACCACCAGAATGCCCGAGCCCTTGGGGCCGCCCAGCCACTTGTGCCCGTTGGTCACGTAGAAGTCGCAGCCGATGGCCGGCACGGAGACGCGCCACTGCCCCAGTTCCTGCGTACCGTCGATCAAGGTCAGGATGGGCCGCTCCCGTCCCTCCGCGTTGTGTCGCCCGGCAAGGGCGCAGATCTCCGCGGCTGGCGAGCGAATGCCCGTTTGCGAGCTCAGGTGACTGCACAGGATCAGCCGCGTGCGTGGCGTGATAGACTCCTCCACGTGGCGCAACGTGACCGCCGGATCGGGATCGACCGCGAACGTGCGGACCGCGAACAGCCCCCGACGGGCGCCATAGGCCAGGGGGAAGGTGACGGCCGGATGCTCCTGGTCGGAGGTCAGCACCTCGTCGCCCGGCAGCCAGGCCAGGCTGCCCAGGATGTCATTCATGCCGTCGGTCGCGTTGCGCGTGAAGGCCAGCCAACTGGTCGGGACGCCAAGGATGCCGGCGACCACCACGCGCGCCCGCCGGTAGGCGGATAAGTCTTCTCCGTCGTAGCGTAGGTGGCCGTAGCGCGCCGTCAGGGAGATCAGCTCCAGGTAGCGGTCCAGCACGGGCCGTGGGGTCAGCCCGTGCGTGGCCACGTTGAGGTAGGTCATCTCGTCGAGCGTCGGAAAGGCGCGGCGCACCTCGGCCACGCGGTCCCTCTCTACCATGGGCATCATCCCTACTTCCTGACGTAGGTGTTGAGCATCCAGTCGTCGGTCAGCGTGGGGAGCAGCGGCGGGTTGGCGATCTTGGGATTCCACAGGAAGTTGTATTGGGGCACGAACAGGAACGACGCGGGGGTCTGGGCGGCCAGGATGCGCTGCGCCTTGCCGTAGAGCGCCAGGCGCTGCCTCTGGTCGAAGGAGTGGTCCGCGGCGGCCACGGTCTGGTCGTACGGCTTGTAGGACCAGGCGTGACGCCCGCCGGTCACGAACAGGTCCATGAAGTCGCTCGGGTCGACGTAGTCGTAGTTGTAGCCGACCAGGAAGAGCGGCTGCTGGTGCTTGTTGATGTTGTCGGTGAAGACCTTCTGATCGATCACCTTGACGCCGATGTCGATACCAAGAGCGGTCTTGAACTCGGACTGGATGTACTCGGCGGCGGGCCTGGTGAAGCCGGTCTCGTTGGGGTTGTTGCGCACCCAGATGGAGATGGCCGGGAAGCCCTTGCCGCCCGGGTAGCCGGCGGCGGCCAGCAGACGCTGGGCCTGCGCCACGTTGTAGGGGGCCTTAATCGACGCGTCGTAGCCGGGGAAGCCGGGCATCAGCAGGGTGTAGTTCGGCCTGGCGATGCGCTTGAGCACATCGTTGGTCAGGATCTGCCGGTCGATGACGAGGTCGAACGCCTGGCGCACGCGCGGGTCACTGAACGGCTTGCTATAGGTGTTGTAGGTGAGGTACCAGACGTCGTACGACGAGGCCGTGACCACGTCCTTGGGCAGGGTGTGCAGGGCAAACTGCAGGTCCCCGCTGCTCAGGTAGGGCGTCTCGTCGACCTGCTGGGTCTGGAACTGCGCCAGGGCGTTGCCGGAGGCGATGGCCCAGGTGATCCGGGTGTACGGCGCCTTGCGCACGCCGTGATACGACGGGTTGGGCACGAAGGTGATAGCCACGCCCTTCTGCCAGCTCTGGGCCATGTAGGGGCCGCTGTAGACCATGTGGGTCAGGTTAGTGGCCCAGGTATTCCCGTATTTGCTGACCACGTGCTCGGGCTCGGCCCAGGCATAGACCATGGCGGACGGCAGGTACGAGCGCGGCGCGTCCGTGGTGATGCGCAGGGTATAGTCGTCGGGCGCCGCGACGCCGAGGGCGCTGGATGGCATCTTACCGGCGTTGACCGCTGCCCAGTTCTTGATGCCCTGGACCGTCTCCGTCCAGTAGGTGAAGTCGTAGGCGGTCTTGGGGGACGCCTGGTTGCGGAACATGAACGCGTAGTCCCTGGCCGTGAGCGGAACGCCATCGGACCAGACGAGGCCCTTGCGGATGGTGAACGTCCAGGTCAGCCGATCCGGCGAGACGGACCAACTCTGGGCGGCGACGGGGTTGAGCTTGCCGGTCGACTGGTCATAGACCACGAGCGGCTCCTGGATCAGGTCGGTGCCGTCCTGGCGGTTATAGATAGTCAAGTCCTCGTCCAGGTAGGGCCCCTCCGGCCCGTTGTTCGGCAGCCGCAGGATCTGCTGCGCGGGCGGGGCCGCGTCGGGCGGCAACACCGTGCCGGGGTTGGCGGCCGTCCACTGTCGCGGGACGGCGTTGCTGCTGGCGGCCGTCCACTGCTGGGGAATAAAGACGACCACAAGGGTTAGCAGGAAAGCTACTCTCTTCTTCATGTCGCGTTCCTTTCATCTTATTATCGTCGATGCGCGGGCGAGGGGCGCTGGTTGCCTGACCCTTCAGGGCCGTGCCGCGCCCGCAATTGCTGGACGCTCACCATAGCGGCCGGCGTCATGGTGGACAGGTTTCCGTGCCGCTACGGCCATCACCTCCTTTCTTCTCCTCTTCTCCAGTTCTTCCCTGTTCTGCCGCGTCCCGTCCGTCCGCGCCATCCTACTGTGCGCTGGGATCGAGGGCGTCGCGCACCCCGTCGCCGATGAACGACAGGCTGAGCACGGTGACGGTCAGCAACAGCACGGGGAAGAGCTCCAGGTGCCAATAGTACGTCGCGGAGGACAGCCCGTCGGCGATCATGGTACCCCAACTGGGGGTCGGCGGATTGACGCCCACGCCGAGAAAGCTCAAGCCCGCCTCCGTGATGATGGCGCTGGGCACCGTCAGCGAGAAGGCCACGACGATCGGCCCCAGCGCATTGGGCAGCAGGTGCCGGACGATGATCCGCCCGGGACCGATGCCTTGCGCGTGCGCCGCCAGGATGAAATCCTCCTCGCGCAGCGTCAGCAACTCGGCGCGCACCAGGCGGCACATGTTCATCCAACCGGTGAAGCTGATGATCAGGACCAACTCGACCAGGCCGCCACCAGACAGCGTGGAGAGCAGGATCGCGATCATGAACGGCGGGATCACCTGGAACACCTCCAGGACGCGCGAGACGACCCAGTCGATCCTGCCTCCGTAGTAGCCGGCCACGGCGCCCAGGGGGATGCCGATCAGCGCGCTGACCAGGGCGGCGCCGAGGCCGATGGCCAGCGAGACCCGGATGGCGTAGATGTTGCGGCTGAAGAAGTCTCGTCCCACCGCGTCTACCCCGAAGAGGTGCGCGCCTGATGGGAAGGCGTACGTCTGCGCCACGTACCGCGTGTCGTCGTAATTGGCCGGTGTGATCAGGGGCGCCGCGATCGCGGCCAGCAGCAGCGCGACGAAGACCACCAGGCCGAGGAGAGCCAGGGGGTTGGCCCCGAAGCGCCGCATCCGGCGGCGCCACCCCCTCGTCGCGGGCGTGAGATCCCCATCGTCGAGGCTCCGCAACCCCGCCGCGTCCAGCGCGGCGGCATCCCTCGCGAAACCGGTGAATGGATTCATCGTTTCATCTTTCGTCTTAAGGCGCTAGCGCCGCACGGATCAGGCCGCCGAGGTACGGTCAGCCAGACGCACGCGCGGATCGAGCAGCACGTAAAGGATGTCGGAGATGACGAAGATCACGCCGTAGAGGATGGCGATGATGAAGATCAGGGCCAACTCGAGGGGATAGTCGCGCTTGGAGATGCTGCTGACGAAGAACGACCCCAGGCCCGGCACCCCGAAGATGGCCTCCACGAAGATCGAGCCCGTCATGACCCCCGGCAGGAGGGGTAGGGTGATGGTGATGATCGGCCGCCACGCGTTGCGCAGGATATGACGCGTCACCACGCGCCACGGCGTCAGCCCCTTGGCCCGCGCCACGACCACGTAGGGCCGCCCCGCCATGTCCAGCATGCTGGTGCGCGTGTAGCGCACAACCGGGCCGAGCGGGATGGTAGAGTAGGCCAGGATGGGCAGGACCCAGGAGGAGGGGCCGTTCCAGCCGGAGGCAGGCGCCCAGCGCAGCAGGACCGCGAAGATCAGGATAAGGCCCACGCTGATGATGTAGGGGGGCAGGGTGATGGTCAGGACGGAGATGAAGGTGGCGACGTAATCGACCCAGGTGTTGCGCCGCAGGGCGGCGGCGATGCCCAGCAGCAGCCCCACGGTCACGCCCAGCAGCACGCCCATGCCGCCGGCGAACGCGCTGATCGGCCAGGTGCGCCCCAACAGGTCGGCGATGGTCTCGCCGGGGTCCTGGTAGGAGTAGCCGAATTGCAGGCGGACGGCGCCCCACAAGAACTTTAGATACTGGATCGGCAGCGGCTGGTCCAGGCCATAGAAGCGCATCACGGCGGCCTGTTGGTCGGGAGAGAGCGGAGACTTCTCGGCGTCGAAGGGCCCGCCGGGTATGGCGTGCATGATCAGGAAGATGACCAGCGTGGCCGCGACGATGGAGACGGCCAGCGACCCGATGCGGACGATGAGGTACCGAGCCATATGCCGCCCCTCCCTACGATGTCGGCCGTTCATACCGGACCGGCGACGCGACGTCATCGACCGACGCGGTCGCGCTATCCCCTAACCGGTCCTGACCGGGATAGCGCCCGGCGTGCCCGGCGACGCCGCCGTGTACCCGTGATGGTATAACGGCCGTGGCAGGTCTGTCAAGCCGGCATCAGACGCAAGTTATACTCCATGATCGTGATCGTGGGTGCGCGCGAACCTGCGACTAAAGTCGCATGGCAAACCACGGACACTGAAGTGTCTGTCTCTCCGCGCCGTGTAGGCCTGACGCGTGACTTCCTCGCCCACGTCCGCGCTTCCAAGCGACTTTAGTCGCCGTCGTTTGCCATGCGACTTGGGTCAAAGGCCGCGCCTACAATCTCGGGGCACACCCTCGGACGCGGCTCCTCAGTTCTCTACGCGCTTTTACTCCCGCGCATTGACGGCAACGGGCGTCCCCTGCGTGGCGGGCGCCGTGTCGTCAGGGGCGGCGATAAGGCCGAAGCGCTTGCGGAAGATGATCAGGGAGATGACGCCGACGGCAACGCCGAACCAGAGGGTACAAAAGCGAATCAGCAGCGTGGCGACCACGGCCTGCGGACGGGTGATGCCGTGCAGCACCACCGCCAGCAGCGCCGCGCTGCTGGCCTCGGCCGCGCCAAGGCCGCCTGGCAGCAGCGAGGCCGAGCCGACCAGCGTACTGGTGGCCAGCACAAAGGCTGCCCGGATCAGGAGGCCCGCATCCGGCGCGAAGCCCAGCCCGACCAGCACCAGGAAGAAAGCCACGCACTCGCCCGACCACGAGACCACCCCGATCGCCAGCGCGGTCAGTAGCGGACGGGGCCGCAACAGGACGTAGGCGCTCTCGTAGAACTGGCGCAGCCGTCCCCCGACGCGAGGTCCGATGGCCGGCGCCCTCTCCAGCCGCGCCAGGATGCGCAGCGAGAGCGCGCGCGATTGCACCACGCTCACGGCCACGATGGCGACCAGCGCGATCACCAGCAGGGCCTGCCAGCCCTCCCGGTACAGCAGCAGACCGCCCGAGGCCAGGATTAGCATGGCCACGCCGTCAGTCAGCCGCTCGGCCAGGATGACCGGGGCGGAGACGGACATGGGCGTCCCGGCGCGGCTCCTCAGCAGCCACGCCTTGAGCAACTCGCCGACCTTGCCCGGCGTCATGGCCATGGAGAGGCCGCAGCCGAAGATGGCCGCGCTATCGCCGCGGCCGACCGGAACGCGGATCAAACGCAGGTAGTAGTGCCACTTCACGCCGCGCAACACGTAGTTGAACGTCGTCAGGGCCAGGATGGCCGGGACGTAGCCCCAGGCAAAGTGGCTGGCCGCCGCGAGGACGCGCGGAGCATCGCCGAGGAAGGCCAGCACCGTGACCACGATCAGGCCGAACAAGAGCGAGAGCAAGAAGCGGCGGCGCAACCGTGGGGTAATGATGGCTCAGGATTCCTTTCTCCCCTCTCCCGCGCATCGGGAGAGGGGCCGGGGGTGAGGGTTCCTCATGACGCGTTGAAGACGTACAGGATAACGCCCGCGGTCAGCACCCAGCAGGCAATGTCGGCCAGGATCGGGCGATCGTGCAGCAGGATCTCTTCCGGCGCCCCGCCCTCATTCTTGAGGTGGACAAGGTAGAGGTAGCGGAAGATGCCGTAGATGGCGAAGGGGACCGTGGCCATCATGGCGTGGGTCCTGGCATAGGCGAAGTAAGTATAGAGCGCGTACGAGACCAACAGCGCGGAGGACACCAGCGAGATGAGCTCTTCCAGGAACTCGGTGGTGTACTCGCTCAGGATCTTACGGTGCGCCGCGGCGGAGCCCTCCAGCACCAGCAACTCGTGCCGTCGCTTGCCCAGTGCTAACAAGAGCGAGCCCAGCAGGGTGCAGAGGTAGAGCCAGGCGCTGATCTCCACCCCGATGATCCAGGCGCCGCCGGCCGCGCGTAGCAGGAAGCCGCCGGCGATGCCGAACAGATCAAGCAGGACCACGTTCTTGAGGTAGAATGAGTAAGCCAGGTTGAGCGCCACGTAGGCCAATACGGCCACGCCAAACAGCGGCGCCGCCCAGAACGACACGGCTACCGTGACGACGCCGATCACGGCCGCGGCGACGGCGGCGACGCGTGGCTGCAGACGGCCAGAGGGCAGCGGGCGCCGGCGCTTGGTGGGGTGTTGGCGGTCTTTCTGCAGGTCGACGAGGTCGTTGATGATATAGACCACGCCAGAGATGAGGCAGAAAGCCAGCACGGCGAACAGGCCGAGCAAGACGGCATGTGGATCGCCCAGTTTGTGGGCGAAGATCACGGCGATGAACACGACGCCGTTCTTGGTCCACTGCTTGGGCCGCATAGTCAGCAGCAGGTACTTGAGCGTCTGTAACACGCTGCCGGACACCGGGTCTTGAGGCGTGATCGGGCGTATGGTTGTGATGGCCATGGCTGCAGGAGATCCTCCGCGCGTCCCGCTACTGTGAGTCGTTAGCCAACAGCAGGTCGTCGCGTGTGCGACAAACAACAGATCGTGGAGAGGCGTCCGGGGCGCGACCGACGCGCCTGGAAGCGCCATCCCCCACCAGGATAACCGACAGAGGTCTTAGGTGGAATGGCGCATCTGGAGACTGGAGACGGCGCTATTGCAACAGGATCTCGAAGTTGACCTGCTCGTCGCGCTTAAAGAGCCGGCGCGTCAGTTTGCGGATCGCGGCGGCAACGTCACCCCAGAAGAGCGCGGCGAGCGTCCCTCCGACGACAAGCCCGGCGATGCTACCGATCACCGAGCCCAGGATGAAGCCTTTAATACGCTCACGTACCGTCCGCTGCTCCTCCATCCTTTGGTCCGCCTTTTATACCAGCCGCGCCACGATGCGCGCCCGCTCCCACAGCTTCTCAAGGCCGTAGAACGCGCGCTGCTCGGGAGAAAAGATGTGCACAATGACATCGCTGTAGTCGAGCAGCACCCAGCCGTCATCGGCGGTACCCTCGCGCTTGTAGGGCAGGACGCCCTCCTTGACCAGCGCCTCGTCGATGCCATCGGCGATGGCGCGCACCTGCCGATCCGAGGTGCCCGAGCAGATCACGAAGTAGTCGGTGAAGCTGGCGACATCGTGCACGTCGAGCAGCACGATGTCCAGTGCTTTCTTGTCCGAGGCGGCGTCGACGACAAGGTGCGCCGTGGTCAGCGCATCCGGTCCTTGCGTGCGGGCCGTCCGAGCGGCCGTATTTTCTATCATGGATACAGTGTATCATGCCAGTGGCCAGTGGCCAGTGGCCAGTGGCCAGTGGCCAGTGGCCAGTGGCCAGTGGCCAGTGGCCAGTGGCCAGTGATCAGTGATCGGTTGCTGGAAACGGGGCGCCGGCAACTGGCAACTCCCGCCGGGGCCGCATCAGGCGCTTGGAAATGAGGGCGGTCAGGCCGCGCGGGGCGAGGCGCGGCGTTTGGGCCAACCAGTAGTTGAAGGCGCCGTCGATGGCGGAGCCATGCCCGCGCTCCAGCGCGCGCAGCCCCGTAGCCACCACCTGTTGTGGCGCACGCCGCCGTCCCACCGACGCCTCCTCGGCGCCGACGACGCCGAAGAAGGGCGTCTCCGTCGCGCCGGGGCACAGCGCCAACACGCGCACGCCGCGCCCGCGATATTCCGCCCACAGGGCCTCGGAGAACGAGAGCACGAAGGCCTTGGTCGCCCCGTACACGGCCATGTAGGGCAGTGGTTGGAATCCGGCCGTGGAGCCGACGTTGATGACCGCTCCATCGCCACGCTCAACCATCGCCGGCAAAAAGGCATGGCTCAGGTCGACCACGGCGCTCACGTTGAGCATGACCTCCGCATGGTCTCGGTCCGGCGACAGCGTCTCGAAGGGACCATGGGTGCCGAAGCCTGCGTTGTTGAGTAGCATATCCACGCGCATGCCCAGGGCCCCAACCTCGTCGTACAGGCGCTCCGCCGCGCCCTCCCGGCCCAGGTCGGCCGCGATCACGTCGGCGCGGATACCGTGGCCGCGCGCCAGTTCCGCCGCCAGCGCCCGCAGCTTATCCTCCGAGCGAGCCACCAGCACGAGGTCCATCCCCCGCGCCGCCAGCTCGCGCGCAAACGCCTCGCCGATCCCCGACGATGCGCCGGTCACCAACGCGGTCTTCCCTTTGTACGTGTATCCAGGCATGTTGCTCTCCTTAGTTGTTAGTCGTTAGTCGTTGGTCGTTAGTGAATCGATGGTCCGGAGCCGCGGCTGCCGACAGGTTACTGACAGCTGGCGCCTGACGACTGACAACCGGTTTGCCGGCGCGATACCACTCCAGGGTGCGCGCGATGCCCTCATCGTAGGGCGTGGACGGGATGTGCCCGAAGCGGCCACGGTACTTGGCGCCATCCAGGAGCAGTCGCTCGTCCTTGAGATAGCGCATCTCGGCGAACTCGCGCGCCTCCTTGTCTACGAGACCGAACACTCGGACCGCTGCCGCGGGGACGCCGCGGATGGGCGATCCAGCCCCACCGAAGCGCGCCAGCGTCCGCAGCCACTCGCGCGCCGTGGTCGCGCCGCCCCTGGCACGTGATAGATCTCGCCAATCGAGCCCTGATCGAGGCCGGCCTCCACCAGCGCCGCCCCGCCGTCCGCGGCGTCGATCAGCTCCAACGGGACGTCCAGGGCGCCGTACCATGTCAGGGGCTTGCCGGACAGTGCGTTCTCGAACAGGGGGCGGTACAGCCGGTTCTCGACGTAGCGGCCGTAGAAGTCGGGCATGCGCACCGTCGTGTAGGCGACGCCGCGCTCACGCCAGGCCGCGTCCAGCATCCCCTCCATGGTCATGCGCAGCCGCCCCTTGCGCGTGTGCGCGGCGAACGGCTGATCCTCGCCGACGAGGCCCGGCTGGGTCCCCACGCGGCCGAACACGTAGACATTGCCGGGGAAGACGAGGCGCGCGCCGGTGTCCGCCACCGCGGCGATGGCGTGGCCCAGCAGCGGGACGACTCCGTGCGCGGAATCGTGCCAGGCCGGGTACGGCAGGTTCACGTTGTAGAAGAGCGTCGCGGCGCCCTCGGCCGCGCGCCGCATGTCTTCAGCACGTTCGGCGTCGCCGGCGACGATGGTTAAACCCGGCTCGTCCTTGGGAAAGCGTTCCCGCGCCCGCTCGGGCGAGCGCGCCAGCAGCACCACCCGCTCCCCGCGGTCGAGCAGATGCCGTGCCGTCCAGTAGCCGATGGCGCCGGTCGCGCCCAGGACAACGTGCCTGCCCCCGCCCCGTGCGTCGGCCCTCGCTGTCTCTCCCATAGCCCCGTGCGTCCGTGTCCCTATCGTCATCGTCGCCGTGCCCATCATCGCCTCCTTCAGCCCCACGCTCTACAGGCCGCATTCCCACGAGGGTCTGTAAGCGGTATAATGTGAATAGAAGCTCACATTACGCTCATTATACGAGCGATTGCTCATATTGTCAATGGGATGGAAGGATAGAGCAGAGATGGCCCAACAAACCGTGGCGCGGCGCCTCCCGCGGCAGGAGCGCGGGGAACGCCGCGTGGCCCGCATTCTAGACGCCGCGGCGGAGGTGTTCGCCGAGAAGGGGTACGACGAGGCGACGACAAACCTGATCGCCAGGCGCGCCGAGACATCGATAGGATCGCTGTATCAGTTCTTTCCCAACAAAGAGTCGATCCTGCGGGCGCTGGCCGACCGCTACGCGAGGCAACTGCGGGCGCTGTACGACCGCGTGCTCGTGCCCGAGGCGGCTGCCCTGCCGCTGCCGGCCCTGCTCGACAGCCTGATCGACCCGCTGGTAGAGTTCTGCGCCACCACGGCGGGCTTCGGGGCGCTCGTCGCCGAAGGCGCCCAGGACGGCCCTGGCGACGACATCGACCAGGAGGTGTTCGGGCGCGTCGAGGCAATCTACGCCGCGCGGGCCCCCGGCATCGACGCGGACCAGATCAGGCTCTCTGCGCTGGTCAGCGTGCAGGTCGTCAAGACCCTGCTCTCCCTGATCAAGGCCGGCGCGCCCGACACGCCCGAGCGCGCCCGGCTCGTCGCCGAGTTCAAGCGCCTGCTGGGAGCGTACCTGGCAGACATGACACGGTGACACGTAACGAACGCATATGTGCCGACGCCCCGTCCTACCTCACTCGTCACGTGCCACTAATCACTGGCGAGGCTTCGCCTCCGACCGACCGACCGCCAGGATCTAACCGAGGCGCGCGACGCTGATCTTCTCGATGAGAGCAATGTACTCCCCTGTAACCGCATCGAGGTAGCGCGTCACCGCCCATCCGGTTCCCGCCAGCAGCCGCTCCATCTCCGGTTTGGACACGAACAGGTACTCGAACCACGGCGTGGCGTACTGTTTGTAGCGGATGCGCAGCCTCAACTGCCCCGGCATCCTGCCGCGCCGGAGGTTTTCATCGCGATAAGCGGCGTGGACGAGATCGCTGATAGCGTGAGGGTCCCGACTCTCCGCGATGATCCGGGCATCGTCGCTCGTGCTGCCGTAGAGCCGCGTGAGCAGCGTCCACGCCGTGGCGGCGTCGCCAAACAAGCCGACATTGGCGCCGAGCAGCAGCAAGGTATCCCATGAACCGGGCGGGCCGGGCGGGTCGGGCGGGTCGGGCGGGTCGGGCGGGTCGGGCGGGTCGGGCGGGTCGGGCGGGTCGGGCTGTCCAGGCAGGTGGCTGGCGTCGGCGAGAGAGAGCACGCGCGCGTCCCTGAGTCCCCGGCGCCTGCAGACATCGATGGCCAGCGGCGAGACATCGATGCCGACGACGTCGGCCCCCTGTTCCTGCAAGTAGAGGGCGTGCCGTCCTGCTCCGCAGCCAATGTCCAGGATGCGGCCGCGCGCCCACGCTATGGCCGCGCGATCATGGGCGGGCCAGGCTTGATACGCGGCGACGTACGCGCGCGAACTCTCTCCCACGCCGATGAAACCGTCATCCCGTTCGACGATTTCCAGTCCGGGCGCCCCGCGTAGGTGGTCGTCAAGCAGGTGGCCGAAGGCGTCCTGCTCAGTAGTCAGGCCGGTCATGCCGGTCGCGCGCCTCCGTCGGGACGGCCACTAGGGGGTACGTTGACAGAGGGGCGGCAGGTAGGATATACAAACACTAACCCCGTCCCTTCTGGCTCCGTCTTCGATGACCCGGGGCCGGGCGACCGGATGGGTCTATGAAGGCCGCGCCCATTGCCGTTCATCCGGCGCCATGCCCTATTAGAGGATACCGCGCATGTCCAGGACCGCATCGACCGCCCGACGTCTCGGCCGGATCATCCCGGCCGCCGGACTCTCCGCCCTGGTCCTCGCCGCCGCCCTGCGCCGGGTCCTACACAGCCTCAACGCTACGTGTCGGACAATGAATTAGGTGTAGGCGCCGCCTTCTTGGACGCATGCGCGACGAACGATGTCGCGGAAAGGATGGCTTCCGATGCTACGCTCAATGAGCGCTCTCGCCCTCGTCCCCCTTGCCCTCGTCTCCCTCGCCGCGGCCCATGCGGCATCCCACGGTGGCGAGGGCGTCGTCGCCCTCCGCTACCGCTTCGTCCACGGGCAGACGTTCGCCTACCGCTTCATCGCGACAGGTCGGGCGATGGCGACGGGGGATCTAAGCATCCAAGACGGGTTTACCACGCCCTATCGCTCGAGCGAGCGCGCGACCGTGCGTGAGCGCGTCCTGTCCGTCGATTCCCAGGGGAGCGCTACAGTGGCAGTGAGTGTGAGCATCCTGCACGCGGCGGAAACGCGCGGCCGGACGACGACGACAAGCCCGACGACGACGACCGCGACCGTGCGGATCGCGGCGGATGGCGCCGCGAGCGGTACGATGGCCGAGGCTGTGAACGAAGCCTTCGTTCTGCCGCTGGGGACGTTGCCCTCGGGGCAACTCGCCCCCAGGGCGCAGTGGACGACACCCTCGCGCCTTATCGAGGTCATGACGCCAGCGACACCCGGTGCGCTCTCGCGCCCGGAGGCGACGAACACGCTCCTGAGCAGCGGGCCGGCGCGGGGCGCCAGAGGCATGATCCAGGCAATCATCGTCAGCGCCGCGCGGCCTGCGTACACGATGACCTTTCCGTCCTCCGGGCGCGGGACGCTGCGTTTGCACGGGGCCGGGCAGGCCGTGGGGCGCACGGTATTCGATGTCGCGTCCGGCCAACTCCTGTCCAGCACGGCCTCCTACACAATCGAACTGGATCAGCAACTGCGGGATCGGCACGGCGGGGTGCGGATGGCGCATACACGAATTGTCTGGACGATGTCGTCCCAGCGCATGTAGCCGGGCGTGGGGCTCAGTCATCGTTCCGTTCGCCAATTGCCGAGTTCCGCTTTTTAGCGACATAGTAGCAGTCCAGTCTGGTTGGAACCAGGACATGCGCGGTCGCCCGCGTTTCTAGCACCCAGTCCCAATCTCAACGGGGCAGGGTCGGCAGCCGGTCATTCTCCTACGAAGGAGTATCTCCGTGTCGCAGCCGTTCCACCTCCGCCTCCAGGTCGGCGACACGCTGTTCCAGCGAGAGATTGCGCTGTCGCAGGTCACCATTCTCCGTACCGACCTCGAACCAATAGGGGACGGGCTGTCCATCGGGGTCAAAGACCCGCAGCAGCGGGCCGTCGATAGCGAAGGAGACGGGTAGCGTCCGGCTGCGATAGTGGCCATCGGCGTCCGGCTGCCACGACGCCAGCGTATCACCGAGGCGCTGCCAGGCACGGATTTGGCGCGTGAGGAACTGGTTGTGGGGATCGAACACCAGATACTCGGGGACACGCATGATGGACAGATAGCCGAACGCCTTGCCCGCCTGCCTCTTACCACGGCGCGTACGTTCCAGGCTCACATCATACTGCCAGGTGGAGGCGCTGGCAACCTCGATCACCAACGACGGCGGCCCGTCCGCGCGCACGTCGATGTACTCGCGGTCCGCCGGTCCCAGCCGGGAATGAATTGAGACATCGGGACAGGGGCGCCACTCCGTCGTGTCGGGCTTCTCGGCTATCACCGTGAGTTGGTCGCCCACGTGCCAGGACCAGCCACGCTCCCCGGCAAACATTTTCAGCGATGTCGAGAGGGCGCGAATCGCGTTCTGATGCCAATCCGCCCCCACGACATCGTCCTCCAGATCGTCATGTAGCCAGCTATAGTCGAGCACGTCCCGCGTGCCAGCGCTCATGATACCCTCCCGCCCGCCTGCCCGCGTCGTTCCTGCCTCAAGTATACGGTAGGGACGTACAGGGCGATATAATGGTGTCATTGGCGCTGCGCCTGGATAGCGGCGGCCTCAAGGTCAAGGCATGAAAGGTGCGCCAGGTGAAACAAGCGCCGGGGAAGGGACTGCCGGAACCATTCCGCTCGAAGCTGCATGGTGGCGGCTGGCTTGGTACGGCGCATGGAGGACTGACGGCCGCCGCTCCTGCCAACTCCCGGCGCGCCATCGCGGACGCTACCGCTCTTGGCGTCGATATCATTGAGGTGGATGTGCATCGCACAATCGATGAACAGCTCGTGCTCCATCACGATCGAGATGTCCGCGTCGGCGCTATGTCCGTGCCTATTGTCCTCGCCACGTTGCGCCAACTCAAGGCCGTGGATCTCGGGCAAGGCGACCACATCATCACCCTGGCCGACGCGATGGACATCGTCCATGGCCGCGCTGGTCTCTTCGTCGATGTGAAGGCGGACGGGCTGGCACGGGCCATCGTCACGACCGCGCGACGGCTCACTTTTACATCGCTGATCGTCGGCGGTATCTTTCGGGAGACCCTGACGACGGTCGCGCACCTCGATCCCTTGATCGGTACATCCCTCACTCTCCTCGAAGACTGGCCGGAAGCGTATGGGGCGGAGATCGTCGAGCGCGCCGATACCCCGGCCCTCACGGTCGATCACACCCTTATCGATCCATCCTTCGTCGAGCGCTGCCATGCGGCAGGGCGCGCGGTGCTGGCCTGGACCGTCGATGATCTGCCGCGCATGCGCGAACTCTTGAGCTGGGGGGTGGACGGCGTCACGAGCAACCATCCCGATCTGTTTGTCCGCGTCTAACTACCGGTCAGCGGTGGTGGCCCGTGTGGTGAGCGGCGGGCAGGTGTGCGACCGAAGCGAGGGTGCGCAGGTCATACGTGTCGCCGCGCCGAACCAGGTGGGTGATGGCGCAGCCGGGGATGCCGTGCGCGATGATGTCGGCGTCGGGATGGCGCGTCCTGAGCACATCATCAGGGAACAGATTGCGCAGCAGGTCGACGGTGACGCCCCCGTGCGCGACCAGGGCGACGGTCCTGCCTCCGCACTGCGCCACCTCGTCCAGCAAAGAGAGGGCGCGCCGGCCCGCGGCGCGCGAGGAATCGCCCGAGCGCGGCGTGAAATCACGGTCCCGTGTCGCCCGCGCCCACTCAGCAAGGAAGTCCTCGCGCGTCTGCGACGTGCTGCTGTCGCCCCAGTTCATCCGCTCGCGTAGGCGGTCGTCGACCCGCATGGCAAGACCTACCGCGTCGGCGATGATCGCGGCCGTCTGCCGCGCCCGCCGCAAGGGGCTGGCGTAGAGGAGATCAATGCGACGCGTTGCCAGGTAGCGCCCGGTCAGCCTCGCTTGTGTCACGCCGGCAGCGGACAGGGCGGGATCGCCGTCCGTCGTCTCTTTCTCTCCGTGTTGCACGATGTAGATGTCGATGCGCAGTTCTTTCACAGCATCCTTCGCCATGCCGGGTACGTGGGCGAGTCCAAGGACACCCTATGCGTAGGTCGCTGATGGCGTCGATTCTGGTGATGCGATCGATCAACCAAGATACAAAGTGACAATGCTGGCCACGTCCGTGACAGTGCCATGCATGGATCGACGCGGATAAGGCGGCGCTGACACACTGTATCAGGCAAAGGCCGCACGCAGGGCCGCGACCGCCTCCTCCTGCGCGTCTTTGGCCCGGTCGAACAGGGCGGTCATGCCAAAGAAGCCGTGAATCATGCCCGGATAGCGTCGCACCGTGACCGGTACGCCCGCCTCTTGTAAGCGCCGAGCGTACGCCTCACCCTCGTCGCGCAATGGGTCATAGTCGGCGGTGATGACCAGCGCCGGCGGCAGGCCGCGCAGATCGGAGGCCAGCATCGGCGACGCCAGGGCGTTCGTGCGGTCCGCCTCATCGCGCAGGTAGTGGTCGCTGAACCAGTCCATTGCCTGCTTGTCCAGCAGGTAGCCCTGCGCGTTGTCCGTCATCGAGGGATACCCCGCGTCCGACCTGAAGTCGACGGCCGGATAGATGAGCAACTGGAACGCCAGCGTCGGGCCGCCATGCTCACGCGCCATCTGGGTCACAACCACGGTGAGGTTGCCTCCCGCGCTATCGCCCCCCACGGCCAGGCGGGCGGGATCGGCATGCAGCTCCCCGGCGTGCGTGGCGACCCATTGCGTCGCGGCGAAGCAATCCTCGGGCGCGGCGGGGAACTTATGTTCCGGGGCCAACCTATAGTCGACGGACACCACGACGCAGCCCGCGCCATTGGCCAGAGCCCGGCAGATACCGTCGTGCGAGTCGAGCGAGCAGATGACCCATCCTCCGCCATGGAAAAAGACGAGCGCGGGGAATGGGCCGTCGCCGTGCGGCGTGTAGACACGGATCGGTATCTCGCCGGCCGGGCCGGGGATGGTACGATTCTCCACGCGGGCGACGGGCTCCGGCGGGGTCTGCTGGCGCTCGGCTTCAAACTGCGCCGCGACGCCTGCCCGCACGACCTCCGGCGTGAGAGTGGCGATATGAGGAACCTGCATCGCGGCCATTTGATCGAGGTAGGCCTGCGCCTGTGGGGCGAGTGGCATGACAGCTCTCCTTCTAGCCTTTGACGCCGCTGAGCGTGACGCCCTGGATGATCTGCTTGGAGGCCACGAAGTACAGCGCCAGGATGGGCGTCATGGTGACCAGGGCCATGGCCATGAACTCGGCCCAGTTCGAGCCGCTGATACTGCTGGTGTAGCGCGAGAAATAGCCCAGCAGCGCGATCTCGATGGTCCAGTTCCGTGGGTCTTGTAGGTAGATCAACGGCGCCAGCAGGTCGTTCCAGGTACCGATGAACTGCAGCACGATAACCGCCGCGAGCGCCGGGCGCACGGCCGGAAAGATCACCCGGCGCAGGATGAGCAGCGGCCCGGCGCCGTCGATCTTGGCCGCCTCGTCGAGGTCGTAGGGGATGCCGCGGATGAACTGGCGCAGCAGGAAGATGTAGACGGGCGAGCCGAAGAACG
>JAABUX010002441.1_pt1 | contig 26401 bp, 29 predicted proteins | sample 5561851 | NCBI WGS metagenome assembly JAABUX01 (sample SAMN10711883, study PRJNA513361) | rock metagenome | isolation source: Antarctica rocks | place: Antarctica: Victoria Land, Richard Nunatak red sandstone | collected 2016-01-03 | reverse complement strand
CCGACCGGGCGCAAGCCAGGGCGCACGCCGGCGCAGCAGGGGGGCGGCGGACAGCCCATGCCCCCCGCCCCCCGCAGGCCAGCCGCCGCCCGCACCTGGCCGGGATGGCGCTGCTGGCCGGCTTGGCAGGGGCCGGCACCACGGCGGGAGCGCAGCCGATCCTGGACGCCGCCGCCGTTCCGGGGCTGGATGCGGCGGGACAGGCAGGCTACGCCGACTTCCTGCTGAGCAACCTGCCCCGCGCCTTCGCCATCGCCCCAGCCGCCTCCCCCGCCAGCCCGTCCGCCTACGGCTGGCAAGGTGACGCGGGCACCGCCGAATCGGTGCGCACCAAGGCGTTGGAGGCCTGCGCGGCACGGGGCGGCAAGGACTGCAGGCTCTACGCCGACGGCCTGGACGTGGTCTGGAACGGGCGTGCCCAGCAGTCCACGCCGCCCCCCGGTCCCTTCGTGTCCAACTGGAACTACGCCATCGTGCCGGACGCCCGCTACACCTGGCGCGGCGCCGGGACGGCGGCCGGGGTGGTTGTATGGGGCCACGGCTTCGGCGCCCTGAACGGCAACGGCGGCCTGAACGACGCCCGTGGCACGCAGCCGCCGGGCTGGGTGCGCGTGTTCAGCAACGCCGGGTTCGACGTCGTCCGCTTCGACCGGGACCCGAACTCCGATGCGCGGGACCGCGCCGCAGGCTGGCTGCAGGACGGCCTGACCGACCTGCGGCGCCGAGGCTACCGCAGGGTCGTGGTCAGCGGTCAGTCGCGCGGCGCCTGGAACAGCCTGCAGATGCTGCAATATGCCGGGCTGGCCGACGCGGTGATCGCCATGTCGCCCGCGGCGCACGGCTCCGGCGGCAGCACCAACCTGACGGCGCAGTACGACGACTTGCGGCAGTTGGTGAACGCGGCAGCGCCCGCGCCTACGCGCCTGGCCTTCGTGCAGTTCGCAGCCGACCCTTTCGCCGGGGACTTGGCCGGGCGCCGCGCCCTGGTCGAGCGGCTGCGCGCCCGCATGGGCGGCCTGCTGGTGCTGGACCAGCCGGAGGGCTTCAGCGGCCACTCCGCCGGCAACACCGCGTCATTTGCCAAGCGCTACGGCCCCTGCCTACTGCGCTTCGTGATGGACCCCTTGCCGCCCAGCGATTGCTGAGCAAGCCTACCCCGGTTTCACATGGATCAGGGTTTCCGCGCAGACAGGGCCTATGCCTGCCCAGGCGGCGCCGGCCGGCCATACGCTCGCAACGCTTGGCGACGGCGGCACAGCACGTTAAGAAGCGCCGTTGCCCCGGCCCCCCGGCGGCGCGGAATCTAGTAGGTCCCCGATGTCCCGATCCGTGAAGACCACCGCCGTCCTGCTTGCCCTTCTCGCCCTCACGGCGTGCGGAACCGACCAGAAGGTGCGCCCCGTGGCGGATGACGAGTACCAGGACTACCGCACCAAGAACAGCGACAAGGGCAAGCTGTTCGGCGACCAGGGGCTGGCGTTCGGCGTCGGCAAGGGCGCCAAGGCAGATGACTCCGCAGGCGCCGGGCTGGGGCTAAACGCCTTCTTGTGGCGCGGCGCGCTGAACACGCTGGCGTTCATGCCGCTAACGTCGGCCGACCCGTTCGGCGGGGTAATCATCACCGACTGGTACCAGCCGCCGCAGGGCAGCGGCGAGCGGTTCAAGGCGACCGCCTACATCCTGGGTCGGCAGTTGCGGGCCGACGGCGTGAAGCTGACGGTGTTCCGCCAGGTCGCCCGCAACGGCCAGTGGGTGGACGCGCCGATCAGCCCGGTCACCACCAGCGAGATCGAGAACAAGGTGCTGGCGCGTGCGCGGGAGCTGCGGTCGCAGGTCGCATCCAACTAGGGGCCTGCATCGCCAGCCCACCGCAACGCCTGCGAGACGGCTCCGCCTGTCAGCTCCGCTCCACGGCAATGGCGGCGGTGTCCAGCGCCGTGGCGACGGCGCGGGCCTGCTCGGAGTCCAGCGGACCGCGCCCCTGCCGCAGGCGCAGCGCTAGCTTCAGGTTCTCCATCGCGCGGATGATCTCCGGCGCTGGGCCGCCGCCATGCGTGGCATTGACCTCACGCATCCGGGCAGTCGCAGCGGCTACGGCGGCGTGGTTCGCCTGCAGCCAAGCCGTGCCGTCCGGTGTGATGGCATACTGCTTCTTGCCGTCGTGTTCGGACATCGTGGCGTGGCCCAGTTCTTCCAGCAGGGTCAGCGTGGGATAGATCACGCCGGGGCTCGGGCTGTAGCTGCCGGCGAGCCGCTCCTCGATCTCCTTGATGATCTCATAACCGTGGCGCGGCTGCTCGGCGATGAGGGCAAGGATGACCAGGCGGAGTTCGCCATGGTCGAACACGCGCCCGCCGCGCCGTCCGCCGCGGCCGCGCCGGCCCTCCTCGGGATGCCCGCGCTCTGCAGGATGATGATGACCGCCCTCGCCCCGGGCGAAGCGCAGGCGGCGCCAGGAGAAGCCGTGTCCGTGATGCATGTGGGTTCCGATCCAGTTTCGATGTATCGAATCAACAGATATATCTTAGACACATCGATTGCAAGGGCCTTGCGCTAGGCCGGCAAGCGCTGCCGTTCCCATGCCTGACGCGCAGGACGACCGCACTCGGCATAAGGCAGGACGACCGCACTCGGCATAAGAAGGTGTCATAGGCGGCCGGCCGTCCTCTAAAACCGGAGCCAACAAGCCCGGCGAACCCGACCGCCCCTGCAACGTTACAGCCTGACACTGCAGTAACGGACCAACCCGCATGACCGCTTCCACCCGCCGCATCACCCTTGCCGTCCTTCTCGCCGCCCTCGCAACGCCGGCCGCCGCCCGCGACCCCGGCGTGTCCAGCGCCCCCGTCGCCACCGTCTCGCTGCAGGCCCGGTCCGCTGCGGTCGGCGTCGGCTTCACTTGGGGCGACGGCACGCTGAACTATCGCGGCCACCACTACCCGTTCACGGTCAAGGGCATCAGCGTCGCCGATGTCGGCTTCAGCCGGCTGACGGGCCGCGGCCGCGTTTACAACCTGAAGCGCGTCGAGGACTTCACCGGCACCTATGCCGCCTCGACCGGGGAGGCGACGCTCGGCAAGGGCCTGGCTGGCCAGGTGCTGGTCAACAGCGCCGGGGTGCAACTCCGCATCGACAACGTGACCCGCGGCGCCGAGCTGGCCGGGTCGGCGGACGGCATCCAGCTCACCCTCAAGTAGCCAGTACCCCATGCTGCCGCAGGAACCCCAGCAGCGGCAGCATGGGCAGGCCTAGGATGGCCGAGTGCTCGCCCTCCACGCGGTCGAACAGGTGCAGCCCTAGCCCCTCCAGCCGGTATGCGCCGACGCAGGACAGCAACGCATCGCCCTCCGCCGCGAGATAGTTCGCCAGGAACGCATCGCCGAACGGCCGCATCGTCAGCCGCGGCGTGGCGACATGCCGCCACACCATCCGGCCGCCGCGCATCAGCACCATCGCCGTTACCAGCGTATGCGCCCGGCCCCGCAGCGCCAGCAGGTGCGCCCGGGCAGCCCCGGCGTCGGCCGGCTTGTCGAACCAGGCGCCGTCGCACACCAGCATCTGGTCGGCGCCGATCACCAGCGCGTCGGGGTCGCAGATGCGTTGCGCCTTCAGGTCCGCCAGCATGATCGCGGCGTCGGCGGCCTCGACGCCCTCCGCCCGGCAGGCCTGCTTCACCGCGGCCTCGTCGATGCGCGCCGGCCGGGCCTCGAACCGCAGCCCGGCCGCGTGCAGCAGGCCGGCGCGGGCGGTGCTCTCGCTGGCCAGCACCAGGGGCGGCGCCTCTGCCTGCAGCATGGGGGTCAGCCTGCGGCATGCGCGGCAGCGTGGGCGTCCTTGCGGCGGCGCTCGTGCCAGGCGTCCATCAGTTGCAGGACTGTGGCGGCGGTCTCCTCGATGCTGCGCCGCGTGACGTCTATGACCGGCCAGCCGCGCCTTGTGCACAGGCGGCGCGCCCAGAGCAGCTCCGCCTTCACGGCGTCCACGTCGATGTAGTCCCCGGAGTCCTGGCGGATGCGGCCGGTGTCGTTGCCTGCGGCGATCAGCTTCAGCCGGTGGCGGCGGATTTCTATCAGCGCCTGCGGGTCCAGCGTCAGGCCAATCACCGGGCACACTGGCGCCTCCAGCCCCGGCGGGTCCGGCGTGCCCGGCACCAGTGGGACATTGGCCGCCTTCACGCCCCGGTTGGCCAGGTAGAACGACGTCGGCGTCTTGCTGCTGCGCGACACGCCGACCATGACGACGTCGGCCTCGGCGATCCCTGCCTGCGCCTGCCCGTCGTCGTGCGCCAGGACGTAGTGCATGGCGTCGATGCGACGGAAGTAGTCCGCGTCCAGCACGTACTGCCGCCCCGGCCGCGACTGCGCCTGAGTGCCGATGGTGTCCTGCAGCAGGCCCATCACCGGGTCCAGCACGTTCACCACGGCAACGCCCAGGCGCAGGCAGGTGGTTTCCAGGTCGTTGCGCAGGGCCTTGTCGATGACGGTGGACAGGACGGGGCCGGGCTCGGCCTCAATGCCTTCCAGCACGCGGTGCAGTTGGAAGCGGGTGCGGATCAGGCTCCAGCGGTGGTAGATGATCTCCGGCTGCTCGAACTGCGAGATGGTGGCGCGGGCGATGCTGTTGAGCGTCTCCCCGGTGGCGTCGGAGACCAGGTGCAGGTTCATTGCCGTTCCATCCCATCCCGCTTCGGCGTCTGATGCCATCCGCTGAGGCACCGTCATTGCGGGCCATGCTTACGGCGCGGCAATCCAGGAGGTCGCATACCGCAATGCCAGCCCGCGCGACCCTGGATTGCCACGTCGCTGCGCTCCTCGCAATGACGGAGGGGCAGGTTCACAGGGCGATCTATCCACAGCCTACAAGCGCCGCATGCTCCGTCTCCCGGAGGGAAGGGGAGTTTGGAGCGGTCCTTGCAGCCTATGCGGGCTGACTCATGAGTCAGCGTGCGAGTCGGGGATAACCCCGCTTTCCCTTGTAGCTGCGCCGTCGCGGCCGTGAGAGCGGGGACAACCCGACGGAATCCTGGTACGGGGGATAGTACGGGCCTGCAACCTGTACGGAGTCGTGGTACCCCGCAAGCCCAGGGCCAAGATCAATGGGTTGCGCTCGCCCAGGGGGGTGGACAGGCGGTGCATAACTCGGGGAGAACCGGGTACCACACGACTCACACCCCTTACTGCTACCCCTACCTATCAACGACTCTTAAACTCTCTTTCTATAAAGGCCTTCCTGCATGACAAAGCCGCTGCTGCGCGTCCTGGCCGGTGAAGCCGTCTGGCCGCCTCCGATGTGGCTGATGCGCCAGGCCGGGCGCTACCTCCCGGAATACCGCGCCATCCGCGGCCAGGCCGGCGACTTCATCAGCCTGTGCACCACCCCCACCCTGGCCGCCGAGGTCACCCTGCAGCCGATCCGCCGCTACGGCTTCGACGCTGCCATCCTGTTCAGCGACATCCTGATGCTGCCCTGGGCCCTGGGCTACGGCCTGGCCTTCAAGGAGGGCGAAGGGCCGGTGCTGCCCCGACTCACCACGGCGGCCGACGTAGCGGCGCTGGACCCTTCGAGAGTCGCGAAGGCCATCACCCCCATCCTGGAGACCGTACAGCGCACCAAGGCCGGGCTGGACGACGATACGACGCTGATCGGTTTCGCCGGCAGCCCCTTCACCGTCGCCTGTTACATGGTGGAGGGCGGCGGCTCGAAGGACTTCGCCCGCATCCGCGGCATGGCGCACGGCCAGCCGGAGCTGTTCGGCAGCCTGATCGACGTGCTGGTGGACTCGACGGTCGAATACGTGTCGGCGCAGATCGACGCCGGGGCCGACGTGGCGATGCTGTTCGACAGTTGGGCCGGCGTGCTGTCGCCGCTGCTGTTCGCCCGCTACGTCACTGACCCCACCCGGCGCATCGTGGACGCCCTGCGCGCCCGCCACCCTGGCACCCCGATCATCGGTTTCCCACGCCTGGCCGGCGTCCAGGTCGGCGCCTACGCCGCCGCGACCGGGGTGGACGCCGTCGCCCTGGACACCGGGGCGGACCTGCACGTCGCCACCGGCCTGGTGCCCGCCAACGTCGCCACCCAAGGCAACCTGGACCCCCTCGCGCTGGTCGCCGGCGGCGCGGCGCTGGAGGCGGAGGCGCGCGGCGTGCTCGACGCGGTGCGCGGCCGGCCGCACATCTTCAATCTCGGCCACGGCATCGTGCCGCAAACCTCGCCCGACCACGTCGCAGCGCTGGTTGCGCAGGTCCGCGCGGCTTGAAGCCATCGGGGGACTTGCCACCTTGACCAATATGCAAAAGCCCAAGACTGACTCAGGCGTCACTCCGAAGACCGCCGCCCCACGGTCCGCCGCTCCGAAGATAGCCATCGTGCTGTTCAACCTCGGCGGACCCGACAAGCCCGCCTCGGTCCGGCCGTTCCTGGTCAACCTGTTCAAGGACCCAGCCATCCTGCGCGTGCCGTTCTTCGTCCGCCCGCTGCTGGCCCGAGTCATCGCCTATGCCCGCACCAAGGCTGCCAGCGAGAACTACGCCATCCTGGGCGGCAAGTCCCCGCTGCTAGAGCTGACGGTCGAGCAGGCCCGCGCCCTGGAGGTCGCCCTGCCGGACCTGGACGCCAAGTGCTTCGTCGCCATGCGCTACTGGCACCCGTTCAGCCTGCCGACCGCGCGTGAGGTGAAGGCGTGGGACCCGGACGAGATCGTGCTGGTCCCCCTGTATCCGCAGTACTCCACCACCACCACCGGCAGCAGCCTGTCCGCCTGGCGGGAGGCAGCGGCGCAGGCCGGCCTGATGAAGCCGACGACGACGCTGTGCTGCTACCATTCGGACCCTGGCTACCTCCGCGCCACCGCCGCCGAGGTGCGCCGCAGCTACGACAAGGCCCGCGCCGAGCTGGACCCGGCGGTCCCGTTGCGCATCCTGTTCAGCGCGCACGGCCTGCCGGAGAGCATCGTGAAGGCCGGCGACCCCTACCAGTTCCAGGTGGAGCGCACGGTGGCCGGCGTGGTCCGCGCGCTGGACATGCCGGACCTGGATTACACGACCTGCTTCCAGTCCCGCGCTACGCCGCAGAAGTGGATCAGCCCCAGCACCGAGGTCGAGATCGAGCGCGCCGCGCACGACAAGACCGCCATTCTGGTGGTGCCCATCGCCTTCGTGTCCGAGCACTCGGAGACGCTGGTCGAGTTGGACGTGGAATACCGCGAGCTGGCGGAGAAGGAGGGCGTGCCCGGCTACTTCCGCTGCCCGGCGCAGAACAGCGACCCTGGCTTCATCGAGGCGCTGGCCGAGTTGGTCCGCGCCAGCATGGGCCGTGGCCCCGGGCTGTGCAGCTTCGTCGGCTCCCGCACCTGCCCGAAGCCCCACAAGGACTGCCCGCACGCCCGCGCCGGCGCCGGCGCCCCTGCGGCGGAGCGGGTTCTGGGCGAGGTCGCGTGACGCCCCAGCCTTTGTCCCCCGCAGCTTTGTCCCCCGCACCCCTGCCCCCTGCCCCATTGCGTATCGAGCCTCTCCGACTCGTCATCTTCGACTGCGACGGCGTGCTGGTGGACAGCGAGGGTCCGGCGGCGCGGGTGTGCGCGGAGGAGATCACCCGGATCGGCTGGCCGATAACGGCTGGCGACAGCATGCGGCTGTTCGTCGGGTGCAACCTCGGCGACATGCTGCCGATCATCGAGGGCCATCTGGGCCATCCGGTGCCGTCGGACTGGATCGGCATCCTGCGGAACCGTGTGATCGACGCCATGGCCCATGAGGCCGAGCCGATGCCCGGCGCCGCCGAGGTCTTGCGCGCCACCGCGGCGTTGGGCCTGCCCTACCGCGTCGCCTCCAACTCCTCGCACGAGGAGATGGCGGTGAAGTTCGCCCGCACCGGTCTGGCGCCCCTGGTGGCGGGCCGGCTGCATAGCTACCGCGACGTTGCCCGCGGCAAGCCCGCCCCCGATGTGTTCCTGGCCGCCGCCGCCGCCGAGGGCATCCCGCCCGCCGCCTGCATGGTGGTGGAGGACAGCCTGCCCGGCGTCGCCGCTGCTGTTGCCGCCGGGATGGCTGTGCTGGGGCTGGACCTGCACGGGGACGGCGCCGCCCTGCGCGCGGCCGGCGCGCGGCCCATCCGCGCCCTATCCGACTGCCCGGCCCTGTTCCGCACCGCGATGCTCCCCGCCGCCCTCGCGACAGCATGACCATCCCGGCGCTGGTATATGTCTATCCCTGGACCAAGGCCCTGCACGTCATCAGCGTGATCGCCTGGATGGCCGGCATCTTCTACCTGCCGCGGCTGTTCGTGTACCACTGCGACCTGCCGCGCGGCTCCGTCGAGAGCGAGCGGTTCAAGGTCATGGAACGCCGGTTGCTGAAGCAGATCATGCTGCCGGCGATGCTGGCGACGTGGACCTTGGGCGTGCTGCTGGTGCTGACGCCGGGCATCGTGGATTGGTCGGGCTTCAACTGGTGGCACGTGAAGCTGGGTGCGGTGCTGCTGATGACGGGCTTCCAGGGCGCGGCCGGCAAGTGGCGGCGGCAGTTCCTGGAGGACCGCAACGTGAAGTCGCACAAGTATTACCGTGTGGCGAACGAGGTGCCGACGCTGCTGATGGTGGCGGCGGTGATCATGGTAATCGTAAAGCCGATCTTCTTCTAATCTTGCCCCCTTTCCCCCTGGGAGACGGAGCAGACAGGCAGCGTCCTCGCGCTACATGTGTCGCCCTGCCCAGGTTTATCGGTAGTGTCTCGGTTTGAAATCCGAGCCTGATCAGCTACCGTTGGCACGCCGTTCGGCACCGCTATCGGGGCTGCAATCCACTGCGGGTGGAAAGCGGACGCCGAGGCTACCCCGGAAAACGTTCGAACGCCGGGAGGTCGTGTGCCGAGGTCATCCAGCCTACCCGCTCGGCCGTCTGCACCTGCACCTTGGGAGCGATCGCATCCGGATCGTCGAGTGCCGCGATCCGCACCTGCACCATGCCCATCTGTTCAAGAAGGGCGTTCGTGAAGAACAGGCCGGTGCCGCACGCGCCGCAGAACGAGCGGCGCCCGGTCTCCGAGGAGGCGTAAACCCTCGGCTCGCCCCGGACAGCGAGCCTTTCCGCGGGGATCATGGCCCATGCCACCATTGGAGCACCGGACTGCTTCCGGCAGTCGCCGCAATAGCAGATCGTGTGTAGGCCGCCTGATCCGGCATCTCGAACTCAACCGCATCGCAGTGGCACCGCCCATGGAGCATCTTCGGACCCGGAGGTTTCAGTGCTGCCGTAGGTAGCAGTGCCGAAGCTCGGCGTCGCCTTCAAATCGGCAGCGGACGGCCGACCCCAGCCGGCTTCCAACCAGCCGAATTCCAAACTGAGACATTGACGTTTGTCCGACGGCTTGACTCCGTCCGGCCCGACGCCGCAGTTTCCAGGTGCCGGGATAGCTGCGATCGCCCTGTAGGACCTCGGCACAGGGATCGCGTCCGGTGCTCCATTTCAGGGGTGGACGCCCATCGTTTTCCCGGATGGCATCACCGTTGACCAGCTTGCCTACCGGGTCGGCCTGCGCCTTGCAGTGCTGGATCGCCGCGGTCCCCGGCGGGCAATGCCATGACGGCCGCCCCTGGCGCACCCCAAACAACGGACCCGCACAGCCTGCCAACCCTGCGCGAGGCCACCCGCGTCTGGGCGCGCATCGGTTGCCTGTCGTTCGGCGGCCCGGCTGCGCAGATCGCGCTGCTGCACCGTGAGGCCGTGGAGCAACGCGCCTGGGTCTCCGACCGGCGTTTCCTGCACGCGCTCAACTTCTGCACCTTGCTGCCGGGGCCGGAGGCGATGCAGCTCGCGGCCTATCTCGGCTGGCTGATGCACGGAGTGCGCGGCGGGCTGGCGGCGGGGCTGCTGTTCATCGTGCCCGGCGCCGTCATCATGCTGGCCCTGTCGCTGCTCTACACCGGCTATGGCGCCCTGCCGGGCGTCGCGGCAGCGTTCTTCGGGCTGAAATGTGCGGTCCTGGTGCTGGTGGCCGATGCGCTGCGCCGGGTCGCGCGGCGGGCGTTGCGGACGCGGGCGGCCTGGGCGGTCGCGGCGGCGGCGTTCGTGGCGCTGTTCGCGTTCGGCGCGCCGTTTCCGGGCGTGGTGCTGGCGGCGGCCCTGCTGGGCTGGGCGGTGCCGGGCGCGTTCGCCGGCGCAGCCCATGGCACGGCCAGCGATGGCCCGGCGGCGGCGCTGGACGCGGTGCTGGCGGCCGACCCCGGCCGGCCCGCACGGATGGCCGCCAGGGCCTGGAGGGCGGGATGCGTCGCGCTCGCCGCCTGGCTGCTGCCGGTGGCGGCGCTGTGGGCGCGGGGCGGAGTGCTGGGGGACGTCGCGGTGTTCTTCTCCAAGCTGGCCGTCGTCACCTTCGGCGGCGCCTATGCCGTGCTGGCCTATGCGGCGCAGGGAGCCGTCGGGACCTATGGCTGGCTGACGCCGGGGCAGATGCTGGACGGGCTGGGCCTGGCCGAGACCACGCCGGGGCCGCTGATCCTGGTGCTGCAGTTCGTCGGCTTCGTGGCCGGGCAGCAGCAGGGCGGGCCTTGGCTGGGCGCGGCGGCGGCGGGCGTGGTGCTGTGGACGACCTTCGCGCCCTGCTTCGCCTGGGTGTTCCTGGGCGCCCCGTTCATCGAGCGCCTGCAATCCAACCAGGTGCTGACCGGGGCGCTGTCGGCCGTAACCGCCGCGGTGGTCGGCGTGATCGCCAACCTGGCGCTGTGGTTCGCGCTGCATACCCTGTTCCACGACCACCTGGCCGTGCGGTCGCTCGGCCTGCGTTTCGATGCGCCGGCGCCGGCCAGCCTGGACCTGCCGGCCTTGCTGCTGGCGGCGGCGGCAGGGGTCGCTCTGCTGCGCCTGCGCGTCGGGGTGACGCCGGTTCTGGCGGGGTGCGCCCTGGCCGGGCTGGGGCTGCACGTCGCGGGAATCCTGCCGTGACGCCGCTGGACGCCTCGCCATCAGCGAAGACAGGGACCGCCACTGTCCTCCTGTCGCAGGCCATCGCCCTGCGCCCCGACCGAATGGGCTTGACGCCGCCGGCCGCGGGTGCCAACTGATCCTTGACGGCGCCCGGTCCTCGCGGCAGCGTCAACCAAGGAACCGGCGGCCTCCCGGCCCTGTTCCCCCTCTTCCTTCGGGATAGCTGCATCCGCCCATCTTGGGCCGCACCCTGCCCCACATCCACATACCCTTTGAGGCAGTCCATGCACCTCGCCGAACTCAAGGCCAAGACCCCGGCCGACCTCCTGAGCTTCGCCGAAAACCTACAAATCGAGAACGCGTCCTCGCTGCGGAAGCAGGACATGATGTTCGCGATCCTGAAGAACCTCGCCGACAACGAGCAGGCCATCTACGGCGAGGGCACCCTGGAGATCATGCCCGACGGCTTCGGGTTCCTCCGCAGCAGCCAGGCCAACTTCCTGCCCGGCCCCGACGACATCTACATCAGCCCCAACCAAGTCCGCCGCTTCGCGCTGCGCACCGGGGACACCGTCGAGGGCCAGATCCGCGCCCCGAAGGACGGCGAGCGCTACTTCGCGCTGCTCAAGGTCAACACGATCAACTTCGAGCCGCCCGATGCCGTGAAGCACCGCATCAACTTCGACAACCTCACCCCGCTGTATCCCGACCGCAAGCTGAAGATGGAAGTCGAGAACTTCCAGTCCGTCGCCAAGGGGCCGGGCAAGGACATGACCCCCCGCGTCATCGACCTGATCGCCCCGATCGGCATGGGCCAGCGCGCCCTGATCGTGGCGCCGCCCCGCACCGGCAAGACGGTGATGCTGCAGAACATCGCCACCGCCATCTCCGCCAACCACCCGGAGGTGTTCCTGATCGTTCTGCTGATCGACGAGCGCCCGGAAGAAGTCACCGATATGTCCCGCACCGTGAAGGGCGAGGTCGTGGCCAGCACCTTCGACGAGCCCGCCACCCGGCACGTCGCGGTGACGGAGATGGTGCTGGAAAAGGCCAAGCGCCTGGTCGAGCACAAGCGCGATGTCGTCATACTCCTGGACAGCATCACCCGGCTGGCGCGCGCCTACAACACCGTCGTCCCGTCCTCGGGCAAGGTGCTGACCGGCGGCGTGGACGCCAACGCGCTGCAGCGCCCGAAGCGCTTCTTCGGCGCCGCCCGCAACATCGAGGAAGGCGGGTCGCTCACCATCATCGCCACCGCCCTGATCGACACCGGCAGCCGCATGGACGAGGTGATCTTCGAGGAGTTCAAGGGCACCGGCAACAGCGAGATCATCCTGGACCGCAAGCTGTCGGACAAGCGCACCTTCCCCGCCATCGACATTACCAAGTCCGGCACCCGCAAAGAGGAGCTGCTGGTCGAGCGCGGCACGCTGTCCAAGATGTGGGTGCTGCGCCGCATCCTGGGTCCGATGGGCATGACGGACGCGATGGACTTCCTGCTGGACAAGCTGAAGTACTCGAAGACCAACCAAGACTTCTTCGATGCGATGAACACCTAATCGGGCCTGCGTGGTCTGTTGCGGGCACGGGCTGTCTGTGTGCCTGGCCGCGTATAAGCCTGCTTAGACTCTATCTGTGTGCAAACCTTCAGAGGCTTGCTTAGGCGCTGGAGCTAGTCGTACCACGATGCGCTGGTGGATGACTGGGCCGGGTGGTTGACCGTGTGCCTGTTACTTTGCCGCTGGCGCGACGGATGGAAAGCGAGGCGGACAGATGGCGGGCAGCCGGATGCAGTGCCAGAGTTCTCTCGCTGGCATACCCTGGGCGGGCTGTCAGGGAAAGCTGGCATGAACGCCGTCACGGTCGTGAGCTTGTTCGCGGCGACTCTGTCCATGGTGAGCTTTGTGCCGCAGGCATGGACAATCGTCCGGTCGCGCAACACGGACGGCATCTCGCTCAAGATGTACCTGATCACGGTGGCAGGCTTCGTCGCCTGGCTCGCCTATGGCGTGTTGTCGATGCAGTGGGCGATCATCGTGCAGAACGTCATCTGCCTTTGCTTGTCCTCGTTCATCCTGGCCATGAAGGTGCTGCCGCAGCGCAAGAAGGAGGCCGTGGCCGACGCATTGACCCCGGATTTCGCCGACGCGGACCATGGAGACAGCCAATAAGCGGAGCCAGGCAAGCCCCTTTGGAAAATTGCATATAGATGAAACCTAGGCGAGCTTGCGTAGGGGTGGCCTGCAACAAGCTCCCGCCCCCGGCCGCTAGGCGCTACTTCACAGCCGACAAAGCGATGACGCCGGCAAAGAATGCAGCGCGCGCAGGGCGACGTTCGGGTCCCTCTAGGTAGGCTTCGACGCATAGGGTCGCGTAGCCGTGCACCATCGACCAGGCGACCAAGGTGAGATCCGCCACAGCATCTAGTGAGGCCATCGCACCGATGATCCCCGTCAAGTGCGCGAGGGACGCAGCGGCGGCGGCCTGGGCCTGCGGATGGTGCCTCAGGTCCACAAGCTCCTTGGAAAACATTAGCCGGAACAGCGCCGGCGAGCCTTGGGCAAACGCGATGTAGCCCTCGCCTGCGCGTTGCAGCCGAACGACCGGCTCGCCATCGCTGCGCCCTGCCGCTGCGGTGTCCTGCCCAAGCCGCTCAAAGCCGTCGCGGACCAGCTCGGCCAGCAGCGCCTCCTTGTCGGCGAAGTGGTTGTAAGGCGCCTGACGCGACAGGCCCGCCCGCTCGGCGACCCGGCGGAGTGATAGGCCGGCTGCCCCGGCCGTCTCCAGCAGCTCCGCCGCCGCGCGGATCAGCGCGTTCCGTGCGTCACCGTGGTGATAGGGCGTCCGCGTCGCTGCCGTGCTCATGCCGCGCGTGTTGCAGGCTGATATTGACGGCGTCAATACCAATGAGCATATTGACACTGTCAACTTGACCGGCCGAAACCGGCAACCTCCAGAGGACTTCCCGATGTCCGAAATCATCAAGGAGAAGGTCTGCGCCGAGGTGGAGGGGGACATCGTCGTCTTCCTGATCGGCATGCGGATCAACAAGCTCTGGAAGGCATGGAAGTGGCTCCCCGTCGCCGCGGCGATGCCGCGGATGCTCAAGGAGCTTGTGGCGCATCCCGAGCTTGGACTGCTGTCCGAACGGGGGTACCTCGGACCGCGTAGCCTGATCTCCGTGCAGTACTGGCGGAGTGCGGAACACCTGCGGGCCTATGCCCATGCGTCCACCAAGCTTCACCTGCCGGCCTGGCAGGCGTTCAACCGGGCGGTCGGGACCAACGGCGACGTGGGCATTTGGCACGAAACCTACGTCGTGCCCGCCGGACACTCGGAGTCGGTTTACGCCAACATGCCGCGTTACGGCCTGGGCCTGGCCGGTGCCGTGTTCCCCGCCAAGGGCCAGCGCGCCACCGCAGCGAAGCGTCTGGCGCGCATGGTTACGCTGGGATAGCGGCCCGCCAGTAACCGCCCGCGATCCGGCCCGGCCCCGAAGCGCCCCGCCTACCCCGGCAGCCCCCGCCTACCCCGGCAGGAAGTCCGGCACCGAGAAGTAGCGCTCCCCGGTGTCGTAGTTGAACCCCAGCACCGTCGCGCCATCCGGCAGCTCCGGCAGCTTCTTGGCGATGGCGGCCAGGGTCGCCCCGGACGAGATGCCCACCAGCAGCCCTTCCAGGCTCGCCGACCGCCTCGCATATTCCCGCGCCTCCTCTGCCTCCACCTGCACCACCCCGTCCAGCAGGTCGGTGTGCAGGTTGCCCGGGATGAACCCGGCGCCGATGCCCTGGATCGGGTGCGGCGCCGGCTTGCCGCCCGAGATCACCGGGGATTGCGACGGCTCCACCGCATACACCCTCAGGTTGGGCCACAGCGGCTTCAGCACCTCGGCACAGCCGGTGATGTGCCCGCCGGTGCCGACGCCGGTGATGATGGCGTCCACCCCGTCCGGGAAGTCCGCCAGGATCTCCTGCGCGGTGGTGTGGACGTGGACCGCGATGTTGGCCGGGTTCTCGAACTGCTGCGGGACCCAGGCGCCGTGGTGCTGCGCGGCGAGCTCGTGCGCGCGGGCGATGGCGGCCTTCATGCCGCCCTCGCGCGGCGTCAGGTCGAACGTCGCGCCATAGGCCTGCATCAGGCGGCGGCGCTCGATGGACATGCTCTCCGGCATGACCAGGATCAGCTTGTAGCCCTTTACCGCCGCGACCATCGCCAGGCCGATGCCGGTGTTGCCCGACGTCGGCTCGATGATGGTGCCGCCGGGCTTCAGGTGGCCGTCTGCCTCCGCGGCCTCGACCATGGCGAGCGCGATGCGGTCCTTGATGGAGCCGCCGGGGTTGCTGCGTTCGGACTTGATCCAGACGTTGGCGTCCGGGAACAGGCGGGACACCCGGATGTGCGGCGTGCGGCCGATGGTGTCGAGGACGCTTTGGGCTTTCATGGAGGATCTCCGCAGATGGTCCAGGCAGGGGGCGGGCTGATTAGCAGCAAAGACCAGAAGCTGCACCACCCCCCGTCCGTCCCAGAGGCATCACCCCACCGTCAGCACGATCTTGCCCTTCACCTTGCCGGTCCGGTTCAGCTCCTGCGCCTCCGCCGCGTCCGCCAGGGGCAGGGTGGCGCCGATGTTGGGCCGCACCTGCCCGGCGTCGATCATCTCCGCAATCCGCCCCAGTTGCCCCCCATCCGGCACGGCGCCGAACCCGGCGGCACGGACCCCATGCGCCGCCGCCGCAGCGGGATCGGCAACCCCCACCGTGGAGACCAGGATGCCGCCGGGCTTCAGCATCGCCCAGGACCGCGCCTGCATCTCGCCGCCCAGGGTGTCGAACACGATGTCCATGTCCGTCGCCGCATCCTCGAACCGCCCGGCCCCGTAATCCAGGAACCGGTCCGCCCCCCATCCTTCGACCAGCGCGCGGTAGCCAGACGACGCCACGGCGGTCACCTCCGCCCCCAGGGCATGGGCGATCTGCACCGCCATGCCGCCGACGTTGCCGCCGGCCCCATGCACGAACAGCCGCGTCCCTGCCTGCAGCCCGCCCTGCCCGACGATGCCCTGCCAGGCCGTCAGCGCCCCCATCGGCACCGCCGCCGCCGTGTTGAAGTCCAGCGCCGCCGGCTTGCGCCCCACCGCCGCGGCGTCCAGCACCGCGAACTCGGCATAGGCGCCGGTCTGGCTGGCCGGCATCATGGCGTACACCGCATCGCCCGCCTGCATCCCTTCCACGCCGTCGCCGACCTCCTCGATGACGCCGGCTAGGTCCTCCCCGGCGGTGGAGGGGAACGTCACGTCGAACATCCCCTTCAGGTCGCCCTGCCGCAGCTTCCAATCGATCGGGTTCACCGACGCCGCGTGCACGCGCACCAGGACCTCGCCCGGCCCGGGGCTGGGCCGCTCGATCTGCTCGACCTGCAGCACGGCCGGGCCGCCGTACTTGTGGAACCGCACCGCTGTCATCGTTGCCATGGGTTGCTCCTCTAAAATCTAAGCCAGCAGGCCGCCGCCATCGACGTCCAGCACGCTGCCAGTGGCATAGAGACTGGCAAGCAAGGCCAATGCTGGCCCGGCAATGCTGTCCGCGTCGCCAACCATCCCGGCCGGCAGCCGGGCGGCAGCGCCAGCATACATCGCATCCCGCTGCGCGTCAGGCATCCCGGCATAGGCGCCGGCGCCCTGGACCAGTCCGGGCGAAATGACATTGACCCGCACCGGCGCCAGTTCCACGGCCAAGGCGCGGCCCAAGGCCTCGACCGCGCCATTTACGGCGGCGATGATCGGCACCGCTCCTCGCCGGCCGCCGGCTGTAGGCGCCAGCGAATAGCAGGATTGACCGGCTCACCTGGGCATGGCGGGCGCATAGTTACTGGGACCAGACCCTCCATCGACAACCGCGCCGCCGCGATGTCCCCGCCGCGGAACGGGCCGGGCCGCACGAACGCCGCCGTGACGACCAGGTGGTCGATGGGGCCAAGTCCGGCGAAGTGGTCGCGGACCGACGCCTCCGCCCCGATGTCGAGCTGCCCGCGCCCCGACATCATCAAGGCCTGCTCAGGTTCGGTGATCGGGCAGCGGAGTCAGGCTGCGTGCCGGTGCCGCACCAGTCCGTCCCGGACATGACGGGCGAACCCCATGGTTGCCGTCCCTGCCCCATGGAGTGGCAGGAGAAGGGTAATGGCGAAGCTCGGCAGCTCCGGCAAGCCAGACCCGGCAGACAGAATGTCCAGTTCGGGAGGAACCGTGGATGCCAGCCAGGCAGTGATGGCAAGATCCGCCCGCACGGTTGCCGCCGTCGCCTCAATGCCCCCGTTTTCAAACACCGTCCTCCACGTCAGGTCGTGCTCGCGCAAGGCCGTCAACACGGCGGGGCGGAACGCGCAGGTTTCGGCTACCAGTGAGATCGGCAAAGGGCGCTTCAGGTGCGCGGTCCCGGCCTTGGCCCCGACCCACACGAGCCGCTCGACGCTGAGGCACTCGCCCGTGGACGGCCCGACCGGCTCCTCGACCACGGCAAGGTCAACCCGCCCTGTCGCCAGTGCCTTGGCCAACTCTGGCGACGACCCACAGACCAGGGAGACCTCCACCCGTGGGAAGGCTTGTGCGTATGCCTTCAACACGGGCGCCAAACGCGTGCTCACCAGGTCAGGAGGCACGCCGAGCCGCACCCGGCCCTCGACGGCGCCTGCGGTCATCTCGGCCCAGATACCGTCGTTCAGGCTCAGCAGCCTCTTGGCCTGACCAAACAGGCGCTCGCCGGGCGGTGTCAGTCGAAGGCCGCGCCGGTCGCGCTCGAACAGGCTGCACCCGAGCGCCTCCTCCAGCCGCTTGACCTGCTGGCTGACCGCGCCCTGCGTGAGGTGGAGGGCGTTCGCCGCAGCCGTCATGCTGGCCTTCTCGGCGACGGCTACGAAGGTGCGGACGAGGCCGGTATCCAGGTTGCGTGCCATGCTCGGCATCATATTCGCTAATACCCAGCATTGCGAACATTAGCTTCACCGGAACAGAACGGGGACCTAGCGTGCTCTTCCGATAGGAGAGCGCGGCACCATGGCGACCGACACGATCCTGCCACTCGTCTTGTTCGTGGTCGTCTCGACCATTACGCCGGGCGGCGCCACGACGCTGGCGACGGCGTCGGGGGCGCAGTTCGGCTTCCGGCGCTCGGTGCCTTTGATGGCGGGCATCGCCGTCGGCTTGGCCTCGCTGGCCGCCGCGGCTGCGGCCGGGCTGGCTGGCCTCCTGATAGCGGCACCCTCGCTGCAGACGGTCATGAAGCTGGCCGGGTCGGCTTACCTGCTGTGGCTCGCCTCGAAGATCGCGAGGAGCGGGCCTCCTAACCTGGGAACGAACCTGGGAGCGCCGACGAGCTTTCTCGGGGGGGCTTGCCTGCTCTGGCTCAATCCGAAGGGCTGGGCCATGGCGCTCGGCGCGGCAGCCTCGTTCGCCGCGTTGGCGAGCGGACCGCTCCGGCTTGCCGTGCTGCTTGGTTCGGCCTTCGGCCTCGCGGCCGCCATATCGCTGTCGCTGTGGTGTCTGGCGGGCCTGCTGCTCGCCCGGCTGCTGCGAACGGAGCGGCAATGGCGGGTCCTCAATGCCATGCTGGGTCTCCTGCTCGTCGTATCGATCGTCCCGATGTGGTGGGAGTGATGGTCTGCCTGCCTGCCGTGACTTGGGGGCCAAGAGGATTGCGATGAAGCCAAGGACCCAAACTGGGCTGCTCAACGCTGTCGCGATCACGCGGGACGGCATCGCCGCGACGGAGCGCCTGATCCGGCCGCTCGTGCGGCGGACGCCCGTGATCAAGACCGATGCGGCCGAGTTCGGCCTGGTGCCGGGTCCGCTGCTGTTCAAGCTGGAGCACATGCAGCATTCCGGCTCGTTCAAGGCGCGCGGCGCCTTCGCCAACTTGCTGCTGCGCGGGGCACCAGCAGCGGGCGTGGTCGCGGCCTCGGGAGGCAACCATGGCGCGGCCGTCGCCTACGCCGCCCAAAAACTGGGCCTGCCCGCAACCATCTTCGTGCCCGCCATCACCTCGCCGGCGAAGGCCGAACGCATACGAGGCTACGGCGCCACCCTGGTCGTCGCGGGCGAGTACTACGCCGATGCCCTCGCCGCGAGCGAGGTCCACGTCACGGCGACCGGAGCGATGCCCATCCACGCCTTTGACCAACCCGAGACCCTGCTTGGGCAGGGCTCGGTCGGGATGGAGCTGGAAGCGGCTGCGCCCGATGTGGACACCCTGCTGGTGGCCGTCGGTGGCGGTGGACTGATCGGCGGCATCGCGGCCTGGTATGCCGGCCGGGTCAAGGTCGTCGCGGTTGAGCCGGCCGGGGCGCCGACCCTGCACGCCGCCTTGGCTGCGAACGGGCCTACGGATGTCGCCGTGGGCGGCATCGCCGCCGACAGCCTGGGCGCAAGCCGCGTGGGCGCACTGGCGTTCCCAGTCATCCGCGCGCATGTGGCGCCGAGGGTGGTGCTGGTGTCCGACGACGACATCAGGCGAGCGCAGGCGGCGTTGTGGTCGGGGCTGCGAGTGGCAGCAGAGCCGGGGGGAGCAGCAGCCTTCGCGGCCCTGCTCTCCGGCGGCTACCGGCCAGCACCGGGCGAGCGTGTCGCTGTATTGGTCTGCGGCGGCAATACGGCTGCCGTGCAATTCGATCCGTGATGTGCAAACGCTTGAGCGCGTCGCCACCCGGCTGATATTGCGTCCGTCAGGGTAGGCCCCAACGGCACATGGGCGTAGGACGATCCGAGCGCCCCAACAGGATCGGTTCCGGCATCTGGAACATCGGCCGGCCAGGGGTCTAAACCTAACTGGCACGCTGCTCTGCGATCAGCGAGCTTGCGCACGCGCCGATGGTATCGAGCACCGATCCGCGAGCGGGAGCATGGAGGCGGATAATGTGAGCAGGGCCACCAGCCTGCGATCAGTTGATCCGAGCAGAAATCGGCGATGAAAGCGAGCACGATCGCCGATGATGTCGAATTGCTGCACCTAGGCGCCAGCACCGCCAAGCTCCTGCTTCACGAACCGCCCGTCCTGCATGATCGCCGGCATGCGCGCGCCCTGCGCCTCCAGCAGCCCCCAATCCCGCAGCGGGTCGCCGTCCACCACGATCAGGTCCGCCCAGGCCCCGGCCTCGATCACCCCGGCCCGCCCCTCCAGCCCGCACAGCCGGGCCGCCACCGTCGTCGCCGACCGCAGCACGTCCAGCGCCGGCAGCGCCCTCGCCCGCAACGCGAACTCGCCCGACTGGTGCCGGTGCATCTCCCCCAGCAGGTCCGTCCCGTACGCCATCGGCAGCCCCGCCGCCTGCATCACATGCAGTGACTCCAGCCCTGCCTGCCGCACCGTCTCGATTTTCGCCACGCTGTCCGGGCGCAATCCCAGCGCCGCGCCCTCCACCGCCAGCCGCTCATAGGTGATCAGCGTCGGCACCGCCGTGCAGCCCGCCGCGGCGGCCAGGCCGGCGGTGTCCGCGGCGATCAGGTTGCAGTGCTCCAGCGACCGCACGCCGCACTCCACCGCCCGGCGGATCGCGGCGTCGGTGTAGAGGTGGGCCGACACGTAGGTGCCCAGCCCCTCCGCCTCCTCCACCGCCGCCAGCAGCTCCGCCCGGGAGAACTGCAGCATGTGGATGGGGTCGGTGGGCGAGGCGATGCCGCCATTCGCCATCACCTTGATGAAGTCCGCCCCCGCCCGTAGCTCCTCCCGCGCGGCCAGGCGCACCGCGTCCACCCCGTCGCACAGCCGGCCCATCGCGCCCACCCGGTGCTGCGACGGTGCGCGGTCGTCCGCCCGGGCGCGCATGTCGCAGTGCCCGCCGGTCTGGCTGAGCGCCTTGCCGCAGATCACTAGCCGCGGACCCGGCGTCACCCCGGCCGCCTGCGCCTCCACCAGGCCCCGGTCGGCCCCGCCCACGTCGCGCACGGTGGTGAAGCCGCGCATCAGCATCGCCGTCATGATGTGCCCGGCCCGCAGCGCCGCCAGCGATGACGGCTGTGCGGCGTTGGCGCCCAGGTCCGCCATTGCGGCAATGACATGCACGTGCGCGTCGATCAGCCCGGGCATCAGCACCCGCCCGCCCAAGTCCACGCGCGTCGCGGACGGGCTGGCGATGGGCCGGTCCGACACCTCCCGGATCAGCCCGGCCTCGACCAGCACCTCCATGCCGCCGCGCGGGCCATCCCAGCGCGGGTCCAGCACCTGGCCGCCAGTGAACAGAACTATGCCGCCGAGGGCTGGCCCGCTGACCCCTGCCATCATCCCCGATCCTCACCCGCCGACTGTGGCAAGGTTAGGAGAGGCCGGTCAGATGCGCCAGCCCTGCTGCCTTGTTCCGCAGGGCGGTGCGGGGCTGGCCTGGGCGAGGCGCCGGCCGGTGGTGAACCAAGCCATCCCCCAGCCGTTAGGAGCGGAACGATAACAGCCTGGAGGACGCATCATGCACCGATCCATCATGGCCGCCTTGCTCGCCTGCCTGGCCGCCGTACCAGCCCGCGCCCAGGCCCCTGCGCCGGGCAGCAGCGGCGGTGGCCGTGTCGGCCCCAGCGTGTCCACGCCGACGGTCCCGCAAGGCACGACCCCGCCGGGTACGCCGAGCGGCGAGACGACCGGGGACCGTGCCCTGCGCGACGCCGCCGGGGACAGCGTGATCGGCAAGACCGGCACCTCCGCTTCGCCAGTCCCCGGTGACACGATGGCGCCGGACGCCGGGGTGCGGAAGTAGCCCGAGGTGCGGAAGCAGCCTGGGGCCCCGGCCTTCGCGTCAGCCGGGAGGGTCAGACCTCCCGGTGTTCCATCTTGCGCGCGATGCTGTCCGCCTGGCGGATGGCGAGCGCCACGATGGTCAGCGTCGGGTTGCACGCCGCGCCGCTGGTGAACTGGCTGCCGTCTGACACGAATAGGTTGGGGATGTCGTGCGTCTGGCCGAACCGGTTCACCACGCCGTCCCGGGCGTTCGCGCTCATGCGGTTGGTGCCCATATTGTGCGTGCTGGGATAGGGCGGCGTCGGGATCAGCCGGGTGGCGCCCACGGCCGAATAGACGGCGCTGCCCTGCTGCACCGCATGGGCGCGCATGGCGATGTCGTTCGGGTGGTCGTCGAAGTGGACGCTGGCGACAGGGAGGCCGAGCTTGTCGCGGGCCTTGGGGTCCAGGGTGACGCGGTTGGTCTCGCGGGCCATGTCCTCGCCGATCAGCCACATGCCGGCCATGTTGCTGTAGTCGTCCATGGCGCTGGTGAAGCTGCGGCCCCAGGCGCCGGGGTCCATGAAGGCGGCCATGAACGGGACGCCGAGGCTCACGGTCTCCATCTCGTAGCCGCCGACGAAGCCGCGGCTGGTGTCGTGTCGGGCCTCGTCGCGGATGATGCCGGCCATGGTGGTGCCGCGGTACATGTGCACGGGCTTGTCGAAGATGCCGTACACGTTGCCGGTCATGTGGCGCATGTAGTTGCGCCCGACCTGGCCGCTGCTGTTGGCCAGGCCGTCGGGGAATTTTGCCGACGCGCTGTTGAGCAGCAGGCGCGGGCTTTCGATGCTGTTGCCGGCGACGCAGACTACGCGGGCCTTTTGCCTATGCATCGCGCCGTCGGGGCTGGCGTAAACCACGCCGGTTACCTTGCCGCTGTCGTCGTGCTCGATCTTCACGACGTGGCTGTCGGGGCGGACTTCCAGGCGGCCGGTGTCCTCGCCCTTGGGGATCTCGGTGTAGAGCGTGCTCCACTTCGCGCCTGACTTGCAGCCCTGGAAGCAGAAGCCGATCTGCTGGCAGGAGCTGCGGCCGTCACGGGGCTGGCTGTTGATCGCCATGCGGCCGGTGTGGACCTCCTTGTAGCCGATCTTCTTCGCACCGGCTTCCATGACGCGGAAGTTGTTGTTGCCGGGGAGGCCGGGGATGCCGTTGGTGCGGGTGACGCCCATCTTGTCCTCGGCCTTGACGTAGTAGGGCTCGAGGTCCTTCAGGGTGATCGGCCAGTCCAGCAGGTTGGCCTCTGGCAACGCTCCGTAGTGGTCGCGGGTGCGGAACTCGTGCTCCTCGAAACGCAGGGATGCGCCGGCCCAGTGCACAGTGGAGCCGCCGACGGCCTTCACGATCCAGGCGGGGAGATTCGGAAAATCCTTGGCGACGCGCCAGGTGCCGGAGGTGGTGCGCATGTCGGACCAGGCGAGCTGGGCGAAGCTGGCCCACTCGTCGTTCACGAAGTCCTGCGGCTCGTAGCGGGAGCCGGCCTCCAGCACCACCACGCGCACGCCCTTCTGCGCGAGTTCGTTGGCCAGGGTGCCGCCGCCGGCGCCGGAGCCGATGATGACGACCAGGCTGTCGTCGTTCAGGTCGAATTGTGCCATTTGCTTGCCTCCCTGCTATGCCGTTTTCGGCAGCCAATCGATGTCATCGAAGCCGCGGGCCAGGTAGCCGCCGTGTTCGGCGGAGGAACCCTCGTAGCCGAGCTTCGGCCAGAGTTCGGGCTGGTTGTAGAGGCTCACCACCAGGTCGGCGCGCAGGGTGCGGAAGAACTTGGTGTGCTCGATGCCGCGCAGCAGGGCGACGCGGTCGTTCTCCCAGGCGACGTTGAGGTAGGGGCAGGCTTGGCGGTCCTGCGCGTCGGCGTCCAGGCGGGCGACGCCCTCGGCGACCATGGCCTGCAGGGCTGGGTCCTTGGCGGCCTTGGCGTCCCAGGGGGTGATGGCGCGGACGTAGAAGACGTCGCCGATGTGGTCATGCGGGTAGATGTCGCGGGCGGCTTTCACCAATGTCGCCATGTGGTGCGGGGCGATTGCCTTGGCGTCGGCGGCCCAGGCGGCGGTGGCGCTGATGCTGGCCCCGGCTGCCAGGACGGTGGGGGCGGCGGCGCTGGTTTTCAGGAAGCCGCGGCGGCTGACTTGGGCGCGGCGGTCAATTTCTCGCATGGCGTTCTTCCCTGTTGTTGGCTTGTTATTGGTTCAGCCGAAGCGTCCGCCGCGCTGCAGCATCTCGATGCTGTAGCCGTCGGGGTCTTTTACGAAGAAGAAGCGGCCCAGCAGGGTGCCGTCGTGCTTCAGCTCGCTGATTTTGCCGGGGGTGGCGCCGGCCTGCTCCATCTTGCCGTGCTCGGCGTCGAGGTCGTCCACGGCGATGGCGAGGTGGCCGTAGCCGTCGCCGAGGTCGTACGGCTCGGTGCGGTCGTGGTTCACGGTCAGCTCCAGCTCAAAGGGGCTGGAGGGGTCGCGCAGGTAGATCAGGGTGAACTTCTCGAACGGGTAGCGGTCGGCGACCTCCAGCCCCAGCGCAGCCCGGTAGAAGGCGAGCGAACGCGCCTCATTGAGCACGCGGATCATCGAATGGATTGGCTTGGCCATCAGTTGGGGTCCTTGAGGTAGGCGATGACGGCTTGGCGGACTTCCGGCTTGAACTGGCGGTAGCCCATGACGCCGCCCTTGATGACCGACTGCGGGTTGGTGAGGTAGGGGTCGAGGTGGGCCTCGTCCCACCGCCAGTCGGCGTCGGCGAACCCGGCGGAATACTTGTAGCCGGGGAGGGCGCCGGCCTGGCGGCCGTACACGCCGGCCAGGTTGGGACCTTGGCGGACCTCGCCGGGCACGAGGGAGTGGCAGGTGCCGCACTGGGTGCGGAACACGGCGGCGCCGTCCGGCGGAGTGGCCGCGGGTGGGGCGAACTGCGCGTGGGCTGGCGTGGCCAGACCGAGCAAGGCCAGCAAGGGGATGTGTCGTATGGTTGCGTCCTCCGGCGTCTGGCCTCTGCGGGCCTGATCGCGCTGTTGTTATCAAGGACCGTTCGGCAGGCGCAACCGAAAGTTGACGCGGTGCTGTTTTGGTGAGGTTCGGAGCTGGGGCGCAGGCTTGCTCAACGTGCTCGGGATTGTTTGAGATTGCATGGAGGCAGCTTCGGGCTGTTGTGTCTGGGTCGCAGCGGGCGGCATGATGGGCACGACAACCGGACAGCATGATGATAGGCGTCAGATGACTTCCATCCCGTCCGATGACCCCACGGACGACGCCCTAGCCGCCCTCCTCAAGCTAGCCACCGCCGGCGTCCCGCCCGACCGCATCGTGCAGACCATCGGCTCGATGATCGCCGCATGGGCCGAGGAAGCCGACATGACCCCCGCCGCCGCGCAACTTCGCATTGAGCGCCTGTGGGATGTCCTCGGCAAGGACACCGACGACCTGCAAGCCTCCATCAGCGACGCAGAGGGCGAAGGCCCGGCCCTCACCGCCGCCAACCGCAGCCTGGCCGCCCTGCAGGCCGCCGTCGCCGCCCTGGCCGCCGCCCACGCCCGCCTGTAAACCTCCCCGCGCCGCGCCGCCTACTGCGCCACGGGCGGCCCCTCCACCACTTGCGCCAGCGCCTCCGGCCGCAGCCACTGCGCGAACGCCTGCTGGATCTCCGGCGCCGTGATCTGCATGTAGCGCTGCACCGCCACCCGCTCCTGGTCCAGCGGCAGCCCCAGGTCGGACAGCCGCAGCAGCGACTGCGCAATGCCGCTCACGCTCGCCCGCTGCATCGGCAGGCGGCGCAGCACCTGGGCCTTGGCGCGCACCAGATCGCCGTCGCTCACCGGCACCGTCTGCATCTCCCGCAGGTTGTGCAGCACCAGGTCGCGCGCCTTGCCGACGTTGCCCCCGTCCGCGCCGAACGTCACCGAGTAGCCCGCCCGCGTCCGCTGCCAGCTCAACGCGCTGCTGACGGAGTAAACGTAGCCCGTCTTCACCCGCAAATCCCGGTACAGCCGGGAGGAGAAGCCGCCGCCCAGGATGACGTTGCCCAGCTCCAGCGTGTAGCGGTCCGGGCTGGACACCGGCAGGCCCACTGTCTCGGTCAGGGTCACCCGGTCCTGCAGGCGGTTGGGGTCGGGCACCCGCGCCACGCTGGCCGGGTTGGGGGACAGGCCTGGCAGGTCCAGCACCGGGCGCGGCCCCTCGGCCTGCCAGGGGCCGAAAGTGGCGGCCACCACGCGCTGCGCCTCCTCCGGGGACACGTCGCCCAGCACCACCATCGTCGTCAGGTCCGGGTGGAACACCGCCGCGTGGTAGGCACGCACGTCATCCAGCGTCAGCCCGCGCACCGTCGCCGGCGTGGCCCGGCGCAGCGTCGGGTCCCCGGCCGGCACCAGGGCCCGGTTGACCGCCAGGCCAAACAGGTAGTCCGGCGACTGCAACTGCCCGGCCAGGCTCTGCGCCAACTGGTCCTGCGCCACCTTGAAGGCATCGGCGGGAAAGGCCGGGTGCAGCTCCCCCTCCGCCAGCAGGCGCATCCCGGCCTCGAATTGCGGGGTCAGCACCTTCAGGGAGAAGTCCGTGCCGGTGCCGACCTGGGCGGCGATGTCGTCCACGGCCTTGCGGTAGGCCAGCCGGCTCCGCGCCTCGGTGCCGTAATCGAACAGTTGCCCGGTCAGCTCCGACACGCCCTCCTTGCCCGGCGGCTCCTGCAGGTCGCTGACCTCGCGCACCCGGGCATAGACCGATACGGTGTGGCT
>JAABUX010002440.1_pt1 | contig 26409 bp, 25 predicted proteins | sample 5561851 | NCBI WGS metagenome assembly JAABUX01 (sample SAMN10711883, study PRJNA513361) | rock metagenome | isolation source: Antarctica rocks | place: Antarctica: Victoria Land, Richard Nunatak red sandstone | collected 2016-01-03 | reverse complement strand
TTCTTCAACCCAGACAGCGCCTCCAGCGCGACACAGGCTCTCGTGCAATGCATGACGCGCGAGTGGCGCTCCTTCGCCGATGATCTGCTAGGCGATTACTACCCGCTTCTGCCCTACACCATCAATCTTGATGTGTGGAATGCCTGGCAATTTAACCGGCCGGAGACGGGGACCGGCGTGGTGCAGGCCTTCCGGCGCGACTACAGCACGGTCGCCGCGTTGCGACTACCATTGCGCGGCCTCGATCCTGCAGCGACTTATGTCGTGCGCAATGCCGACGACAAAGTCTCACTGCGTCTGAGCGGCCGCCAACTCATGACGACAGGCCTATCCGTGCACCTGCCGTCGGCCCCGGCGGCGGCGACCATCACCTACCGCCGTAGCGAATAAGGGCAATAGACGGCCAGGAGCCTATTGAGTCGGCGCGTGTCGCGGGAAGATAGCCGCATGGGCTACTTCACGGCGCCGGCGGTGAGACCGCGCACGACGTGGCGCTGGACGGCCAGATACAAGATGACCGGCAGCAGCGAGAAGACCACCCCCGCGGCCTCGAGTTGATAGAGCTCGACGTCCGTCTCACTGATGAACGTCGAGATGCCGACACCGGCGGTGTAGAGGCTCCTGTCCGTGATGAACGCCGCGGCACAGGTAGTCGTTCCAGCTGCCGAAGAAGGCCACCACGGCAACCGCCACGAGGCCCGGGCGGGAGAGCGGCAGGAGGATTCGCCACAGCACACCGAGTAGACCGCAGCCGTCGACGCGCGACGCGTCGATCACCTCGTTGGGAATGGTGTCGAAGGAGGACTTCAGGATCCAGCAGCCGAGCGGCACGGTGAAGGCGGCGTAGAGGATGCCGAGGGCGGGCAGATTGTTTGTCCAACCGAGAGTGCGGTAGAACCGTAATTCCGGCCGGTAGCAGTCTCCTGCCTCCGCACACCGCACAGAAGTCGCTCCATTATCGACAACTGTATACTGTTAACATCGATTGTAGGGGATGGAAACCGTTTTGTCAATCGGGCGCGGCGCTCCAGGGTGCGCCTTGACATTGTGGCATCCGACCTGCGACTGCGGTCGCATGGCACACCAGGCACACTGCGGTGTCAGGACCGGGGCCAGGAGCAGCGTGGTGGCGACCCACACTCGACCGCAGTCGGCGTTCGTTTGCCCTGCGCCCGCAGTCGCAGGCCCGTTCGGCCGCAGTCCACTATTTTAAGGCGCACCCGATGCCCCATTACCTCACCGGCGGTAGGCGGTATGCGGTGACTGTTGACAGTCTAATATGGGCAGGTTATAACCGGCCTGAGCGCGTCGGACGGAGGCACGGTTTTCGCCGTGGCGCGCGTGGCGCGACGCAGCGCCAAGAGATGACGCGCGCTCTGACGTGAGCGTGAGTTTGCGGCTAGGAGGTCCTCGCAATTCGTGGTTCGACACTGTTCAAGGCGATCGCGATAGCTCTAACGGTCCTGATCCTGGCGTCTACCGGCGTCGCGAGCCACGCGGCCGCGGCCCAGCCGCGCGCGAAGGTCTACACGATCTACCTCTCCAACAACTACCTGGGCAACGACTGGCGCGTCCAGATGGAGTACTCGGCGGAAGTGCTGGCCCTCAAGGGGCCCGACACGGGCCGGGTGAACCTCCACGTCGTCAACGTCGACAACACGGTGGCGGCGCAGATCGCGTCGCTCAACAACATCATCCAGACGCACCCGGACGCTATCCTGATCGACGCGGGCTCCAACGACGCGCTCAACTCGACGATCGCCAGGGGGTGCGCACAGGGCATCCTGATGATGTCGTTCGACCAAATCGTGTCCGCGCCCTACGCCTGGAAGTTCGATAGCGGCCAGAACGACCAGCAGCCCTGGGGGCCGAGTGGCTGGCCGCCACGTTGCACTACAAGGGCAATATCCTGATCGACCGCGGCCTGCCGGGCGCGCCGCTGTCGGTCGGCGCCATCGCCGTCTGGAACCGGATCTTCGCCAGGTACCCCAAGATCCACATCGTCGGCTACTACGCGGGACAGTACGCGCTGGGGCCAGAGCAGGCGGCCGTGGCCGCGTTGTTGACGGCCCATCCCCATATTGACGGCCTCATGTCGCAGGCCTACGGCGTCGGCGCCATCGCGGCGTTAAAGGCGATCAGCGCCAAGCCGGCGCCGATGATTGCCGCCACGTTCAACGAGACGATGCTGGCGTGCGTCCAGAACCACATCGGCTGCCTGACGAGCGTCAATCCCACGTGGCTGAGCGGCCTGGCCATGAAGTACGCGGTGGACGCGCTGGACGGCCGGATCGGCAAGACCGCGCAGTGGGTGCATGACGAGGTTGCGCCGTACTCCACCAATAACGTACAGATGTTCGCGTACTCGATCGTCGGCGTTGATCTGGAACAGCCAGACCGTCGCGCGGCCTTCCAACGTCAAGCCGACGATAGTTGCCCCGTGCAAAGCGAAGTGGTCACGCCACTGCTGTTCGCGTGGAGTGAAGATGCGGCAGAACTCGCCCGTGTCAGGATCGAAGGAGGAGAAATCAGTCCCCTTGTGCCGATTGCAGCGCCAGCACGTGAAGGCCAGGTTCCCCGCTTCGGTTGCTCCGCCGTGCTTCTCGGCGACCACATGGTCCACCTCGTGCGGAAAGAATGCCACGGCGGATGGGAGGAGGCAGTACTCGCAGCGTGACTTGGCTCGCTCCACCACCAGGCGGCGCACTGCCTCCGGAACATGGGTGATACTCACCGCGTCGCGGTGAGTGCTGACAGCGCACGGATTTTGAGCATCATCACCAGGTGCTCGATGCGCTCCAGTTCGCTGACCTCCGCTTGCTCGGTGGATGAAAGCGATCAAGCAAGGTTTGTAGGCGTTGCCGCGCGTCAAGCGGCGGGACAAACGCGGCGATCTGCTCCGGCGTGGGTGTACCGGCCAGAAACATGAGGATAGAGCGGTAGAGGTACGCGGGGACCGCCGGTTGCCGCAAGCTCAACGCCAGGAGTTCCGGAAGGCGGTCTTGCAACGGCGCGAGTTGGTCCGCCAACTCGTCGGACACAGCCAGCGTGATGGTGCGCATCGAGCGGCCTCCAGATCGTACGTGGCTATGAAGCAGTGCGCCCTCAGTATACGCCAGGGCTAGCCAGCCTTGCGAGGTCCCCGTCCCTTATCGGCTGCGCATCGATGTGTCCGGAGTGTAGCCGGGCTGGCCTAGCGTGCCAGAGAGGGGGCTTGAGATGCTGACCACGCGGCCCTGGGCGTCGTAGGCGATGCTCCAGGTATGGGTGATCGGCGTGTAGGGCGTGGTGACGCGGGTGAGCAGCGCCCCGCTGTAGCCGAACGTGGTGGTGAGGTCCTGCCCGGTACCGTCCGCCGTGGTGATCGCCTGGAGCTGCGTCGTGCCGGGCGCATAGCCGTAGGCGACGTGCTGGCTCCCCGCCTGCCTACCGTTGCCGCTGACCCACGGTGAGCACTGCGTTATGCCGAGCATGCACAGGGCGATAACGATGCACACGACGCGCACGCCTCGGTGCCAAACGCTTGTTTCATCCATTGGTAGGCAACTGATCTCCTACTGACCTCGCGCTTCATGTGCCTCTAGTAGATAGTCGCGCACTGGCGGTACGAGCCGGATAAGTAGTTCTCGAACCATTCCCATGTGTTCAGCTACATACCCTATCGTTCGACGGCACTATCGTCGCTCGTGCTGTGCTTCCCAATAGTCGCCAACCCGGTTATATCCACTGCGCGCGAAGTCAGCATAGCCGTCTAGAACAGCTGGCCACTCCCCCTGGCGTCGAGCGAGGATGCCTTCAGCAGCAAACTCAAAGCCAAGTGTTTCCGGTGTCCCTGGGCTCCCATAGGTGGCAAGAATCTCAGGGTGGTTCCATACGGTTAGGTAGAATCCCTTACCCTGACTGACCACCCAATAGCTCATATCTGCAATGGCATCCTCGGACACGTCCTTGTCGGGATAGATGTGATCCGTGTACGGTTCCTGTTGCAAGGCATCCGACGCATACATGAACTCCAGCGCAAAACGATAGAGTTCATCACCGGACAGTTCGTCGAGGATGCTTCTGAAGAGGTCAGGGTCTTTGTTGGCACGCTGGATAACACCCCAGAACTGGTCGGATACATCAGCAGGCTCCAGCGGCATCTCGGCGCTCATGAATTTCATCTCCGCTCACATATCGGCCACACCGCATCCTCATCTCTATCTCTGCAACTATCGTGTTCCGTCATCGACCGTATGGACGCGGGAAGTAATCGGGAGCTTGTCGCCACGGAATACCATAGCTGCTTAGGTACATGCCATAATAAATGCCTGCCTCATCCTCATCCCAAACGTTACCCTGTCTGGCCTGAGACTTCGAGTATACGAATGGTACGCCGGGGCCAGGACGACCAAGCCTACCCCCGCGGACCCTATCATTATCGACCAAAGAGTTGTCCCATGGCAGCGAGTTTCCTGCCCCTTCGAGTTGCGTGCGGAACTCATCTTCGACGTTCTGCAAAGTAACTCCTTCGGGCAGGCTGATACGCCATCCCTCGATCTGAAGGGTGAGGCCAAGCCTTCGCCCTGCCCGCGCGTATGGTCCAAACCGCCCAAGTATCGTCTCCAGGCCTCTGCCACCCTCGGTCTTGCCACCTTTGAGCACTCTTATCTCTGCTCCCGACTCAGCATCAACAGCACTGAGCTTGTACACGATCTGGTCGCTTTCTTCTACCGTCGTCCTCAATTGGTCCTGCCAACCATCAGACAGCCGGAGGGTAAAGTTGCCGCCAGAAGTCGCATACTGAGGTTCGAGAGCGTTTTGCTGCCCGGTACTGGCATCGGCCGAAATAACCACCGGATCAACGCCAATGTCAGACGTGCCCCTAAGAATGTTTACGTCCGCTTGCGCCTGGGCCTCCGGCGAGAGCACCCCGCCTGGCTCCGGCCCGGCTCCCGGCTCCCCGCCGCCTTCCCCGCCCGCCAGCCCGCTCGGGTCGGCGCAGTCCAGCGGCGCGTCGTGGCAATAGACGTAGGTGCGCACCCCGTCCTGCATGCTGGGGTCCGGCTGCAGGAACCGCTTGAGGTCCGGGTCGTAGGACCGCGCTTGCAGCCAGTCCCACCGCCACGGTGCGGAGTCCCAGGCGCCGCCCGTGTCGGTGCCCCAGCCGTCGTACCAGTAGCCTCGGTAGCGTAGCGGCTGGTGGACCCCGTGGCCCTCCTCGTCCTGCGCCCCCAGCACCGGCTTGCCCCAGGCGTCGTAGCCGTACTGGCAGACCACCTGCCCGCTCGCGCCGTCGATCAGCCCTGTCACGTTGCCCTTGCCGTCTACCACGTACCAGTACCGCTGCACCGGGCCGCCTCCGGTCTGTTGGAGCAGTTCCAGCGGCGTCCCGTCCGGTCGATAGAGGTAGGTCTGCGTCAGGGTCGCGGTCAGGGTCGTGCCGGTGACGACGACCTGCCCCACTTGGTCACCGCGGTAGCCGAAGGCCTCCGCGAACAGCGGCGCGGTCTGCCCAGTATGGGTAATGGTGTAGCTCGCGCGCAAGCCCCGCGCGTTGTAGGTGATCGCCAGCCCTGTCCCGTCCAAGCGCACGGTGCCCGTTAGACGCGCCGCCGCGTCGTAGGTCAGGGCGTCGCTCAGGCCGCTGGGGTAGGTGATGGCCGTGGTGTTGCCCACGGTGTCGTAGGCATACGAGGTTGTGCCCTGGATGCCGGCCGGAAAGTCGCCGTTGTGGGTCACGGAGAGCAGCTCGTTGGGCAGCCAGTTCGCAGGCTCCGAGCCGTCGGTGTTGGAGTAGGCGTAGGTGATGACCGGCTTCGCCGTCACGTTGAGGTTGGTGCTCTGGTCGACCTCGGTGAGGTTGTCGTTGCCGTCGTAGCGGTAGAGGCTACCGATGGACACGTCGCTGGGCACCGCCTCGAAGAGGCGGCCGTGCGCGTCGGGGGTGTACTGGAACGCGCCGCCGCTGCCGAGGTTGTCCTGGCGGGCGGCGACGAAGGTGCGGCCCTGGGGCGTGTAGCTGTAGGCGTAGGTGGTGGTCAGCGGGCTGGAGCCCATGGCCGCCACGGACCAGGTGAGCTGCGTGAGGCGGTTGTCGCCGTCGTACTGCCGCGCCTCCTGCACGTTGGCCGCGCCCACGCCGAGCGTCGTGGTGTAGGGGCGGTCGTCGAGGGTGTAGCTGAACAGGCTGGTCGCCACGAGGCCGGCGGCATTGTCGTCGATTTCGGTGGTCCGGCCCGCGGCGTCGAGCGTGGCTGTCATGCTGGCCGTGCCGCCGAGCAGGCTCTGGGTGCGCAGGTGTCCCGCCGCGTCGTAGCCGTACGTGGTCCCGTCGCTCCCGTCGCTCCCGTCGGCGCGGTCGGCCTGGCTCGTCAGCCAGCCGGCGGCGTTGTAGCCCAGGCTGCTCTGGGCCGTGGTCACGCCGTTCTCTTGCCGCGTCAGGCTCACCATGTGGCCGTCGGGGTCGTAGCTGGGGCTCGTGGCCAGGGGCGCGGGGCCGGTCGCGGGACACGCCTGCCAGCAGTCCTGGCGCAGCGTCGCGCGGCCCGCCCCGTCATAGGCCGTCCCGTGATAGCGGTCGTTGAAGTCCAGCGCGCCCGTCACCTCGCCCGCCGGGTCCAGGGTCAGCGACTGGCTGGCGATGGGCGCGCCCGCGTTGGCGGGGTAGATCGTCACGCCCGCGGCCTGGTCCGCCAAATCATAGGCATACACGCTCAGGTTGCCGTTGGGGTCGCCCACCTGCGCCACGTTGCCGTCGGGGTCGTAGTTGGTCGTGGTGGTCTGGGGCAGCGTTGGCGTGACCTCGCCGCTGCCCCCCACGCCGCTGGCCGCGACCCGGTTGAGCGCGTCGTAGACCCGCTGGGCCATCGTGGCGGGCAGCGCGCTGCCATAGGTCAGCGGCGTGGTCACGGCGGTGCTGTTGCCGTAGGCGTCGAGCGTCGCCCGCGTCGTCGTGCTCAGGGGGTCGGTCGTGCCGGTGCGGCGGCCGGCCGCGTCGTAGGCGTACGTGGTGACGTTGGTGGCGGGGTCCTGCGTCGCCGTCAGTTCGGTGGCCGTGTAGGTCAACAGCGTGGTCCCGCTGACCGGGTTGGTCAGGGACACCAGGCGGCCCAGCGGGTCGTAGCTCCTCGTGGTCATGTCGCCGACGGGGTCGATGGTCTGGACCAGGTTGCCGTCGCCGTCGTAGGAGACCCGCGCGACCGGGCTGGTCACGCTGCCGTCGAACAGCGGCACGGGGGGCAGGGTCGTGGCGACGGGTCGGCCGAGGTGGTCGTAGGCATAGGCGGTGGTGTTCCCGTTCGGCGAGGTGACGGCGACGATGTTGCCGTCGGCGTCGGGCGTATCGCTGGTGGTCACGGGCGCGTTAGCCCCGGCCGTGGTGGTCAGCGGCGGGCTGCTCGCGGCCACGAGGTCGCCCTGCGCGGAGTAGGTATAGGCGCTCGTGTCGGACAGCGCCGCCGCGTTGGGCTGGGCCATGGGCGCACTACCGCCGATGGTGGGCGGCACGGAAACGCCGCGCGGGTCGATCGCCGAGATGCGCTGGCCGTGTGTGTCGTACGCGACGATGCGGCCCCGCCACGTGGTCGTGGAGGCGCCGCAGCTGGCGGCCCGCGCCACGGTCGCGGTCGTGGCGGTGGGAACGGAGCGATTGCCGCCGGATTGCTGACGGCCGGAGCGTTTGCCGCCGGGGCGGGTCACGGTGACGCGGGAGCGTGCGACGCTGCTCTGCGCCAGGGTGGTGCAGCCGCTGGAGCCGGGACCCAGCGCGTCCATCACGCTGGTCACGCCGTGGTGGCCGTCGTAGCCGTAGACGGTGCGCCCACCGGCGGGCAGGTCCACCTCGGTCAGGTCGTCGGAGGTGGGGGCGTAGGTGTAGGTCGTGGTCAGCGGTGTCAGCGTGCCGTTGAGGGCCGTGTAGGTCTGGACGGGCGGCTGCACCGTCTGGGTCAGTAGGCCGGTGGTGGTCAGCGCCGTGTCGGGCGGACCGACGTACTGATAGCCGTAGGACGTGACGTTGCCGCGCGCGTCGGTGCGGCGGGTCACATCGTGGTCGGCGTCGTAGGTGGCGCTGCTCGTGTTGCCGAGGGCGTCCTGGACGGAGAGGGGCTGGCCCTGGGCGTCCAGGGTGTAGACGGTGGTGACGGGCACGGCGCTGCCGAGGCCCTCGACCACGACGGTCCGGCCGGGAGTGTAGGTGAACGCCGTGGTGTAGGCCGGGGTAGAGCCGGGCTGGCCCGTCGTGCCCGAGAGGGGGCTGGAGATGCTGGCCACGCGGCCCTGCGCGTCGTAGGCGATGCTCCAGGTATGGGTGATCGGCGTGTAGGGCGTGGTGACGCGGGTGAGCAGCGCCCCGCTGTAGCCGAACGTGGTGGTGAGGTCCTGCCCCGTGCCGGTCGCCGTGGTGATCGTCTGGAGCTGGCTCGTGCCGGGCGCATAGCCGTACGCGACGTGCTGGCTCCCCGCCTGCCCGCTGCCGCCGCTGACCCACAACGGACTCTCCACGTCGGACAGCAAGCCGTTCGCGCCGTACAGGAACTGGATGGAGCGGCCGCCGTCGTTGACCATGCTGCTCGGGCCGGGATCGCCCGTGAACTGCAGCCGGTTCTCGTTCCCATAGGCGTCGCCGGTTGCGACGAGGCGTCCCTGGCCGTCGAAGCTCATCGTCGCGCCGGTCAGGAAGTCCGTCAGCGTGTACGCGGTCGTGGGCGCGGTGGCCACGGTGAGCTGCCACGGCATCCCCGGCGGCGGGCTATAGGCCGTATAGGGACCATCGGCGGAGAGCGACCCCGTGTACGTCAGCGGCCACGACGCGCCCGTGTCGTCCGTGTAGACGAGCGTCCCGGTAATCGCCCCGCCCATGCTCGGACTCAAACTGCTGCTCCAGCCCTGCCCCGCCGTCGTCGTGACCCCAGCCTGGGCTGCGACACTATCCCAGGTCTGCCCCATCGTGAGAGCCGGTCCCCTTGCGGGCAGGTGCATCTCGTCGGCGCTCACATCAATGTGCCCGTCGGCCAGATCGACGGCCCCGTCTAGCCCATCTGTCATGCGGAGGTTATGATGGGGATGCCATGGTATGTTCCCTCCCCGCGCCGACAGTGTAACGGGGGGAAGCGTGATCTGCGGGATGACGTGATCAAAGGTGGCCGTACTTACCGCAGCATTCCCTGCATCCGCATTGGTTGAAGTCACCGCCATGCCAAGCAGCGATGCATCGGGCATGCTCAGGCTCACGCTTGACCCTTGGAGCATGGTCCAGGTTATACCGTCGCTCGAGGTATACGAGGTGAAGATATTCCCCACACGGGTCACGCGCAAATACACGGGAAGCGCATCAGTGGATTGAGAAGCAATCGAACTGGTACTGCCTTGTGCCGCGCGATACTGGACCATGATAGTATTAGAGCCGCTAGAACCGCAAGCCGGCGTCATCTCGACCATGTAATTTATCGCGCCAGGGTCCGTACTCGCCCGGTACATGAGGCCCGCTTTCGCGCAAACTGCAGTGTTGGTTTGCGTAGTAAGCCGTGCGGTCAGGTTGTTATCACCCGCGACAGGCTGCCAGACGTAGTGAAATTGATCGGCATTGTACCAGATATCTTGACCCGATCCTTGTATGGTGTACACCCCGTTGCTGAGTGATTGGCTCCCGGTCAATGCGGGATTCCCGATGTCGGCGCAACTCCATCCAACTAGACAGGTGCTCGCGTTAGCGGGAGAGACAGACATCACCCTTGCCTGTATGCGCCCAGTGTTCTCGATGCGGCGCATTTTCAGAGGGTGCACTTGCCGACGTGGACGTAGGATCTCATGGCGAACTACGACGCTAACGGTTGCGCTATTGAAGGGTCGAGCGGCAAAAGCATTGCTGGAGGTGAACCCCACGAGGAGTCCTAAACCTCCTACGGCCACGGCTATCAAAGCGGCTAGGTGCCACATGCGAATACGTACAATCACGAGGCATTCTTCTCCTGCGGACCGAGACATGATCCTACGCTATTTTCGCTACCTACAGTATAAGAAATAGGTCCTGTTTGTCCATGACCCGAACGGGCTATAGACGTGTTGCTATTAGTGTGGTAAGGACACAACCTTTCATGATTGTTGTCACACTGATGCGAACGCTTGGGCACACTCTTTAGGCTACGGATGTACAGCGACTTAACGGATGGTATAGTGGAGCTTCCCGTGTCAAGAGGCTTATGACTAGTCGCCTCGATTAGACCGAGCGTGGTACCCTACCGATAACGTGCCCATTCAAGTACGGTAAGGGACAGAAAGCACGTAGGCTCGGCGATCATCAAACAAACCCATCCGAGACAACACTTGCTAGACGGCACCCATCGCATGACTGAACAGGTGCGATGGCGTCACTGGACACTCGCGCGGAGATGTGACTGGTGGTTAGGCGGCGCTGCGGAACCGCACGATGGCGGCGGCGACGGTCAGCAGGATGGTGACGCCGTAGATAATCTGCAGCGCGCCGGGGTCGAGGTTCAGGATGGGCAGCAGGTCGGCCAGCACCGTGAGGATGAGCGCGCCGGCGATCGTCCCGCTGTCGTGGCCGCTGCCGCCAATCAACGGTGTGCCGCCGATTGCCACGGCCGCCACTGAGGCAAAGAGGTACGGGTCGCCCATACCAAGGTAGGGCTGCGCGACGAAGCCGGTGTAGAGGATGCCCGCGATGGCCGCCGCGACGGAGCAGATCACGTACGTGGCGATCATGATCGGCACGACGTTGACGCCCGAAAACTCGGCCACGATGCGGCTGGCGCCCAGGGCGTACAGACGGCGCCCGAAGGTTGTCCAGCTCAGCAACACCGCCGCGATCAGCGCCAGCCCCGCCCAGATCAGTGTATTGATCGGCACGGGGCCAATGGTGTTGAAGGTCCACTCGACGATCAGCGGCGGCGCCTTGGACGCCTGCTGGCCGCCCATATAGACGAGCAGTGCGCCTTCCACGATCACGTTCATGCCGAGCGTCATGATGATAGGCGAGATGCCCAGCACCGCGATGCCCACGCCGTTGAGCAGGCCCACCACTGCCGCCAGCGCGATCAGGACAGGAATCACCCAGATCAGGGGACCGTTCTGACCGGCCGTCAAAATGGTCAGGATGATCCCTGCCGCGTTGACCACGTAGGGAATGGAGAGGTCGACGCCGCCTCCGATGACCACAAAGGTCTGCCCCAGGCCCACGATGCCGATGAACGACGCCTCGATCAACAACTGCTTGATGTGGGTTGGCGAGGCAAACCCCGGCGTAAAGGCGGTCGTCACCAGAAACAGCGCCAGGGCAATGACGTAGGCCAGCGCAATGGAGCGGTTCCGCCCGTTGAGGGCGGTCCACACCCTCTGAAAGGGGCCGGCCGGCGCGTCGGGGAGCGGTCCGGCGGGTCCGGCTGGCATACCCGGTACACCTGGTACGGCGCTCATGACGCCGTCCTGCGCCGCACCAGATAGGCGGCCAGCACGTTGAGCAACACGGCAAAGATCAGCAGCACCCCTTCCAGCAGGGACTGCGAGTGGTTGTCAATGCCATAGATAAAGATGACGCTGCCGATTAACGTCGGGATGAAGGCCCCGGCGATGGCGCCGCCGAAGCCTCCGCGCCCGCCCGTCAGCGCCGTCCCGCCAAGGACCACGGCGATGACCGAGGTCAGGATGTAGTCGGTCCCGACGGTGGGCGAGCCGGACACGGACTGGGTGATGTAGTACAGGCCCGCCAGCGCGGCGAACAGGCCCGAGAGGGCATAGGTGATGACGATGGTGCGCACGACGGGCACGCCGGAGAGAAACGCCGCCTCCGAGCTTGACCCGATCGACCGTATCTCAAACCATAGCCGGGTCCGCTTGAAGAACAGCCAGAAGGCCGCCACCAGCGCCAGCAGCCAGACGGGGGCGCCGACCCCCAGCCACGTGCCATTGCCAAAGTTCACCCAGACGTCGGGCACCGTGCCTCCGTTTGTCGGCAGCACCCATAGCGCCGCGCCGCCGAAAATGGAGAACGTGACCAGCGTCACGATGAACGGCTGCATGCGCGTCACCCCGATCAGCAGACCGTTCACCGCGCCCGCGGCGGTGGCCCCCACGATCAGCCCTGCCATCACCAGCCACATCTGCGCGCCGCCATTGCCAAAGTGCAGCGCCGCCAGCGACGTGACCAGGCTCAGGATGCCGCCGACGGACAGGTCGATCCCGCCCGTCACAATCACCAGCGTCTGGCCAAAGGCGATCAAGACGAGGGTCAGGGTTTCGCCGGTGATGATGTTCAGCTCGTTGAGCGAGTACACGCCCGCCTGCCGCGCGCCGTAGAGCGCCACCAGAATGACCAGGATGATCCAGGGCGTCAAGGCCAGCACCGCGCCGCTGCGAAACCACTCCAGCACAGCCCCGGACAGGCCGGCCCGCGGCAACCCGCGCGCATGCCGACCGGTCGCCCCTGGACCGTTTCCATGCTCTCGCCGATCTGACCACGGGCGTGGTAGGCTGCGGCTGCATCGGGAGTGCGGTGATCGAGCGCCTCAAGCCGTTCAAGACGCGCTTCCTGGTCCACGATCCCCTCGTGCGCGCGGCCGGCGCCCAGGCGCTGGGCGGCGAAAGCGTCACGCTGGAGCAGCTGTTCGAGGCCAGCGACCTCATCACGCTCCATTGTCCGAGCACCCCGGACACGAGGCGCATGATCAACGCGCGCAGCCTTGCAACCATGAAAGACGGCGTACTGCTGGTCAACGTTGGCCGTGGCACGCTGGTCGACACGGATGCGCTCATCGCGGCCCTGCGCGACGGCAAGGTTGGCGCCGCCGGCCTGGATGTGACCGATCCCGAGCCGCCCGGGAACGACAGCCCCCTGCTATCCCTCGACAATGTGGTCATCACCAGCCACATCACATCGGCCAGCGTGCGGGCCGCAGCGGCGCTCCGCTCCGGCGTGGTCGATGTCGTGGTCTGCGGCCTGCGCGGCAACGGCCTGCAACACGCTGTCAACGGGGTCAGCGCGTATCGGAGCGTGCCGTAATACGACGACGTTAAGACCAGCCTGCGACGACCTGCAACCAAAGTCGCATGGCAAAGTACGACGACTAAAGTCGTTGAGACGACACGTAGTGAGACACTTTGTCGTTGGGGCGCCGTGTGGGGAGACACTTTGTCGTTGGGGGCCGCGTGGGGAGACACTTTAGTGTCCGTTGTTTGCCATGCGACTTCAGTCGCAGGCCAGGCCAGGCCGAACCTGACGTTGCAATAGTGCAGGCGAGCGCCACATGTCAAACGGGTGTGTTTCATCCGAGTTGGGGCACGGCCCTCACCCCCCGCCCCATAGCTGACTGGCCCCCCGATCCCTAGCCGCGGGATCGCCGGTCCAGCGCGCCTCTCCCGTGCGCGGGAGAGGAGGAGGTAGCCTTCCTATGCACATGAAACACATGTATGTCACACTGGTGAGGAGGATAGATAGCATGCGACTGGTCACCTTTGCCCATGACGGGGCGACCCGCCTGGGCGCGTTACGGACCACCGATGGACGCCAACGGATCGTGGACCTGAACCGCGCGGAGCCTCGCTTGCCGACGGACATGATCGACCTGTTGCAAGCGGGGCCGGACAGGTTGGCGCTGGCGCGGGAGGCGCTGACGCGCGCGCCGGCGACGGCTGGCCTTGACCCGGAGGCCGTCACGCTCAAGGCCCCTATCCTGCATCCCAGTAAGATCATGTGTATCGGACTCAACTATCGCGACCACGCCGCCGAATCGGATCAGCCGTTGCCCGACTATCCGACCCTGTTTGCCAAGTATCCGAGCAGCGTGATCGGCCACGGTGAGCGGATCGTGCTGCCGACGCTCAGCACGCAGGTTGATTATGAAGGCGAGCTGGCCGTGGTCATTGGCCGCCGCGCGCGAGAGGTGTCGCACGCGGACGCCCTACGCTACGTCGCCGGCTACGCGCCATTCAACGACGTGAGCGCGCGCGATTTCCAACATCGCACCAGCCAGTGGACCATCGGCAAGACGTTCGACACGTTCGCCCCCATCGGGCCTGCCCTGGTCACGGCCGACGAGGTCCCCGATCCGCAGACTCTGGACCTGCGCGTGTTGATTGGCGAGGAGGTGCTGCAGTCGTCGCACACCGGTCAGATGGTTTTCTCCGTGGCCGACCTGATTGCCTACTTGAGCGCGGTGATGACGCTGGAGCCGGGAGATATCATCGCCACCGGAACGCCAGGCGGGGTGGGCGCCGCCCGCAAGCCCCCGCGCTACCTGCGGCCCAACGAGACCGTCCGCGTGGAGATCGAGGGGTTAGGCTGCCTGGAGAACCCGGTTGTGACACAGGCCTGAGCCGACTGTCCCTGCTCTGGGTAGGGCCGCCCTACGGAGCGGTGTGCGGGGAGTCAGGCAGCGGCGGGTTCGCGGGCGTGGGGACGGCCGGTTCGTCCTCGAAGCCGAGGCGGCGCGCGGCCGTCTCGCGTCGCCCGCGCGCCGGGACGTGTGCGCCGGCCGTCGCCAGGCCCCAGACCGGCATGTTGCTGTAGATCGTCTCATACTGATCGGCGGCGACGAGGTAGGTCTCGTGCCAGATGCCGACGCTGCCGTCCGTCCCCACGAGGCGGTTGAAGCGCCTCCAGGCCGGCAGATGCTCTTTGTGGGGGTTGCGCGCGAAGCGGTCCAACTCCTCGAAGGAACGCCAATACTGGAACGACAGGCCGTTGCGGCCAGCGATGAAGATACGGCCGCCAAGGTAGCCGGTCTCGGGGTGGCCGGCGAGCTCGGCGATCATGCGCGGCATCGCCATAAAAGCCGGAACCCAACGCCGCAGGGCCGTGAGCCGGTTGATGCGCATGCCGATGATGAACACCACGAACGGGCCGTCGAACTGGGCCGAGAAGCGACCCGGGATAACCTGTGCCATCGTCTCTCTCCTTTACAAAGATGGGTCCGTTACTAAGAACCTATCCCAAAACCTGCCTCCGTCGGGCGGGATATGAGGTTTTGGGATAGGCTCTAAGATGCGTTGCTCGACGCCCCCCATCGCCGGCGCGGGGGCCGTGGCTGCACGCCCATACACGCCAGCGCGACGGGGGAGCTGGACGGCGACCGCGCCGGCGCGGTTGAGTCAGGGGGTAGGGTAGGGGTCAGGCGTGCGCGGCCCGTGGGGCCGGTGCGGCGGGTGAGGCCGCGCCGGGCGCGAGGCCGAGCGCGGCGAGCGTCGCGGGCACGCCCTGGCGATAGGAGGGGTAGCGGAAGGCGAAGCCGGTCTCGAGCAGGGCCGCGGGGTCGGCGTGGACGTCGCGGGCGATCATTTCGACCGTGACGTGACCGGCGAAGAAGGCGACCAGGGGCGTGGGAGCGTGGGGGGCGCGTTTGACGCCCATGAGGCCGGCAGTGTAGTCCAACAGGGCGCCCTGCGTCGTGTCGGCGCCGTCCGTGATGACGAAGGTGCGGCCGACGAGCGCGGCGCGGGGCTGCCCGACCAGGTGGACGATGGCGCGCGCCGCATCCTCGACGTGCGTGAGGGGCAGAGAGTTGTCGCCTCGCCCGACGACCCGCGCGGTCCCGGCGCGCAACCCGTCGACGTACTGGGCGGCGAACGCCTTGCCGGGGCCGTAGACGAGGCCCAGGTAGAGGTAGGCGGTCTCCAGGCCCGACGCTTCGATCAGCCGGCGCACGGGGAGGCCGATGCGGCCGAAGCCGCGCGGACGCGCGCGCAGGGGCGAGCGGTGGTCGATGACGCCGCGGCCGTCCGCTTGCAGGTCGTCGATCCCACTGACCGAGAACAGCAGCGGCCGTTCCGCCGCAGGTAGGCCGCGGAGCGCCGCCAGGATGCCCGCCGTGCCGGCCTGCCGCTCCCGCGACACCGTGTCCATGGTGGACCGGCTCTTGCGCGTGGGCAACACCGGCTGGACCAGGTCGATCAGGGCCGTGGCACCGCGCGCCTCGTCGATCCAGGCGTCCGGCCGGGCCACGTCGCCCAGGACCGGGTGTGCCCCGGCCGCGCGGAGGCGGGCCGCGCCCTCGTCCGAGCGCGCCAGGGCGATGACCTTCCACCCGCTCTCGATAGCGGTCGAGACCGTTGCGCGGCCGATAAAGCCGGTGGCGCCGAGGATGAACAGTGTACGTGTCATGGGTTTCCCTCTCCTTACCTTACTACCTTACTCGTGACAAAAGCGGCGATCCTGGCGGTGTCACTGCGACTCGTCCCCTCCCCCTCTTTTGTGTGTGGTCAGTCACTAACTTACAGCGACAAAAAAAGGGGTTAGGGACGGGGCAGGGCGGCGATGTCGTCCCACCCCTCCTCTCCCTGGCCGATGAGTTGCGGCAGGTCAATCGCCGCGGCGACCGTGAGGAGCATCCCGTACCCGAAGAACTGGCGCAATGCCTCCTCGTCGGCGCCTGACGACGCGGCGACCATGCGGTAGAGCGCGGCGTACCGGTCGTGCGCGACCGCCCGTACCTCCTGGTCGCTCGACGCGGCGAAGGCCTGCAGCAGCAGAAACAACTCGTCGCGCCCCGCGAGCAGCGTCTTGTAGGAGTGGCCCATCGCCTCCAGGACATCGTCGTCCGTCGCGGCGGCCGCGGCAAGGAAGGTGGACGCGATACGGTCGCAGACACGCTCCAGCGCCGCGAGGAACAACTCCTTCTTGGAGCCAAAGAGCCGGAAAATATACGGTTGCGAGATGCCGGCGCGCCGCGCGATGGTCTCGGTCGAGGTCCCATGCAACCCGTACACGGCAAACTCGACGATGGCCGCGTCGATGATCGCGTCACGACGCTCATCGGCGGTCTGGCGGGGCGAGGGCAGCGCATCCGTTGTCTTCATATCGTTAGTGTACAGTCACTAACTAATTTTGTCAAGCGGGCAACGGTACGCGTATGGTACGCGTATAGGGACGGGACCGACTGGTTCAAGGCCACTGGGGTTGGATACGTCTACCGCGAGAGGGCGGCCGGCGTCAACATGCGCGCCGGGGAGCCGTCCCGCTGCGCCAGGGTGAGGCCCATCCGCGCCCATAGGGCAGCCCGTCACGGACCACCACCAGCCGGCCCAACACCGGATTAACGGCGTAGAGCGCGGTCGCGTCGGGCGAGACGGCCAGCGTGTAGTGCGCCAGGTCCATGGCCGTTACCCGACGTAATCCTGAAGATGGAGGGGCAAGGTCGAGGCGCCGGCGTCGACGTGCAGGATCGTGCCGGTTACCTGCGCCGACTCGTCCGCGGCGAGGTAGACGACGGCGTAGGCCGTATCCTGGGGCGTTTGGTGGCGACCCAGAGGCAGCGCGGCGCCAGCTTTGCGTAACTCCTCTTCGCCGGTCCCCCGGCTGGCGTGCAAGGCCAGTTCGCCTTCGCTGAGCACCCAGCCCGGAATCACGTAGTTGACGCGGATGCGGTCGGCCGCGTAGGCTCCGGCGAGGGTGCGCGTCAGCGCCAGCAGGCCGCCCTTGGCCGCGGCGTAGGCCACTACGTTGGGGAGCCCCTGGATGCCGTTGATCGAGCCGATGTTGATGATGCTGCCGCCCCCCGCCGCCCTCATGTGCGGGACGGCGTATTTGCAGCAGTAGAACGCGGCGCGCAGGTTCACGGCCTGGACGTGATCCCACAGCTCTGTCGTCGTCTCGTCCAGCGTCGCGCGCGGGAACCAGCCGACGTTGTTGACCAGCGTGTCGAGCCGGCCATAAGTGTGGACCGCGACCTCGATCAGCGCGCCGCACTGGTCCTCCTGCACGACATCCGTCCGCTGGAAGATAGCCTCGCCGCCGGCGGCGCGGATCGCGTCGGCGACGGCGGAGCCGGCGTCGTCGCGCATGTCCCCGATCACCACGCGCGCTCCTTCGCGGGCCAGCATCTCGGCGCAGCCACGGCCGATACCCTGCGCGGCGCCCGTGACCACCGCGACCTTGTCCGTCACCCTATGCACAATCCCACCTCCCACTCCTCTCTGCACCCTAGTACCACAACGTTAAGATCAGCCTTTGACCCAAGTCGCATGGCACAGAACGACGACTAAAGTCGTGGGACGGCACATCTTGAGACACGTCAGTGTCCGTGGTGCGCCATGCGACTTGGGTCAAAGGTCGCCTCTATCCACGCCACAGGAGGTCGGGACAGTCGACCTCCACCCGCCAGCGAAAATGTTGCGCGAGCCATCCGGAATCCGCAGATAGGGCCGCCGCGTGCGGTTGTCCGGCAGCAGGAAGGAGGACGCGCCGCCATGGCTTTGTTGACGATGGCGTGCAGGTTACCCGGCCCCAACAGTATCTCTTTTGGCCGCCATAAAAGCACGCATCCGTTCCTGCCTCTGCCTGGCCTGCTCCCGGCGACCGCTGACGATGTTATCGTACCAGGCCACGACATAGGGCGCGTTGACGTTGGCAAACCACGAGTACATGGCTCTCTCTCCGAGCCGGTTGTACCGCGCCTGATGATGGTGAGCAAGCTGGGTCCGCCCGGCGGCGTCCTTAGGGTCCGTCAAAGAATAAACGCCCCAATTCTTCGCCGAATCCACACTGGAAACGGGCAGGTAATTGATATCTTTATTGCCTGGCGGTCCCTTAGTGCAGCCGGCGTGCGCGGCCAGTCCGCGCACGCCGACGCGGCGAAGCGGGAGCGGGAGCGAGGGCATGTTGCCAGCACACCCCCTATGAAACCTCGTGCTATCAAACGCTCACAACCATTGTCAACTGTTGACAATATCCAGAGTGCGCGCCAATTTTTGTTCGTTGGAGCCTTCGCTACTATAGGGTACAGTTCGATTATAGAGAGGAGGTAAACCATGGCTACAGACACGCGGAGTGATTGGGGACGGATCATTATCGACCTTGACCCGGAACTGCAGCGCCAGATCGAAGCGGCGGCAGCCCAGAGAAACCTATCGGTGCGCGACTACATGATGATCGCTGTCCAGGACGCGCTAGTGATGGAACCCGATCAGGGACCAGGCCGCCAGAACGCAACACAGGAAGGACGACTATCGGCCCGCTCTTTCGCCCGCGACTGGGAGTCGCCCGAGGATCACGTGTACGATGCCTTATCGTAAAGGTGATGTCATCCTCGTGCCTTTCGACGTCACGGATCGCTCCGGTGTCAAGCTACGGCCCGCTGTTGTCGTCTCCGGCGACGACTATAACCAGCAGACGCCCGACATCGTGATCGCCTCCATTACGGGCAACCTGACCGCGCTGCCTCACCCTGGAGATCGTCGGCTGACTGACTGGAATGCCGCGGGGCTCCTACGACCGTCGCTAGCACAGAGCAAACTTGCGACGATCGAACGCACGTTGATCAAGCGTACCTTGGGAACACTAACGGCCACCGATCTCGCTGCGCTTGAGCAGGGTCTTCGGGAAGCGTTAGACCTAAAGTAGCATTGTCTGGGTCTTCCTGCTGTTACCCAGCACGATGTTGACCCGCGCGAAAAAACGTTGGCGCGCGGAAGTACCGGGAGCGCGGGCAGCCCTGTACTTCAATGCCTACGTCGATCATCTCGGGTTGCGCGACAAGATTACCTTCGATACCGCGGTCGAGCATGCCGAACGCCATCCCGATGGCCGCTGGGACATCACGCTTGGTGGAGGCGCCGTCCGTCGCTACGACGCGTTGCTGGTCGCCAACGGCCATCACTGGGACCCGCGTTGGCCCGAGCCGCCTATCGCCGGCCACTTCGACGGGACGCAGATGCACGCCCACGCCTACCGCGACAATAGCATGCTGCGCGGGGACCATGAAGCGTGAGCGCGCCGCCATGTTCAATCGCTATGTGACGTCCAGACGCCACACGATGCAGGTCGACGTGGATGACTACCTCTACGGCAACTGCAAAGTCCATCGTTTCTCCGTGTCTGGTGAGCTGATCGGGTCGTGGGGCCAACCGGGCGTCGGACCGGGTCAGTTCAACCTGCCCCACGGCGTACGCGTCGCCGCCGATGGCCGCGTGCTCGTGGCCGACCGTGAGAACGACCGCATCCAGATTTTCAGCCCCGATGGACAGTTCCTGGAGCAGTGGACGGATGTGCAGCGGCCGACGAACGTGGCGATCGATGACGCGGGAAACGTCTACGTCTCCGAGTTGTGGTGGCGTGTCGGCGAGCGTTCGCCGGTGCGCGGCCGGATCGTCGAGGACAGGCCGGGTCGGGTCAGCGTCTTCGGCTCTGCGGGCGGTCTGCTCGCCCGCTGGGGGAGGTCCCGACCGTTGCGCGGCAGGCAACTTCGTCGCGCCGCACGACGTCTGTGTCGACGCGCGTGGGAACCTCTACGTGGCCGAGGTCGCCGACACCTTCGCCGGACAGTTCGGATGTGCGCCGCCCAGCTGTCACACGTTCCAGAAGTTCCGCCGTCGGGACGGCGCTGTCGAGGACTGAGGAGACGATGCTCCTCCCTCCAGACGCCTCCGCCCGGATGAAGCCCGGCCCGCGGTCCTCCTTGCACGCCTGGCCGTCGCGGGCGCGCCGTCGCCCGATGCGCTATCATCACGTCAGGTGGCCGGGTCGGTCGCCCCGGTCGCCCCGGTCGCCCCGGTCGCCCCGGTCGCCCCGGTCGCCCCGGTCGCCCCGGTCGCCCGTTCTCAGGAGGTCACCATGGTCCAGTGGGTCGACGGCCTTATCCCTAACCCGTTCTTCGTTATCCCCTTCGCCGAGGATATCGGCGGAGATCTCTTCTGCTTTGATTACCGCCGCGATCCCGCGTACCCCTCCGTCGTCTTCTGGAGCGTCGACACCGGCTCCGTCCCCCTCGCCGACAGCTTCACCGCCTTTCTCGACACCCTCTACCAGGATGAGTAAGGCGATACTGGCGCCCGAACCACGGGCCAGGATCCCGGTGACGCGCGTGGTGCTGGAGCGTGCCCGCGACGGTCGGAGCGCCTCCTGCGACTCTCTGGCCGAGGCCAACGCCGTGCTGGCGCGCTGGTCGCGGGACAGTCTCCGGGCGGCGCGGGAGCCCGGAACCCGCGTGGGCGGCGAGGATGCTGGGGATGCTGGCGCGGGCTCCGCGTCGGACACGGTCTACTGCGTGGTCTACTGGGCCGACGGCACGCGCCTCGTGGCTCGCTATCCCCTGGGCCGCGAGGCGGAGGCGGGCGCCGAGCAAGCCGACCTCGGCGCCGTGGTGCGCGCTCAGTGTGCGTACGGCAGCGGGCGCGGTCGGCCGGAGAGTATGTCGCCGGCCGATTATCAGTCGTTGATCGGCGGCGCGGGCCAGCGGACCGTTGAGCGGTACGAGCGCATGCTCGACGAGTTGGAGATGTAATACTTGTGGGTTGCTAGGCCACTGCGCGCGGCCGGCGCGCCCACCGCTCCAGCTCGTCCGCTGGCAGCGGGCGGCTGAGGTAATAGCCCTGGGCCACGTCGCAGCCCATGCGGCGCAACAACTCCCACGTCTGGGCGTCCTCGACCCCCTCGGTTACCACGTTGAGCCCCAGGCCGTGGCCCAGCCCGATGGTCGAGGCCACGATGGTCTGGTCGGTGGCGCTCGTGGTCAGCGCGCGCGCGAAGCCGCGGTCGATCTTGATCTCGTGCACGGGCAGCCGCGCCAGGTAGGCCAGGCTGGAGTAACCCGTGCCGAAGTCGTCGAGGGCGAGCCGCACGCCGAGCGCGGCCAGGCGCCCGAGTACCTCCGTGGTCAGCTCCGCGTCGGCCATCGCCGCGCCCTCGGTGATCTCCAGGCACAGCCGCTGGGGCGGCACCCCGTGGCGATGCAGCAGGGCGGCGACGAGTGCGGGTAGCGCGGGATCGTGCAGGCTCCACATGGACAGGTTGACGGCCACGTCGAGCGTGAGCCCTCCATCGGCCCAGGCGCGGTTCTGACGTAGCGCCGCCTCGAGCGCCCACTCGGTCAACGGCGCCATCAGGCCGGTCGCCTCGGCCAGCGGGATGAACCCGTCGGGCGGAATGAGCCCGCGCTCAGGGTGCGGCCAGCGCGCCAGCGCCTCCACCCCACGGACCTGGCGACTGGCAAGGTCCGCTTTGGGCTGGTAGTGCAGCGCGAGCCCGTCGTGCGCCAGCGCGTGGCGCAGGTCGGCGACGAGGGCCAGCCGCTCCAGGCTGTGCTGATCCTGCGTCGGGTCGTAGACGGCGACGCCGCTCTGGGCGCGCTTGGCCGTGTACATGGCCACATCGGCCCGGCGCAGGAGCGCCGCGCCGTCGTTCCCATGCGCCGGCGCCAGGGCCGCGCCAATGCTCGCGCCGACCTGCACCGGCTGGGCGGCCACGGCAATGGGCGCCTCGAGGGCGGCGCGGATAGCGCGCCACCATGCGCGCGTCCGCCTCAGCGCCCGCCGGCAGCAGGACGGCAAACTCGTCGCCGCCCAGGCGCGCCACCGTGTCCACCTCGCGCGCCACTCCCCGCAGGCGCGCCGCCACCTCCGCCAGTAGGCCGTCGCCTTGTGGGTGGCCGAAGGTGTCGTTGACGTCCTTAAAGCGGTCGAGGTCCAGCAGCAACAGCGCCAGCGGGCCGGCGGCAAGCGCCGTGCTGAGCCGCTCGTCGAGCAGCGCGCGGTTGGGCAGGCCGGTGAGCGCGTCGTGCGTCGCCTGGTGGCGCAGCGCCTCCTCCATCTGCCTGCGCTCGGTGGTGTCCAGCACGATCCCGACGATACGCCGCGGGCGGCCCGCCTCGTCGCACACCCGTTCGACCTGCTGGCGGACGTGGCGCACCTCGCCGTCCGGGCGCACAATGCGGTGATCGATGTGCAGCGCGCTCGCCTGCCCGGACATGACGGCGGTCATCCAGGCCCAGACGCGCTGTCGGTCCTCGGGGTGGATCATGTCGGGGAACCGCTCATGCGGCGCGCTCGGTCCGGGTGTGAGTCCGTGGATGCGACACAGTTCGTCGGACCAATGCGCCGCGCCATCGGCGTCACGCCACCAGTTGCCCAGGTGGGCGATGCGCTGCGCCTCGGCCAGGTTGGCCTCGCTATCGCGCAGCGCCTCCTCCGCGCGCACGCGCTTTGTCACGTCCGTGGACACGCCGACGACCCCCTCGACGCGGCCGTTCGCGTCGCGCATCGGCGTCCAGCGCGTCTCGAAGGCCACGTCCGCCACGCGGTTGTGGGCGGTGAACGTGTCCCCGTCCAGCGCACGGCGAGCGTGGTCGAGCAGGTCCGGGTGGTCGCGGTACACGTCCCAGACCGGCTGCCCCACCACCGCACCGGGCGCGAGGCCCAGGCTGGCCAACCCTTGTCCCTCGGAGAGCGTGAACAGGCCGGCCTGATCGAGCGCAAACAGAACGACGGGGGCGTGGGTCACCACCGCCCGCAGCCGCTGCTCACTGCGACGGAGCCCCTCCTGCGACCGCGCCTGGGCACGGTGAGCCGCGTGGAGCACCGTCCAGAACGCCCACAAGAGCAGCAGGCCAACCGTGAAGGTGGAGATGGCGGCGGCGCGCACCCTCGCCTCGAAGCCATCCAGACCTTGCAGCGCCGCGTCGGCCGCCGCGCGCTCACTCCCCGCTGCCCCGTCGACGAGGCCATCCATGCGCGTCGCCAACGGCTCGATGGCTCCATTATCGATGCTCCGGGCGAGCGCGCGGTTGCCCGCGTCGACGGCGGCGATGAAGCGCCGCACGGCCGCGTGGTAGGCCCGGTGCAGGGCGAGCGTCCGCGCGATGAGCGCCTGATCGTCCGCATCGCTGATGCCGGCGATATGCGGGAGCATTGCCGTGACGTCGTCGGCCGGCGCCGCGAAGCGGGCGCGCACGGAGGGCGCGCGCTGTCGCGTGTACAGGCGCTGCAGGGCCTGCTCGGCGGTCATCGCGTGCGCGACGCGCTGGTACGCCTCGTCGCGCAGCACGGCCCTCTCCGCATCGCGGGTGGCGCCCTGAGTGGCGACGACCGCCCCGAGGGAAAAGCCGGTCAGGGCGAGCAGGACGAGGACCAGGCCGGCGGTCGCCAGGCGGCCGAGCCAATGGGGCGATGGCGTCACGACTATGGACCCTACTCCTCCTACCGTCCTACTGGCGCACCCCACGGCGGTGATATCAGGCGTGGGGGTCCGAGTGTGTACTGTCCAGTATCTGATCGGCCGCGAGCGCCGTCTATCCCCCGGAAGTACTGGACGAGTACTATCGACACGCCGCGCTATCGACGCGCTCGCGCCCCCGGAATCGACAGGGTAGGCTCTACGTCCCCTCCACCCGCGTCACAGCCTGCCCGGATACGTCCAGAACGGCGCCGCTACGCGCGGGCAGGGTGACAAGCAACTGGCCCTCGTCTGCTTGAGCGTCGGCGGTTGACCCGAAGAGCAGGCGCGGCGTCGCATGTCCGGCGGCGAGGCCGTCGAGCGGTATCTGCAGCAGATGGGCATCCGTCCCGACGTTGAGCGCCACGACTAACGTTGTGTCGTCCTGGTCGCGGGCGAAGGCATAGGTGTCTCCCGTCGCCAGCAGGCGTCGATAGGCGCCGGTGCGCAAAGCCGGCTGGGCGTGCCGCAGGGCGATGGCCTCCTTATAGTAGGCTCGCAGGCCGTGGTTCCAACTGGTGGGCCGGTCCCAGGGGAAGGTACGGCGGGCCAGTGCGTCGCCGGGGCCGCCGTCGAGGCCGATCTCGTCGCCGTAGTAGATGCAGGGCGCGCCGGGAAAGGTCAGCAGCAGCAAGACCCCCAGGCGCAGGCTGGCCTCGTCGCCGCCGGCCACGCTGAGCAGGCGCGCGGTGTCGTGGCTGTCCAGCAGGTTCAGCTGCGCCAGCTCGACGGGCCAGGGGTAGAGGCCCAGCAGCCGGGCGACGCGGTCGGCATAGCCCGCGGCGTCGATGGGCGGGTAGGGACGGTAGCCGCGGCCGGCCACCATCTCCGGCTGCACGCGCGGGCCGGCCACAAAGGCGATGGCGGCCTCGGCGAAGCGGTAGTTCATCACCGCGTCGAACTGGTCGCCCCGCAGCCACCGCTGGGCCTCGTCCCAGATCTCGCCCACGATATAGGCGTCGGGATTGATGGCCTTGATGCGCGAGCGGAACTCCGCCCAGAAGCCGGGGCTCGTGATCTCGTTGGGCACGTCCAGGCGCCAGCCATCGATGCCGCGCCGCACCCAATGCTCGCCCACGCGCATCAGGAACTCGCGCACCTGTGGGTTGTCGGTGTTGAGCTTGGGCAGCGCGTGCAGCCCGAACCAGGCCGCGTAGTCCGGCGGGCGGCTCGTGTCGTAGGCGTTGGGCGGGTACGCGGTCACCGTGAACCAGTCGCGCCAGGCCGAGGCCGCGCCGTTCTCCAGAATGTCGTTGAACTGGAAGAAGCCGCGGCTGGCGTGGTTGAAGACGCCGTCGAGCACCACGCGGATGCCGCGCGCTTTGCAGGCCGCCAGCATCTCCCGGAAGGCGCCGTCGCCGCCGAGCAGGGGATCGATCTGGTAGTAGTCGTGGGTGTGGTAGCGGTGGTTGGCGGCCGACTGGAAAATGGGGTTAAAGTAGATGGCGGTGATGCCCAAGTCTTGCAGGTAGTCCAGGCGCTCGGTCACGCCGGCGAGGTCGCCGCCCTTGTAGCCCAGGGGCGAGGGGTCAGCGTCCCAGGGCTCCAGGTTGTCGGGCTTGGGCAGGGTAGGACTTTTGGCGAAACGGTCGGGGAAAATCTGGTAGAAGACGGCGTGCTTGACCCACTCGGGCGTGACGACCTTGGACAAGGACGTGACCTCACTTCGTTGTATTATTGCTATCGGAGACAGCGGCGCCATCACCATCATCGGGCATAGGGCGCACGCGGGCTACGACGGGGACGTCAGGACGGCCGGGGTGTGCCAGCCGCCGACGCGCGTGATGATGCGGTTTGCCTCGGGCGGCCCCCACGTTCCCGGCTCGTACTCGTGCGGCGGCGTGGTGTCGCCCAGGATCGGATCGACCACGCGCCAGGCCGCCTCGACGGCGTCCTCGCGCGCGAACAGCGTCGTGTCACCCCGCAGGGCGTCGCCGAGCAGCCGCTCGTAGGGCGTCATCTCGTCGGCCGTCTGGTGCCGCGCCACGAGTTCCACCGACTCGCCCGCCATGGCCTCACCCGGCGCCTTGGCGCGCGCCCCCAGTGCGATAAAGACGTCGGGGCTGAGCTGGAAGCGCAGATAGTTGGAGTGGCGCGGCTCGACCTCGCCGAAGACGGCCTGGGGCGGCCGCTTGAACTCCACCAGCACCTCGGTGGTGGTCACGGGCAGGCGCTTGCCGGCCCGGATATAGAACGGGACGCCGGCCCAGCGCCAGGTATCGATGTGCAGGCGCACCGCGGCGTAGGTCTCGACCGGCGAGTCGGGCGTCACGCCGTCCTCGGCGCGATAACCGCGATACTGGCCGCGCACCGTGTCCGCCGGCGCCAGCGGTTGGATCGCGCCCAGGATGCGCGCCGTCTCGTCGCGTGTGCGGTCGTGGCCCTGACCCGTCGGCGCGTCCATGGCCAGCAGAGCCGTGACCTGCAGCAGGTGGTTCTGCACCACGTCGCGGATGGCGCCCACCGCGTCGTAGAACGCCCCGCGGCCCTGCACG
>JAABUX010002438.1_pt1 | contig 26416 bp, 30 predicted proteins | sample 5561851 | NCBI WGS metagenome assembly JAABUX01 (sample SAMN10711883, study PRJNA513361) | rock metagenome | isolation source: Antarctica rocks | place: Antarctica: Victoria Land, Richard Nunatak red sandstone | collected 2016-01-03 | reverse complement strand
CTCCGCACGACGGGCGGGGACATGACGCTGCACCCTGCCGGGTCGGGCCGGGTGCGGGTGGGGTCGGATGCGGAGCCGGCGGGGTTCGCCACCGCCCTGGGGCGCGGCAGCCCGGAGGGGGTGGTGGTGGCGCCGCCGGGGAGCGACTACCGCAACCTGGACGGCGGGGCCGGGACGACGCTGTGGCTGAAGCGCTCCGGCGCTGGCGCTGCAGGGTGGGCGGCCATCGGCTGACCGCGGCCAGGAACAGGGATCATAGGACCGGCGCTTGCCTGCTCCCGTTTCGGGCTTGAGCCGCGAAGCGGACCAAGGCCGGGGCGAGGGGGGTCTTTGAGTCCGGCCTGCTCGGTTTAGGCAGCGCGGTTCCGGCGGCGCTGCAGCAAGCAAGACCCCCTCACCCCAACCCTCTCCCGGAGGGAAAGGGAGAAGAGAGGCGAACCCAGTTAGGGGACCCCGATGCCCACCATCAAGCAACTGCCGCCCGTCACCCAGGTCAACCCGGGCGACGAGCTGCCCATCAGCCAGGGCGCGTTCACCGGCAGCGTCACCGTTGCCACCCTGCTGGCCAGCACGCAGCCGGCGCTGCTGCTGGCGCCGGGCGTCCTGCTCGGCCGCGTGTCGCCCGGCGCGGGCGGGCCGGAGTCGGTGGGTGTCGGCGCCGGCCTGGCGGTCGCCAACGGCCAGGTCGCGGCCACCGGCGCGGACCATGCGGGCTTCCCGGCCAGCGCCGCGCTGCTCGCGGGGGACGAGGTCGTGCTGAACAGCGCCGGCGCGCCCCGGCGGCTGCCGGCCACGGCGCTGCGGGGGCTGTTCAGCGCCGGGGCGGGAGTGGCGATCAGCGCGGGCGGCACGGTGGCGGCGCTGCCCATTGCCGACGCCTCGCCGCTGCCGGTCACCGCCCGCGGCTCGTTCACGGCGCGGCTGCTGGCGGACCGGGCGGCAGACCAGGTGAACGCCCGCAATTTCGGCGCGGTACTAGACGGCGGCACCGATGATAGCGCCGCCATCGCCGCCGCGCAGGCCGCCGCCGGCCTGCTGCCCGTCGTGCTGCCCAGCGGCGCCGCCAGCATCGCCACCAAGCCCGACAAGATGCTCGGCCGCTTCACCGGCGAGGGCCAGTTGCAGACCGGGGACGGCAAGCGGCGCGGCCGCATGTTCGCCCGGCGCGGGGCCGAGCCGTTCAGCTACGGCTTGCAGGACGACATCAGCAGCGCTTTCAGCGGCGACCTCAGCACGGTGCAGCTCGCCATCGAGCACCGGATCGACGGCGCCGCGACCCTGACGCAGCCCGCCACCGGGTATGCGTTCCATCCCGAGAACAGCGCGATCAGCGTGTACTACCAGAACCGCTCCGGGTTCAACGCGCTGACCGGCGACCAGGGCGGGCGCACCGGATGCGCGGCGGTCAGCGGGCACGTGACGCAGGAGGGCCAGGGCGACGCGATGATGCTCAGCATCACCGGCACGGTGTTTGGCACCAAGGCGGGCAGCACCCACTTCCTGGCCAACCCGGCCGTGCTGATCATGGACGGGAGCTTGTACGCCTTCGCCGACGGCACCTACCAGGAGGTGGATGAGTTCGGCCACAACGACGCCGGGTTCGACGTGGCGGTCAGCAGCACCGTCCGCAACTTCTACCGGACCAACAACACCGGGGCGAAGGGGGCGTGGTGGCTGGGCACGCGCTACCAGTCCGAAGGCAGCAAGCCGGTGGACGCCGCATTCCAGGTGGTGGGGGCGTGGAACACCGTCCTAGATACCTGCCGTGCCTCGCTGGGGTTGAACGGGACCGCGCTGGCGCTGGCGGCGGGGCAGCGGGTTTATCTGAACGCGACCAACGCCGACCCCTTCGCCAACCCGGCGCAGACGCAGCCCGGCACGGAGTGGCTGGACTTCGACACTGCCAGCAACTCGGCCCGCGTGATGGCCGGCGGTATCGCGGCGTTGTCGGTGGGGCGCGTGGCCGGGGCGGATAGCGGGGTGCAGGTGCTGCCGGGGCCGGGCGTCACTGGGCCGGGCATGGCGCCGGTGGGGCCGCTGGCAGACATCCCGCTGCGGCTGTCCGGCAAGGGCCGCGGCGCGGTGCTGGCCCCGGCGCCTGCCGTTGGGGACAGCAGCGCGGCAGTGGCGACGACTGCGTGGGTCGGCGCGGCCACGTCCGGCGCGCGCCTGCTGGCCGCATTGACCGCCACGCTGCCGCTGCTGCCGACGACGCGGCCCACGCCGGTGCCGGGCCAGCCGCAATTATGGATCAACGGCGATGCGATCTGCGTAGCATAGGTCCTTCCTGCTCCCTCTCCCTCCGGGAGAGGGCCGAGGTGAGGGAAGCCGCAGGGATCGAATTCCGCCAAGTGCAGAGCGGGTTCCGCCCCTCTCCGGGCGAGTCAAGCCCTTGCCACTTCCCTCACCCCGACCCTCTCCCGGAGGGAGAGGGAGAAGAACATCCCAGGAGACCTCATGTCCCGCCGCATCCTGCCGCTGCTCCTGTTGCTGCCTGGCCCGGCTGCCGCGCAAATCCTGCGCACGCCGACCGAGGACAGCATCACCCTGAACCGCGATCCCGTCGCCCTGACCGACGCGGCGCGCAAAGGCTACGTGGACGCGCAGATCGCCGCCGCCCGGGCGCTGCTGAGCACGGGCGTCGCCGCCGCCATGCTGGGACAGCCCGGCGGACCCGCCCAGCTTGGCCCCTCCGGCACCCTACCAGCGGCGCAGCTCCCGTTCGGCACGGCGGCCGGCACCGTGGCGGCCGGCGACGCCCTGGCCGCCGAGACCAGCCGCGCCCTGGCCGCCGAGGCCGCCACTGTAACCGCCACCGCCCAGCGTGCCACCGCCGCCGCGCTGGCGACCGAGGCGCAGACCGCCCGCGCCGCCGAGGCTGCCGTGCAGGCCACCGCCGCCGCCGCGGTCCCTGCAACGGCGCTCGGCTTGCCGAATGGCCCGGCGCGGCTGGGCGCCGGCGGCCTGCTGCCGTTGGCGCAGCTTCCAGTCGGCACGGGCGCCGGCAGCGTGGCGGCCGGCAACGACCCGCGCATCGCAGGTGCCGCACCGGCTGCGAGCCTGGCGCCCGTCGCCATCAGCGGGGCCTATGGCGACCTGCACGGCCTGCCCGTCATCCCTGTGGTGCCACCGGTCGGAACAGGGGCCGGCACCCTTGCGGCGGGCAACGACCCGCGCATCGCTGGGGCGGCGCAGGCCGGCAGCCTGGCAGCGGTGGCCACCAGCGGCGCCTACTCCGACCTGGCCGGCCGGCCGGTCATCCCCGTGGTACCCCCGGTCGGCACGGCGGCGGGCACTGTGGCCGCGGGCAATGACCTACGCATCGCCGGGGCAGTGCAATCCGCCGGCCTGGCGACAGTGGCCACCAGCGGGGCCTATGGCGACTTGCATGGCCTGCCTACCATCCCCGTGGTCCCCCCGATCGGCACGGCGGTCGGCACCCTCGCCGCGGGCAATGACCCGCGCATCGCCGGCGCGGCGCAGTCCGCCAACCTGGCGGCAGTCGCAACCAGCGGGGCTTACTCCGACCTGGCGGGACGGCCGGCCATCCCGGTCGTGCCGTCGGTTGGCACGGCCACGGGCACCGTTGCCGCCGGCAATGATCCTCGCATCGTCGGCGCAGCACAGGCCGGCAGCCTGGCGACGGTGGCCACCAGCGGCGCCTATGGCGACCTGCGCGGCCTGCCCGCGATCCCCGTTGTGCCCCCGGTTGGCACGGCTGCCGGCACCCTTGCGGCGGGCAACGACCCGCGCATCGCCGGGGCGGCACAGTCCTCCGGCCTGGCGACGGTCGCCATCAGCGGAGCTTATGCCGACCTGGCGGGGCGGCCGGCCATCCCGGTGGTCCCTGCGGTTGGTACGGCGGCCGGCACCCTGGCCGCCGGCAACGATTCCCGCATCGTCGGCGCGGCGCAGTCCACCAGCCTGGCAGCGGTCGCCACCAGCGGGGCCTATGCCAACTTGACCGGCTTGCCCGTCATCCCCGTGGTACCCCCGGTCGGCACCGCGGCCGGCACCCTGGCCGCCGGCAACGACGCGCGCATCATCGCCGCCCTGCAGCCCGGCGGCGCCGTGGACGCCAGCATCGTCGCCGGCCGCACCCTGGCCGCCCACGCGGCGGAGCGCATCAACGTCATGGACGCGCCATACGGCGTGGTTCAAAGCCAGGTCACACGGTGAAGCTGGGTTGGTGCTGGTAGGACGGATGATGGCATCCTCACGTTTTCAGCGGTGGTGCAAGTATGGATCGAGGTATTGGCGCAGCAGCGAGGCTACCCGGGAGTGACCGCAAGGACCTGGCCGTTCAGGCGTTGGCCGGCTCGGAGACGGTCAGCGATTTGGCTGCCTGGCACGGGGTGAGCCGCAAGTTCGTCTACCAGCAGACGCACAAGGCCCGCACGGTATTGGACGACGCCTTCTCGCCTGCCGTGCCGGACGGCGAGGTGCTGTTCGAGGTGGCGGTCACCAAGGCCTGGCTACGCCAGGCGATCGTCGCGCTGACGCTGATTTGCCGCAGCGCGTATCGCGGCGTTGTCGAGTTCCTGCACGACCTGCTGGGCGTGCCCGTCAGCCTGGGCTGCGTCCACGACGTGCTCCAGGCGGCCACGCGGCAGGCGAGCGCGATCAACCGTGACCAGGATCTGTCAGGCATTCGTGTGGGCTTGCACGACGAGATCTTCCAGGGCGCCACGCCAGTGCTGGCCGGCGTCGATGCCCAGTCGACGTACTGCTACATCCTGGCGGCGGAGCGGCATCGTGACGCCGACACCTGGGGCGTGCACCTGCTGGATGCCACCGCGCAGGGGCTCGATCCTGACTATACGATCGCCGATGCGGGGCAGGGCTTGCGCGCCGGGCAGAGGGCCGCCTGGGGCGACACGCCGTGCCACGGCGACGTGTTCCACATCCAGCGCCAGTGCGAAGGCCTCGCCAACACGCTGGCACGCCTCGCCAAGGGCGCCACGTCGCGGCGCATGGCGCTGCAGGCCGGGATCGGCCGTGCCGGCCAGCGGGATCCAGACAGCGAGCTTGTCGTCCAGCTAGAGCTGGCCCGTCATACAGAGGTTCGGGCGTCATGCCTCGCCCACGATGTCAGAACGCTCACCCAGTGGCTGCGCCATGACGTTCTGGCCCTGGCCGGCCCGGCCTTGGCGACGCGGCGAGAGCTGTTCGACTTCATCGTCGAGGAACTCGTGGCCCGCGAGCCCGAGGACCCACGGCGCATCCGTCCGGTCCGCGTCGCGCTGCAGAACCAACGCGACCACCTGCTCGCCTTCGCCGGCGTGCTCGACGACAAGCTGGCCGCGATCGCGCGCGCCCACGCCGTCCCCGAACCCCTGGTGCGGGAAGCCTGCGTGCTGCACCGCTTGCCCAGCACCTCGCCCGCGTATTGGCAGGGATGGAACCGGCTACGCGCGCAGACCGGAGGCAAGTTCCACGTCCTGTTCGACGCCGTGAGCCATGCCATGGCGGACACGCCGCGCAGCAGCTCGCTCGTGGAGAACCTCAACTCGCGGCTGCGCACCTACTTCACCCTGCGCCGCCATCTCGGCGGCTCGTACCTGGACTTGCTGCGGTTCTTCCTGAACCACCGCCGCTTCCTGCGCAGCCGGCACGCCGAGCGCCAGGGCAAAAGCCCGCGCGAGCTGATGACAGGCCAGGGCCACCCGCACTGGCTGACCCTGCTGGGCCTGGGACCGCTTCAGCCCCAGCGGGCTTGACCACGGGGAGGCCGGCCGCCTCCCGCACAGGACACCCTTCCAGTCGAAATCCGGCCCTCACAGGCCGGCGGTCTTCGTACGCCCGTGTGACCCAAAAATGGCAGATTCTGAACCACGCCGGCGACCATCATCGGCGGCAACACCAACCTGGCGACGGGCATTAACAGCTTCATGGCCGGCAGCAGCCAGGCCAGCGACCGGGGCCGCATCGGCTCGCAGCACCTGTCCACGGGGCGGTGATCCCGAACGTGCTGGGCAGCGCGCAGGCCGGGCGGCAGGTGATGACGGCCACCGGCACGGCGGCGATGCGGCTGACGGCAGCGCAGTTCGTCGCCAGCTCGCCATTCGGGCCGATCATGAACATCCCGGCCAACACGGCGTACAACCTGCAGGTGCGGCTGGTGGCCACGGACCGGACGGCGCCGGGCAACTCGTATGCGTGGACGCTGCCGATCGCGTTGCTGACCCGGCAGGCGGCGGTGGGGACGACGGCGCTGGCGCTGGGCACGCCGCTGGTGCTGTCCATCGGCACTGGGTCGGGCGGAGCGGTCGCGGCGGTGGCGGACACGGCCAACGGCGGGCTGAGCCTGACGTTCACGCCGCCAGCTGGGACCGACACCTGGGACGCCTTCGCCGATGTGGCTTCGGCGGAGGTGCAGTAGGGCCGCGCCGGGAGCGACGCTAATTGGCCGGCAGCAGCATGGGCCTTGCCGGGCGGAGCGCCTGCCCCAGCGGGCGCTCGACGAGGCGGTGCACCAGTAGGCTGACGGCGGTGCACCCCAAGATAGCGCTTGGAACGGCGAGGATGGCCGGCAACGGCGCAAGCATAGGGTGCAAGCCGGCCAGCACAAAAAGGTGGGTCAGGTAGAGCGAGTAGGATGCGTCGCCCAGCGTCCGAAACCCCGGCACGGCCGGCAGGCGCCCGCCGGCCTCCAAGCCGACGGCCCCAGCCACGACCAGCAAGGCCGGCACGCCCCATTGCAGGCACCGCCACGGAACCGGCGCTGGCCACCGGGCCTGCATCGCCAGCAGGGCCAGCCCCGCCGCAAGCAGCAGCCCAACAGGCATCTGCCGCATCCAGCCGCGCTGCCATGCCCGGCACAGCCAGGTGCCGCCCAGGAACTCAAGCACGATCGGGTACATGTTGGATGCGGCATCGTCCTTCACGTAGGACGTTGCAACGGTCATCCCTGCCGTCGTGGCTATGATTGCTGTGAGCGCCAGCAAGCGACGGCGCTCCGGCAGCAGCAGCGTAGCGGCGAACAGGAGGTAGAACTGCATCTCCAAGTTCAGGGACCAGCCCTGTAGCATCACAGGCAACCGAAGCCCAATCGGCGCAAGATGCGGCCAGAACGCCAGGGACAGCAGGATGCGCGTCATGTCGGTGACACCCAGGACAGCAGCGGTGGCGAGCGTCACCAGCCAATAGAGCGGCACCAGGCGCATCACGCGGGCGCGCAGGAACTCCATCGGCAACGGTTCGCGCCCGCTGGCGTGGACCATGACGAAGCCGCTGATGATGAAGAACACGTCAACGCCAGTCTGGCCCAGCCCGGTAGACATGCGGTCGGTATGTTGGGCGACCACCGCCACAGCAGCCAGCCCGCGCAGATACTGGATTGAGAGCAGGGTGCGGGGCGGAGTCATGCGGTTGACCAGTCCTACTAGCCCGTACCCCCGTCAAGCATCCCTCGTGTCTGGAATAGTTCGTCCATGACCCCGCTACTTGACGCCTGCATAGCGGTTCATGTCGCGCTGACAGGCATCAAAGCCTGGCTGGTCCTGCCGGAGACCGCGCCCTGTCTCGGCCTTGCCTGTGCGCTGACGATGGGGCGGGAGGGCGCCTGACCGTGGCGCTCCTGGTTGTGGCCTGCGCCGATATAGCCGGGCGGGCTGCACGCGGTCTCGCGGGCTGCGACTGGCTCCAATGCCGATGCTGGCGACGGCACGCGGCGCCGTGGCGCTGCGCCTCGACGCCAGCAGCCCAGCCACCACCGGCACTGCGCCGTGCTGCCCGGGCTTGGCTGACATCCCGCCAGGAGGCGAACCCATGAAGTGCTTTGACCGGATTTGGCCGCTGCTGCAGCGCGAGCCGTGGTGGGCCGAGCTGTGGTCCGCCGTCACCGCCCTCGCCTGGGCCGTGCTGGGATGGGGGAGCACCAGCGGGATTACGCTCGACCTGGACGCCTGGCCGTCCATGCAGGTGCTGCTGCAACTGGGCGGGGATCGGTTCTGGCACTCTGCCGCGGCCGGGCTGGGGATGGCGCAACTACTGTTCCTGGCGCTGGACCGGCGCTGGCTGCGCTGGACGGCAGCGGTGGCGGGCGGCTGGTTCTGGGCGGTGCTGACGCTGGGCGTGTGGGCGGCGGTGCCGTGGGCGCCGGCGGTGGCGGTGTATGCCGGGTGGTGCGGGATCAACGTCGTCTCGATCCTGCGGCTGCCCCACCGGCATGGGTGGCGCGGCCATGATCGGTGATGCCAACCCCTGGTGGGTGGTGCTGGCGGCGGCGGTGCCGTCCGGCGCCAGCGGGGCCTGGGTGATGTGGCGCTGGTGGGCCGAACGCGGGGACCAGCGCTCCACCGCCGAAGTGACCCGCGAGCAGTCGCTGATGCGCGAGATGGAGACGCAACGCGCCGCCTTAAGCCGCGAGCACGCCGACCTATTCGACCGCATCCGTGCCGAGCTGGTGCGCTGCCGGCTTCGCCTGGATGAGGTGGAGCACGACCGCGACCGCGGCTGGGACCTGGCGCGCTGGTGGAACCGCCGCGCGCACGAGCTGCGCCATGCCGGGATGAACGCCCAGGCGGCGGTGCAGAACCTGGCCCGTGCCGCCGGGCAGCCGGAGCCGGGCTGGCCGGACATGACGCTTCCTGGATTGGAGGATCCCTGATGATGCAGCCCCCCGTTATGCAGCCCCCCGTCATGCAACCTGGCGTGGCGCAGTCCGCCGTGGCGCAGCCTGCCGCGGCGAAGTCCCTGGGGGCACAATCCCCGGCGGCGCGGCCTCCGGCAACGCCGCCGGCCGTGAGCGACGCCTTCCTGCGCGCCTATCCCATCGTGGCCGGCGCGGAGGGCGGCCTGACCACCGACCCGGCCGACCCCGGCAACTGGACCGGCGGCGCCCGGGGCCGGGGGGTGTGCCGCGGCACGCAATGGGGCATCTCAGCGGCGGCCTACCCCACGCTGGACATCGTGCGGCTGACCCTGGCGGACGCGCAGACCCTATACCGGCGGGACTACTGGGACCGGGTGCACGGCGACGAGCTGCCGCCGGCGGTGGCGCTGCTGGTGTTCGACGCGGCGGTGAACAACGGCGTCGGCCGCGCGGTGCGCTGGCTGCAGGCGGCGGCGGGGGTGGCGGCGGATGGCGTGCTGGGGGCGGCGACCCTGGCGGCGGTGCATGCCATGCCAGCGCTGGCGCTGCTGGTGGAGTTCCAGGCGCAGCGGATGGTGTTTATGGCGGGGCTGCCGACCTGGCGCAGCTTCGGGCTGGGCTGGGCGCGGCGGCTGTGCCGGCTGGCGTTCGATGCCGCCGTGATGGAGGGGTAGGCAATGGAAAAGGGTGTGACGGCCCCGATTGTGACAGCATGGGGCGCCCCTGTGGTGAGCGTGGTGGTGCTGGTGACATTCGGCACGGTGGTGTCGCTGGTGCTGCTGCGGGCGATCCCTGCAGGGTCGGAGACGGTGCTGAACGTGTTGCTGGGGACCTTGGCGGCGATGGCGACGAACGTGGTAGGGTATTGGGTGGGCAGCAGCGCCGGGTCGGCCCGGAAGGACGAGCGGCTGGCGGAGGTGGTGCGGGGTGTGGTGCCGGCTGTGGCTGCGGCAAGCGATGCTGGCCGTGCTGCCTGACCAGGAATGGCTTGCGCCCTGGTCATCCCCTTCGAAGATTACATGACAACATACGGTAGTATCTCAGTTTGAAGTTGCGTCCTGCTTGGGCGCACGCGGCTTATAGGGACCGTGCGCCTTCGCCGGCTCCGCTGCGACGTCGATCAGGGCCAACACGTCCGCCATGCTCCAAAGCGTGGTGGACAGGCCAGCCGCCATCGCAGGGGCAACCCGGCCATCAATGCATCTCCTGCAGCCGCGCCAGAAGAAAATCCCGGAACACCGCCACCCGCTTGGAATTCCGCAGCTCCTCCGGATAGACGAAAAACATGTCCACCTTTGGCGCCTTCAAGTCCGGCAACAGCCGCGTCAGCCCGTCCAGCTCCCCCGTCATCCAGTCCGGCAGCACACCGACGCCCAGGCCTGACCGGATCGCCATCGCCATCGCCTGCATGCTGTTCACCTCCAGCAGCGCCCGCCGCGGCGAGCCCACCCGCCGCCCGGCCTCCGCCAACCAGTTGATGTCCTCCACCGGTGGCCGGTAGTCGCCGAACAGAATCAGCTTGTGGTCGTCCAGCTCCTCCGGCCGGGTCGGCGTGCCGGCGCGGGCCAAGTAGTCCGGGTGCGCCACCACCAGCCAGTGGATCTGCATCAGGTGGCGCTGCACCAGGTCCGGCTGCTTCGGGGCGTGCATCCGGATGGCCACATCGGCCTCGCGCATCGCCAGGTCGAGGTCGGCGTCGTCCAGCAGCAGGCTCATGGTGACGTCGGGATACTTCTCGAGGAAACTCTGCAGCCGCGGCGCCAGCCAGGTGGCGCCAAAGCCCACCGTCGTCGTAACCTTGATGCGCCCGGCGGGCTTTTCCTTGCTTTCCGTCAGCAGCGCCTCGGTCATCGCCAGCTTGGCGAACACCTCGCGCACGGTGCGGTTCAGGCTCTCGCCCTGCTCGGTCAGGATCAGGCCGCGGGCGTGGCGGTGGAACAGTGGGACCTGCAGGTTCTCCTCCAGCGCGGAAATCTGGCGGGACACCGCGGACTGGCTCAGATTCAGCGTCTCCCCAGCGTGGGTGAAGCTGCCGGCCTCCGCGACCGCGTGGAACACACGCAACTTGTCCCAATCCATTCCCTGGTCCATCCCTCCCACACGCTGGCCCGCGAATCGCTATGCGGCGTTCATCCACCCTAACAACAGATGTCCTGGCAAGGCTATTCCGCCGCTTGAGCTATTTCAGCCCGGGCTATCTCGGCAGAGGCTGTTTCAGCGGCGCCTTCAGCGGGCACGGCCTGCACGGTCAGGAAGCGCTCGGCCTCCAGCGCCGCGATGCAGCCGGTGCCGGCGGCGGTGATGGCCTGGCGCCAGTGCTTGTCCTGCACGTCGCCGGCCGCGAACACGCCGGGCACGCTGGTCTGCGTCAGGCCCGGCCGGGTCAGGATATAGCCCTCGTCGTCGAGATCGACCTGGCCGCGGAACACCACCGTGTTGGGGGTGTGGCCGATGGCGATGAACACGCCGTCCACCGGCAGGTCCTGCACCGCGCCGGACTGGACGTGCCGCACGCGCAGGCCCGTGACGACCTCGGGCGTGCCGGACCCCAGCACCTCCTCGACGGCGGTGTCCCACATGACCTCCACCTTGGGATGCTCGAACAGCCGGCGCTGCAGGATGCGCTCGGCGCGCAGGGTGTTGCGGCGGTGGACCAGCGTGACCTTGCTGGCGTGGTGGGTCAGGAACAGCGACTCCTCGACGGCCGTGTTGCCGCCGCCGATGACGGCAACCTCCTTGCCGCGGTAGAAGAAGCCGTCGCAGGTCGCGCAGGCCGATACGCCCGCGCCCTGCAGCCGCTTCTCGCTCGGCAAACCGAGCCAGCGGGCCTGCGCGCCGGTGGCGATCACGACGGTCTCGGCCACATACACGTCGCCGCTGTCCCCGGTGCAGCGGAACGGGCGCCGGCTGAAATCCACCTCCATCACCAGGTCGGACAGGATGCGGGTGCCGACGTGGCGGGCCTGGCGCTCCATCTGCTCCATCAGCCAGGGCCCCTGCACGGCGTCCTCGAACCCCGGGTAGTTCTCGACGTCGGTGGTGATCATCAACTGGCCGCCGGGCTGCAGGCCGCTGACCAGCACCGGGTCCATGCCGGCGCGGGCGGCGTAGATGGCGGCGGTGTAGCCGGCCGGCCCGGCGCCGATGATCAGCACGCGGGTATGGATGGTGTCAGGCATCGGTGCGCGGCTCCCTTGCGACATCAGGGAATATCGGGGCGGCAGGCCGGGCTTGCAAGCAATGTGCGCGGGGTGGGACGGGTTCCCTTACCGGGCCGCTTGTAATAAAGTTGCGCGAATGAGCAGCTTGTGGATGCGACGGAGCAGGGTCCGATGAAGCTTGGCGCCGACCTGCCCGACCTAGACATGATCGACCGCCGCATCCTCATCGAGCTGCAGGCGGACGGCCGCATGACCAACGTGGAGCTGGCCCGGCGCGCCGACATCACCGCACCCCCCTGCCTGCGCCGGGTACGCCGGCTGGAGGAGGCAGGGATCATTCGCGGCTACCACGCCGACACCGACCCGGCCCGGCTGGGGTGGGAGATCGTGTTCTTCGCCATGATCGGCCTGGACAGCCAGAAGGAGACCGTGCTGGCCGGGTTCGAGGCGATGGTGGCCGGCTGGCCCGAGGTGCGCGAGTGCCACATGATCCGTGGCGGCGGCGACTTCCTGTTGCGGCTGGTGGCGCGCGACACGGCGCACATGAACGCGCTGACGCAGCGGCTGACCGGGGCGCCGTCGGTCAGCCGGGTGCAGACGCTGCAGACGATCCGGACGAGCCGGAGCCTCGCCGGGGTGCCGCTGTAGCGGCATCCCGTGCGGCTATGCCAGCTTGATCCCGTGTTTGCATGGTCATTGGAAGCAGGGGCGTGGAACGCGGCCTCATCCCGCCGCCGAGTCGTGCTGTGAGATACGCCGGAGCGCCCTACGACAGCGCCCCCACGTAGCCCTCCAGCAGCCGCCACGCCGTCTCCCCGTACTTGCCCCGCCACTCCGCATAGAAGCCCGCCTTGCGCAGCGCCTGCTGAAACGGCGCCGTGTCCACTGAGTTGATGTCCAGCCCGGCCGTGATCAGGTCCCCGCGCACGTCCGGGCTGAGCCGCACCAGGTCCGCGCGCTCCTCCAGGATCGAGCGGTCGAACTCGCCCTCCACGATGTCCCGCGTGCGCGACGGCAGCCGCGCCCAGGCCGCGTCGTTGGCCAGCAGCCAGTAGGCGTCCCACATGTGGTTCGTCAGGCTGCAGAAGGTCTGCACCTCGAAGAACTTCGCCGCCCGGATCAGCGCAAGCGGGTTCTCCTGCCCGTCCATCGTATGGTCCTGCAAAGCCGTGTAGGCTTGGCTGAGGTTCATCCCGGCCGGCTGCGCGCCCAGGGCCGTGAACATGCTGACCGACAGCGGGCTGACCGGCACCCGCACCTTCATGCCGCGCAGGTCGTCCGGCGTGCGGATCGGCTTCAGGTTGGACGTCGTCTGGCGGAAGCCGTTGTCCCAGATGCGCGCCAGCACCACCGGCCCTTGCTTGGTGATCTCGTCCCGCATGTACTTGCCGAGCTTGCCGTCCATCGCCCCCCAAACCTGCTGGTAGTTCTTGAACGCGAAGCCCAGGCCGTTGATCGACGCCGTCGGCACGATCGACGACAGGATCAGCCCCGACAGGGTGAACAGCTCGACCTCGCCGGACAGCAGCTTCTTCATCACGTCGGTGTCGCCGCCGAGCTTGCTGGCGGTATGGAGCGTGATCTCGACCTGCCCGCCCGTCGCCTCGCGGATGCGGTCAGCCGCCTCCTGCGCGCGGACGTTCAGCGGGTGCAGGCCCGGCAGGTTGGTCGCCAGCTTGTAGGCGAACTCGGCCGCCCGGGCGCGCCCGATGCCGACAAGGGGGAGTGCGGCGGCGGCCAGAAGGCTGCGACGGGCGATCGACATCGGGGGTGGCCCTCCCTGTTGCGGCGAACCGCGGGGCGAACCCCCTTCTACCCGCAGCTTGCACTTCCGCCTGCGTCATGAATTGTCTCGAGCTGCCTGCCTCGGCTTGACCCGCGGCTCTGCGACCGGGATCGGCGCCGATCCCGGTCGCCGCCGCTGATGAGTTGTCATGCAGGTTTAGGTTGCGTGACATACGATAACGCTGTTTGACTGTGCCCAAAGCGGGCTGCGTAGCCTGCAACGGGGGAGGATAGGATGAAGGCTTCACATCGGCGCGCGGGTTCCACGCGGCGCAGCACAGCAGAACGTGGACGCCTGGCGCTGGCCGGCAGCGCGCTTGTCCTGGTCGCGGCAGCCGGCGCGTTCCCTGCTGTTGCCTCGCCAAACTACGTGTTCGAGGGCATCATCAACATCCCCTCGGCCGACAAGGCCACCAACCCGACAGGGACCTTCAGCAACTACGACCTCGCCACGTTCGACCTGACGACGCAGCTCTATTACCTGACGGACCGGTCCAACAACGCTATCGACGTGTTCTCGGCCGCGACCAACAGCTACGTCGAGCGGATCGGCCCCGGGGCGTTCACCGGCAACGGCACCAACGGCAACACCACGGGTCCGAACGGCATCAGCCTCACCGACGTCTCTGGCGGCAAGCTGCTGGTGAGCAGCAACGGCAACAGCAGCGTGCAGACGTTCAACCTGGCGTCGAACGGCCTGACCGTCCTCAGCACCCCGGCCGCCACATCCACCATCGTCGCGGGCACGACGCCGACGCCGCCCAATCGGGTGGACGGCGTCGCCTACGCGCCCACCGCGAACACCATTATCGCGGCCAACAACGCCGCCAACCCCGGCTTCGTCACCCTGATCGACAACGCGACCGGCGCCGTCCGGAAGACACTCATACTGAACGGCACCAACGGCCTGCCGAACGTCAACGGCAACGGGGTGGAGGCGACGGTGTTCAACACCGTCACCGGCACCTTCTTCATCGCGGTCCCGCAGTTCAACAACACCGGCGCGGGCGGCGCCATCGAGATCGACCCGGCGACCGGCGCCCTGCTGCACGTCTATGACTTCAACGCGCTCGGCCTGCCGGGGTCTGCGTCCTGCAGCCCGACCGGGGCGGCACAGGGGGCCGGGGCCGCGATCTTCATCGCGTGCAGCGACCCCTCGGGCAGCGTGCAGTCCATCCTGCTGAACCCGGCCACGGCAACGTCGCCGAACGGGTCGATCCAGGTGGTCGCCGGCATCAGCGGCGGGGACCAGGTGGCGTTCGACCCTGCCAACAACACCTTCTTCGAGTCCGCGCGCTTCGCGCTGGGGGGACCCGTGCTGGGCGTGGTGGACGCCACGACGGGCCTACTGACGGAAACGCTGCCGATCACGTTCAACGACCACTCCGTCGCGGTCGATCCCGTATCGGGCGAGGTGTTCGTGGCCTTCGGCGCCGCCGCCACGGGCAACCCGTACTGCCCCACCACCGGCTGCATCGGCGTATTCGCGGTGCAGGTGCCGGAGCCGGCGGCCCTGACCGTCATGGGCTTCGCCTTGGCGGTGCTGGCGGGGTGTGGACGGTGGCTGAGCCGCGCGGCTAGGAGCGGCGGCCGAACGTATAGCTGAAGAAGTCCGGGTGCGCCGCGTTCGGCCCTGCCCCTGCCCCTGCCACGGCGGCGGCGGGCGGCAAGCTGCCGAGCGGCTGCGGCTCGCTGTTCGCACTTTGGTTGGGTGGCGTTTGGGCCGACACTAGGGGCGGGCCGCCGGGGTCGCCGCAGCCGGACAGCAGGGTGGCCAGGGCCAAGGCCGTCAAGGTCCGCGTCACAAGGTCCGCATCAGTAAACCCGCGGTCGTGCGAAGGCCCGGTACACCGCCAGGATAATCACCGCGCCGACGATGGAGCCGATGAACCGTGCGCCTTGGTAGGGGCCATACCACCCCAGCGCCTGGCCCAGGAAAGTCGCCACGACCGACCCGGCGATCCCCAGGGCGATGGTAATGAAGAAGCCGCTGAATTCGCGCCCGCCCATCAGGAACTTGGCGACCAGGCCCGCCAGTCCGCCGATGATGATGGTGCCCAGGATGGTGCTGCCCATGGTGCCGCTCCGCCGTGTGAGGTCGGCGCCCTAACTCCGCAGCACGCCATTCGTTCCGCGCACGCTGTTTGAGCAGACCCAGGCTTGGCAGAACCCGGCTTGGCGGGACCCAGGCTTGACGGGACCGGAGCGCGGGCAGATGCGGGGCGGCATGTCCGCGAACCGCCCTTGGCTGCTGGCCCTGCTCGCCTTGACCGCCCTGCGCCTGGTTGCCGCGGCGGCGCTGCCGTTGTCGGGGGACGAGGCATATTACTGGGTGTGGTCGCATGCCCTGGCGCCAGGCTACTTGGACCACCCGCCGATGGTGGCGCTGTGGATACGGGCCGGCACGGGGTTGGCCGGGCAGGGAGCGCTGGGAGTGCGGCTGCTCGGCCCGTTGTCGGCGGCGGCGGGGACGCTGCTGCTGGCGGGGGCGGCCGGGGCGCTGCTGCCGGGAGCGGGGGTGCCAGCGGCGGTGCTGCTCAACGGGACGCTGCTGCTGGGCGCGGGCGCGGTGACGATGACGCCGGACACGCCGCTGGTGTTCTTCTGGACGCTGGCGGTGTGGGCGCTGGTGCGGCTGCTGGCGACGGGGCAGGGCGCGTGGTGGCTGGCGGTGGGCGCGGCGTCCGGCCTGGCGCTGGACAGCAAGTATACCGGCGGCTTCCTGGGCGTGGGCATCGTGCTGTGGTTGGCCTGGGTGCCGGGGCTGCGGCACTGGTTCCGCAGCGGGTGGCTGTGGGCGGGCGGGGCGGCGGCGGCGGCGCTGTTCGCCCCCGTGCTGGCCTGGAACGCCGCGCATGGATGGGTCAGCCTGGCGAAGCAGGGCGGGCGCAACGGCGCCTGGACTCCTTCGGCCGCGCCGGGCCACCTGCTGGAGCTGCTGGGCGGGCAGGTCGGCTTGGCGACGCCGCTGGTGTTCCTGGCCCTAGCCTTCGGCATCGCCGCGGCTGCCCGGCGCGGCTGGGCGCGCGATCCGGCCTGGTCCTTGTTGGCCGCGCTGATCCTGCCGGGCCTGCTGGTGTTCGTGCAGCATGCCATCGGGGACCGGGTGCAGGCAAACTGGCCGGCCATCCTGTATCCGGCCGCAGCCATCGCGGGCGGGGCCGTCTGCACGCGGCTATGGCGCCCTGCCGCCGCGCTGGGCCTGGCGCTGACCGCCGTCATCACCCTGCAAGCCGCTGCCGCCCCCCTGGCGCTGCCCCGGCGGTTGGACCCCGCGCTGATCCGCCTCGGCGGTTGGAACACCCTGGCGCGCGACGCCGAAGCCCTGCGTGAGAAGGCCGGCGCCGGCTGGATGGCGGCGGAGGGCTACCCCGTCACCGCCCTTCTAGCTTGGTGGCGCCCCGGCCCCGTGCTGGCCGCGGATAGCCCGGACGACGCCCGCTGGTCCCTGCTCCGCCTGCCCGCCGCGTCCGGCCCCCTTGGCTCAAGTCCCGGCCTGCTGCTGCTCAGCCAGCGCCACCGTGAGCCGCCGGACCCTGCCCTGTGGTCCCTGGCCGAACCGGTGGGCGAGCTGGTCCGCGCCCGCAACGGGGTGGAGGCCGAACGCTTCCGCGCCTACCGTGTCCTGCCCCGGCCTGGCATCCCCCTGCTGCGCCTGCCGTCCGCCCAGGAGACGCCATGACCTCCACCTCTCCAAACTCTCCCACCCCAGATGATGTCGCCGCCGCCGCCCGCCGCATGAACGGCGTGATCGTCCGCACCCCGATGCTCCGCAACGCCCTGCTGGACGAGCTGGCCGGCGGCGCCATCCTGCTGAAGCCGGAATGCCTGCAGCGCACCGGCAGCTTCAAGCTGCGCGGCGCCACCAATGCCGTGCTGCAGTTGAACGAGGCGCAGCGCCGGGCCGGGGTGGTGACGCACAGCAGCGGCAACCACGGCCAGGCCGTCGGCTGCGCGGCGGCGGCGGCGGGGGCAGAGGCGACCGTGTTCATGCCCGCCGACGCTCCGGCCGTGAAGCGCGACGCCACCCGCCGTTGGGGCGCCACGGTGATCCCCTACGACCGCCAGACTGACGACCGCGAGGCGCTGTCCACAGCCTTCGCCGCCCGCACCGGCGCCACCCTGGTCCCGCCGTTCGAGCACCCGCACGTGATCGCCGGGCAGGGCACGCTGGCGCTGGAGCTGGCGGCGGATGCGGCAGCGGCGGGGCTGCGGCTGGATGCGCTGCTGGTCTGCACCGGCGGCGGCGGCATGGTGGCCGGCTGCGCGCTGGCGGTGGAGGCGGTGTCGCCGGGCACGCAGGTCTGGGCGGTGGAGCCGGAGGGGTCGGACGATACAAGGCGCTCGCTGCAGACCGGCGTGCGGCAGGGCAACGCGCCCGGCGGGTCCACGCTGTGCGACGCGCTGCTGTCGCCGATGCCGGGGGCGCTGACGTTCGCCGTCAACCAGCCACGGCTGGCGGGGGGCGTGGTGGTGTCGGACGCCGAGGTGCTGGCGGCGATGCGGTTCGCCTTCACGCACCTGAAGCTGGTGCTGGAGCCCGGTGGCGCCGTGGCGCTGGCGGCGCTGCTGTCGGGGCGGTTCCGGGCGGAGGGCCGGGTAGTGGGGGCGGTGCTGAGCGGGGGGAACGTGGACCCGGGGGTGTTTGGGCGGGCTTTGGCGGCGTAGGGGATGCCGGGGACCGTTGCCGACGTGGCTGTCACTGACGCGTTGCCGGCGGAGCGCGATCTGATGGAGCGGCTGCTGCAGCTCTACCTGCATGATTTTTCCGAGTACGCCCAACCCGGCACCCCTTGGGGCGAGGTGGATGCCGATGGACTTTTCGCCTACGCACCGCCGCTTGATGCTTACTGGATGAACCCGGGCCGCCTGCCGCTGCTGATCCGCGCCGACGGCAACGTCGCTGGCTTCGTGCTGCTCAACCAGTGGTCGGCGTTGGACCTGCCGCTTGACCATGCGGTGGCAGAGTTCTTTGTGCTGCGGAAGTATCGCCGCGCCCGCGTTGGCATGCGGGCGGCGCACGAGGTGTTCTGCCGCCTCCCGGGACGGTAGGAGGTGCCGGTGGCCAGCTACAACACGGCTGCGCTAAGCTTCTGGCGAGGGGTCATGCAAGCCTTGCCGCGTGTTGACGCATGGGAACAAGCGGGCGATGGGTGCCGATGGTCCGGCACGGTGCTTAGGTTCACGGCGGGATGAGCGGACCGGCGATTGACACCTCGCAAAGGAGGCCTGATAGGCGCGATGGGCCGGTCACGCTCGCTGGCTGCGGAACGAACCCTGTGCTGCACCTCAACCCTGCGAGGTGAACTGCGGCAGAGGCGACCCCTGCGCAGCATAAGCCTCCCGCACGAACGGCAGCGCCGCCGCCGCATTCAGCGCAGACGCCAACCGCGGCGTTTCGGTGGCGAACGCGAACCGGCTGCGCCACCACCCCGCAATCATCAGCATGTACAGATCAGCCACGCCCACGGCATCGCCCGCCAGGTAAGGCCCGGCCATCGCCCCGTCCGTGACGCGGAACGCCGCCGCAAGGCGGTCGGCCATCCATGCCTGCACCGACGCCTTCCCCTCCGCGTCATCGCTATATCGGAACATGCTGCGGCGCCATGTCATGAAGTCCGCATGGATCGCCGCGGCGTGGAACAGCCAGCGCAGCCCCTGGCTCCGCGCCGCGCCGCCAGGCGCCAGCAGGCCCGCAGCAGGAAAGCGCTCGGCGAGATGCAGCAGGATGGCGCCGGTCTCCGAGATGACCTGGCCATCATCCTCCAGCGCCGGGACCGTCCCGAACGGGTTCACATGCAGGAAGGCCGCCTGGCGGTGCTCGCCTTGCATGAGGTCCACCGGCCGGGTCTCGAACGCGGCGCCGGTTGCCGCCAGCGCCATGTGCGGGGCCAGGCCGGAGGTGCCCGGCGCCATCCACAGCCGAAGCGGCAGCAGGCCGGCAGATGAACTCTCTAGGGCTGCTGCCTGAACTGCTGTCATGATTGTGCCCGCCTAGGTTTGAGACATCTGGAAGGCGCCAGGGTGTTTGGTCCGGAACCTCATTGATCACGCCATTCCTGGAGCGTGCCGGCACGCCGCAAGCACCTCACGCGCGGTGTCCGGGTCGCTCGCGCGCGCGATGATGACCGCTCCCGCCAGCATCGCCAGTTCGCGCATAGCACGGGCACGCCTGGCCCGCGCCGAACCCTTCATGCCCCTCGCAAGTGCCGCGACGATGCGGTTGACGCCCTCGCCGAACGGCCGCTTGAGCGCATCTGGTCCACGCCCGATGTCCGCGCCGGCGGCGGCCACGGGGCACCCGATCCCGGGCCGGTCCACATGGCCCCCAGACAGGTAGCAAGTGTGGAAGCCGGCAACGGCAGCCTCGGGCGTGCCGTCTTCGAACCGGCGGTCCAAGTCGGACTGCAATCCCTCGAAGGCAGCCTGGAGCGCCAAGGCCAGCAGCGCCTCCTTGGTGTCGAAATGACGGTAGAAGCCGCCGTGGGTCATGCCGGCCTCGCCCATGACATCGGCGACGCTCGCGCCCGCGGTGCCGCGCTCACGCAGCAGGCGCGCGGCGGCCGTGACGATGCGGCTGCGGCTCCTGTCCTTCTCATCTTGGGAAACCCGCATTGCGTGGACGGCTCCATCGTTTCGGCTTGACATCTTAGATGATGATTGTCATCCATATGGGTGTCAAGCATCATCCAAACCGGCTCCGCTGCGGCTTTGGGCGGCGATGCATCCGACGAAAGGGTCGCAATGGCAAACCTAGGAATCCCAGTGGCGGACATGGCCAGTGCGGGACGCGCCGCATGACGGCGGCGCTGTTCCTTGGTTTCCTGGCCGCCACAGCCACGGCGGTGATGACGCTGGCCGTCCGCTGCCTGCCACGCCGGGCGGCGGCCGGCGTGGCGGCGGGGCTGGTGGCCTGGCTGCTGTATGCCGGCCTGCTCGGCAGCCTCGGGGTCACCGGGAACCCCGCCCTGCGTCCGCCGGGGATCGCCTACATCCTTGGCCCGGCCGTGCTGTTCGTCGTGCTGGCCGTGGCCCGGTCGCCGGGCGGGGCGCACGTTGCGCTGGCGGTTCCGCTCCCGGTGCTGCTGGGGATGCAAGGCTTCCGCGTCGGCGTCGAGCTGTTCCTGCACCAGCTTTGGATCGACGGCCTTGCCCCGGCGATGCTGACGTTCGAGGGCGCCAACCCGGACGTCCTGATCGGGCTGTCGGCGCCGCTGGCCGCCTGGCTGTCCACGAAGGGCCGGCGAGGGCTGCGGCTGGCGCTGTTGTGGAACGTGCTGGGCCTGCTTTCCCTCGCCAACGTCGCGGTCCGCTCGGCGTTGACGGCGCCCGGTCCGCTCAACCTGCTGCACGCCGAGGTGCCGAACCTCGTGGTCGGCACCTTCCCGTTCATGTTCATCCCGGCGTTCTTTGCGCCGCTTGCGGTCGTGCTCCACGTGCTGGCTTTCCGGTCGCTGCGCCGCAAGCTCGGCCCCGCCGGCCCGGCCCTGTCCCCCGTGGCAGCGTGACGGAGAGCTTGGCCGGGCTGGTCCGGCAGCATTACGAGGCCGGGCCAGACGGCGTGGGCCTGGTCGCGAAGGTGGCGGCGTTCCTCGACTCGTTGGGGGAGGATGCGGCCCAGGCATCGCAGCTTGCGGGTTTGGACCAGTTCCACGTGGGGGGCCTGCCGGCAACGATGGAGCTTGCGGCGTTTGCAGGCGTCCGGCACGGGTCGGACGTCCTGGACGCCGGGTCGGGATTGGGCGGGCCGTCGCGGTACCTGGCCGACGCCTACGGCTGCACCGTGGCCGGGGTGGACCTTGCGCCGTCCTACGTCGCCATCGCGCAACTCCTAGCCGAGCGTACGGGGCTGGGCGGCCGGGTCGCCTACCGGGTCGGCGACCTCGCGGAACTGCCGTTCGGCGACGGGTGCTTCGACCTCGTGTGGACGCAGCACGTCGTGATGAACGTGCGCGACCGGAAGGAGGTTTACCGCGAGTTCAAGCGGGTGCTGCGGCCAGGCGGGCGGGTTGCCTTCTACGATGTCCTTGCAGGGGACGGCCATCCCGATGTCGTCTTCCCGGTGCCGTGGGCCGAACGCGCCGGGACCAGCTTCCTCCTGACCGAGGCTGAGACAGCTGCTGCGTTCCGGCAGGCAGGCTTCGAACCCGGCGGCTGGAAGGATGTCACGGCAGCCGCGGTCGCCGGGTTCGGCCAGCCACGGCCGCCTGTGCCGCCAGGGCCGAGCCTGGCTGCGGTCATGGGTCCGCGTTTCGCTGGCATGGCGGCGAACCTGGCCCGCAACCTCCGCGAGGGCCGTGTCCGTCTGGTGATGGGCGTCGCATGAGGGGGTTGGCGCGGAACATGCCCTCCAGCCGCGCCTGCAACTTCCACCGTCTCATCCTGCTTTGGCCCGGCAGGCCGGCGCCGTCCGGCAGGGAGACGAACACATGGCACACGCCCACCCCGCGCCCGAACACGACCGGGCCGAAACGCTGGCTGAATTTCAGCGCGTCGTGAACATGGCGCCTGCCGCGCTCCGCAAGTGGCTGGACAGCGTCGATAGCCAGGCCGTCGGCATGACGCCGGAGGGCGGGCGCGTGACTCATGAGGGCGGCGAGGAGTCGGTCGGCCACGGCAGGGGCCGCCGCATCCTAGAGCTGAAGACGAAGCGGCAGGCCGACCTGTCCGACGACGATCTGGCCGCCATGCGGAAGGTGGTCGGCTACGTCCACCGTCATTCTGCCCAGCGCCCGCATGGCGACATCACGGACACGCGCTGGCGGAAATCGCTGATGAACTGGGGGCACGATCCCCTGGTGGGGTGACGCCGCCAACCAGCACTGCGGCCCACCTTCGGCGCGGCGGTCCAGGGGCGGCCAGAGATGCGCGCACGGCTCCCGGATTGGCACGCTGCGAGGGCGGTTCGCTCTGGCGGTCTACATTGGCAGGTTGCTGTACGATGCCGCCCGGCGGCTACCGCCGCAGCACTGCCGGCGCTGTCCGCCGCTCCCACCCAGCCACCTCCAGCTCCGGCGTGTCCCCCTCCGCCTCTGGGTATCCCAGGCAGAAGTAGCCGATCAGCCCCCATCCGGCCGGCACGTCCAGCGCCTCTGCCACGGCCGCCGGATCGAGGATGGACACCCAGCCCAGCCCCAGCCCCTCGGCCCGCGCTGCCAGCCAGAGCGTGTGCACCGCCATAACAGCCGAGTACTGCACCATCTCCGGCATCGTGCCCCGGCCCAGCCCGTGCCCCTGCGCCGGGTCGGGTTCGGCGAACACCGCCAGGTGGCACGGCGCGTCGTCCAGCCCGGCCAGTTTCAGCCGCGCATATAGCCCCGCCCGCCCGGCCTCCTGCGCCGCCAGGGCCGTGGCATTGCACCGCGCGAAGCTGGCCCGCACCGCCTCCCGCCGTGCCGGGTCGTCCACCAGCACGAACCGCCATGGCTGGCTGAGGCCCACCGAGGGCGCCAGGTCCGCCAGCCGCAGCAGCCGCTCCACAAGCCCCGGCGCCAGCGCATCCCGCCGGAACCGCCGCACGTCCCGCCGCCAGCGGAACAGCTCCGCCAACTGCCGGCAGAAGGCTTCGTCGAAGGTGGGAGCGCCGCACATCGGGGCGTTGAAGGCGGGGGGTCCCATGATGACCGGGGATTAGCACGACTTTAAGCCTTCGCCGCCATGCTGCCCGGCGAACCCAAGACGGGATCTCATCATGGCGGCCAAGAAATCGGACAAACCCACCATCATCATCCGCCGTGAGGAGGTGGTGGAGGGCGGGCACCACGGCGGCGCCTGGAAGGTCGCCTATGCCGACTTCATCACCGCCATGATGGCGTTCTTCCTGCTGATGTGGCTGCTGAATGCCACCACGGAGGAGCAGCGCAAGGGCCTGGCCGACTACTTCAGCCCGAACAACGTGATGGCTCGCACCACCAGCGGCTTCGGCGCCCCGTTCGGCGGCCACACCCCCAACATCGACGGCTCGCTGGCGTCCGACCGGGGCGCAATCCAGGTGGTGCTCGCCCCGCCGCACCCCAACATCGACACCGACGAGGACGAGGGCGATGTTCCCGCCCAGAGCGCCCCGTCCAAGGTGGCCGGCTCCGCCCTGATCCCCACTGCCCGCGACGGCGGCACCGCCGCGGCCTTGCGCGCCGTCCCGTCCCAGGATGCCGACCCGCTGGCTGATGCTATCCCCGCCGGTTTGCCGGACCTCACGGGCAAGGCCGACAGCAAGCTGCAGGCCGACACCCAGCGCCGAGATGCCCAGCTCGCCGACAAGGCGTCACGCGCCGCCGCCGAGCGCGAGCAGTTGGAGCGCGCCGCCCAGCAAATCCAGGACGCCGTCCGCAGCGACCCGGCGCTGGCCAGCATCGCCAAGCAGTTGCAGGTGGACCTGACCCCCGAGGGCCTGCGCATCCAGATTGTGGACGAGGACAAGCAGCCGATGTTCGCAAGCGGGTCCGCTGCCCTGAACGACCGGGCGCGGGCGCTGCTGGCCAAGGTCGCCCCGGTGCTGCTGCGCCTGCCGGAGGGCATCAGCATCGCCGGCCACACCGACGCGCAGCCGTATCGCGGCGGGGACCGCAGCAACTGGGACCTGTCGGCCGACCGCGCCAACGCCACCCGCCGCCTGCTGACCGACGCCGGGCTGCCGGAGGCGCGCATCCACGCCGTCGCCGGCCATGCCGACCGCGAGCCGCTGCTGCCCGGCGATCCCCTGGCTGCCGCCAACCGCCGCATCGCCATACTGGTGCTGCGCGACAGGCCCGCGCGTTGACGCCCACCATGGCGCTGCCCACCACCGCCATCATTGCGAGGAGCGCAGCGACGCGGCAATCCAGGGGCCGCGCTGGCCGCCCCTGGATTGCCGCGCCGCAAGGGCGGCTCGCAATGACCGCACCCCTGCTGGCCCGGTAGCGCCGCATGCTGACCATCGGCGGCCTGGTCTTCCTGCTGGTCTGCGTGTTCGGCAGCTACATCCTGTCCGGCGGCAGCCTGGAGCCGCTGATCGAGGCCATGCCGTTCGAATTGCTGACCATCGGCGGCGCCGCTATCGGCACCTTCATCATGGGCAACTCGCTGCACGACGTGAAGCACACCCTGGGCGGCTTTAAGAAAATCCTGAAGGGCGCCACCTTCGGCAAGCAGCAGTACATCGACCTGCTGAGCCTGATGTTCTTCTTCACCCGCCTCGCTAGCAGCAAGGGCATCATGGCGCTGGAGCCGCACATCGAGAAGCCGGAGGACAGCACCGCCTTCAAGAAGTTCCCGGCCATCCTCGCCAACCATCACGCGACGGCGATGATCTGCGACTACCTGCGGATGCTCGGCATGAACGCCGACGATCCGCACCAGATCGAGGACCTGATGGGCCGCGAGCTGAAGAAAACCCTGCACGAGGAGCTGCACCCGGCGCACGCGCTGCAGAACATGGCTGACGGCCTGCCGGCGCTGGGAATCGTCGCGGCGGTGCTGGGCGTGATCAAGACCATGTCGCACATCAGCGAGCCGCCGGCGGTGCTGGGCGCGATGATCGGCGGGGCGCTGGTAGGGACGTTCCTAGGGGTGCTGCTGGCCTACGGCATGGCGGGGCCGTTCGCGGCGCGGCTGAAGGGCGTGCTGGAGGAGGAGGCCAAGTACTTCGACGTCATCCGCGCCGTGCTGGTCGCCCACCTGCACGGCAACGCCCCGCAGGTGAGCGTGGAGACCGGCCGCAAGATGGCGCCGAACCAGCACATGCCCAGCTTCCAGGAGGTCGAGGCGGCGATGCAGTCGCTGCAGATCGCCTGACGGGCGGGTTGGGGCGGCGTGGCGGTGGGGCTATGTAGTGTCCGACAACAGCCCGAGGCCGGAGCCGATGCAGGAGATCATCACCAGCGAGGGGCAGGTCACGCTGCCTAAAGCAGTGCGCGACCGGCTTGGCCTGGTTGCCGGGGATGCAGTCATGTTCAAATGGGCGGCTGACGGGCGTGTGGTCATGACGCGGGCTGAACGTCTGCCCGGCAGGTTCGCGGCGTTGCGTGGCACTGCGGATGCTGGCCTGACCACGGATGAGATCATGGCTCTGTCCCGGGGTGAGGCCGCCGAGGGGTGACGCTTGTGGATGCCAACGTCCTGCTGGACGTTGCAACGGCCGACTCACGCTGGGCGGCATGGTCAGAGGGCCAACTCGACGCCGCCGCCTTGCGCGGCCCCTGATCATCAGCGACATCGCCTATGCTGAAGTGTCCGTGGGCTATGCGCGTGTCGAGGATGTGGATGCCGTGCTGGCCGCAATCGGCATCGAGGTCCATGCGATCCCACGGGCCGGCCTGTTCCTGGCCGGCAAGGTATTCCGCGCCTACCGCGCCCGCGGCGGAACGTGCACGGGCGTGCTGCCTGACTTCCTGATCGGCGCCCATGCCAGCGCGGCCGGGCTGCCGTTGCTGACGTGCGACGTGGGGCGCTACCGCACCTATTTCCCCGCCATCACGCTGATCGTGCTCTGACCCTTGCCGGGTCTGACGGCCCGGCGTGATGCCAGGCCCGCCGCGTCGCCGGCGGATTGCGCCCAGCATCAAGAGGCCACCCCCCAGCACCACCGCCGTGGCCGGTTCCGGCACCGCCTGCGGCGTGGCGACGAAGCTTGAGCCGAACAACCCTTCCCCCGGCGTCACCAGCAGCCCGACCAGCGCGCCGAGGTTGTTGACCGCCTCTGGGATGAACACCTGCCCGGCCGGCGCCGCAATGTCGGAGAACACGCCGCCAGCCTCGGTGAAGCCAGTAAACTGGCGGCCGGTGGCGTCCTCGGTGTAACCCACGACTTCCCCGGCATTGTTGATGCCGGTCAGATAGGTGGAGAATGCGCCGGGCCGGTCGAGCATCGTGAAGGCGCCGCCGCTATAGAGAAAGC
>JAABUX010002436.1_pt1 | contig 26434 bp, 25 predicted proteins | sample 5561851 | NCBI WGS metagenome assembly JAABUX01 (sample SAMN10711883, study PRJNA513361) | rock metagenome | isolation source: Antarctica rocks | place: Antarctica: Victoria Land, Richard Nunatak red sandstone | collected 2016-01-03 | reverse complement strand
GTTTTAAAGAAAGAGAGTTTATTTCCTTAATAAAAAACATCTTAAACCTTAATTGATACAGAACGAGGTTCTCCTGATCTATTATACCAGTTTTGTGTGTAATTAAATCTACTTAAGTACTTAGCAGCTTTCCGGATTCCGTCCCAGATTTTTTGGCACAACTGAGATGCTCCCGTTGTTTGTTGTTTGCTCTTTCGACTCTTCAGCCACGACCCTGACGGGGCGACAATACAGGGTAAGCGCATCTAGTTTTGTAGCTTGAACTACAGACACAGAGACTGAAACATTGTTTTAAAAACGTCTAAATTCGGGCCAAATCGGGTTCAATTGCGGAATATTTTAGCGAAATCGAGGTTTAAACCTTTAGTTTCACCCTAAAATCATGCAAGAGCTTTAATGTCAAGTGCTTTTTTAGGCTCGGTGCCCAGTTTTTGCCCTCTGTACACTTTGGGAAAACGCCAGAATTAGCGTTTAAAGTGGGTTTGAGATGCGTTTGCCCTGCCACTTTCCCCAGTCCTTCCCCAATTCCAAGCGGCCTCCACTTACGTTTTTACCAGACAAGTAATGTCAGTATCAAGCTTTGGTAATAGCTTTTTGTCTGACTTTCTTAAATACTTTTCTGACTGTGGAATTTGATATTGAGCGAGTAAATTGTTTAAACAGCAGGGAAAAAAAGTGTCTGCCACTCAATAAACGCTTGCTTTTATTGAGAAAGCAGTCTGACATTAGTCTGCTGTAAAATCCATTTTTCGTTGACCGCTTTTACAAGTTATTCACACGATTTTCAATAATCTTGCTCGTGTATGGAGTTATGACACTTTCCTGCTGAGGTGGTCAAGTGTGTAGAGGTTAAATTCACTATGTTTAATCGTCTTTCTCGGCGTCAATTTGTGAAGATGACTGGTGGCTTCGTTGTTGGAACTGCCGCAGCTGGAAGCTTTACGCTCATTCCAGAAAAGACCCAAGCCGCTGTCATCAGCAGTATATCGTCTAATTACAGACCGGCACTAGCCCATAATCCTAGCCAAAATGGTCCACTTTACGTCGCATGGACAACCTCAAAAGGAGAACTTGACTACGCTTTCTCAACCAACCCTAATGACGCTAACAGCTGGACTATTTCACCTCGTGGGATTGGGGGTGGTCCGGTTCATCCTGCCTTGACCTTCTTTAACAATCAGCTCTACATAGCGTTCACCGACTCTAGCAAGCAGTTACGTCTCGGGTACTTGGAAAACAATGGTTTTAACTTCGATCCAGTTTCCAACCTACCCCGTGTGACAAGTGCTCACGGACCGGCACTGTCCTTTCACCTCGGTCAACTCTATATAGCGTGGACAGGAACAAATGGTCAGCTCAACATCATTTCATCTGCTAACCCCTCCAAAGGAAATTGGAATCAGAGCCCATATCCTCTGTCTGAATTTAGTAAGTACGGACCAGCATTGGCTACCTACAATAACCGGATCTGGCTGGCGTGGAGCGGAAGAGATGGTCAGCTTAACTCTAGATCTGGGATAGACATTAACGATGCTGATTTATACCGTGGTAAAAAAACTACTTATAAGGACTTGAGCGTTGACGCACCGGCACTAGCGACCCTGAACAAATCGCTATACTTGGCGTGGAAAGGCACAAACAGCTATCTCAACTACGTGCCGATCTCTGGCTCTGGGTACACGGTAACAAAATATTCTCAAACGAGTCAACACGGACCAGCATTGGATAACTACAAAGGCAGTCTCTACCTGGCGTGGGCAGGAACAGATAATCAACTTATCAGAGTTACCCAACTCTAATCAGAAAGCGGGAATTCAACAATCCCCTAGCCTCTAGCTCCGAGGAGTGTCAAAATAGTCCTTAACTTTTTTTGTAGCTCTGTGAGACAAACCATGACAATGCATCCTGTACTCCAGCGGGCGTTTGACCAAGGTCCTGCCCTCAAAATCATCAGCGGCTTGAATAATTTTGACCCAGAGCGCGTGGCAGCAACCGTCCGAGCAGCTGAGCAAGGAGGTGCTACTTTTGTCGATATTGCCGCTGATTCATACCTGGTTGAGCTTGCTCGTAAGTTGACAAAATTACCGATTTGTGTTTCGGCAGTAGAACCAGAAAAGTTGGTGAAAGCTGTAGCAGCCGGGGCTGATTTGATTGAAATTGGTAATTTTGATTGTTTCTATGCCCAAGGTCGCCGATTTGAGGCAGAGGAAGTACTATTGCTCACTTACCAGACGCGATCGCTCCTACCCAATATCACTCTATCTGTTACCGTTCCCCACATTTTGGAACTAGACCGGCAAGTACAGCTGGCAGAGGAACTGGTTAAAGCTGGGGCTGATATTATCCAAACCGAAGGCGGAACCAGCAGCACCCCGGCTCATGCGGGAACGCTGGGACTAATTGAAAAGGCAGGTCCCACTCTGGCAGCTGCCTATGAGATTTCTCGTGCTGTGTCTGTCCCAGTGCTGTGTGCTTCGGGTATATCCAGCGTGACGGCTCCGATGGCGATCGCGGCTGGGGCAGCTGGTGTGGGTGTAGGCTCTGCCATCAACCAGCTCAATAGTGAAGTGGCGATGATCGCCGCTGTTCGTGGACTGGTTGAAGCATTGGCAAGTGTGAGCCGTCCTCGCACCTTCGCCAACCTAAGTTAAGCAATCGTTTAGGAGAATTAATATGGACAGAGACCAAAACGCTTAGTGCGTAAAGGCTCTGTCCAGTCATGCAAAAATAATTCTTACATTTACTTAAATTCTCTCCACTGCCTCCGGTTTGGTAGAATAGGCGCCATTCAATCCGCTTAGGGTGTAAATCACCTGGTCTTGCTGCTGTGGAGATAGTTCTGGGAACATTGGCAAAGATAAAACCTCATGGCAGGCTTGCTCCGCCACTGGAAATTGTCCCAGCTGATATCCCAGACACTGGTAGACGGGCTGCAAATGTAAAGGTCGCGGGTAGTAAACCATTGAACCGATGCCTTGCTCTTGTAGCTGGCTACGTACCCAGTCCCGATAGCTTACAGGTGTACCAGCGCTGTTCTGGTCGTCCCTAGATAGACGAATGGTGTATTGATTCCAAACTGCTTGAGAACCAGCTAATTCTTGGGGTGTGACAACTCCAGGAACATGCCTCAGGTACTGGTGATAACGGGTCGCGATCGCCCGGCGCTGCTCATTCCAAGTGTCCAGATACCGTAACTTAATCTGGAGAATCGCGGCTTGCAGGGCATCCAGGCGACTATTGATGCCAATTGCCGCGTGGAGGTATCGAGTTTGCTCACCATGCTCCCGTAGCATCCGAATCGCCGCTGCGATCGCGGGGTCGTTGGTAGTCACAGCCCCACCATCTCCACAACCGCCCAGATTCTTAGTGGGGTAGAAACTAAAGCAGCCGATGTGTCCAATGCTGCCTACTTTTTGTCCCTCCCATTCCGCACCAGTGGACTGGGCGCAGTCTTCTATCACTGCCAGCTGGTGAGACTGAGCGATCGCCATAACTGCGGTCATATCCACCGCCTGCCCGAACAGGTGAACTGGGATAATTGCTCTGGTTTTGTCGGTAATAGCAACTGCCACTTGCTCGAGGTCGAGATTAAACGTTCGAGCGTCAATATCAACGAAAATAGGCGTTGCACCAACCGCGCTGATTACCTCAGCAGCAGCGAAAAATGAGAATGTTGTTGTAATCACTTCGTCACCTGGAACAATTTCCAAGGCTCGTAGTGCCAGGTACAGGGCATCAGTACCTGAGTTGCAGGCGACGCATTCTGTGACACCCATATAGGTGGCAAACTGTTGCTCAAAGCCCTCAACTAGTGGGCCACCGATGTAACGGCCAGAGGCCAGAACCCCTAACACAGCATCACTCACTTCTGTTTCGATGGTTGCGTACTGCTGCGCCAGATCAAGGGGAGGAATTTTCTTCACGCTGAATTTCACCTACAATCCTTAGGTCAAGCAAATTTTTGCCGTTGGTTAAATTGTGTAACTTATTGGTTTCTTTTTTACCTCACGCCACCCAATCATTTTGCCATCAAAGGAATTCCCAATGCATTTAAAGTTGGGATAGGGAGCTTTTGTAGTTCGAACGACTGATGAAGGATTTGATTCGGCTGAATTTGGTGGATTTCGCTTGGGCTGTGGGAATGATGGCGATCGCCATTGGTTTATCTGCCTGGCAGCGATTAGGACTAGAATGGAGTTTAGCGATCGCTACTGGTAGAACCGTCTTACAGCTACTAGTAGTAGGGTACATCTTGGCCTTTATCTTCGCCTGGAATAATCCCTGGGCAGTGCTGGCAGTTATAGCGGTGATGTTAACGATTGCCGCCGTTGTAGCCCGTAATCGCATTAGCAAAAAGTACCCTAAGCTGTTGCCCTTAGTCTGGGGGTCGCTTTTGGTTAGCACCGCTGTGACGCTTACCTATACCAATTTCTTGGTGATTCATCCCCAGACCTGGTATGAGCCGCAGTACTTGATTCCACTAGCTGGGAGCGTGTTAGGGAATGCCATGAATGGGGCTGTGATCGCGGGTGAACGCCTCCTGGGAACCATCAACGCCAGCCAGTTGGAAATTGAAACTCACTTGAGCTTAGGCGCTACCCCCCAGCAAGCGATCGCCCAGTACCGCAAAGATGCGATTAGAGCCGGTCTAATTCCCACTCTAAACCAGATGATGGTTGTGGGCGTTGTGATGCTACCGGGACTCATCACTGGTCAACTCCTAAGTGGGGTTAATCCCCTCGATGCAGCGTCCTACCAGATATTAATTATGTTCATGCTAGCCTTTGCCAACTTGGTGACGACGATCACCGTCACGCAGGGCATGTGTCGTCAGTTTTTCAACCAGACAGCCCAGATGCAAATCAGATAATATGCCCGCGAGTTTTAAGTCCCAGTCGGTTCCACGTCATCTTTGAAATAGCTGAGCAGCGTAAAACTTAATTTGTCGGCAATGCCAGCAATCCAGGTTTCATCCTGCTTGGTATAACTGCGGGGGGCATTAGCCCCCAAAATAAGTGCGCCCTGTTTACCCATCGGCTGACAGATGACAGCTTGAGTATTCTCTGGCAAGTAATCAAATTCAATCCGTCCTGGATATACTTTCAAACCAACTAGATAAACCGGCTTTTGTTTTTCCAGCACCCGTTGCAAAATCGGCCCGGTGACTTCAAGCTTGGCACCCAATATCCCCCGCCGCAACAGAGTTTTTCCCTGATACCAAACCACGAGCGATCGCGTCGCCGTATTTGTGAGCAACAAATGTGACGCCCAAGCCAGTTCTATTTTTACTGGTTCCGGCAAATAAGGCGCAAGCTCAAAACCTTCCTCGCCGATCAGCTCAACCACGTCGGGCGATCGCGCTTGCACTTGCTGCCATAATAGACCAGTCAAAATCAACACCGCACTCAAAATCACGCCCAGCGCGTCTGCACGAGCTTGAGAATCAGTTAGCTGAGGCGTCAACAAACGGTTAATCAGCAGCAACACACCTGCTAACCCACCGACAAAGATGGGTAGACGCCGCAGGACTCGATTTGGATCAGGTTTAGCCATGCGCTTTTTGAATCATTCCTGCCCTGGCTCAATAATTCGTTGGAATAGATAGCCAGTGCCTCGCGCCGTCAGAATCAGCTCTGGATTACTCGGATCGTCTTCCAACTTCGCCCTTAGCCGTGAAATGTGAACATCCACTACGCGAGTATCTACGTGCCGCTCTGGAGTGTATCCCCATACCTCTTGCAAAATCTCAGAGCGGGAAAATGCTTCTCCAGAGCGGCTAACCAAGAGTTCCAGAAGACTGAACTCCATCCCAGTGAGTCGGATGCGCTCATCACCTTTATAGACTTGTCGCTTGTTCGTGTCTATTCTCAGATGCCCCACAAAAATGACACCAGAACTGGGAATGCCAGAGGCACCCGTTTTGTCTACTCGCCGGAGGACTGAGCGAATCCGGGCTTCTAGCTCTTTAGGGGAAAACGGTTTGACAACGTAGTCATCAGCACCCAGTTCCAGCCCCGTGATTCGGTCAGCCACATCTCCCAGCGCTGTTAGCATAATGATGGGAACGTCTGATTCCTTGCGCAATTCTTGACAGACTCCGTAGCCATCGAGTTTGGGCATCATCACGTCCAGAACCACCAAGTCTGGACCGGCTTTGCGAAAAGTGTCTAAAGCTTCTTCGCCATCGGCGGCTGTAACAACATCATAACCAATCATAGAAAGGCGAGTTTCTAAAATGCGGCGAATGCTGGCTTCATCGTCCACCACCAGGATTTTTTCTTTATGACTTTCCAAGCTTCTCAACCCTCCTTAACCAAACTTTATGAAACTTAGATTTTAGTACTATTACATTAATATATTAACCTATTTATTCAGGTTAAAAACGCTGTAATTCTTGGGCTGAAAGCATTTCAGGGGTTATTAGGATTTTAGATTTATGAAGATTATTTAACAATTAACAGATGCCAAAACCTCGAAGCTACTACGTTTGTAATGAATGTGGGGCAGAGACCCCACAATGGTTTGGCAAGTGTCCAGCGTGCGACACTTACAACTCCCTGGACGAGCAAATCGAAACATCGGCAGGAGCTCTTCCCAGTCGAGGGGGGTTGCAATCCAATCGGGTCAAGAGCAAATCAGGGGGCACAGCCAAACAAAGAGCATCTCTTACGTTCGCGCAAATTACTGATCGGCATCAGGCAAGGTGGTTGTCTGGCTATGGGGAACTGGATCGAGTACTGGGTGGTGGCATTGTTCCTGGCTCTTTGGTGCTGATTGGGGGTGATCCGGGAATTGGTAAATCGACACTGCTGCTCCAAGTCTCGAAGCTACTGGCTCAACAGTACCGCATCCTCTATGTCTGTGGGGAAGAATCGGGGTCACAGGTGAAGCTAAGAGCTTCTCGCTTAGGGGTTTTTAGCACGGGAACCGACCAGATGCAACCAGCGTCGTCAACCCCTGACTCTATACCTAAGGCTACTCTAGCTGAGAAAGGTGCCGGTGCGGATCTCTACGTACTACCGGAAACAGATCTAGAAGAGATCATGAGGGAGTTGGAATCGCTCAAACCAAATGTGGCGGTGATTGACAGTATCCAGACGATGTACTTTCCGGCTCTGACGTCGGCTCCTGGGTCTGTGGCTCAGGTGCGGGAATGTACCTCGGCGTTGATGCAGGTGGCGAAGCGGGAGGACATCACGCTGTTGATTGTGGGACACGTTACCAAGGAAGGGGCGATCGCGGGACCAAAGGTACTAGAACACTTGGTCGATACGGTGCTGTATTTTGAGGGCGATCGCTTTGCTAGTCACCGCCTACTGCGCTCAGTAAAAAATCGGTTTGGTGCAACTCACGAAATCGGCGTGTTTGAAATGATAGACCGGGGACTACGGGAAGTATCCAACCCCTCAGAGCTATTCTTAGGCAACCGCGAGGAAGTAGTTCCTGGCAGTGCGATCGTGGTAGCCTGTGAAGGAACTCGCCCGATTGTGGTGGAGTTGCAAGCGCTGGTGAGTCCAACCAGCTACGCTTCGCCCCGCCGCTCTAGTACTGGTATTGACTACAACAGGCTGTTGCAAATTCTGGCGGTGTTGGAAAAAAGAGTGGGGATTCCCCTGTCTAAATTAGATGTTTATGTTGCCTCAGCTGGGGGTCTGCGTGTGGAAGAGCCAGCTGTAGATTTGGGGGTGGCGATCGCAGTGGTTGCCAGTTTCCGCGATCGCATTGTTGATCCGGGCACCATCCTGATTGGCGAAGTCGGACTAGGGGGACAAGTGAGATCGGTTTCCCAGATGGAACTGCGCTTGAAAGAGGCCGCCAAGTTGGGGTTCAAGCGAGCGATTATCCCCAAGGGTCAAACCTTCCCAAATCTAGATTTGGAAATTATTCCAGTGGCAAAGGTGATAGATGCGATCATTGCTGCTATTCCGCCTCAACACCTTCAGGAGTCTGAGATCTCAGAGTCAGATGAAGATTGACAATATGCCACAACGCAAGCAACGGCAACTACGACTCATGCTGCTCGCGCTGCTCTCGGTTCCCTTGGTGCAGTGTGGAGGAGAGCCGCAGATACTTAGTAGTGCAGTGCCGATGGAGAAAGGCGCCCCGGTTACGGTTCCCGAGAGAGCCAAAAGCGCCAATAGCTTTGTAGACACCATCTGCGTTGCCACGCACTGGGGATACGCCGATACCCCGTATGGGAGCAAATATAACGCCGTTAAGCAAAAACTGGTGGAGCTGGGTATCCACCACGTCCGTGACAGCGGCAGCAGTGACGACATCATTGCGAAAATGAAACAACTGGCTTCCCTTGGCATCAAGACGACCTTCATACTCGATCCCAACTTGGGAATTGCGCCCAATTCGTCGTACTGGGTGAACCCTCCGTCTTACAATATCCACGACTTTGTGCTCAAAAAAGTTGGGACTAATGTCGTTGACGCGGTGGAAATTCTCAACGAAATTGACTTGTTCTACAACAATGTCTCTTGGCATCCAGGTGATACCGCCAAGCTCAGTAACGACCCGAAGTCTCCTTTGTACTGGGTTCCCTATGTGCGCAGCGCTACAAAGGACACCTGGAAGGCGTTGAAGAGCGATCCGGCGACTGCCAAAGTCAAGGTGATTGGTCCGTCGCTGGGACTGACCTACGGGTATGACACCAAATCACCGTTGGGCGACCTAAGCCGCTATGTAGACTGGGGCAACTTTCATCCCTACCCCAACGGGGGGAACCCTTTCAATAACCCCTTCAGCTACGACACCATCTCTAAGTACTACTGGCAAAGCAACTTTCCCTCTGTCAATCTCGACGAACATGCTCTTGCCTTTGACGTGTACGCGCCGCCATTTAGGTCAAAGCCGATGGCGGCGACAGAAACTGGCTACTACACCAATAAGATACCTAAAGGCATCTCTGAGACGATGCATGGTAAATACATGCCCCGACTGTTTCTGGAGTACTTCCGCCTCGGTATCGTCCGCACCTGCTCGTATGAGTTCGTTGATGAGTCAAAAGACCCTGGCAATCCGCAGACAAACTATGGTCTGCTGCGCAATGACCTCAGCCCGAAGCCAGCCTACACTGCTTTGAAGAACCTGATCGGCGTGCTCAAAGATACCGGCCCCAGCTTCACTAAGGGATCGTTGAACTACACGCTCACCTTCAAGCCACCCGCAGGGTATGATCGGACAGAATATGTGCATCATCTGCTGCTGCAAAAGCGGGACCGTTCGTTTTACCTGGTAGTGTGGCATGAGATTTCTAATGGCGACATCAGCAGCACGCCAGTCCGGGAGATCAAGCCGCCAGTGATGCCGACCAAGCTGAGGCTGAAGACGCCGATCAGTAGCGCCCGCGTCTACTCTCTGGACGACTCCGGCAACATGTCTTCGGTACCTGCCACCATCAGTAACAAAACGATTAGCCTGGACGTGACGGACAAAGCGATGATCGTCAAACTCATACCCACCAAATGATGTTCTTATTGCTCATGCAAAAATTCTAGGTAGCCGTTGCTCAGTTCCTTCACTGCCAACTCATAAAACTGCTTCCCATGTTCAGGCGTCGCTAAAGCCGGGTTAGACCCCATACGCCCATCTGGATAGCGCTGCCGAAACTCAGCTGCCCCGTAGATTTTGTGTCCAGACGCAACTTCAGCTGACAAAGGTGCTTGCTTAATTGAGTCTGGATAAACGTACTGAGTTACAGCTACTTCACTAGGAGTGGCGTGGGAACCTTCCTGATCGCCATATAACTCTTTTGCCAGTTTGTAAACTGAGCAACACATGAACCAGTTACCAACTTGGCACTGTACCAACTGCGCATTGGGAATGTTCAGGTCTGCTAAATGGGAGTACGTCTCGGCGAAAGCCGCCTTGAGTGTGGCAATGTTGCCGCCATGACCATTAATAAATAAGAACTTAGTAAACCCAGCCCTGGTTAAACAGGTTACATAGTCTCGAATCACCTGAATCATCGTGCTGGGTCGGAGGCTAATCGTGCCGGGAAAGGCGGTGTGGTGCAATGCCATTCCCACATTGATGGTGGGACCAACTATTGCCCCAGTTGCTTCTCCCACACCATTCGCGATCGCTTCTGCACAAATCGCATCTGTGCCAATCAACCCCGTTGGTCCATGTTGCTCCGTGGAACCGATGGGGAGAATAATCCCCTTCGACTGCTCTAGGTAGGCTTCGACTTCAGGCCATGTACTCAAATGTAGCAACATTCATTTCTAATTCTGAACAATTTACTACTATTCTGGCGCTGCTTCCTCCTTTAGGCTATCGCCATAATCACTCAGCCTTGACAAATCAAACTGGACAGTCTAGTATAGTAGGCACAATCACACTGAACGGTCTAGTTCATTCGGGTGGCGCTCATGGTTGCAACTTTTCCTTCTAGTTCAAACAACGATTTTTCGTCACAGAACCTTAATGTTGGCGCGATGCCAGCCGCCGGTACCGCTAGAGGCATCGCAGCCAGAACAATTCCTCAAGGAGACACTGAAAAGGTTCAAGGCAAAGCGGTAACATTGGATACTCAAGGGTGGGAGTTACACAGAGCTAGTGTTGATGCGATCGCAGCTAGAAAAATTGCCCAAAGAGACTACAAAAAGGTTCAAGCAGAAGCGGATAGATGGGAAAGGCGTCTGCAACGTGCTCTGAAAGACGACCATGAGGACTTACTGCATGAAGCACTATTGCATAGAAATGCTTTTAGAGACAGGGCGCGTCAGCTCAAAGCTTTAGTAGAACGGCATAGTATCCAAGTCAGCACCCTCAAAAGCCAGCTAGCTTTTTGGGAAAATCAACTCTAGAAATGCACCAGATTGAGCTTGATCAGACGCTCACTGCTGCAATAATTTTTGTCAATAGCAAGTCTTGCCCTCAACTGTCACATCAGATAATTCTGGATAAACTGAGGGCAAACCACCCCTTTGGACTTTATATATATAAATAGATATGATAAGCAAATTCTATGACCTGCCAACTCAAGTGCCCAGCTTGTCGCCATCTGCTCTACTTCCCTGACTTTAAAGAGTGCGACGAGGATTTTTTAGAGAGCATCTGCACAAGCTGTAACTATAAGTACGCCCTCATTCGTACTGAGGTGTCAAGCTTTGCCTCCAGTGTGGAAGTCTTGCAGACCAATAAATATAAAAAACACCCTGAATACAGGCGTATTTATCAACTAAGGCTATCGAAGGCAGATAAGACGATTCAATCTCTCCGGTTCTCCACGCCTGGGCAAGCAGAGAAGCTATCGGCTTTACCTGGTGATGAACTGCTTCTGCTATATGTAATGCGAGGTCAGGCAGTGGAAGACCTGATTTCAGTCAATAATTCTACCACGGGCATGAGTTGTTTACTCGTATCTCCGGGTGCCAAAGCCAAATCCGCCGGGTTTGGGACTGGTATTGCAACACTCGTGGGTGGTATACTCCTGGCAGGTTTCGTCCACATCCCCCTCAACAAAACCTTTTTGGCAACTGTAGTCCCCTCTGCTGTTGGGGTGGGTGCTTACGTCACTAGACTCAAAGACCCCAGAAATAGAGATAGGAAAGAACTGGCGCGGCTAGGAGCTGAGCAGCGACTACTGTTGCAGAAGTTCGAGTTAGAACAGCGGACTCAAGAGCTGTGCCAAGAGCTTGAGAGCAATCGTCGGATAATTAGTCGCTTGAAAGGTCTGCGGCGCAAGATGCTGAATGCAGGAGAGGAACTGTATGCCAATCGCATCGAGACTGTATCTAAAGGAATTAATGTTCTGGATAAGCAAGTTGACCTTACCCAGAACTTGATTGCAGGTTATACCCAGATCATAGATATTTTGGCGATTGAGTACGAGACTTCTAGACTGGCAGAACAGATCCCAGAAGATGTTAGTGAAAAGATTCTGCTCCGACTGGAGGAACTTAAAGCGATTGAACTTAAGAAGGAAGAATTGGCGCTCCTAGTTAATCCGCAAAAGTTGCTCAATCTCCAGTAATCGAAAGGCTATCAACCCAGACTCTGGGACACACGCCAGCAGGAGTAAGTTCCGCCTCTTTTTCCACAAAAATAATTGACTGTAGTAGTTCTAGATAGTCTCCCGCAACAGTTGCCGACTCAATGCTCGTCAATTTTCCGTTTTCCACTATCCAACCATTGAATGGCAGAGAAAAGGAACCCTGTAATGCTTTTACCCCTGCATGGAGAGCCTGAAGGTCATCGATTAAAATAATGTTCTGGGCGTCGGCAAGGCTGTACTCCTGTTCAGCGGGTGCTCCTGGAAAGACATGATAAAAGTGTGAGCCAACAGTCACTTTAGCTCCAATCTGAGCGTTACCTGTGGGATTTTGCTTGAGTCTTTTAGCAGTACCTGCGCTGTGGAGGAAGCCGCTCAATACTCCATTGCTAATCAGCTCAACCCGACGTGTTGGAGTTCCTTCCCCATCAAAAGTCTCCGCTGCCACATTATCTGGATGCAGCGCATCGTCGCAGACACAAAGGAGGGGAGAGGCAATTTGCTTTCCCAGGGATTCAGGGGTGGAAAGGCTTTGCTTGTCCAGAATATTCTGAGCGTTGAAGAGGTTGGAAAAGGCACCCAGCAGGCTAAGGAAGGCATCCGGTGAGAAAATGACTCTATATTTGCCAGACTTGACTTTTTTGTAATTCAAGTGGCTAATAGTTTTCTCGGCAGTTTCTTTCAGGCAACCGTGCATGTCTAGCTGATCTAAACTCCGGCTGATTCTAAAAGCTCCAGCGCTGCGCGGCTTTTTCCCTTCTTCTTCTGTTTTAGTGTAAAGGTAGATTGATGCGTAGGAGCGGGCTTCAGTTCTAATCGCACCGCTGCTGTTCAGGTAAAACCTGTCTACATCTCTTTGCGACAGCCCATTATAGGGCACTCCTTTGATGGCAGGATGAGCTTCAAGTAGCTCTTTTTCAACTTCAACTAGGGTGTTTATCAGTTTGGAGACAGGCGCTTGTGGGGTTTTCTCGTCAGCTACATCGGTGATGGGGACAGAGGACTCCGGGCTAAAATCAGGGACATGTTCCTTGACACCAAAAAAACTCGCCTCGTAGGCAGTTTTCAAAGCCAATTCAACTCCGCCTGGATCTACGTTGGTTGTGGTGGTAATCCCCATTGTATGGTCTTCATTCCATACCCGAACGGTAACACCAGAGCGATTCGAGGCTTTGACTTGTTTAGGAGCCCCTTGATCTACTTGAACGCTGGTTTCATCTACAGTTGAGCCATAGATGTCGAATTTGTGAATGCCAAGCTGATCGGCGCTGGCTTGGACATGAGTAGCCAGATCATTAATATTCGGCACAATCGTACCCCCCCATGAATAATTTTAAATTTCAGCGACCACCCACGGTAATAGAATCTACCTTGATGTGCGGCTGTCCTACACTCGCATAGATACTGCCACTGATTGAGCCACAGAAGCCAGCTGCAAGTTCCAAGTCTTGGGAGCACATGGAAATCTTGTTCATAATCTCCTTAGCTTCCCCAATAAGTATGGCTCCCTTCAGCGGTTTGGTAATTTTTCCATTCTCAATCAGGTAGGCTTCTTCTACGGAAAAGTTGAACTCACCTGTGGCTCCAACGCTGCCGCCACCCATCTTTTTACAGTAGATGCCTTTGTCTACGGAGGCGAACAAATCTTCGTTGGAGTAGTCTCCGGTTGCAATATAAGTATTTCGCATCCGACTGGCAGCCGCGAAGGTATAATTCTGGCGACGCCCACTCCCAGTTCTTGGGTGTCCGGTTCTCAGGGAACCAGCTCTATCTGCTAAGAAGTTCTTGAGAACTCCTTTTTCAATCAATAGCGTTCTTTGGGCAGGCATGCCCTCGTCGTCCATGTCAATTGTCCCGAAAGCGGTTGGAGAGAGTCCTTCATCCCACGCTGTCAGGCTTTCATGGGCAATTTTCTCTCCTTTTTTGTCGGAGAAGGGAGACGTGTTTCTTTCAATCTGAGTAGTTTCCAGCAGGTGTCCGCAGGCTTCATGGAAGATGACGCCGCCAAACTCATTCGCCATGATGATCGGGTAAGTTCCCGATTCCACATAATCGGCGTATAGCATCTGCCCAGCTGCCTGCGCTACTTCCTCAGCTGCGGACGAATACTCCCATGTTTTCAGGAAGCCTGGATCGCTAGTCGTGCCAACGCGCTTGGCGATGGAAGAGCGATGAGCACCTTCGGCGCACAGGAGGTTGTATCCTACAGATTGAGTCAAGCGAATGTCCCTGGCGAAGGTGCCATCACTGGCTGCTATCAAGACTTCCTGCCAGTCCCTGAAATAGACGGCTCGCCTAGATTGGGCGTGACTGGCTTTGAGCTTGAGCTGGGCATTGGCGTCGAGAAGAACTTCCCCCATTTCGCGCATAGAGCTACATTCAGGCAACCAAGCATCCTTCCCTTGGAGCGCGGCGTAGTCTCTCAGTGGCTCTAGGTTAATTTCAGGGATGTAGGAGGTTGGAGCGGGGAGTTGCAGTCCCAGGATGGAGAGTCCTTTTTCTAGGGCTGATTTCAACCCTGAAAATGAAAGCTCATTGGTACTGACGTAGCAGTCGGCTTTGCCGCGAAAAACTCTCACACCAGCACCCGTTGAAAGACGCGGCGCAATGCTTGTGATTGTGTCTTCTTCTGCAAGAGCGCTGATGTAGTTCACCCGCTCCAAGAAGAATTCGATGAAGTCAGCGCCCGCTGCGCGTCCTAATCCGAGTAGGATCGCCAAGGGAGCTTCCCAGGTTTGATCGAATCGCTCAGGTGTATAGGCGTATTGCAGGCTGGGTAGTTCTTTGGAGAGAAGTAGGGTACTTGGATGCATGGAAAGCCTCATCTGCTGCTTGTGTCCTTCAGAGGATTGACTGACAAATCCTGGGTATATTTAGTCTAGCAAATTCCTCAAAGCCCCGCTGGGCACAGATTTTGCACCGTGACTACCGAAGACTCTATGCGAATGTGCTTGACAATTGTATTAAGCCGCAAGCACCAACTAGTCTCAGCGGAGGTTATGGGTAGTTTACCAGAGTGATTCGGCAAACTTTTCTTAGGGCATCCATTGTGAGTAATGAAGAAACAGACGTCGTCGTAATTGGTAGTGGGATTGGCGGTTTGAGCTGTGCCGCCCTTCTGGCGCGGTATGGCTTTGATGTCACCGTCTGCGAAAGCCACTCAATCCCTGGTGGTGCTGCACACGCTTTTGAGCGCCAAGGATTCAAGTTTGATTCGGGACCGTCGCTCTACTCGGGCTTGTCCTACAAGCCCTCTTCCAACCCCCTTCGGCACGTCCTGGACGCCATTGGGGAGGAGCTAGAATGCTTGACCTACGATACGTGGGGTTGCTGCCTGCCTGAAGGGGACTTTGACACTTCAGTTGGCACCGAGCAATTTTGTCAGGTTCTAAGTAGGCTCCGGGGCAATGACGCCGTAGCCGAATGGCATGAGCTTCAGCGCGTGATGGACCCCCTCAAAAGAGCAGCGATCGCGATTCCACCCGCTGCCCTGCGATTTGATCTGGGCGCAGCGATCACAGTGGGCCGATTTGCCCCGTCTATGATTCAACATGCTGCCAGTATCGCCAAGCTGACAGGACCTTTCTCACGCATCATGGATGATGTTGTCAAAGACCCCTTCACACGCAATTGGCTCAACTTGCTTTGTTTCCTCCTCTCGGGACTACCAGCCGATGGCACCAGTGCGGCGGAAGTTGCCTTTATGTTTGCAGACTGGTACCGACCGGGGGTAGTGCTGGACTATCCAGTGGGTGGCAGCGGTGCTCTTGTTGATGCGCTAGTGCGGGGACTTGAGCGAAACGGCGGTCGGCTGATGCTAGGTGCTCATGTCGAGCAAGTGCTTGTAGAAGGCAATCGTGCGGTAGGGGTGCGTCTGCCCAGCGGTAAAACTGTACGGGCACGTCGGGCAGTCGTGTCGAATGCGTCGGTATGGGATACACTAAAGCTGCTTCCAGAGAAGTCGATACCAAAACGGTTGCGGGCACGGCAGGCGACGCCCGAGTGTGACAGCTTCATGCATCTGCACCTAGGTATTGACGCCAAAGGGCTACGACCAGACCTCATGTGCCACTACATAGTAGTCAAAAACTGGGATTTAGGCGTTACAGCCCCTCAGAACGTCGTGGTGGTGTCGATTCCGTCGCTTCTGGACCCGTCCCTAGCACCATCAGGAAAGCACGTTATTCACGTCTATACGCCTGGGAACGAGCCTTATGCTCTCTGGCAGGGTATGGATCGTCAGAGTCAGGAGTATGCGCAACAAAAGCAGATGCGTGCAGAAATCATGTGGCAAGCTCTAGAACGAATCATTCCAGACATTCGCCAGCGAACTGATGTGACGCTGGTTGGTACCCCATTGACTCATGAACGCTTTCTACGGCGCTACCGAGGTTCGTATGGTCCGGCAATTTCGGCTGGGGAAGGCCTCTTTCCCGGTTCTAGCACCGCCCTACCAGGATTGTTGAGCTGTGGAGATTCAACATTCCCTGGCATTGGTCTACCAGCAGTTGCTGCAAGTGGCATGATTGCGGCGAATACAATTGCGCCTGTGCAAAAGCATTTAGAAATGCTCAAAGATATCGGGTGTATTGTCTAACTTTGACTCTTTCCGGTATTCTCAGGTTAACTGAGGGGTGGCGAGCGGCCAAAACTTCTTAGTATTGTTGTGCTTGAGCTGAAAGAGAAACCAAGTGAGAAAAGTCTGGCTGCTGAGTTTCACTCTGATAGGTTTAATCGGTTTGGGGGTTCTGCTGTTGCTCTCTATCCCCCATTCCTTGCTGCCGTCTGCGCTCTCACCAGCAGTTCTGCCTTCGCAGGAGTTAGGCATCCGATATCAGTCTCAAACACTGCCGCAAAGTGTGGTTCACATCCTTTGGATTCCAGCCCAGAGTCGCTTTTCGGTGACTCCCGCATTATCTCAATCGTTAGACACCTTAGAGAACTTTGCCCAGAAAAACCGGGCGGTAGCTGCGTTGAACGGGGGCTTTTTTGACCCGGCAAACCAAAAATCCACTTCTTATGTTGTCCTGCAAGGGAAACTTGTGGCTTCCCCAAAGCTGAACTCGCGGATGATAAAAAACCCCGATTTAGCGCCCTACTTGGATAAAATCCTTAACCGGACGGAATTCCGGCGATACCTTTGTGGGGAAACCGTCCGTTACGGTATCGCCTTTCACAGCGAGCTTCCTCCAGGGGGTTGCCAATTAGTGGATGCCCTGGGAGGTGGTCCCCGCTTGTTGCCAGATCTGACCTCGGTGCAAGATGGATTTTTGGATTACTCCAACGGTAAAGTCATCCGGGATTCGCTTGGGAGCAGCCAACCCAACGCCAGGACTGCGGTTGGTATTACCCGTGATGGCAGCATTTTATGGGTCATGGTTGCTCAAAAGCCGGAGGCTCCTACAACTTCAGGGATGTCCTTTCAAGCACTGGCTGCATTTATGAAAACTCTGGGCGTCGAAGAAGCGATGAATCTGGATGGGGGAAGCTCGTCTTCTCTCTATTACAAAGGCAAGACCATTTACGGGAAAGTAAACTCACAGGGAAATGTGGTCAGGCGATCAGTCAAGTCGGTTTTACTCATTCGAGAAAACTTAGTCCTTTGATTGGGGCTGTGATCCAGGCTCAGCTACTTGCTCTTTCAAGCGAGATACTTGTGTTTTGAGGTCAACTACTAACTTCTCCAGCTGGTCTGGTCTAGGGTCTGTCTCGAATACTGTCCTGCCTACAACCGATGGAGACACTGACCAACTAAGCCTATCTATCTTCGACTCCAACCTGTCTATTCGTGATGTGACTCTGTTTAGTTCAAATTCCAAGCTCAAGAAACGGGAATCTTCGGCTCGAAGCCCCGACGCACAACCAGTAAGGGTAGTGAGGAAGAGCAAGAAGGCTATGCACAGTCCAATATTCTTTAACACGGTTTAAGTGTATCTATTTTAACACGGTGTGACTGTATCTGTTGGGAGCATCTTGGCTCTAGTCAGCTCAGCTGCACTCAGCTTGGCACCTGTCAAGTTGGCTCCACTCAAGTTGGCTTCACTTAGGGAAGCCCCTCTTAAGTCTGCCAGAGATAGATTAGCCCCACTCAGGTCTGCCAGCGATAGATTAGCCTCACTCAAACAAGCCTTACTTAGGTCTGCCCCTCTTAGGTCTGCCAGCGATAGATTGGCCCTAGTCAGGTTTGTCCTGACTAGGTAAGTCTCACTGAGGTTGGCTTCACTAAGGGCAGCTTCACTCAGGTCTGCAGCAGTTAAGTCGGCTCCACTTAAGTTGGCCCCATTGAGTTTAGCCCAGCTCAGCTTGGCGAAACTCAGGTTAGCTTTGCTTAGTGAGCGCGAATTAAGCATTGCACACCTCAAGTTAGCATTGGTGAAATTCCTTTCTCCTGCTGCATAACGACGAAGAAGTTCATCAACTGTCAATCTGACTAAAAGGGCTAGCGTTGCCCCTTGATAACACCATTTCGCTCCTACCAGACTAGCAGCAGTGTTAACAGCTACCTCGTCACATTTATGCACCACGACACCATTGCAGCCATCCCACTGACCACCGAGCATAAAGGCAATGTCTTTGGCGGCAGCATCTGAGTCGAACAAAAGAACGTCTTGCCTTAGCCATGGCCAGTTGGCAAAACCAGTGAACTTTTTGAACATTACTCTTTTCTGGCGATGACAATAGTCATATTCGCAGCTAATACTGCAATTGCTGAGAGTAATGCTGCTACTGGAAACACTACAGTACCGACTACGCCACCCACTAATCCGATACTTAGAGGAATATCTATCAGTGTCCGCCCTGAGCTATTCTTAATAACGATAGAACGAATATTACTCTGACGGAGCAGAGCCTTGACCTTAGTGACCAGGGCGTCGCCACTAATCTTAAACTCTTCTATCCGAATTTTTTCTTGTGTCTGAACTGATGACTCTAAAACAGTTGAGCCAACTTCAACAGTTACATTCTTTTCTTCAATACGATCTATGTTTTCGTTCATTTTCTTGGTTGAGGTGGGTTAAAACCAGCCATGAATCCTTATAGTTTGATCTTGCCTAATCCCCCCATGAAACAACAAGCAAGAAAACCCTACTGTGGAGGTTCGTATTTCCCTCCTCAAACTCTGAGTTCCCAGCAACCTGCCCGGTTGTGTTGCAACTCGTGGCGTCACTCCCTTCCCGCAATGAATCTGTCAGGACTGGGATCTCGCTCTGGCATCCAGTCGCTATTTCTGGTAGAGTGAGTAAAATTACTGGTAATTCTACACTCCTCAACGGCGCTGCCCCTCTGCGATCGCGAACGCGACCGCGCTTCCCCATCCCTCCGTTAGATGCGCCCGTAGGCGATCGCACTTATAAAGGTTCCAGACAGCCCAAATTCATAAAATTTCCCATCATGTGTTAGATCTCTAAATAGAGCTGCTTGCATTGAGGTGATTTCCATGCCTGATATCGTAGATACTGCTATTAACGCGGGTTCTTTCAACACCCTAGTGGCGGCTGTAACGGCTGCTGGTCTTGATACGGCGCTGAAGGAACCTGGCCCATTCACCGTGTTTGCACCAACAGATGAGGCTTTTTCCAAGCTGCCATCAGGAACTTTTGAGTCACTGTTAGAGGATATCCCCCAGCTCAGAAAGATACTGGAATATCATGTTGTCTCTGGTCTTGTGATGTCAAAGGATATAGTCAAACTCAATGAAGCGACCACTGTGTCAGGTTCAACCGTCAAGATTGATCCCTCCAATGGTGTCAAGGTAAATGATGCCAAAGTGGTGACACCAGATGTTGAAGCAGACAACGGTGTTATCCACGTCATTGACACAGTGCTGATACCTCAATAAATTATTAGCTCTGCCGTCAATTGATTTGTGTTCCCGCTGCTGAAGGGTTCTCTAAGCGCTGAGGGAGAGCAGTTGTTTGATTGGTAGAGTAATCACAAACTCTGTTTCGTGAGTCGGCTGGGAATTCACCTCAATCTGGCCCCGATGCTTTTCGATAATCTGGTAGGAAATCGAAAGTCCTAAACCCGTACCCTTCCCCACTGGTTTGGTTGTGAAAAATGGGTCGAATAGCTTATCTATGATCTCTGGTGGAATCCCAGGACCGTTATCTCTAATCTTCAGCTGAACTCGGTTAAAATCAACCATTGCTGTTTGAATCACAATCTGCTTACTGGGTCGCCCTGCCTGTATTTGAAGAGCATCAATCGCATTGGCGAGGATGTTCATAAACACCTGATTCAATTGGGATGGATAACACTCAACTAGAGGTAAATCCCCGTAGTGCTGGACGACTTCGATCCCTTGCTTGAGCTGGCTGTTGAGAATCAATAAGGTGCTATCAATCCCTAGGTGGATATTGACAGGTTTCATTTCAGCTTCGTCTAGACGAGAGAAATTCCGTAAAGACAAAACAATCTCACGGATGCGCTCAGCACCTATTTTCATTGAGTCCATAACTTTGGGCAGATCTTCGGTGAGGAAGTTAAGCTCCATGGCTGCAATCTGGTTTTGGATTGCCTGGTTGGGGTTGGGGTAATGCTGCTGATAAAGGTGTACTAAACCCAGCAAGTCTTGAACATAGTTGTTAGCGTAGTCGAGATTACCGTAAATAAAGCCCACAGGGTTGTTAATTTCATGGGCTACCCCCGCCACCATTTGACCCAGACTGGACATTTTTTCGTAACCGTTCAGGGGGGGATCAAAAAAACGTCCAATATGAAATCACACGTAATCAGTACGAAAACCAGTCTAGATTGGATTTATACCGGATAATTGTGAGTAGTCAAAAGTGCTATACTGGTCTGCAAATTGTCTTTTAGACATTTTAGGTACGATATTTTGATGCGCATAAAACCCAAAGCTTTTGCTTAGCAAGGCTTTGACGTTTATGCGCATGATGTACCCCCCCGTGAACGGTTACGAATTAGCTGGGCTTGAGCAAGTTTTAGTTCGTGCAGAGCCTGTTCGAGCTCGGTAGCCTGCCGTCTTAGTTGTGCTTCCGATTGTCGCAATTCTGACTCTGCCTGCTGGCGCTTGATGCCCAAACTAATCGCATTAGCTGCTGAGCCCATCGCTTTTAGGCTAACTTCTGGTAGCGTTTGTCTGGAAAACATCGCTACCACACCCACTACTCTATCCTCAACTATTAGAGGGTAGCCCGCGAACGCGACTAGATTTGACCGCGCCGCCCAAGCCTGGTCGTGGACGCGAGGGTCGCCAATGACCTGATTGGTTAGATGTGGCTGGCGGTCTTGAGCAATGAGGCCAATCTTAAACTGACCAACAGGTATCCGGCCATGGGGGCCATTGATGTGGGTATACATCCCCGCGCTAGCTACCAATTCCAGCACATTCTCCTCAATGTTGAGCGTCCAAATGCGGGCCAAGGCGGCATCAAGGTGTCGGACCAGAGCCTCAGCGCATTCCTGTAGCATGTTCTGTAAAGTCTGGTTCTGAGTTAGCGAAATCCCGACATCTGCGTCTAATGCTGAACAGCGCGTTTGCAGCAACAACAACTCCTCGGCGCGCTGGCGTTCATTGACTTCCCTTCCCAGTTCGGCGTTGGCTTCGACTAATTCAGCAGTTCTTTTTTGAACCAATTCCTCAATTGAGTAAGTTCGATCAGCAGCACGGATTAAGTAGAAGTACAGGAGAGTTGTGAACAATAGACCCGCCACCATGCTTTCCAGAGGCTGCCATGTTCTTTGAGTGTCGAAAAGCACCATGATTGAGGCAGTAATGGACAGGGCAACACCAATGGCAAATGTCGCAATTGCCACCGCGTTTCTTTGCAGAAATAACATTCCTATTCCTCACTTATTGTTCTGGCCAGCTAGTCACTCCATGCACCGATAGACTTTCATCTCTTGTCTGCCTCAATCGCCTTACACCCTCATGCTTTTACCTATAGCGGTTCCTATTCGCGTGAGGTACGCCAAAACCTTTGATTCACAACTTTTGCAGCCTCTATGCATGTATCTCATCTGACCGGGAACCGCTATATTGTTCCCTGAATCTTTTAATTTCTATCAAGCAAAGTGGTACACTGAGGACAACTTCCCTTATTGGCAAGCATTTATTTGGCGTTGCCAGATGATGACAAGCTGTTGTACAGCGTTCAGTAAGTTAAAATACTCTGCGCCGGATGAGGTCATGACGGAAGAGTTAACGGCATTAAAGGAAAAAATATTGTCTGGTGCTTATTCCGAGGCATTGGATTTGATAGACGAGCTAGAGGGGATGAGTAGGCAGGCTATCTTACGCAATATTGACTCATATTTAGTAAGCCTGCTAGTTCACCTGATTAAGGCTCAAGTTGAGAACCGCATGACTGGGAGTTGGGAAGCCTCAATATCAGACTCAATCCGGCAGATACAGAAGTTGAACTTGATGGGCAACAAAAACGCCCATTACATCAAACAAGAGGAATGGCTTCCCTACTTGGAGGAAGCGCTAGCTGCTGCTGTAGCCCCTGCCAGCGTAGAAATATTTGAGGGCAAATATAAACCCCTGGAGTTAGAGCCGTTGATAAACTCTGCCCTTGTAATGGAAAAAGCTGATCAACTCTTGTTATTAATCTATTCCTACGAGGCGAAAAGCTTACCACGCACTGTGGTTGAGTTACTAGAGCACTAGAACTTCCGACTATATCTCTCCACCCGCTCTCAAAGATAGGCGTTAGTTTTGTGCAGGTTTTTTCCTTCGTGGGCGTAATAACTTGCGATCGCACTTCCTCATAGTTGCTTTTTGGAGCCAAGGCGACTGACGAGCTTTGTCAGTCGCCTTGGCAGTATTTCGAGAATCAGCAATAGGTGTGTACACGTCAAAAAACTCATATCTGAAAAATATAGTCGGAGGAACTACCCACCGGCTCAATGCCAGGATTAAATCAACAAATAGGACGCTTACCCGGATTCACTGCATGGATATACTCACTGCCTGATTCTAGCGATCCTCGTTTGTAAGCTGCTTCTGCTGGCTGACCCCATCCCAACTGCAAAACGATTTCCAGAAAATTTTTATTCTCCCACTTGCAGAGGCTAGCCCATTCGGTTCTTTGAGCGATTCTGTCCACATCAGCTGGCATAATCAGCCGGTAGTCTTTGCCGTTGTTAACACTCAAGTACAACTCCATCCCCGCTGTTACTTCCTGCCAGAATGCAAGTATAGAAACCTTGATTGCTTTGAGCGTCTTTAGGTCACTCGGCAGAGCAATCAGCTGGTCGTCTACTTCTGGATAGCGCAAAGTCTTACCGAAGAGTGCTATCTGCCGCCAGATAATGCCTGAAACCCCCTGTTCCCTCTGGTAGCGGTGAACAACAGTTTTAAAGTCTTGATAAGCAGTGAAATTTTGAATGCCGTCGGTTCTTAGATACTTGTCAATTAAAGGGTTGCCAGAAGCCTGAACCCTCAAGTTCAGACGCTGCCCCTGGAGGCAGGCTCGGCGCTCGGCCGCCAAGATTTGGATTAACTCCTGTGTAGTGTAGTCCTTTGGCATCTCAGATGCAACTCGAGGCATGAAACCCGTGTCCCAAAAGCCGCCCAACTCTAGGCTGGGGAGAGAATATCCCAAAAGTCCCCTTCTGGTAAAGCAGGTCTCCACTGGACTCTCCCCAAGCTGGTGACTCCCAAACAGTGTAAGGCAACACCTTGACCCTTGAGTGTTTTTAACTGACTTTCAACTAACTTTTTAATGATTTTATTCTGATTTTTACCCCTTGTCAAAGTTTGACTGGGTATGTAAGGCTTGAACAATGCTAATGTTAGTGAGTTTTAACGCCACATAAATTACTCAAATCCTTGTCAGCACTCAGTCAAAGGTTTGAGTAATTCTTTAGCTTGTTCACCGATTTATTTAGGCTGGGAATATTCTCTATAAATTTTGTTTTAACCAGGTTAATTAGAACTTGTTTCTTAACCAAAATTTAAGATGACTGTAAGGCTGGTACAAAGGATACACCACATTGAGTCAGCTCTAGTATCTTCTACCCCAAGCTCGGCGTAAAAGTTACCAGGTCTGGCTTTGATTTTTTTTAACTTAGTTTACAAACTGATTAAGAACAGGTAATTCAAATTAAAAGCAATTGTCTAAGAGGCCAGGAGCTTGGTGCTCCAAGTTGGTAGCAGATTTAAAAAAGAGCAAAATGCGTAGGCCACTAAATAAATTTTGATTTTCTTAATTATTAGCTTGATACAATTGTCCTCAGGTTAGGTAATATAAAAAGAGTAGACGTGTTTCTCTTTATAGAGAACTTAACTTCTATTTACTGAACCAGTCGCTATTAGCTCGGATAGGTTATACGATCTTTGGTGAAGGTGCGTTAACCTCAAAATCGCTTGAAGGCCCGTGTAACAAGGAAAAAGATGGATTGCTTAGAGCGCAGCTTCATCCATAAATGGTATTAGCTGTTGGTGGGGATTGAAGGCTTTTAAAAGTCTATTCCGCTCATAACTATCAACAAGCAGAGAGGATAAAAGCTGAAAAGTGCGATTAGGGTGCAAGGGTAAGGTTTGAGAATTTTTGATAACTTTCGGTCAGGCGATCGCTGAATTGCTTTTACAATTAATAGAGCTGATAACTAACCCCACAAGGAGTCTAATGTTTTCCACTAATAGGCAGACAGAACAGGAAAAAGTGGAAATTGCCCTAGCCGTTGACATCTTGCTATTTGCTACAGAGCAACTAGTCGAAGTCATGCAAGAGATAGAAGGATACGCTAACAAAAGTTTACTAACTCATAAGGAGCAGAATAATCTGCAATTAGACCTGGAAACAAGCAAGCTTATTGCTTGTGTAGCTAGGCAGAAATTGAGGAAAATAGCTCCAAGTGTTAAGGCTTCTGTCTATAAGAATATGGACGGACTCAAGAGAGAAAAAAAGATGAAGATAACTGTCTTTGGCTCGGACACCTCAGCAGACACTAGCTCTGAGGAGTTTGTGCTGAACTTGTAGCGAAAGTGTCAGCACTCAGCACATGAACATTTAATCATCTGGATGATTGAGCTCACTTTACAAGAACTTCTGAGGCATCAACTCCAAAAATAGGTGTTCCAGAAGATTCATGTCAGTTCACTGGCTCAATTAAAGCAAGGCATTGCTGAGTTCGCTAACTTTTCGCAGCAGGAGGATTTTTATGCCGAAGACCAAATCAACCGAGACTAGCTCCAGTTGGGTTACTATCTACTTTGACGGCACAGCACAACCTAATCCCGGTCCTGCGGCGGCAGCGGCTGTCCTGGAGTGGGCTAACGGTGAAGAGCTAACGGTGACGGTAGGTTTGGGGGTAGCGACTAATAACGTGGCCGCATACTCAGGCTGTATAGTTGGGTTAAAGAAGGCATTGGAACTAGGCGTAGATAGTGTAATCATCACAGGCAACTCAGAGCTAGTAATTGAGCAGCTCCAGGGGCATGACGTGGTAACAGCCGTAGCGAACCTCTTACCGCTTTATTTGGAAGCGCAGGCGCTCCTGGCACAGTTTGACTCCTACAAGTGCAAATGGGTACCACCTGAGCAAAACAACCGTGCAGACGTGGCGATGAAGCAGTTTTTAGCGATTAACTACGGCTGGCTGGCAGTGTTACCAGAGAATCTGCCTGTCGCCGTGCCTCTAAAGGGGCTAAAAGCGAAAATTTCACGGCTAATTCGGCTGGGAAATCGGGCTGGGTTCCAAGACTTTCTAGCACTGAATTCGGAACGGGATAAGTTCAGTCAGATGCACTCAAGTGCCCTGATGGCAGCAGTTCCAGCCGCAATCAGCACCGTGATCGCATCAGTACTTCACAACAGTGAAGCAGAAGAATTCGTAGCTGAGGTTTACCGTTGGTGGCTACGAGGATTACCCTTGGCTCTGGCTTGGCGAAAGGCAAGAGTAGATAGCGAAGTTGGGGTCAATGCTATGCGCAGAAGAACTTGAAGACCAATTGCGATCGCGAATCAAAACTTCCAGGCGGAAGCCGACACATGGGATGCTTACCGAAAATCAGCATCTTACGTGATAACCGGAGCGGATTAACTCATGCGAGCAAAGATACGGGATACAGAGATTTACTTTGATGTTGAAGGCTCCGGCTTAGTGGTGGATGGATCTCGAATGCGCGAGAAACCAGTGGCTTTCGTAGTTCACGGTGGACCTGGTGCCGATCACACTTCCTATAAACCCACCATTTCTCCCCTCAGCCATAAGATGCAACTTGTCTATTTTGACCATCGCGGGCAGGGACGGTCGGCGCGTGGACCTCATGAAACCTATACCTTGGAAAATAATGTTGAGGATATGGAGGCACTACGCCAATATCTGGGTCTAGCAGCCTGTCGGAGAAAAGTTTAAGCTGTCGCCATGAGGACATTTAAGCGCCTCAAGTTGAAGGCTAGACAGACGAGACACCACTCGCCCGCTGCTTTGGTCAACCCTCGCAAGGAAAAC
>JAABUX010002434.1_pt1 | contig 26440 bp, 26 predicted proteins | sample 5561851 | NCBI WGS metagenome assembly JAABUX01 (sample SAMN10711883, study PRJNA513361) | rock metagenome | isolation source: Antarctica rocks | place: Antarctica: Victoria Land, Richard Nunatak red sandstone | collected 2016-01-03 | reverse complement strand
ACGGGTCAGCCCGCCCTAACGGATCAGGTAGGCGAAGAATGCGCCGACGAAGGCGAAGGCGCCCAGCAGGGCGACAGCCCGCAACGCCCCGGTCTGCAAGGTCGTGCCAAGGACCTTGCGGAGAATGGTATCGCTGGTGTTCGCCATGATTGACCCCGTTCTGATGCGGGCGTTGTAACAGGATACGCCTGCGGCGTGTAGCGGCAGCGGGGGGACAGGGGCCATGCGCGTCGCCGCCGTCACGATGGCCTATAACGAGCCGGTCTGGGCGCCTGCCTGGGCACGGCACTATGCGGCGCAGGTCGGGGCAGAGAATTGCCTGGTCCTGGACCACGGCTCCGACGACGGCAGCACGGACGGGTTGCCGGTGGAGGTGCGGCGGCTGCAGCGCTCGCCGCTGGACGAGGTCTGGCGTGTGGCGCAGGTCGAGACAATAGTGCGCGAGCTGCTGCGCCGGTATGACGCGGTCATCCACACCGACACGGACGAGCTGATGCTGGCCGACCCGGCCCATCATGCCGACCTGCGGGCCTTCGCGGCGGCAACGCCGCATCCCGTTGTGACAGCCATCGGGCTGGATGTGCAGCACCTGCCGGACGAGGAGCCGCCGCTCGACCCGGCGGCGCCGTTCGGGCCGCAACGCTCCTGGGTGCGGTTCTCCGCCGCGATGTGCAAGCCGGCGCTGGTGCGGCGTCCCGTGGCCTGGGCGCCGGGCTTCCATTGCAGCGATGCGCCGTTGGTTACCAGCCGGCTGTTCCTGCTGCATATGCGCTTCGCCGACCTGGGCCTGGGGCTGCGCCGGCTTGCGCGCACACGCGGCCAGTCCTTTGCGTCGGCTGCCACCGACACGCACCAGAGGGTGCCGGACTCGGAGTTCTCTGGCATGATGAGCCTCGTTGCCGGTCTGCCGCGGCGCCACATCAGCTTTGACCCCGGAACGGCGCCGATGGGGACCTGGCTCGACCGCCTCCGCGCATCCCGTGCCGCACGGGAGGACGACGTTTACAAACTGGACCTATCCCTCTCCGGCGAGGAGCTTTGGCGCTTGCCGGAGCGGTTCCGCGCCGCCTTCTGAGCCGCCGCTTTCTGATCCATCACTCAATCAAGCGATCATCGGCGCCCGCTCCATCGTCGCCCGCGCCCAGGCCAAGCGCGCGTCCTCGTCGAACAGCTCTGCCAGCTTCTTCATCACCGTGCCACCCAACTCCTCGGCGTCCACGATGGTCACGGCCCGGCGGTAGTAGCGGGTCACGTCATGGCCGATGCCGATGGCTATCAACTCCACCAAATCGCGGCTCTCGATCTCGCGGATCACCTCGCGCAGGTGCCGCTCCAGGTAGTTGCCGGGGTTGACCGACAGGGTGCTGTCATCGACCGGGGCGCCGTCGCTGATCACCATCAGGATGCGCCGGTGCTCGGTGCGGGCCATCAGGCGGCGGTAGGCCCACATCAGTGCCTCGCCGTCGATGTTCTCCTTCAGCAGACCCTCGCGCAGCATCAAGCCAAGGTTCTTGCGCGACCGGCGCCAAGGGGCGTCAGCGGACTTATAGATGATGTGCCGCAGGTCGTTCAACCGGCCGGGATTGCGCGGCTTGCCATCCTGCACCCAGCGTTCGCGGCTTTGCCCGCCCTTCCAGGCGCGGGTGGTGAAGCCCAGCACCTCCACCTTCACCGCGCAGCGTTCCAGCGTGCGGGCCAGAATGTCGCCGCACATGGCCGCAACGGTGATGGGCCGGCCGCGCATGGAGCCGGAGTTGTCGATCAACAGGGTCACGACGGTGTCGCGGAAGTCGGTCTCCCGCTCCCGCTTGTAGGACAGGGACAGCATCGGGTTCACCACCACCCGGGCCAGGCGGCCGGCGTCCAGCATCCCCTCGTCCAGGTCGAACTCCCACGCCCGGGTCTGCTGCGCCAACAGGCGGCGCTGCAGGCGGTTGGCCAGCTTGGACACCACGCCCTGCAGGTGCTGCAACTGCTGGTCAAGCTGCTGGCGCAGGCGGGCCAGCTCCTCCGGGTCGCAGAGGTCCTCGGCCGCGGTCTCCTCGTCGGTCAGGCGGGAGTAGGCACGGTAATGGGCGTTGTCGTCCGGGATCGGCTTCTCGCGCCGCTGCTGCGGTCCGCCGGGCCGGTCGTCGCCCTCGGAGGCGGCGGCGTCCTCGTCGGCGTCGTCCTCGCCCTCGTCCTCGGCGGCCTCGCCCTGCATCTGCTCGGGCTGCGCGCCAAGCTGGCTGTCGGCGTCGGTCTGGGTCTCGCCCTCGCTCTGCTCGGCGTTGTCCTGGCTGCCGGCCTGCTCGCCGCCGTCCTCGCCCTCGTCGGTCTGCTCGTCCGGCTCGGCCTCGACCTCGGCCTCCGCCAGGTCCAGCGCGGCCAGCAGCCTGCGGGCGGCGCGGGTGAAGTTGGCCTGGTCGTTCTGCGCCACGGCCATCTCGTTTAGCGCCCGCTCGGCGTCGTCGCCCAGGGTGCCGCGCCAGCTTTCGAGGATACGGGTTGCGGCGGCAGGGCTGTCCCGTCCGGACATGCGCTCGCGCGCCAACAGGGACAGCGCAGCCGGCAGGGGAAGCTGTTCCTTGCGCGTCATGCGGTCGAAGCCCTCGGACTCACACTCCTCCGCCAGCCGGGCACTTAGGTTGGCCGCAACGCCGCTCATGTGCTGGCCGCCGACCACTTCGACACGGGCCTGTTCCAGGGCGTCGTACACGTCCTTCGCTTCCCGACGGCCAGGACTGCGGGCGGCATGCAGGGCGTCATCGTGGTAGCGCAGGCGCAAGGCCACACTGTCGGCCGCGCCGCGCAGCTTGGCCATTTCCGCCGGGGGCAGGGCGCGGGTCGGTAGCGGCAGGCGCGCACGCTTGCCGACCAGGCCGCTCGGACCCGGTTGGAACGCCACCTGCACGTCCGGCGACCCGGCCACGGCGCGCAACGCTCCAGCCGTGGCGCGCTTGAAGTCCTCGGTGCGCGAGTTCTCCTTCGATCCGCTCATGCCGCGCCCTTACAGCCCCTTACGCGAGGCCAGCATCCCCGTTGGCAGGTCCTCGTTGAAGCAGCGCTGGTAATACTCGGCAACGGTGCTGCGCTCCGCCTCATCGCACTTGTTCAAGAACGTCAGGCGGAACGCGAAGCCCACGTCCTTGAAGATGCGCGCGTTCTCGGACCAGGTGATGACGGTGCGCGGCGACATGACGGTGCTGATGTCGCCGTTGATGAACCCGGCACGTGTCAGGTCCGCCAGCGCGACCATGCTCTCGACCTGCTTCTTCTGCGCCTTGTCGGAGGGATCGACCTTCATCTTGGCGAGCACGATGGCCGTCTCTTGCGCGTGCGGCAGGTAGTTCAAGGTCGCGACAATGTTCCAGCGGTCCATCTGGCCTTGGTTGATCTGCTGCGTGCCATGGTACAAGCCCGTCGTGTCGCCGAGACCCACGGTGTTGGCCGTGGCGAACAGGCGGAAGCTGGGGTGCGGCTTGATGACCCGGTTCTGGTCCAGCAGAGTCAGCCGCCCTTCCACCTCCAGCACGCGCTGAATGACGAACATCACGTCCGGGCGGCCGGCGTCATACTCGTCGAACACCAGGGCGCAAGGGTGCTGCAGCGCCCAAGGCAGGATGCCCTCGCGGAACTCGGTGATCTGCTTGCCGTCCTTCAGGACGATGGCATCCTTGCCGATCAGGTCGATGCGGCTGATGTGGCTGTCCAGGTTGACGCGGATGCACGGCCAGTTGAGCCGCGCCGCCACCTGCTCGACATGCGTGCTCTTGCCGGTGCCGTGATAGCCCTGGATCAGCACCCGGCGGTTGAAGGCGAACCCCGCCAGGATCGCCAGCGTGGTCTCGCGGTCGAACTTGTAGGCGTCGTCGCGCTCCGGCACGTGCTCGCTCTCGACGGAGAAGGCGGGCACGTCCATGTCGATGTCCAGCCCGAATGCCTCCCGCGCCGAGACCGTCGTGTCCGGGGCGTTGATGGCAGCGGTCGGGGTGTGGCGCGCGTCGGCGGCGATGTCGTTCATTGGCCTTGGATATCCTGTGCAATGTACCAAACGTGCCGCGGGCCGGGCGGATGCACACTAGACCCCTTCGGCGCAGATGCGAAGTTAACCCGCGGCGGCCATGCGGGGTTCGCTGGTCAGATGTTGACGGACCGCGGCGTAGGCAAGGTTGATGACCTTCAGCCGTTCTTCCGAGGCGCGGTCGCCGCCGTTGGCGTCGGGGTGGTGACGCTTGGCGAGTTCCTTGTAGCGGTGCTTGAGCACGTCCAGCGACACCGGCCAGTCCAGGCCCAGCGTCTGCATCGGCTCCTTGAGGGCGGTGGGCACCGTGGGCGCGGCAGGCTTCGGCGGCGCGCGGCTGACACGGCCGGCGGACAGGATGTGCAGGGGGTCGTGCAGCAGCGTCTCGTCCATGGCCTGCTTGCCCAGGCTGCCCAGCGGCCAGGTCGGGCGCTGCCATCCGGTGTCGGCGCGGGTCTGCGCCTCGATCTGGCTGGCGGACATGCCTTTGTAGAAATCCCAGGCTGCGTTGTAGGCGCGGACATGCTCCAGGCAAAACCACCAGTACTGGTTCAGCTCGGTCCGGGACTTGGGTGCGCGGTATTCGCCCCCGTGGGTGCAGCCGAGCATGTCGCAGGGGCGGCCCGGCTGCGCGGCCGGGTCGGGCGCAAAGGCCCGTGGTCGCGTGGATCGGGTCATCGCGCCTATATGTGCGGTGTTCACGGTGACGGGCAAGTGGCCGCATGATGCCTGGAACGCTTCCCAGGAACGCCTGACGAGGCTAAGCCATACCCATGCCAGACACCCGCGCCGACCGCATCCGCAACGCGCTGGCCGCCCTCAGCCCGGCGCTGCTGGTGGTCAACGATGACAGCAGCCAGCACGCCGGCCATTCGGGATCGCGCGCCGGCGGCGAGACGCATTACAGCGTGCTGGTGGTGGCCGACGCCTTCGCCGGGCAGGGGAGGGTGGCCCGGCACCGCATGGTGAACGCAGTCCTGGACCAGGAATTCCAGGGCGGGCTGCACGCCCTGGCACTGACGCTGCGGACCCCCGCGGAGCAGGCGGCCGCTACGGGGTAGCCGGACCCGTGTAGAACGCCGGCCACTGCCGCTGCACGACGGGGCCATCCGGGGCATAGGCCAGGCAGGTGCCCAGCACCATGGGCTTGCCGGCGGTTTCGGTCGCGTTCGGCTCGGCGGCGTTCGGCTCAGCGGCGTTCAACTCGGGCGGTTTCTTCGCGCGCACGCCGAACATCGTCTGGAATGCCACCGTGCCCATCTGCCCCAGCAGCTCCCGCAGGTGGGTGCAGCCGTGCACGCCGCCGACGCGCTGGTTGGCCTCCTTCAGGAACCCGCGCCCGATCCGCAATCCCGCCAGCCGCGCGAAGTTGGGCGCGGCGCTGGGGCAGATCGTGTAGGGGCCGTACTCCGTAACGGCCTCGAATTCGGTGATCACCATGTCCTCAGTCAGGGTCATGCGGGCCAGCATGCCGTGCAGCGGGGTGCCCGGCTCGATCCGGCCACGGTCGGTGTTGCCGAAACCATAGCTTTTCGTGTCGGTCAGCCGCGCCTCGATGTCGAACAAGCCGTCCGTACGGCGGTAGCCCCGCAGCTCGATGTCGCGCAGGTGAAGCAGTTCGCGGTCAACAGGCGGGCTGAGCGGCATGTCAAAAATCCCTAGATGAAGCGTGCCAGCCTGACGGCGGTGTGGCCGCGGCTGGGTCGCAGGCTGGGCATAACCAACAGGCAATCGTCGTGCGGCGTGCGGATCTCGGTGGTGCCGTCCAGCGCGATCAGGGTGTTGCGCCGGGGCACCACGTCGCCGCCGCGGAAGGATTGCAGGAACGTGAAGCCAGAGGTCGTGGCGGTGACAGTCGTCGTCACCTCGGCACGGCGAACCGGCATTGCAACCGGCGGGACCGGCGTTTCGACCAGGCCGGTGTGCAGCAGCAACGCGTTCACGCAGGCCTGGGTGACGGCCACGGTGTCTGGCTGCCAGTGCTGCCCGGCCTCCACCAGGCACGCCGTGCTGGTGCTGCCGTCCCGGGTGAAGTGGGCGTAGTCGATCAGGCGCGGCCCCGTGACGTGGCCGCCGTCCGCCACCACCAGGCCGGGCACGCCCAGGGCGGCGGCCAGCGCCAGGCCGCCCGGGGTGGGGCCGCTCAGGATCAGCGGCTCGGACAGCCACAGCATGGAGTGCAGGTCGAGCAGGATGTCCACCGTGTCGATCAGCGGGCGGATGTCGCGGGCGCGGTCCAGCTCGTTGCTGCGGCGGGGGCCGTCCAGCATGGCCGGGTCCCACAGGCGGTTCATGTCCTCGTCCAGGAAGCGCGACGCCGTGGGGTGGGCGGGGTCGAACCGGGCGAAGGCGGCGATGTTGGCAAAGCCCAGCGTCAGGCTGCCGCGCGCCGGCCGGATGCCGCCACGCAGCAGCCGGTCGAGCACGATGGCCCCGGCGATCTCGTTGCCGTGCAGCAGCGCCACCAGCGCGACATGCGGACCGGGCCGGGCCGGGCCGAAGGTCGTGAAGCCGCGTATCCCAGTGTTGCCACCCATCCAGGGCTGCACGTCGGGCGCGGCCAGATCGACCGCGAAGTGCGGCACGGACAGCGGTGGGTCCATGCCCCGTCAGGCCACCCGGCACTGCATGGGGCGCGGGGCGGCAGCCTTTTCGGTCGTGGTTGCTGTCATGACAGCACTCTACTCGCCTGGCCGTGGCCGGCAACCGCGTCGCTGGCAGGCGCGCGCTGAGATGGAGGCTGTGCCGGCGTTTCCGCCATTGCGGGGCTGGCGCGGTGCAACTGCGTCCTGTACGCGGACAGAGCGTTGAAAAAAGAAACGGTCGACCAGCTTTGAGCAGCCCGGTATCCCATGATCTGCACGGCCCGGCCCTGCACCCGCTGCATCGCGTTTGGCGCGGCCTGCCGCAGGGACCGCGCCGGCGCCTGCTGACCAGCGGAGCCGCCCTGGTCGCTCCCCGTCCGGACCAGCCAGCCCCACAGGTGCAGGGCGGGATTGCCGTGGGCGGCGAACTGGACCGGTCGTCTGGATTGGGCGAGGGGGCGCGCCTGATGCTGCATGGGCTGGCCAAGCTGGGCGTACCCTGCTGGCCGTTGCAGCCGGGCCGGTTGCCGCCTCCCGGCGCGGCGCTCGTGCTGCACGTCACCGCGCCAGGGATGCCGCTGGCCCTGCTGCGCCTGGGCCGCGCCGCCCTGCGAGGGCGCCGGGTGATCGGCTACTGGGCGTGGGAGCTGCCCGCCGTGCCGGACATCTGGCGGGCCGGCCTGCCCTTCGTGCATGAGGTCTGGGCGCCATCGCGCTTCTCCGCCGCGGCGCTGCGGCCCTTGGCGCCCGGGGTGCGTGTCGTGCCGCATCCGGTGGCTGCCTACCCGCCGGTGCCATCCGCCCTGGGCCGCGCCGATTTTGGGCTGCCGGCCGACGCCGTCGTCACCCTGGCGTCGTTCAGCCTGGCGTCCAGCTTCGAGCGCAAGAACCCGCTGGGCGCCATCGCCGCCCATCGGCTGGCATTCGGCGCGCGGGCGGACCGGGTGCTGCTGCTGCGCGTCGGCAACCCGCACCACTTTCCCGCCGACTTCGCCCGGCTGCGTGCAGCGGCGGCCGGGCTACCCAACGTGCGGCTGGACACCCGCACCCTGCCGGCGGCCGACAGCCACGCCCTGACGGCCGCATGCGACATCGTGCTGTCCTTGCACCGCAGCGAGGGGTTCGGCCTGGTTCCCGCCGAGGCCATGCTGCTGGGCGTGCCGGTGGTGGCGACGGGATGGTCCGGCAACATGGACTACATGGACCGGGATTGCGCCGCCCCGGTCCCTTTCACGCTGGCTCCGGCCTGCGACCCGCGCGGCGTGTTCGAGGCGCCGGGCGCTGTCTGGGCCGATCCGGACCTGGCCGCCGCCGCCGCCCACCTGGTCCGCCTGGCGGGCGACCCCGCCGCGCGCCGCGCCCTGGGCCAGGCCGGACAGCGGGCGGCACGGCTGCGTCTCGGCACGGGACCGCTGGCCGACGCCGTACGCAGCCTGGGCCTGCCTGTTCCGTGTCCGAGCCTGCCTGCACCATGAGGGTGCTCGTTTGGCAGTGGGGCCGCCGCGGCGCCGGGCCACGCTATGCCGCAGAGTTGGCGCGCAGCTTTGCCCTGGTGCCGGGCACGACGAGCTTGCTGTCCTTGGCTGCCGGGGCGGAGCTGCTGCAGTCGGCCCATCCGCCGCGGTGCGACCTGCCGTTCCACACCTATGACGGCGTGGTCGGCTTCGTGCTGCGTGCCCTGCGCGCGCCGCTGCTGCTGCCGCGGCTGGTGGGGTGGCTGCGGGCACAGCAGGTTGATGTCGCGCTGTGCGCCATGCCGGCGCCGCTGGACCTGGTGATGGCGGCGGCGCTGCGCCGGGCCGGGGTGCCGTTCGCGGTCGTGGTGCACGATGCGGACCCGCATCCCGGCGACGGCTTCCCGCTGCAGATGCGGCTGCAACGCCGATTGCTCGGCCATGCTGACGGGACCATCGCCCTGAGCACCCACGTCGCCGAGCGGCTGCGCCAGCAGGGCATTGGCGGGCGGCTGATGATGACCGGCGCGTTGCCGCCCTTCACGTTCGGGCCGCCGCCGCCGCCGCCGGGCGCGCATGGCGGTCCCTTGCGGCTGCTGTCGTTCGGCCGCCTGCTGCCCTACAAGGGGCTGGACTTGTTGGCGGACGGCCTGGCCCGGCTGGGGAGGCGCGATGGCTTGCAGGTCCGGGTGGTCGGCAACGGCCCAGACTCGCCCGTGCTGAACACCCTGCGTGCCCTGCCCGGCGTCACCGTGGAGAACCGCTGGGTGCCGGAAGATGAGGTCGGCGCCTTGCTGGCCTGGTCGGACGCCCTTGTGCTGTCCCATCGCGAAGCCAGCCAGAGCGGTGTCGCCGCCGCCGCCATCGCCGCCCGCCGCTGGATCGTTGCGACCCGGGTCGGCGGGCTGGAAGAGCAGTTGCGCGGGGTGCCCTGCGCCCTGCTGTGCGATCCGACGCCGGACAGCTTGGCCGAGGCGCTCCGGACGCTGCTTGAGCGGCAGACAGCCCATCAGGACGATGCAGGGGACCCGGTTGCCGCCTGGCAGTCCGCGTCAGTCCTGATGTTCCAACAGCTTGAGAAGCTGCGGCGCTGAGCTGGCTTGCGCGGGGATGGCCTACGGCCGCGCCAGCCTGCTTAGCTTTTCATCCCTGCGCAAACCCCCAGAGTGCTTAGGCCGCCCGCGCCTCTGGCTCCTCCACCTGCAGCCGGGTGCGGATCAGCTTCTCGATGTCGCGCAGGAACGAGCGCTCGTTGCGGTCGCAGAAGCTGATCGCGATGCCGCCCTGCCCGGCACGCGCCGTGCGGCCGATGCGGTGCACGTAGGCCTCCGGCACGTTCGGCAGGTCGAAGTTCACCACATGGGTCACCCCGTCCACGTCGATGCCGCGGGCGGCAATGTCGGTTGCCACCAGCACGCTGATGCGCCCAGCCTTGAAGGCGGCCAGCGCCTTCTCCCGCTGCGGCTGGCTCTTGTCGCCGTGGATGGCGGCGGCGGGCTGGCCCATCGCCTCCAGGTGCTGCGTCACGCGGTCGGCGCCGTGCTTGGTGCGGGTGAACACCAGCACGCGGCTCATGCTGCTGTTGCGCAGCATGTCGGCCAGCAGCGCCCGCTTGCGCGCGGTCTCGACGAAGATCACCCGCTGCTCCACCCGGTCCACGGTGGTGGCGACCGGGGTGACGGCGACTTGCACGGGGTCGCGCAGCATCTGCCCGGCGAGGGTCGAGATTTCCTTTGGCATGGTGGCCGAGAAGAACAGGGTCTGCCGGGTCGGCGGGATGGTCTGCACAATCTTGCGGATCGGCACGATGAAGCCGAGGTCCAGCATGTGGTCGGCCTCGTCCAGCACGAGGATTTCGACGCCGTTCAGGTGGACGGCGCCGTCCTGCATGTGGTCCATCAGCCGGCCGGGCGTGGCGACCAGGATGTCCACCCCGGCGCCGACAGCCTTTACCTGCCGCAGCTTCGGCACGCCGCCGTACATCAGCGCGGTCCGCAGCCCGGTCTGGCGGCCGTAATTCCGAAAACTCTCGGCGATTTGGCTGGCCAGCTCGCGCGTCGGCGACAGCACCAGCACGCGGCAGCCGCGGCGGGGCGCCTGCTTCGGGTTGGCCAGCAGGCGGTGCAGGATCGGCAGCGCGAAGGCGGCGGTCTTACCGGTGCCGGTCTGCGCGATGCCCTGCACGTCACGGCCGGCCATCACGTGCGGGATGGCCTGCACCTGGATGGGGGTCGGCTCGGTGTAGCCCTCGTTGACCAGCGCCTTCAGCAGCGGGGCGGCCAAGCCAAGGGATTCGAAACTGGTCGGACTGGTCATGGCGGAGCTTTCGACGGCTCGCCCCGGGCGGATGGGTGGATCGGGCGCGCAGGGCGGGCACAGCGGTCAACAGGACCGCAAACCGGCGCAAGAAGCTTGATGATGCCGCCGCTGCCGAACGCATCGCCCGAAGCCAGGTCAAACCGCGCATCGCCTGTATGGGTTTGCACCGCAGCAAAGTCAAGGAAAACAGCGGCTCCGACATTACAGCGCGATAATGAAACCGTGCAGGGGTTGATCCCGCCCCGGTTTCGCGCGACCCCTTGAGGCCCGCCAACCTCGTGCCAGGGTTCCCCGAGATGCTGTTGCTCACCCCCGGTCCCGTGACCACAAACCCGGCCGTGCGCGCGGCGGCTGCCCGTGACCTCGCACCTTGGGACAATGACTTCCGCGCCATGCTGTCCCGCGTGCGCGACCGGGTGCTCGCCATCGCGGGCGGGCGGCCCGGCGAACACGCGGCACTGCCGTTGCAGGGGTGCGGCCACTTCGCGCTGGAGGCGGCGGTCCGCACCTTCGTGCCGCCGGGCGGGCGGATGCTGCTGCCGTCAACGGGCCAGTATGCCGACCGCCTGCGCCGCCTGGCGGCCGAGGCCGGACGGACCGTGGTCTCCCTCCCGGTGCCGGATGGCAGCGCAGCCAACCCCGCCGAGGTGCAGGCCGCGTTGGAGGCCGATCCCAGCATCGGTCATGCCGCGCTGGTGTACAGCGAGACCTCGACCGGCGTCGTCCACGACGTGCCGGCCCTGGCCGCGGCGGCGGGGCGGGCGGGGCGGCGGGTGATCGTGGATGCGGTTTCGGCGTTCGGCGCCCTGCCGTTCGACATCGGTGCGCTGCCGATGGTGGACAGCATGGCCTTCACCTCCGGCAAGTGCATCGAGGGCCTGCCCGGCGCCGCGTTCACCGTGGCGCGGGTGGACCGCCTGCTGGCGTGCGCCGGGCAGGCGGCGAGCTGGTCGTTCGACCTTTCCGACATCTACGAGCACGGCGTGCGGAACGGCGCCGGCAGCCACCGCTTCACCCCGGTCGCCCAGGCACTCGCCGCCTTCGATGCCGCGCTGGACCTGTTCGATGCTGAGGGTGGGCAACCAGCCCGCCTGGCACGCTACACCGCCAACATGCAGACCCTGCGCGACGGCGTACGCGCCCTGGGCCTGCAACCCTGCCTGCCGCTGGAGGTGCAAGGCCCCATCGTGCTGAACGTCCATGCCCCGCACGACCCGGCGTGGGACCTGCAAGCCTTCGTCGATGCCTTGAAGGCCCGCGGCGTGCTGATCAGCAACTTCTATAACACCGCCACGCCCAGCTTCCGAGTGGGGTGCATCGGCGCCGTGACTCCAGATGACATGCGGGGCGCCGTGGCTGCCATAGGCGCCGCGTTGTCCGACCTGGGCATCCAGACGAGGCGAGCCGCCTGATGCCGACCGACTTGGAGATCGCCCGGGCCGCCCGGCTGCGCCCCATCGCCGACATCGCCGAGGCCGCCGGCGTGCCTGCGGACGCGCTGGAGCCGTACGGCCGCTACAAGGCCAAGATCGGCCTGGACTTCATCGAAGCCCAGGCAGACCGGCCCGACGGCGCGCTGGTCCTGGTGACAGGCATCAGCCCGACCGCCGCCGGGGAGGGCAAGACCACCACCACCATCGGCCTCGGCGACGCGCTGAACCGCATCGGCCGCCGCACCATGATCTGCCTGCGGGAGCCGTCGCTCGGACCCTGTTTTGGCGTGAAAGGCGGCGCGACGGGGGGCGGCCGGGCGCAGGTTGCGCCGATGGATGAGATTAACCTGCACTTCACCGGGGACTTCCACGCCATCACCGCGGCCAACAACCTGCTGGCGGCGCTGATGGACAACCATGTGTACTGGGGCAATGCCCTGGGCATCGACCCGCGGCGCGTCACCTGGCGCCGTGCGCTGGACATGAACGACCGGGCGTTGCGTGCCATCGTCAACGGCCTCGGCGGCATCGCCAACGGCGCTCCGCGGGAGGACGGGTTCGACATCACCGTCGCCAGCGAGGTCATGGCGGTGTTCTGCCTGGCGCGCGACCTGGCCGACCTGCAGGACCGACTGGGCCGCATCCAGGTCGCCAACCGTCGGGACGGGACGGCTGTTACCGCGCGCGACCTGCAGGCCGATGGCGCGATGGCGGCGCTGCTGCGGGATGCCTTCGCCCCCAACCTGGTGCAGACGTTGGAAGGCTCCCCCGCGCTGATCCATGGCGGGCCGTTCGCCAACATCGCGCACGGCTGCAACTCGGTGATCGCGACGCGGCTGGGGTTGAAGCTGGCCGACGTGGTGGTGACGGAGGCCGGGTTCGGCGCGGACCTGGGCGGCGAGAAGTTCCTGGACATCAAGTGCCGGGTGGCCGGGCTGCGGCCGGCGTGCTGCGTGGTGGTGGCCAGCCTGCGCGCGTTGAAGCTGCACGGCGGCGTCGCCAAGGCCGACCTGTCGCGGGAGGACCCTGAGGCGGTCGCCCGCGGCCTGGCCAACCTGGACCGCCATGTCGAGAACATGGGCAAGTTCGGCCTGCCGGTCGTGGTCGCCCTCAACCGCTTCACCTCCGACACGGATGCGGAGTTCGCCGTCGTGCACGGCGCCATGGCGGTGCGCGGCGTGGATGCCGTGATGTGCACGCATTGGGCCGATGGCGCCGCCGGGGCCGAGGACCTGGCGCATACCGTGCTGGCGCGCATCGACGCCGGCCTGTCGCAGTACCGGCCGCTATACCCGGATGCCATGCCGCTGACCGAGAAGATCAGGACCATCGCGCGCGAGATCTACGGCGCCAGCGACATCCAGGTGCCCGCGCCGGTCGCCAAGCGGCTGGCAGGTTACGAGGCGGCTGGGTTCGGGGAGGTGCCGGTCTGCATCGCCAAGACGCAGTACAGCTTCACCTCCGACCCTTCCCGGATGGGCGCGCCCAGCGGCCACGTGCTGCCGGTACGGGAGGTGCGGCTGTCGGCCGGCGCCGGCTTCGTCGTGGCGGTGTGCGGCGACATCATGACGATGCCCGGGCTGCCCCGGGTGCCGGCTGCCAACTCGATCCGGCTGGATGCCGCCGGGCTGATTGAGGGCTTATTCTAGGCCAAAGGATTTGAACTCGTAATTTTCTGTGAGCTTTCGCAGGAATATGTTTGGAGGCTGTTCAGCGCTACTATTGGGGGCAAGACCGCTTTAAGCATGCAGCACCGCCCACGACAGAGTCGAGGAAGCAGGGCAAGGCGAGAAAGCGGAGATTGCGATGCAGGGCAGCACGGTATTCCCGCTTGATGGAAAACGCATCTGGGTGGCCGGCCACCGCGGCATGGTCGGATCAGCCCTCGTGCGCGCCCTATCCGGCGAAGGCTGCGAACTGCTGACGGTCACGCGGAGCGACCTCGACCTCAGGCGCCAGGCCGATGTCGAAACCTGGGTGCTGCGGCACCGGCCCGACGCGATCATGATCGCCGCGGCGAAGGTCGGCGGCATCCTCGCCAACCAAGGCACCCCTGCCGACTTCCTTTACGACAACCTGATGATCGAGGCGAACATTATCCAGGCGGCCCATCGCGCAGGCACGGCCAAGCTGCTGTTCCTGGGGTCGTCGTGCATCTACCCGAAATATGCGCCCTCGCCGATCACCGAGGACGCACTGCTCTCCGGCAGCCTGGAACCGACCAACGAATGGTATGCGGTCGCCAAGATCGCAGGGATCAAGCTGGTGCAGGCCTACCGCCGCCAGCACGGCTGCGACTTCATCGCCGTGATGCCGGCCAACCTGTATGGACCCGGCGACAACTTCGACCTGGCGTCCGGCCACGTGATGCCGGCGCTGATCCGCAAGGCCCACGAGGCGAAGGTGAAGCGCGAGAACACCATCACCGTCTGGGGCACCGGCACACCGCGGCGAGAGTTCCTCCACGTCGATGACCTGGCCGCGGCGTGCATCCACCTGATGCAGACCTACTCGGAAGCCGAGCATGTCAACGTCGGCGCCGGCAAGGACATCAGCATTCTCGACCTCGCGCGGCTGGTTTGCTCGGTCGTGGGGTTTGCAGGGCGGATCGTGAACGACCTGACCAAGCCCGACGGCACGCCCGCCAAGCTCATGGACAGCGGCAAGCTGCACAGGCTGGGCTGGTCGGCGTCCATACCGCCGCGGGTGGGCATCGAGAGGACGTATCAGTGGTACCTGGGCAATGGCGCGCTGGGCCGGGCAGCGGCATAGCCGTCCATCAACGTCGCGGACCCGATGATCTCGCGCTCAGGGAACCAGAGCTTGCCGGAGTAGGGAACGCTGAGGAGGAACACGGGCAGGGCAGGGTTGAAGATGGACGACCAGGCCGAGAGAAAAGATGTCGTCCGTGCGACTGCGCCGCAGCGTGACAGCAGCAGCGAGTTCATGAGGGCGTCCAGGCCCATCAGGTAGTTTCCCGGCGCGCGCTGCCCGAGGTGGACGGGGCGCCCATCCTGGCTCCTGACCGAGTCCTCGAAGGTGACGACCGGCAGGTGCGGGAAGCGGCCGGCGATGCGGTTGATGAACGCCTGCTCGTCGCTGGCGACAAAGAGGTTGGTCACACCGGGCCGCTGCATGAGGACTGCGCCGATTTTCGAGAACGCTGCGTCGTAGCCCAGAAGCACCGCTTCTTCCTTCTTGTCGGTTCCCCGGTAGTGGATGCCCAGGGTGCCGGCCCCGATCAGGTGGGTTTGGCAGAACTGGTCAACGGCGGCGCCGATGCCTGGTTTGATCCGGACGTGCTTGAAAAACAGCGTGTTGGCTTCGGCAAGCGAAAGGTCTGAGCTGATGCCCGGCATCTCGCTGATGTCGCCGATCCTGAGGGCGCGGCGGTTGCCGGGCTGCGTGTCTCCTGGGGGCGTCTGGTGGTCGAAGTAGTATTGAAACCAATCGTCACCCATGCCGCTGTCGAGGTAGTTAGGGCTGGAGAGTTTGATGAACGGGGTAAGCCCATGAGCTTCGGCATGTCTGAAGGCGTGTAGGCAGGCCGATAATTGGGCGAAGAAGCCGATGCCCTCACCATGGAATTCGAGGTGCAGCACCGACTTAGCCGTCGCGAGCTGGTGCTTGACCAGGTCCGGCTTGATGAAGCGATGATAATGTCTTCGAAGGAAGCGCCTGAGCATCCGGGTCTTCCTGCGCGTCCTGGGTTGCCAGCGCCCGACTGCCTCCCTTGCATCAAACGGGGTGCGGGCAAGCCATACCGCCTGGCTGGATAGATGCATCGGGCAGCGTTGAAGGCTCTGCAGCCTCCTTGTTTCGATTCCGTGCGTGCGAGGCGGGAGCATAACCGCGCAGTGGAGCGAGGCTACGACTGGTCGGGAATGATCCCGACCCGCCACCGGGGTCAACTGCTGGCAGAACTCGGTGCTGGCAAATCCCGGACTATGCGGCTTCGGCGTCCTTATCGGGCGGGATCAGGCGCATCCACTCGTCCGGCAGTGGCTCGTCCATCGCCGCGCCGGCCTCCTTGGACAATCTGCTGCGCAGCCAAAATTCGAACGCCGTCAGGTGATCGGTCCGCATCCCCATCCCAATCGCTGTTTCACACTGTGCCATACCGGAACAATGCCTAACCTCGGTGGAGGTTCCCGAGGATGCTCGTTTCGTGATAAAAGTTAACGGCAGCTTATCACTAGGTCAGCTTCGCGCCGAGGCGAGCACCAGTCGGGCTAGGGACCGGCCAAGGCAGGCGTGCAGGGTCTCGATGGCTTTCTGACGATCTGACCGGGCCGTGTGCTCCAGGTCGATCTGGCCATCGTTCGCCCAGCCGCGCATCAGGTCGAAGCGGTGGAACAGCACGACGCCCGGCATGGCCGCAACCTGCTGCAACGCCTGCAAGTAGGGGTCCAGGTTTGAATTGGCTTGCAGAAACCGGCTGAACTGCGGATCGACCAGCACCAGGTCGGCACCTGCTGCCTGCGTGGCCTCCGCACCGTCGGCCAGCGTTTGGCCGAACTCGCTGGGCGGCAGGTTCCGCACAGCCTCGACCGTGCCGGTCTGCCAGATCACGAGATCATAGTGCGTGGTGGCAAGTTCCTTGCGCAGTAACGCCAGCATCTCGGTCGCCAACAAGCCACGGCCGCCGCGCACCACGACCTGCACGTCGGCACCGGGGACCATGGCGCGGAGCTGCTTTGCCATCTGCAGCGGAAATGCCTGGTCCGACGGCTGCTGCGCGAAGGTTTGGCCCGGAGTGCCAACCGGACCCGGCCCTGCCGCCCCCAGGACTTGGCTGGTCAGAGTGCCACGCCCCTGGCTGGCTTCCGGCCCGAACATGGTCGCCGACCCAACAGCCAGCACGGCAAGCTTCTTGCCTGGCTGCAGCGCCTCGGCCACATGGGGAAGGCTGGCGATACTGGATGCGGCGTCGTCCGCAGCAGGACAAGCGTCCGTGGATGCTGCCGCATATGCCGGCCCCGCCAGCAGGGCAGCCGCGATTGCAAAAATGCGACAGGCCGTCAAAATGTTCATGTCACCCTTGCGTTACCAGCATGTGCGGCCTCCGGCAAGACAGTTCGGGCCGCACGGCCTTTCTGCCGGTACCATGCCGCCAATGCACCCACCGCAACAAGCGCCGCCGACCCGGCACTGTTCACGCCGGCCTGCACAAGCCAGCCCCCCTGATCCTCCATGACCAGCCGTGCCAGGAACGATAGGAAGATGCCGGAACAGAAAACCGGCAGCGAGTGCTGGCCGCAGAGGATGAAGGGCCGGGCGAACGCCGAGCGCAGCCACGCCGCACCGATCGGGATCAGCCGCGCCGCCAGCCACGCCAGCGCAAGAATGGACAGCAGCCGCATCGGATGCAGCCCCTCCTTGTCCACGATCAACATGACATGGACCAGGCTGGCGGGAAAGCGGGCCTCGACGTCCGGGTATGGCCACACCGCCCATTGCAGGACCAGGCCAACCGCGACGAGCACGACCGCTGCCAAATCCAGCACCCGCGCCGGCACCCGCAGGCGCGGCGGGGCGTAGGACAAGATCGCGCCGATCATGAACAAGAACTGCCAGGTGATCGGGTTGAAGTACCAGCCGCCGCCGGTCCAGGACGGCAGGTTCAGCCCAGTGATGCGTGCGGCCGCATAGGCAGTCGCCGATAACCCGAACAGCACGGCCGGCCAGCGCAGCAGCGGCAGCACCACCGCGAAGGTGCCGAGCAGCACCACATACATCGGCAGGATGTTCAGGTAGGCCGGTTGGAAGCTGAGCTTCAGCGCTTCCAGCATCGCTTGATAGGGCGCCTCGGCCAGCACGTCCAAATGGATCTCGTCCAGGTACTCCGACCGGTCCAGCAAGGTGGCGGAATAGGACACCTGGGCGCTGAACACCACGAACAGGAATATGTGGGCGATGTAGAGCGTCCAGGCCCGCTTCATCACGTCAGCGCCCGCGAACAGCCAACCATGGCGGTCCATGCTGCGGCCATAAGCTAGCCCGGCAGCGTAGCCGGCCAGCAGCACGAACACCTCTGTCGCGTCGCACAGGGCGAAGTTCCGCAGGCTGAACTGCGCAACCCAGTTGTCTGGGATATGGTCGATGAAGATCATCCACAGAGCCACGCCGCGGAAGAAATCCACCCGCAGGTCGCGGTTGCCAAGGATCAAGACCATGCTGCCTCCGGCACCGTTGCTGCAACGGTGCTCCACGCCGAAATGGGCGCGGTCAGGGCGGATGACACCCTGTCTGCCGCAAGTCGTGACCATTACGGTGCCGAACACTGATGCTGCTAGGCTACGAGCAGCCCGGCGGCAATCCCCTCCACGTCGGCGGCGGCCGGGCAATTGGGATGGCGGGTCAGCAACGGGACCTGCCGTCGGATTGCGTCCGGCACATGCGGGTCCCGCCGGATCATTCCCGCAAGGGCTGGGGTGCGGCCGAGGAAGGCGGTGCAGGCCCGCTGCAGCGTCGCGGCTGTCCGTGCCCCGGCGGCAGGGGTCGCCACCTGGTTCACCACCAACCGGACGTCGCCGCCGGGACAGTCCGCTTCGTGCAGCTTGCAGGTGGCATAGGCGTCGGTGAGGCTGGTCGGCTCCTCGGTTGCCACCACCAGCAGCGTGTCCGCCCAGGCCGACATGCGCCGCACCGCCCGGTCCAGTCCGGCGCCAAGGTCCAGCAGCACATGATCGTAGCCGGACGCTGCTGCCGCCAGCTCCCCTAGCAGGCGTTCGATGACGGCAGGGCTCAGGGCGGACAGCGCGCCGGAGCCGGACCGGCCGGCCAGCACGTCGAAGCCGCCCGGCACGAAGCGCATGGCGGCCCGGGTCAGGGGAACCTTGCCGGACACCACATCGGCCAGGTCGTGCAGCGGGGTCAGGCCGAGCTGGATGTCGATGTTCGCCAGGCCCAGGTCGGCGTCGAACAGCAGCACGCGCTGGCCGCGCCGCGCCAGCGCATGGGCCAGGGTGGTGGCGAACCAGGTTTTTCCGACCCCGCCCTTGCCGGGCGCCACCGCGGCGGTGCGGCCCAGCCTGGCCCTAGCCGGGGCAGATGCCAGGGTGAGGGCAGGGCTGGTCATGCGGCGTCCTTCAAGTTGGGGAGGTACTGCGCAGGGACGGCCTGCAGGCGCGCGGCAAGCCAGGCGGCGGTCATCGGGCACAGGCCGTCCGCGGCACCGGGGCCAATCCCGGCCTCCGTCAGGACGTGGCCGGTCCCGGCTGCGGCCAGGACCCCACCCAAGCGGCGGGTGAGGTCGAGCCGTGTCATGACCAGCAGCCTGGTGCCGACGTCGGCAAATGCGGCGGCGAGGTCCGCGGCCTCGGCAGGGTCCAGCCCGGCGGGCAAGACGAGCACCGGCGTGGCGGCGGCGGCGGCGGCCAAGCCGGCAAGCTCCTCGCGCTCGGCCGGGTCGAACGGGTTCAGGCCGGGCGTGTCGATCAGCACCGGGGCGCCGTCCTGCCGCCGGGCCAGGGCGCGGGACAGCGCCACCGGCTCGTCCGCAACCAGCAGGGGCAGGCCGAGCACGCGGGTGAAGGCGGCCAACTGCTCCGCTGCGCCGGCGCGGCGGCCATCGGCGGTGACGACCAAGGGCGGCGTGCCCTGCAACGTCAGGTGTGTCGCCAGCCGCGCCACCGTCAGCGTCTTCCCGGCGCCGGGCGGGCCAGTCAGCAGCAGCGGTGCGACATCGCAGGCCATCGGCAGGATACCGAAGGTGAACGCCGCCGCGAGGGTATCGGGCAGCGACCTGGCTTCAAGCCGTGCTTGCAACCCCGGGGCCACTCCATGCCAGGCCAGCGGAGAGGGAGATGCCAGCGGGGCAAGTGGGAGCGCTTCCACCTCCGCTTCGAGGGCCGCCGTTACCTCCACGCCATCCGAAACGCGGCGTGTCGATAGGATCAGGGCATCCACGCCCAACTCCCGCCGCACTTGCGCGATGGCGGCGGTCACGTTAGGTGCTCGGTAAAGCTTCAGCCGCATGGCGGCAGCCTACGCGGGGTAGCCTTACCGCAAGGTTAGCGCGTCAGGTCCAGTACAATACCCGCGCCGCCGGCAGCCGCTCCGCGAGCGCTTGTTCCAGGGTGGAGCGCAGGTCACGCATGATTTCGGGTGGGTACACCCACTTGGTCGAGCCGAACTTGGTCATCTTCCGGCTGCGCTGCGCCTCGTCCATCTCCAGCTTGCTGCCGGGATACCAGCCCTGCAGAACGTCCTTCGACCCCGGCGTGAAACGGTGGGTGATCAGCTCCGCCGTCAGGTCCAGGTTCGGCACGCCTTCCACGGCCGCGGCGGCATCGGCGATCAGTTGCTGGTAGCCGTCACGCCAGTCCAGCACCGGGATGATCGGCGCGATTGTCAGGCCGACCGGGTAGCCGGCCATGGCGACCGCGCGCAGGGCGGCCAGGCGCTGCACCATGCGGGCCGTGCCGCCCTCGAACCGCTCGGCGCCGCGGGCATTGACGGAGAAGCGGATGCGGGTGCGGCGGTTGTGCTGGATGTCGAGCAGCGGGCCGACGCCGTCGAACTTGGTGGTGAAGCGAAGCTGTACCGGGGCGTCCCAGGCGCCGAAGTGGGCGACGGAGGCGGCCAGCGATCCCGTCAGGTGCTCGATGCCCAGCGGGTCGGTGTAGCAGCCGGCCTCGAACGTCGTGCCCTCGGCCTGCCGGGCGGCTTGGCGGGAGGTGATCTGGCCCTGCCCGACGACCGCGGCCAGGCCGTCCAGGATTTCCGGCAGGTTGGCGTAGGCGCGCGTAATCGGCGGCCCCGCAAGAGAGCCGGCGAGGTAGCAGTACTGGCAGTGCGCCGGGCAGCCCTCCGCCAGGTCGAACCGCCAGTCGGCGCTGGGCGGGATCGGTTGCAGCTTGCGCTTGCTCGGGGAGGCGACGATGACGGCCAGGGTCGATTTCGCGTCGGAGTACTTCGGTGGAAGCCCGGTCAGGCGATCCGCCGGGAGGCGCACGACCTCAGCTCCCAGCGCCGCCGCACGCTCGACGATGGAGGTCCCGTGCGCCCAGGTCAGCGCCGCCGGCGTGACCAGGACACGTTTGGGAACCCACAGGCGGAACGGGGCCGGCGGGGCGGCGGAGGGTGCGAGAGGCTGGACTGGTGCGAGAGACTGGGCTTCGGACATGCAGTATATATAGGAAAGCGCCGGCCAAGTTGCGTGGCTGCGCGCTAAATAGTGCCCACGGTCCGGATGCGCGCACGGGGGAAAATCTCCGCCTGGGACAGGACCGGCGTCGCCGGCCGCAGCCGCTCCACGATGGCGCGGACGTGCGCGCGGATCGTCCCGGAGCATAGCAGCACCGGCGCTTCCCCGGCGTTCACCGCGGCCTCGAACACCACGCGGAACCGCTGCATGAACTCGCCCAGGCGGGATGGGGCGATGGCCAGTTGCCGGTCCTCCGGCGGGCCGACCAGGGCGTCGGTGAAGGCCGCTTCCCACTCGGGCGATAGCGTCACCAGCGGGATGTAGCCGGCGGGGCACAGGTGGCTGTCGCTGATCTGCCGGGCCAGCCGGGTGCGGACATGGGCGGTGATGGCGGCCGTCGCGCGCATGCCGCCGCCGCAAGCCTCGTGGATGCCTTCCAGGATGGTCGGCAGGTCGCGCAGGGACACGCGCTCGGCCAGCAGCATCTGCAGCACGCGCTGCACACCGCCGATCTGCAACTGGCCCGGCACCAGGTCGCCGACCAGCTTCTGCTGCTCACGCGGCAACTCGTCCAGCAACTTGGCGGTCTCGGCGTAGGACAGCAGCTCCGCCATGCACTCGCGCACCACCTCGGTCAGGTGCGTGGTCAGCACGCTCGCGGGATCGACGACGGTGCAGCCGCGCAGCGACGCCTCCTCACGCCGGTCGGCGTTGATCCATAGGGCGGGCAGGCCGAAGGCGGGTTCGGTCGTGCGCTCGCCCGGCAGGTCCGGCACCCCGCCGGAGGGGTCCATCGCCAGCAGCATCGCCGGGCGCACCATGCCGCGTGCGGCCTCGATCTCCTTCAGGCGGATCACGTAGCTGTCGGCGTCGAGCTGCAGGTTGTCCTGGATGCGGACCGGGGGCAGCACGAAGCCCATCTCGGCGGCGATGGAGCGGCGCAGCGCCTTGATCTGCTCGGTCAGGCGCGGGGTGTCGCCGCCAGCCAGGATCAGCAGGCCGTAGCCCAGCTCCAGCCGGATGCTGTCAATGCGCAGCGCGTCGGTGATCGGGGCTTCCGTCGGGACAACGGGGGCGGCCAGGTCCACGATGGCGACCGGGTGCTTGTGCCGCATCCATGCGCCGCCGAGGGCCAGGCCGGATAGTGCCAGGAAGGGCAAGGCGGGCAGCCCCGGCATCAGCGCCAGCACCGCCGCCGCCATGCCGGCCAGGGCGAGCGGCTTGGGGCTGCCGCCAAGCTGCCGCATCAGCGCCGCGTCCGCCGGTCCCTCCACGCCGCCCTTGGTGACGACGATGCCCGCCGCCGTGGACACCAGCAGCGCCGGGATTTGCGACACCAACCCGTCCCCGACCGTCAATGTCGTGAACGTCGCCGCCGCATCGCTGAACGCCATGCCGTGCCGCAACAGCCCGATGGCCAGGCCGCCGAAGATGTTGATGACCGTGATCAGCAGCCCGGCAATGGCGTCCCCGCGCACGAACTTCGCCGCACCATCCATCGCGCCGTAGAAGCCGCTCTCCTCCTCCAGCTCGCGCCGCCGCAGCCGCGCCTTCGCCTCGTTGATCAGGCCGGAGGACAGGTCGGCGTCGATCGCCATCTGCTTGCCCGGCATGGCGTCCAGGCTGAACCGTGCCGCGACCTCGGCAATGCGGCCTGAGCCCTTGGTGATGACCATGAAATTCACCACCAGCAGGATCGCGAACAGAATGACGCCGATCACCACGTCGCCGCCCATCAAGAAGCCGCCGAACGCCTGCACGACGTGGCCCGCCGCCGCCGGCCCCTCGTTGCCGTGCGACAGGATCAGCCGCGTGGTGGCGACATTGAGCGACAGCCGCAGCAGCGTGGTCAGCAGCAGCAGCGTCGGGAAGCTGGTGAAGTCCAGCGGACGCTGCAGGAACATCGCCACCATCAGCACCAGCACTGCCGCGGTCAGCGAGATCGCCAAGCCCATGTCCAGCAGCACCGACGGCAGCGGCACCACCAGCACCGCCAGCAGCGCGATCATGCCAAGCGCCAGGCCCACGTCGGTGCCGGGGATGTAGCCGCGGACCTGGCTCCGCAGCTTCATCAGTGCGGGGCTGAGCGCCATAGGCTAGGCCATGTGCATGGCGTTCGGCGGCGTCACCGCGGCGCCGGATTGGGCGTAATCGCGCAGCTTGTTCCGCAGGGCACGGATGGAGATGCCCAGGATGGTCGCGGCGTGGGTGCGGTTGCCCAGGGTGTGGCTAAGCGTCTCCAGGATAAGGTCGCGCTCCACGTCATTCATCGTGCGGCCGACCAGCCCGGCTATGCCCCCTGCCGTGCCGTGCCGCGCCTGGGCGGCATGGCCCGGCCCGGGCGCCAGTTCGATGGCCTCGGCGCCGATCTCGACGCCGTTGGACAGCAGGACGGCGCGATGGACGGTGTTCTCCAGTTCGCGCACGTTGCCGCGCCAGCCATGCGCCGCCAGGCGCGCGTGCGCGGCGGTAGAGAGGGCGCGCATCGGCATCCCGTTCACGTCGGCATAGCGGCGGGCGTAATAGTCCGCCAGCACCGCGACATCGGCGGGCCGCTCCCGCAGGGGCGGGATGCGGAGGCTGACGACGTTCAAGCGGAAGTATAGATCGTCGCGGAATCGGCCGGCCGCGACCTCCGCCGGCAGGTCCCGGTTGCTGGTCGCCAGGATGCGGACATTGACCTTGATCGGGGCGGTGCCGCCCAGGCGGTCGATCTCGCGCTCCTGGATCACCCGCAGCAGCTTGGCCTGCAGGCGCACGTCCATCTCACTGACCTCGTCCAGCAGCAGGGTGCCGCCGTCCGCCGCCTCGAACTTGCCGGCGCGGCGGGCCACGGCGCCGCTGAACGCGCCGCGCTCGTGGCCGAACAGCTCGGATTCCAGCAGGTTCTCCGGGATGGCGGCGCAGTTCAGCGCGATGAACGGCCCGGCCGAGCGGCGCGAGCGGCGGTGGATATGCCGGGCCAGCACCTCCTTGCCGGTGCCGGACTCGCCGGTGATGAGGATGCTGGCCTCGCTGGCTGCCACCTGCTCGGCCCGGCGCACGGCGGCCAGCATCGCCGGGTCGCGGGCGACCAGGGTGTGGGTCTCGCCGGATGCGGCCTCCAGGATGGCGGCGATCAGGTCGGGGTCGGGCGGCAGCGGCAGGAACTCGCGGGCGCCGTCCTGGATGGCGCGCACCGCCTGTGGGGCGTCGGCGTCGGTGCCGCAGGCGACGACGGGGATGCTGAACCGCTCCGCCGCCATGGCGCGCAGCAGGCCGGCGATGTCGTGCGGCAGCTCCACCAGCAGCAGGTCCACCCGGGCGTCGGCGCGCAGTTGCGCCAGGGCGGAGCGGTCGTCGTCGGCCTGGTGCAGCTTGGCGCCGCGGGCCTGGGCGATGCGGGCGGCCTTGCCCAGCTCGCCGCCCAGAGACCCTATGATGAGGACATGCATCGCCGTTTCCCTCCGTGTGCTGGCCGGCTTATCCCGCCCGGTCGCCCTTGATGATCTCGGTCATCGTCACGCCCAGCCGGGTCTCATCGACCATGACGACCTCGCCGCGGGCGACCAGGCGGTTGTTGACGTAGATGTCGATGGCCTCGCCCAGCTTGCGGTCCAGCTCCACCACCGCGCCGCGGCCCAGCTTCAGGAGCTGGCTGACCTGCATCGTCGCCTTGCCCAGCACGGCGCTGACGGTGACGGGGATGTCGTAAACCGCCTCCAGGTCACGGGGCACGCGCGGAGGAGCCTCGGCCGGGGTGATGTCGGCGAGGTCGGTCAATTGCATGTTAGTCGGCATGGGCCATGCTCCTGTTGTCGGCTGTGGTGCTTGCGGGTTCGGCCAGGCTGGGTTCGATCAGGCCGAGTTCGGCCAGGACCTTCGTCATCGCGGCGTGGATGGCCCGGGTGTCGCGGACCAGCCCGCCGTCGGTCCAGGTCACCCGGGCGTCGCCGGATGCCAGGCCATCGACCGCGGTGACGGTGATCCGGGCGGCCAGGTCGTCGTCCAGCAGCGCCAGGTCCCGCCGGACCAAATCGGCCACGGCGGGGCTGACGCGGACGGCGACGCGCGGCTCGCGGTGCAGGGCGGGCAGCAGGTGGCCCAACAGGCTCCGCACCTCCGCGCCGCCATGTCGGGCGCACCGGGCCGGCAGCAGCCCGGCGGCGAGGGTCAGGATGGTCCGCACCGTGCCGTTCGCCGCAGCCTCCGCTAATCCTCGCCCAGCTTCTTGCGCGGCGGTCAGCTCGGCGGCAACGGCGCACAGGGCCAGGGTGCGGGCATGGTCATCCGACCGTTCCCAGGTGTTCCGCGCCTCCCGCACCGCTCCCTCCGCCGCGCTGCGACGGGCGTCCTCCATGGCCTGCAACGAGAAGCTCGGCTCGATGACGGCTGGCTCGGGTTCCGGCACGGTTGGGGCGGACGGGGCCGGGCCGTCGAAGTCCTCGGCATACAGGATGCCGGCGCGGTCGGGGGCGTGCAGCAGCGGGTCGGCGGTCATTGCACCATCTCGTCGTTCTTGCCTTCGCTGATCTCGATGACGCCCTGTGCGGCCAGGTCCTTGGCCATGGCGACGATGCCCGCCTGCGCGTCATCCACGTCACGCAGCTTCACCGGGCCGAGCATCTCGATGTCCTCCCGCAGCATCTTGCCCGCGCGTTCGCTGAGGTTGCCGAAGAACAGCTCGCGCAGCGCGTCGGACGCGCCCTTCAACGCCACCGGCAGCTTGTCCTTCTCGACCGAGCGCAGCAGGATCTGCACGTTGGCCGGGGTCAGGCGCTTCAGGTCGTCGAAGGTGAACATCAGCGCCTTGATCCGGTCGGCCGCCTCGCGGTTGCGCTCCTCCAGGGCGGCGACGAAGCGGGCCTCGCTCGGCCGGTCCAGGCTGTTGAAGATGTCGGCCATCATCTCGTGGCTGTCGCGCCGGGTGGTGCTGGCCAGGGTCAGCATGAACTCGGAGCGCAGGGTCTTCTCCACGCCGTCCAGCACCTCGCGCTGCACGCTCTCCATCCGCAGCATCCGCATGATGACCTCGATGCCGAAGCTGTCGGGCAGCAGGGACAGCACGCGGCCGGCGTGGTCGGGCTTGATCTTGGACAGCACGACGGCGACGGTCTGCGGGTATTCGTTCTTCAGGTAGTTCGCCAGCACGGCCTCGCTGACGTTGCCCAGCTTGTCCCACATCGTCCGGCCGGCGGGGCCGCGGATCTCCTCCATGATTTGCGCCGCGCGGTCCGCCGGCAGGGCGGCCAGCAGCAGGCGTTCGGTGGTCTCCAGGCTGCCGATCAGGGTGCCCTGGTGGCCCATGGTCTTGGCGAACTCGACGCACAGCGCCTCGACGATGGAGGCCTTCACGGGGCCGAGCGCCACCATCGCCGCCGACACCACCCGGATTTCGTCCTCGTCCATCATGCCGATCAGCTTGGCACTCTGCCCCTCGCCGAGCGCGAGCATGAGGATGGCGGCCTTCTGCTTTCCGGTAACGTCCTGCAGGGTTTGGATCGAGGACATTTAGC